>Ga0070733_10000062_pt1 | contig 104339 bp, 125 predicted proteins | sample Coa_R1_9_FD_66450 | JGI IMG/M metagenome (GOLD analysis project Ga0070733, IMG submission 66450) | Surface soil microbial communities from Centralia Pennsylvania, which are recovering from an underground coalmine fire - Coalmine... | ecosystem: Environmental > Terrestrial > Soil >...
AAGTCCCGTCGCGGTGCTCACCTCTGGATCTTCGCGGACAAGCCATTGCTTGCAAGGCACTGCCGGATCTACATCTACAACTTAGCCCGTCGCTTGAAAGTGCCGGTAAAGGGCGGCTCTGGTCTGGCGGAAGGAATCGAGGTATTTCCGCGCCAGGATCAACTCGGCCCTGACGAATTCGGCAATGCTATTCGGGGGCCGCTAGGAATCCATCGTGCTACCGAAAGGCGCTACTGGTTCTATGGCGCGGACTACCAGCTCGATGCGCAGCTTGACTATCTGGGGCGCCTCCGAAAGATCACGGAAACCGAGATGGGCGGCTTCATTCATGGACTCGAAATGCCGGAAGAATTTCGTCCCAAGCCAAAAGTAGAGCTGCCTCCATACGACCCCACGCGCCCACAGTTCCGCATTCTCGATCACGTTCGGCCGACGTCGAAGCGTGGCGGAAACTACTGGGCACGCTGTCCATCATGCGCGGAACATGGACGAGATCGCGGCGGTGACAATCTGGCCATTTCAGTTTCGGATCCGCGCAAGTACAAGTGCTGGGCGGGATGTACCAAGGAAGTGATCCGCGCGGCTTTGGGACACCCGATTCGAGTCAGGAGGCCGGTTGAATATGGAATCTCAACTCACGGCGCACAATAGGCGGTTGGAGACCGAAATCTTGGCACGGCAGGGACTGCGGCTCCCAGCGATCACGTTGAAGTGTCTGCGGACTGCCGGCATCTACTGCCAGCCCTCGGTTTCAATCGAGCATCAGCACCTGGCGAAGAAGTACGTGCTTCGTGGAGTCGAATCAGGCGGGGCGGTCGCGGAGGTTGGTGCGTATGCGAGCTTCGTAGACGAACGAGGCAACCCATTGCCCTGGCTGCAGCGCGTGGACAGCATTGGTGTAAACGGCGTGCACGCGATCGTGGTCGCACCAGTACTGATCCGGGTGCAAATGCTTCGGATAGAGCGGACCTACGATCTGCTCATTACCCGGCACCAACTGGCAAAATCGGGGGATAGCCAGAGGCCACGGCTCGAAAGCTCGGTCCTCTTTTATGGCCGAAGGGGCGGCCTGGAGATGGAGCTGTGGGGACAGGACGCCGCGTTCCGCGGCACCGTCTGTCCGGTTTTCTACACTCGGGCGGGGGAACGTGTGGTGTTGCCAAGCGACTTCCAAGATGCTGCCACTCGAACCACGTCTGCCGTGTGCTGTCTCGGCTGCCGTCATTGTCATTTGCTCGGACCGAGGGTGACTGTCCCGGACCGGACGGAGAATCCGCACGCTCTTGATGTAACCGAGGAGCGGAGCGCGAGCGTCGATGCAACTGCGAGCGGAGCGGCGTGACGAGTCTTGGATGAGCGACGGCCCTACAGCACGCGACCTGCCGAGCATTGATGAGGTTCTTGTCGACCCTGCCGCTTCTTTTTGGCTTAAAACGGCGCTTCGTTCCGCTTTGTGTCGCGACCCCGTAGATGCCGCCCACGATTCGGAGATCCTGGCACGACTGCTGGAAGAAAGGTGCGACAAAATCCTGTCTGGGAGTTGACTAGATCTGTTTCGCTCATCCTGCCAGTCTTTCCGAGTCGCCGGTCGCGGCTTCGCGATTTATTCTGCCTCTGCGCACGGTTGCATTGTCGGGATCGGAGCGCAGTCCACAAAATCCACAAATCTGTTGTCCTTTATAATGTGCCGTCCACAACTCGGGCAGCTCTCGTGGCCGCACAACCCGGAACCACCCAGGTCGCCGGGAAAGAGGGATCGATATGCCTGATACCGAAACCGGGAATCGCGGACGGAATAGACAGAAAATCCCCCGCATCGGACCGGAAGAGGCGGCGCGAGTCTTTGCACAGTGTGAGCACTTGCTGGATAGTTCTACTGTCTTCGTTGAGAACCTGCGGCAGGCAGGTTTCGCCCGATTCCTTGCCCCGCTGCACCAGCAGATCCTCGAGCTCGCGGTGCAGCCGGACTCCTGGGGCGAGCGGACCAGGGCCCGCCTGATCTCTGAACTCTTTGCCGGCCTAAAAGGGATTCCAGCCGAAGATGCACGTGTGGAGGAAATCGTGCAGGTCTCAAATGTTGTAGTGCCCTGTTTCCTTCTTGAACTGGGACGCCGAAGACAGCACATTGAAATCGAATTTCCTGCTAATCCTTGCGATTCCGCCGCGCGCTTTGCGCTCCGCGCCGGGCCATCCTATCCGGTCCATTCCGTCAACAGCGAGCAGCTAGTCCGGCTAGTCGCCGAGGCCGGCGAGGAACTGGTCGGCCTTTGCTATTTCGGAGACCAGCGAAGCCGTGAACACATTGAGGCGCAGCTGGCTTTCACGGGTGCAACGACCGATTCCTAAACACGGCCGTGCGGTTCATCTTCTTCTTCCAACTGTTTTCCTTTGACTGGATCCCCGACACTCTCGCCGTCAGATTGCCGCGCGAGTGATTGACGCTGGAAGTCGCTGGAGATGCGAAATCCCGGCCCGACAAAGGTCGATCAGCACAATCACTCGCGAGACAATCTGCGGCGAAGGACGAGTTTCTCTCATTTTGCATATGTCCGTAGATCGGAGGTAGAGAAATGCCAAAGAGCGTAAACAAAGTCATCCTCGTCGGGCACGTTGGCAAGGACCCTGAGGTCAGGTATTCACAGAGCGGCACTCCGGTAGCCAACTTCAGCCTCGCTACCAACGAAAGGTTCAAAGACCGAAACGACGCATGGCAGGATCGGACGGAGTGGCACAACATCGTGGCCTGGCAGCGTCTGGCGGAGATCGTTGGGGAGTACGTCGCCAAAGGCTCCAAGGTGTACGTCGAAGGCAAGCTCCAGACCACAAGCTGGGAGGATCGGCAGAGCGGGGAGAGGAAATACCGCACTGAAATCGTCGCCCGCGACCTGCTGCTGCTGGGCCCGCGGGAAAACAGCGGCGGCGACCACCAACGTCCGACGCACAACGAGAATCAGGACCAGCCTTCCCACGCTGGCTCCGGCGAAATTGTGGACCAGGACATTCCATTCTGAAACGCTTGTCAGATTCCTGCACATCCTTACGAAGGGAGAGCTGTCATGAGCCCAGTCAACGGACACGCCAATGACTCCGCAAATATCCCCACCACGGCAGTGCAGCAGATTGCTCCGCCGGCTAGCGACACAAACATCTCCACTGCGCTGACGCCGAACGCGGCAAAGATCAAGGAACTGATCGCTAATCTGGAAGTACCTTTCCATCCTTCGGTGATCGAATGGCGGGTCACCAACACGAGCAAGGGCGGATCGCCGCGTGGCCAGGTTATGCCCTACGCCGACCAGAGAGCTTACACAGATCGTCTGAATACGCTGGTTACTCCGGCGGGCTGGACACGCAGGTACACAATTCATACCAGCGCGAATTTTGAACGGAGTAAGGATCAGAGGATCGTTGCGAAAGTGCTGGTCACCTGTGAGCTGACCATCTTCGGTTTGGGTTCGCATTCGGCCACTGGAGAAGAATGGGCCGACGACAATAATGCCGCCACGGCCGCGGAAGCGCAGTCTTTCAAGAGAGCCTGCTCCTGTTTTGGCCTCGGGCGGTATCTGTATTACTTCACTGGGACCTGGGTCGATCTGGACGAGCGCAAGCGGCCCAAAACTGTTCCGAAACTGGCGGACTGGGCAACACCTGAAGGATGGCGCCGGGGTCTTCGGCCCTACGCAGATGGAGATTCGAAGCCGGCCGACCGAAGAAGTGTTGGGAACGACGCCAATGGCGATGGCCAACGCAACGGCAACGGTGCGAGCGACCACGCCGCCAGCCTCGTTCGCGAGATCGAGCAGATGGAACAAGCGCTGGGGAAACGCATGTATCGCGGGTTGTTGAAGACCCTAGCGAGAGTGTGGAATCCGAAGGATATTCATGACCCAGCGATCCAACAAAAGGTGCTGGCACACATGCAAGCCGCTGAACGAGGCTTCCGCCGATTGGACGCGGCACTGGAACGTGTGGGGCCGGAAGCGCTGACACCCATACTCCGCACCCTGAAGTTGCAGTCATTAACCCAGGTGGACAACCTGCAGATTTTGCATCAAATAGTGCTCGCGCTCGAAGCAGTGGCGCAAAGAACCGTGATGAAACAATAGACGATATCCAAGCCAGGCGGCTAGGGTGCTGCAAGTCCTAGTTAGTCTCTTGCGATCAATCGTCGATTACGATGGGGCGTCGTGCGGGGTTGTCCAGTAGTCAACTCACATTTCTCTCCTGGAGCAGCACCACAGGTCGGGCACCGGATGGCAAGTATCTGTTTTGGGCTAAGTTCTTTCTTCAAGACCGGAAGATAATGCCAAAATCCGATGCACGGGGATGGTCAATATTGACCAATTCGCGGTAATTTTCCAGCCATCCGTTAACCAAGCCACATTCAAACTGCACCACAACCGGAGAATCCTATGCAAGACCAACCATCAAATGCAGAGCCAGCACTCCCACCCGAGCAAGCCGCAGCCAAGGCAGCGATCCTCAGCGAATGCGAGCGATTAGCCGAAGCCGGAATCACATTTGTGGCCGTGCACTTCGACGGCTCAGGCGATGAAGGTGTGAACGAAGACGTCAAGTGCTACGCCACTGAGGATTACGCTTACGAAGAAAGCGAAGCCCAAGCCACCAACTTCTCGCACCTGCAGGAACATTTTGATGCTCTGGTTCCCTACGGCTACGAGAATAATTGTGGAGGCTTCGGCGACGTGATCTTGAACGTGAAAACCCGCAAGATCACGGTTGAACGCAACGACCGCTTCGAAGACTACACAACCTCGAGCTACGAGGTTTAGCCATGGCCCACCCATTTAAGCACGCAGAGAGCAGTGCTCGGAGATTTGGCGGCAAACCCGAGGACTATCTTGTAATCCACAACTGGTTCGACGAATCAAAGTCCTTTTTCACAGACTTCCGGCATCGCGCACTCCGCCACCATGCCGAAGGCATTTACTTAGCGGAACGCATCTTTGGTGTCACCATCGTCAACAGCGACGGAGAACGGGTTCCAGTGCGTTACGTCGGAGAGCAGCACGTGAAGGAGGACTTAGGACGGATACCTACCGTCCAAGACTGGCTGTCACAAATCAGCCCCCAGCGTTGGATGTATGGTCAACGCTTCGAGGGCATGGCCTCCAGAACTTAGCCCGCCGGTATCTGGTTCAGGCCCGTGTCGCCTTCCTACCAACCAATTCTTTGTGGTTTGTTAGTCGCTCTTTGTTGGTTCCCCCACGTGAAGAGAAACGGAGGTGCTTGTGAACACTTGCGTCTCCGCAGTCCAACACTTGCGTCCACTTCGGGGCGGGGCGCAATCTCACCTGCTCAGGGCCTCTGACGGCGCTTCCTACGTCACTAAGTTTCAAAACAATCCACAGCACATCCGAGTGCTCGCGAACGAGATGTTAGCTACCAACTTGGGTCTGGCCCTGGGGCTGCCGATGCCACGGGTGGAAGCGATTGACGTCTCTGACTGGCTGATCGAGCAGACCGAAGATCTCCGAATCAGTCTCGGTGGCGCCAAGATTCCGTGCCGGAGCGGCAAGCAATTGGGATCGCTGTACGTGGGCTGCGAGAGTCCTGCAATGACACTCGACTACTTGCCCCGTGAGCTGCTGCAAGGTGTTCGCAATCTTAGCGACTTCGCTCGGGTCCTTGTCCTGGATAAGTGGACGTGCAACAGCGACGGACGGCAAGCAATCTTCTGGAAACCGCCGAGAAGGCAGCGATACACCGCAACCTTTATTGACCAGGGCTACTGCTTCAATGCTGGCGAGTGGAGTTTCCCGGACTGTCCACTCCGAGGTGCATACGCGAACAATTGCGTTTACGAGGGCGTGATGGGATGGGGAGCGTTTGAGCCGGCGCTCAGTCGAGCCGAAGAGATGGATGCTCACATTATTTGGGGGTGTGCTGCCGAGATTCCGGAAGAGTGGTACGAAGGAGATCGAGACGGTCTGAATCGGTTGGTGGAGGTGCTGCACCATCGTCGTGGGGCGATTCGGAAGTTGATCACCGAATTTCAAAGGTCAAGCCGGAACCCCTTTCCGAACTGGCGTGAATCGCGCGCGGATTCTGCCATGCCTCTTGTGGCAAGAGATCGATCTCTTGAGGCACAGCGTTTGTAATTGACACAGCGTAAGAGCGCCGTGTTCTCGGCACAGAAAACTAGCAAAGGAGGATCCGTATGGTTGAGCACAATCCTCCGCCTTCTGCCGATAGCATCCGCCCTCCAGCAATTCCCCTGCCAATTGCGCTCTATGTCTCCGGTGAACTCATTTTTGAGCTCTACGACGGGGGACAGCCGAGCCGCAAATTCTCGATTCGTTGGGACAGGCTCGTGCCAACGAAAGAAAACGAGCCAGAGGCACAGAGTCCCCAAGCGAGTTTGCGCACACGCCAAGATTAGTGCCCGCGTTCCATGACCCGCCTAACGCGGACTTCCACCTAATCGCCAATGAATGAGAAATGAGGATGGACATGAGAATTCGTGTGACCACCAGGGCCGACCTGTTTGAGAAACGAAAACAACAGCACATCGAGCGCGGCTACCGAATTGAAGATGAGCGGCCAATCCCCGTGAACGGTCTTTGCTCGTTCATCGCCGTGAGCGAGATACCCGAGTCCGACGGAGTTGGCGACCTCGTGGCACAGGCACTCAATGGGATGGCGAGATGAGACCACATGGAAAAACCAAGCTGGGATTTTTCCCGTTGCCCGTGCCGGAAGCCGCGCGGCTGAAGAATTGCCTGGCCTTCGCATCGGAGTTCGCGGCACTCGATCCCTGCGTGGGAGATGGCGTGGCGTTCACTCACTTGCTTCATGGTGTAACCGCTCATCGCTATGGCATTGAGATCGACGCCAATCGGGCAGAACAAGCGAGAGCCTTGGGAATCGAGACGTTGCAGGCCAACACCATGGATGTCCGATGCCCGCCGGAGGCCGTGTCCTTGCTCTATCTGAACCCTCCGTACGATTGGGAATCCGGAGAGAGCAACAATCAGCGATTGGAACTGGTCTTCCTCGAACATAGCTATCGCTGGCTCAAGGCTGGTGGTGTGCTCGTATTCGTCATCCCCCAACTGCGATTGGCGAAATGTGCAAGATTGCTAAGCGAACATTTCACGGATTTGCGAGTGTTCCGACTCACCGAGCCGGCGTGTCTGCAATACAAGCAGATCGTAGTGCTGGCAACGCGCCGCAAACGACACTCGAGGGTTACGGACGCCTTTTTGCTCGATGGAGTGCGCTACATCGAAGCTCTGGCAACGAAGAGCGAGCTTGAGCATCTGGGCGACACTGCTGAAGTTCACTATGAAGTTCCATCCTCCGAACCGGCCGTCCTGACCAACATGGGCATTCCATTGGACGAAGTGGAGGACTTGTTGCTGGAATCGGCCGCATATCGTCAAGCGGGCCGCGTGCTTCTGCCCAAGCTGAATGACGTTAAAGGCCGGCCGCTTACACCGCTCCATGGTGGCCATGTCGGATTGCTCTGCACTGCCGGAATGCTCAACGGCGTATTTGGCGAAGGCGAGGCCCGGCATATTGCCCACTGGCGCTCTGTGAAATTCACTGACCATTGGGAAGAACAGGAAGAAGACGGAACCAAAATCCTTCACGACCGGGAACGGTTCTCGCACGAACTGACGCTCGTCTTTGCCAACGGTAAGACTCTGGTGCTCACCCACGAAAAGAAGGAGCCAGAATGAAAAATGCCCACCTTCGATTCGGTTGGCTCACCTACGTGAAGAGCACGGAGAAGACGACAACCAGCATCAAGCTGCGCTTGGATCGCTTCATAGGAGAGGTGTTGCCTGATCCACCGCGACAGGCGAAAGCCCATCTCATTTCAGTGATTGGCGGGGACACGCAGATTGCGGCCGTCAGCGCGGCGATCTCCCTGGGAGACAGGTTCATGGTGGAAGGGCCAGGTGTACAGCCGATTCGAGTATGTCTCGAACGAAACGCACAGAGCTTCAAAGGCTCGGTACAGCTTTCCGGACGCAAAAAGCCCCTGCGTCACCTTATCGCGTTGTCGGAAGAGTTCGCTTCCAGCAACATATCGTCAGGGTCAGGAAGAACCCTGCTGGCAAGCTCGGAAAACCGATTCATTTGGGCCTCTCTCGCCCATATCCACGGGATCCCCGGAATGCCGGACTGGGCTGACTGGTTTGCCGGCGAACTGGAAACGCATCAGGCGATCATCCGTGCTCTCGGTATCGGATGTGCTCCGGTGATGGTCAAAGGCGAGAAAGAACACTTTCTTTCCTGGCTCAGTTGGGGCGTTGAGAGTGGAGCCATCAGTCTTCCGGCTGAAACTGGTTCGATCCGCTGGCCGGGTTTGAGTCTGCAAGACCTCTTCCTGCCGGCAGACTAGCCTTCCGCACCACCCATCTTCTCTGTTTTTTTCTCTCCTTTATCGTCTTGTTCTCTTCCGCAAATCCCTCCCCGTACCAGAGGATTTCCATGCCTGAACTGTCCACAATTTACGACTACATGCGCTTATGTGGTCGACCACATGAGCACATATATGTGTAGATGTCGGTTATGTTGTCATGCTTCACGAGCACCTCTTTGAACGACACTTCTCCGTTGTGATCGGCCACATAAAACTGAACGTCTTCGCCCCGATCCGAAGCCGGCGTTTCCAAGAGCCATCGGTTTCGATTTGCTGCGATGTTGGAAGCAAAAGGGTGTTGAGTCGCGATGGAGACCATGCCGATCAGCTGGTCAGGCGTAGCTTCAGTTTTCTGCCGATCTCAACTTCTCAACTGACGGTTTGCCCGTAGCGCGGGAGTAAAGCTCTGCAAGGTCAGAAGCATGCGTGACGCTGTCTTTATGGACCTAGGCAATCCCGGTTAAATGACTCCCATTTCGCCGCCCCTGAAGCCTTGGTGCGGACGGACTTTGCAAGGTTGAACGACGCGGCGCGAGTTGGTTATCGGAAGAGGCTGAGGTCGATGGAGTCGGCCATGGCGGCGTAGCCGGCGTCTTTGGGGTGGAGGTGGTCTCCGCTGTCGTATTGCGGTGCCAAGGCGAGGGAATGGTCAGTGTCGCGGGTGGCCTTGTCGAAGTCGACGGCTCCATCGAAGACACCGCTGGTGAGGATCCAGGTGTTGACGGCCTCGCGAATCTGCTCGCCCTTTTCAGTGGCATAACCGGCTCCTTGGTAAGGAATGATGGTGGCTCCGAAGACCTTGACACCGTGCTCGTGGGCGCGGACCACAAGCTGGCTGAGACCTTGTTCCAGATCCTCCGCGGTGAGGTGGTAGTCGGGCCGGTTTGGGTCGTGGAGGCCACCTATGTCGTTGATGCTTTCAAGCACAATCACGTAGCGGACACCGGATTGCGCTAGAACGTCGCGATCAAAGCGGGCGAGGGCGTTGGGGCCGACGCGATTGATGAGCACGCAGTTGCCGCCGATGCCTTCGTTAAGGACAGAGAGATTCGCAGTGGCTGGGTTGTTGTGCAGACGGACAGCGAGATCGTCGGGCCAGCGGTGGTTCAGGTTGTCGGTGGCACCCGCTCCGTCCGTAATGGAATCGCCGAAGGCCACGATCGCAGCGGCCTGAGGCGCGACCGGCTGGACATCGACGCCTTTGAGGAAATACCAGGAAGGGATGGTAACGGGCGCAGTGAGGCGGAGGGCACTGACTTCGTTGCCGGTCTGGATGTAGTTGGTCTGCTGGGCACTGGAGTGCACGGAGACGTCGCTGATCTGCTGCAGCGGCAGGAAGAGGCTGATGGTGAGGTCAGCGAAGGCCTGGGTTGAGAGGTCCACAGTGTCGCTTAGAGCTTCGGCGCCGGGGGGAATGAGGATGGAGGGCTTGCCGCTGAAGGTGACGGCGTGGAGCGAGCCGGGCTGAATGGCAGATTCGCCGGCGCTGAGGGCGATGCTGGCGGCGTCAATGCGCAGGGGCTGAGTACCGAACTCGTTCGTGAAGTGGATGCGCAGTGCCTTGCCGGCGATCGAAGTATGGACGATTTGGCGCACAGTGGAGCCGACGAGGGTGGGAATCTCGTGCCAGGGATCGCCGCCGAAGGGCGCAGTAGCCCAGGTGCCGACCCATTGCGCGTGGAGCGCGGCAGGGGGCGCGGAGCGGGTTTGGGCTGAGGCGGCAGCGGCGAGGCAGAGCAGAGCGGCAAAAGCGAATAGCAAAGTACGGAGCTGAGTTGCGGCGAGGCGCGGGCGGCACATGGAAAATGGTTCCTCCGGGGAGAACGGCGATGAAAGTATTTGCAATTTTTCCGTGGGGTCATTTGCGGCTGCTGTTGTCGAAGACCAGATGCCGCTCAAAGAACGGCAGAACCTCCGTATAGATGCGGCCGTCCTTACCCCAGATTCCCTCTGTCCATGACCCGTTGTACTCTTCCGCTTCGTGAGCGATTCCGAACTCGTTGAGCTTGCGGGTGAAGGCTTGGTTGGAATAGACGTGATCATAGTTCGTATCGCTTCGTGACCAGTCAAACTTGAACCCTCGCAGAGATTTAAGGTTGGCGGCATATTGCGGAATCATCGATTCCAGGAAAAAGTTGTCGCGCAGGCGCTCCGTGACTTTGCTGTCGATCACGAGCTGATTCCCAACCTTGTGTGCTTGCAGATCGATGAACAGCGGGGGGTTGTCCGGATTGGGGAGGTGCGCCTGAAAGATTGTGGTAAAAATCTGTGAGAATCCATCCTTCTTCACATCATCCAGCGATGTGGCATTCGCCAGAACATCCCAATTGGGCCGTGCATACATCACCTGAACGCCTGACCCGGTCCCTACCGGATGCAGGGCATAAACAGAACCAAACACATCCGGATGCTTCATGCCGAAACGGATTGCGCCATAGCCGCCCATGAAGTCGCCAGCGATGCCGCGCGAGTCTCGCTGGGGAAGAGTTCTGAAGTTCGCATCGATGTACGGCACCAGCTCCTGAATCATAAAATCTTCCCAGTTACCGGTCACAGGAGAATTCACGTACCACGAACTCCCGAGTGGCGTGGTCATATCGACACATACAAGAATGAACTTGTCGATCATGCCGGCCGCGGTCGCTCGATCCAAGAGGCCTTGCGCGTCTCTTTGGTCGAAAGCCAACCGATAGTTCTCGAAAGGGCTAGGAAGAAAGTAGATTACCGGATAATGCTTTGATGATCCGTCGTAGCCTTCAGGAAGGTAGACCACCATCTTTCGCACCGGGCTGGTACCGATTTTGTTGTTGGTAAAGTTCTTCGACTGCAATTCCCGGCTTACGATCTGGCTTTCCGCAGAACCGGCAAATGACGAGATTGCGCTCAAAAAAGCGAACGCGAAGGCGAGCACCAGACTCGACGCTGTCCGTATTCGTGTTGAGTTCATGTTGCTGTACTCCGCTCTTCCATCCTTCAATTCAACTTCGTTCAGTCTCTCGGCCAGGCCTTCGTGCCGTCGCTAGCAGGTACCATGCCGGCCAACCCAATATCCAATTCATCAATGCGGGCGGACTCCACCAAGGTTGACCTCTGCCGCTCCACGTGGGGATGGTCAACACCGTTATAGCCACTGCTAGAACGACGGCTAAGCTCAGTTTGATTCGTGTAATTCGCAAGCCTTGGCGAACTCCCCAGATCGCAGGCAGAACAAAGAGAAGCAGGCAAAACCTCGACAAAGATTCCACGCGGAACCTCGCCAAACAAAATAAACATGGGAAGCAACACGAAGCGATACTCACCCAAAGAGTCCGCCGCGCCACAGACCCCACCACAAAACCACTGCTCCAGGACCAACCGACCAGCAGGAATGCGTGACAGATCAACAGCAAGAATCCAGGCCCCGCTCCCTCAAAAATCTTCGTGGTGATGATCTGTCGAAAAGTAAGGCTAACGGACAGGGAGAACCCCATAAGAAAGAAGCTGCCCGGCAGTGACACTCCGAATGCCGCCAGCCACGGCCGCCAGTTCTTCCACAGGATCGCCTGTCGGCGGATGACCAAGCCGAGCACGTCATGCAATCCTCGCCAGGCACTTTCACCGGCTTCTGCCAAATCACCCAGCACTGTTTCCCGTTCGTCGCGTTCCAGCAGTTGGGACGCAACCTCCACAATTGACCAACCCACTTCTGTCATGAGGTGCTCCCCGTGCGGTTCGCCACCCACGACGCGCCTCGGCTCACGCGCGTTACTGCGTCGTAGAAATCCTTTGCCGCCCGCACGCCCTTAGGCGTCACCCGAACCATACGCTTAGCGCGGCCACCTCGTTGCGGCGTGGCATCACCCATCCACGTTTTCAATAGACCCTTCGTTTCCAACCGGTCGATGGTTGTGTAAAGCGCACCAAGGGAGCATCTGCGTCCGGTCGTTGCTTCAATCTCTTCTCGGATGGCCGCACCATAGGCGTTGTCTCCAAGTCCGGCGGCAGCGGTAATCAACAGGTATTCGAATTCACCAAGCATGATTAGACTCACATTGTGATACTAATCGACCATCGTGTCAAGGCCGTTTCATTAGCTGCTCGAACATTTGGCTGACTCCTTGGAGTGAATTGGAAATCAGCCAAGTATGCAGGTTATGTGGCCATCGGAACGGGCAGGGACTCGGAGGAGAAGTACTTGCATGAAGCACGACAACATAACTGATATCTACACATATATGAGACGTCACGCGGCGCTCTTGGGAGACCGCATTCTGCAGGAGTATCCGGCGCTCCACCAATTCGACGATGCAGTTTCGTCTCGGATTGAAGGGCTGCTGCGAACGCCCTTCCCTGCACAGACCATCGCCATCATGGGAGTGGCCAAACGTTGGGAGCGGGCACGGACATCCATGGTGGTTGCGGAGTGCGGCACCGGCAAGACGCTGATCTCGCTGGGAGCAATTCATGTCCACCGCCAGGGAAGTCCGTTCACCGCATTAGCGATGGTTCCACCACACCTGGTCGAAAAGTGGGCGCGCGAAGCATTTCTGACATTGCCGGGGTTACGCGTGTTTCTGATCGATGACTTGCGAAATGGCGGCGACGAGAATAAATCCCACGGAGTGAACGAGGTGCGATTGAGGCAGGGTCGGATCGTGCGGGAAGGTTTGCATACCACGTTGAGCGAGTTGCGGCTACGCAAGGATGCGCCGAGTTCCAGGGAACGCTGGCTTTCGCTCTGCGGGAGACCGTCCTTGTTTATTGTCGGACGCGAGCGTGCGAAGCTCGGTTACTTCTGGCGCCATGCCTTTCGTGTACCACGCTCGGGCCCATATTTGGGCTGCGTGGTAAATGCGGATACGGGCAAGCCGGTGATCGTGGATGACAGCCGATTAACTGCGGGTCAGTTTGAGAAGGTGAAGATTGCCGAGACCATTGAGACCAGGGGCGAGAAGTCGTGTCGCCCACTGCATAGCCCACTGTGGCAGGCGGACTCGGACAAGATCCGCCGCATGGCTCCGATTGAATTCATCGGGCGCTACATGCCGGAATGGTTTGACTATGCGATTTGCGACGAGATTCACCAACTGGCTGGCGATACGGCTCAGGGGAATGCTCTCGGCACTCTGGCCTCATGTACCGACCGGATCGTCGGGCTGACCGGAACGCTCCTCGGTGGCTATGCGGATGATCTCTTCAACACTCTGTTCCGTCTCGAAGCGAGAAGGATGAAGGAGCATGGCTACGAATGGGGCACGACGGGGCGCAGTTCCTTCATTCAGGATTACGGCGTCCTGGAAACCATCACCAAGGTAGAACCTGCCAACAACGCCTGCTCCAAGGCTAAAGCCACGAGCACGGTCCGGCGCAAGCCTGGAGCATCACCACTATTGTTTGGCGAGTTCCTCATGCAGTTATGCGCCTTTGTTTTCCTTGAGGACATTTCCGGAGAGCTTCCGCCGTACGAAGAAACCTACCTGAGCGTGCCGATGGACGCTCCCATGCAGGAAGCGTACCGCGAATTAGAAGAAGACATGCGGAAGGCGTTGAAAGCCCACAGGGGCAATCGGTCAGTCTTGAGCACGATGCTCAACACTCTGCTGCTGTATCCCGATCACCCATACGGGATTGGGACGCTGTACGGTACTGAGTTCGATCCTGAACTCAAGCGCAGGGTCCGATTCGTGATTGCAGATCCCCTCGATCTTCCCGAGGACCATATCTATTCCAAAGAACGGAGATTGATCGAGGAGATTAAGAAGGAACTGGTGGAAGGACGGCGGTGTCAAGTCTTCGCCGTGTACACACAGAAGCACGACGTCACGGCGCGGATTCAACGAATCCTGAGCAACGAGGGAATCCGCACGGCAGTCTTGCGCGCGAGCGTTGATACCTCCAAGCGCGAGGCGTGGTACGTCAGGCAGGTCAAAGATGGTGTGCAAGTAGTGATCTGCCATCCCAAGCTGGTGGAGACCGGACTCGATCTGCTGGACTTCCCGACCATCATTTTCTACGAGTCTGGATACTCCCTACACACTTTGCGGCAAGCCAGTCGCCGGTCCTGGAGGATCGGGCAACGGCGACCGGTGCGCGTGAAGTTTCTTTGCTCGGAAGGGACCATGCAGACATCGTGTTTGCGCCTCATGGGGAAGAAGCTCCTCGTGGCTCTCACTATGGAGGGTAAGTTTGCCGGTGAGGGATTACAAAGCATCGACGAAGACGATGACATGCTCTCGGCGATGGCGCGGGAATTAGTCGAGAGGAACGGCATCGGCGAAACCGCCGACTCCGTTTGGAGAGCCCTCAGTACAGAACATCAAAAGCTATTTCCGACGAATTCTCATCGCGACGATGATGCCTCAGCCATCGAAGTTCCGGGCATTCTGCTGGATGATCAGTCTGACCCCGCAGCTCTTGTGGAAGACGCCATGGATACCGCGTCTATCGTCGTCTTCGGACAGCGACCACAATCGTTGTCAGGTAAGAGGCGGCGCGGGAGGCCAGTTGTCCCGGAACAGGCGTCACTATTCGGTTTCAGTTGATGAAATGCAGGGGCAGATATAAGTCTGTTCGACACCCTACCACGTCCAGTCTTCCGGCGGCGAATGGATGCCCCAAATATTGCCCGGCTCGTCGAGCGCCAATCCCAACAGCCAGAACTTCTCAATCGGTATGCAGTTTACTACCCGAGCGGTGACCATGGTTCTGGTGGGAAGACCCTCCAACTGGACTACAGCCCCAATTTCCAGTGGACGACCGAAGCGCGCTGCGCATCCCTGTGGATTTACGAGGTGCGTCTGACATGGTTCGGAAAACGGATGAGCCGGATCCAGGCTGGAAAGTGTGATCGGAATCTCGAGACTAACTCGAGTGCCGCGCCGGGCCGACTGTTGGTTGGAAAAGGAGCTCAACTTCAAGTTTAACAATTCACGACGACAGGTCAAGGCGTAGTCGAGGGCTTCAGGCTCTGTCCGGGCCCGGACCAAGAGCTCCCTTCAATCCATACTGCGCATTTTTAGCCGCGAACGCGGTGGCATCCAGTCGTACCCGTGTTCTCTCTCGTCTCAGGAGTCTTATTTCAAATCACAAGGAGGAACAACCATGTCAGAAACTAGTACGCTCATCGGTTATAGCGGCAGAACGATTGGCCGCGAAGAACTAACTCTGGTGCCGACACCACCGCCAACGGAAACGCATCGCCCGATCCCACATCACGAGATCGTGCAGGCCCTGATCGAGACTCTCGGGTTTCGCCACATCGGAGTTGTCCACGACGAATACGCGATATCGCCGGACGGAATGAAGATGTTCGGTGTGCTCGATCTCGCAACCGAAATGGAGGGCTGCCGTTTCTCGATCGGCTTGCGCAACTCGCATGACAAAAGCATGCGCCTCGCGATGACCTGCGGTTATCGCGTCTTCGTGTGCTCGAACATGGCCTTCGCCGGAGATTTCACTCCGGTGTTGGCGAAACACTCGAAGTCGTTCTCCCTCATCGACTGCATTTCGGTCGGGGTTGATCGAATGCAGAGAAACTTCGAACCAATGCGAAGGCAAGTCGAAGCCTGGCAGAGAAGTGAATTGACGGACGTCAGCGCCAAGGTAGTCATCTACGAGGCGTTCGTTGAAGGCAGGCTCGAAGCTCCAAAGCATCTCGCCCGCACCGTGCACGATCTGTATTTCGAGCCGAAATGCGAGGAGTTCCAGGCGCGAACGATCTGGAGTCTCTCGAATGCGTTTACCTCGGCCTTCAAGGAACTAGATCCCATACCGCAATTCAAGGCTACGGCGAAACTGGGCGAATTTCTGGAAGCCCGGTTCTCACAATCGTTCTAGTTTCAGGGGCGGTGCCTGCATGCCGCCCTCCCCACCACGCAATTCAAAGCGGCGCTCTACCTGGAGTTCAATGGTCCGCCAGCATTCGATTGACTCCGAGTTGCCATCGATCCCACAGGAACCCTTCTCTTGCTTCCCCAAAGTCGGCGCCATACCCCGAGTCTACCTTGGCTGAGCTTGAATCTTCCGGCGAACGGGCATACCGTAGATTCTGATAGGGGGAGGTGGCCTTATGGCCTATGTCATTGCCGAACCCTGCATCGGAACCAAGGACACAGCCTGCGTCGACGCCTGTCCCGTAGATTGTATCCACCCCAAGAAGAACACGACTTACGAGGACGGTCGCCCCACATTCGACAGCGTTCCGCAGCTCTACATCGATCCGGTGGAATGCATCGATTGTGGCGCCTGTGTCCCAGTCTGCCCGGTGTCCGCGATTTTTGCGCTGGACGACCTTCCCGAGAAGTGGAAGCAATATACGGAACTCAACGAGAGCTACGTGAAGGCCGGCAAGTTCACGCCCCAAGAGTTCGTCAAACACCAAGTCAAGTAGTCCGGGGCTTACTTTGCAGTCTCAAGCGTCTTTCGAATCGATAGGAAGTCCCGTGTAGCGCTCTCTCGTATCGAAGGAATTCGCCTCTTAAGTGAGTTCGAGGAGCGGCACACTTGAGATTCAAACTGCTTCGCGACCCCGTCAGAGTGTGTCCCGGCTGGAAATTCGAGGATTAGTGCAGTTTCTGCCCTACAGGAACCGGCCGCTCGGGACATTAGGATTGCGACACGGTGGGAAGGAGGCGCCGGAGAACTGCTGGCTGGCATTGCATGTTGCAACTCTCCACGTTCAACATCATCATACGTTCTTATTCTTGGCAACTCCGCGTTCAAAGCGGAGACGAAGAAGCCCCACAGAAGATCGCGCCTTGACAGTATTGGCCGAACCCCTAGGCAGAGCGCACCTGCGGGCTTCCTCGGACCTCGTCGCTTAACACGATGGCTTCGGCAATAACCTTCATGGTTTTGCGCTTCTGGCGGCTCTGGCGTTGCAGGGCCAGATAGGCTTGCTCCTCGCTCAGGCCCAGATCGCGCTGCAGAATGCCTTTGGCGCGTTCGACGATCTTTCTGGTCTGCAATTGTTCCGCGAGGGTGGAGTTGGCTTCTTCCAGCCGCGCCAGTTCAAGTTCGGCGCCCACGAGAAATCCTATAGTGGAGATCATACGAATCTCGCGACGGCGGTACACATGGTGCTGGCGATGCTGGAGGTTAATGACGCCCACAACCCGGCCACGGCACATCAAGGGTACAGAGAGAAACGCCTCATAGCTGTCTTCCGGCAACTCGTGGAAGAATTGGAAACGCGGATCGTGCGCCGCCTTTTCTGGAATGGCAACGGGTTCGCGATGCTCGGCGACCCATCCGGTGATGCCCTCGCCGACGCGCAGTTTCAGGCGGTCCACGACTTCAGGATGCGGATTTTTCGAAGCCCGCAGGACGAGTTCGTCACCTTCAAGCACGTAGATCAAGCAGGAATTGCACTGGACCAGCGCAGTGGCAAATTCGACCACGCGAGTCAAAACTTCGCGAAATCCGTCCGCTGTTCCTAGGCGACCGCTGATTTCATAGAGTACATCTACGTGTGAATCCTCAGCAGTTGTAGAGAAGTCCATGGATTGCATTATCGATCTTCTAGAGATTATGTCTAACTCCAAATTTCGATGGCCGCGATAAAGGATTTCCGTCGCTCTCAACTGGTGCTGCGACGCGAAATGTCGCGCAGGCGGTGGACGAACGGTACGATAATTTGCGTCATACCGAAGAGGCATGTACATGGACGAAGGGAACTTGGGCGTTGATTGAAGAGCTTCAGTGAAGGAGTAGATCGAATGCGGCGGAACTTCGAGCCTATGCGCAAGGAGGTGGAGGCGTGGCAGCGAAGTGATGCGATGCGGTGATAGCCGTACACCTGCGCGCTGTCTTTGCGGGAATGAAATATGCGGCGTGCGTGATGGCCGTACAAGGAACGGGCAGCAATACCAATGTTGCAAGTGTCAGTGGATTCCGCGCCGGACGAGTTCGCTACAGACGCAGGACTTCGGCCTCACGCAGAGCGTGTTCGGCCTCTACAGTTCCCTGTACTTGGAAGGCAGTCATCCCGACTCTCTTTGCGGCCGTAACGTTAAGCTGGCTGTCGTCCAAAAACAACGTCTCGGGAGCCTCGCAACCGAGTGTAGCCAGAACGTGTTGGAATGCTTCCTCATCGGGCTTGACCTTGCCAGTCAGGTGCGAAGCGAAATGATGATCAAAAGCTCCGATCAGGTCGCGTTGATCAATCAAACTCGGCCACTGCACTGCGTTGGTATTGCATAGAGTGGCGCGCACGTAATCGCGGGGAACACGTCTCACCAGCTCGAGTGCTCCCGGCAATATTCGTTGACTCCGGGTGTAGAGCTCAGTCAAAAACTCTTCGCTGCCAACCTGCAAGCTCAGCTCACTGATCATCTGCTCAGCAAATGCTGTGGGTTGCATCTTTCCAGTCTCGAATGATCTCACTATGGGTGAGGTAAGCCAGAGCGTGCGGACCTGCTCAGCGGTGACGCGATGCCCGAGCCACGAGAGCAGCGTTGCTAGCCCGGAGAGCTCGACTAGCACACCTCCAACATCAAATAGAACCACACGAATCTCGTTTCGCTGGAACCTCATCCCTTATTTCCACCTGTGCGCTGCGAATAATATCCAGGTTTGCTCACCGACGCTACCTATCAGGAATTCGCGGCCTACCACACGGACCTGCCATCCCGCACTTCTGCTTCGGGGCAGTCCTGACAGGGATCTATCGCTTTCAAAACGGGCTGGAGATCAAACGCCATTCTAAGTATTCGTTTCGTGTGTTAGCTCATTCGATCTGTCTCAGGTTTCATGTCAGCGCGGACCTCAACGGAATGCTCTCGACCGTTACTGCCGCTGACTTGAATCTCGGTTCGCGTGAGCTAACCTGCCTTTGCATACTTCTGCTCGGCTATCCGCTCAACAGCGCAAAAGAACTCCTCGGGCTCAAACTGCCTCTGTCCACTTGTGGGTACGATCGCGGCGGCTTCAACCACAGCCGGGTGAAGTGGGGCCTCTAGTCGCTGTCCAACAGGCTTGTGCCATTTTTCCCATAGGTTCAGGTTGGACGAATTCGCGAGGAGGTGAAACGCCAGCGTTCGGATGTAGATCGCTTGCCGCAAGGGGTGCCGGTCGTAATGCTTCAAGACCAGGAACGCTCCCCGTCGGACTTCCGGGTCACGTGGAATGATCCGCCCTTCCTGGGCGACGAATTTCCCTCCGAGTTCCTCAGGCATGGCATCGATCAGCTTTTGAGCCGTGGCGTTGTCGCCACAATCCACGCCGCGTGTTTCCGAGACGCTCACCGGTATTTTCATCCGCAGTCCAGCTTCAAAGAGTTGGATTGCGAAGTCCATCTCTTTGGGGCTGACCGGTGGGGCCGGTCTAAGAGGGATGGCCTCCAGCCAGTTCGGTTGGGTTCGATTCGGCACTCGACCATGCTACACCGCTTTTCGAGGTCTGCCATTGTCCGCGACCACAGACTGCGCCTATAGTTTCTTGAAGGACGAAAGTGAACGGGTGGGGGGCGTCTAATGCCCAAATATGCATATCAGTCCATCAATCCTGCCCGGCGCCACTCGGAATCATTGTCACATTGTCTCTGGCACGTTCACGCCAGTGCTCGCAAAACACTCAAAGTCATTCTCGCTAATCGACTGCATTTCGGTGGGCGTGGACCGAATGCAGCGGAACTTCGAGCCGATGCGAAAGCAGGTAGAAGCCTGGCAGAGAAGTGAACTGACCGACGTCACTGCGAAAGTCGTCATCTACGAAGCCTTCGTCGAAGGGAAACTGGAAGCTCCCAAACACCTCGCCCGCCGCGTGCATGATCTCTACTTCGAGCCGAAGTACGAGGAATTCCGGGCCAGGACGATCTGGAGTCTCTCCAACGCGTTTACGTCTGCGTTCAAAGAACTGGATTCCATTCCACAATTCAAGGCCACGGCCAAGCTGGGTGAATTCCTGGAATCGCGGTTCTCGCAAGCGTTCTAGGCTTTGTGGCGGTGCCGGCCGGACCGCCGCCCTGTTGCACACTCTTCGCCAGCACCCTGGGAACCATCACTTAGCGCAAGCCCGTTTTTCGATACTAATCCGTCCAATATCTGAAAAGCCGACTTTCAGGCCATCTCCACCGCTTGCCCTCCATCCGAGGAGTTGCGAAGGCCCAAAATCTTGCGAAAAGACCAAATGATCGTATCTACTGGCCTTGTGACAAAATCGCTCTATGGAGCCGATCATGTCGAAGCCTGTTCTTGGCCTGCACTCTAAAGATAAGAACGTAGGCTCGCTAAGATGGGTGTTGTTTGCAGCTGTTCTGTTGGCTCAGGCACAACCCGCATCGACCCCGGTCCTGCGTTCCTTCGATCGCGTTCTGCTGCTTGAAGAGAAAGCTGAAACTTCGGCGGGCGTGAGCGTGGGCGACCTCAACGGAGACGGCCTGCCGGACATCGTCCTTGGCAAAGGGCGGCATTGGCCGCTCTTCAATCGCGTGCTCTTGAACGATGGCCATGGCGGCTTCCTCGCCAGTAACCTGGGGACGGCACCCGATCGCACCTATTCGGCGGCGCTGGCGGATGTCGATCGCGACGGCCATTTGGACATCGTGGTCAGCAACGATGCGCCCGATCGCAAACTTGTCTATCGGAATGACGGTAAAGACCACTTCACTGAATTCGGCACGTTCGGCGATTCCAAGTGGAGCACACGGTACGTGACCCTGGCGGACCTCAATGGTGACGGCTATCCGGACATCGTGGCTGCCAACCGCGGCGACTATCCAGACTTGGTGGACGGAAAACCCGGTAAAGGACCTCAAGTTCCCACTCCGAGCTACGTTTGCCTGAACGATGGAAAAGGGCACTTCCCGGCTTGTCAGCCACTGCCAAAAAACGAATCCGCCACCTCGATCGCAGCGGCGGATTTCGACGGCGATGGCGCGATCGACCTGTTCGTGCCACATCGCGATGGCGGCCAGAGCTATGTGCTTTGGAACGACGGCAAGGGACACTTCCCGACCTGGACCAAGGTAGGGCCAGCTAAAGCCTGGATTCGCATGGGTGCAGCCGGCGATCTCGACAGCGACGGAAGGCTCGATCTGGCGATCATCGATGAACGGCTCAAGGCTACCTTCGTGATCTTTAATCGCGGCGGACGCCAGTTCGGAAAACCGGTCCGGCTTTCCGGCCCGGAGCGGCCGCCGTACTGCCTGGCGATCGCCGACCTGAATCGCGACAAGCGGCCGGACATCATCGTGGGCTACGTGGAGTTGCCCGGATCGATATACTTCAACACCGGGAACGGTCGCACGTTTCACGAGGCTCCTTGGAACGACGGCAAGGGCACCGTTTACGGCCTGGCCTTCGCCGACTTTGACGGAGACGGCTGGCCGGACATCGTGGCGGCGCGATCAGGTGCTCCCAATGGCATCTGGTTTAGCACGAAACCGACCGCGCGCTAACTCTGCGCTACGATGGCGCCACCCTGCGGCGATGGATTCATGTTTAGATCGATGAGCATCAATAACTGCCTTTTGACAAAAGTCGCTTCTGGCAAGGCTTTCCAAACGAAAATCGATTGAAATTCCATAGGGAATCCCTACGCCAGACGCCGGTCCTAGTACTCGGTGAATTCCTGGAAGCCCGGTTTTCACAATCGTTCTAGCCTGCGGGGCGGTGTCAGTCGGTCGCCCTTCCAAACTAGTAATTCCACTTTGCTTTGGCCGAGCCATGGGACGAGGCTCGCCCGCATTGCTAAGAAGGGAGTCGCCGTCATGTTTCCTTCGTTTCAACTTGGGCAAATTGTGGCCACGCCTGGGGCGCTGTCTGCACTGGAGAGAGCGAAGCAGTCTCCTGTCTGTTTCTTGGCCCGTCACGCAGCCGGGGACTGGGGCGAACTGGAGCCAACCGATGTCGCAGAGAATGAGTACAGCGTGGCTCATGGGTTTCGATTGCTGAGTAGCTACCAAACGGATACTGGCGAGAGGCTATGGATCATCACGGAAGCAGACCGATCCGCAACCACCTTGCTCTTGCCAGAGGAGTACTGACGAGTTGCATGAATCAGGTCACGAGGTAACAGAGCGGGATGCTGTATCGAGGGAAGCTGGAACAGAACACGCCGTCACTGTGAATGCGGTTTGTCGCATGATCTCAACTCGCCTCAGTTCCGAAACAGTAGCGACTCATGCCCGGCATGGGTCCCGATTGGAAAATCGCAATGGCTTCGAAGGCTTATTCGGTTTTTCGGAAGCGAATCGAATGGGCGGGGTTATCGGGTATAGAAAGCCATGAGTGAACGACATACCCGTATCTGACTCCTGGGATTGTAATCTATGAAGCCGGCGTCTTTGAACTTCTTCATGAAGTGACAAACGCGCGACCGCGTAGTGCCTACCATTTCTGCCAGGGTTTCATGGTTTATCCTCGCCAACAAGGTCTGAGGCGAGGATTGTCCATCAAAATTAGAGAGCAGCGAGAGAATGCGCGCCAGTCTCTTCTCGCTGGTATTGCAACGCTGATCCACCAAATCCTGTTGGTATCGGATGTTCCGCGACAGCACATATGCACAAAACGCGTTTGACAGCGTCACTTCTTGCGCAAGTGCGAGCATCATAGATTTCTTTTCAATTCGGAGGAGGTTGCAGTCTGTGAGTGCGTTGGCGGAAGCCGTGCGCTTGGGCTGACCGGCAATCGAGTCTTTGCCAACAAAATCCTCGCCGCTCAATATGTCGAGCGTTGCTTCCTTCCCGCCTTGGGACCTTGCGCTCAGTCTTACCATGCCTGTTTGAATGACGAACACCGCGTCAGCCAAGTCACCCTGGGCGAAGATCATCTGCCCTTTCCGAAAGGACGTCATCTCCCTGCCCCTGCCGACAGTTGAGAGGAAGGTCTTGGGGTTGAAATCACGTCTTCGCTTGGCCACAGCTTTCACTCCTTATTCAAGCAGCCTCAGATTCGAGCACAAGGACGACGGTAAGAATGGTCAATATTGCTCATTGCTGCGGGTGTCCCTCTAACCATCAATGGTAGATCGATTGATTGCACATGGGTTGCAATTCTAGGGAAGTTCTGAACACGTCTCTGTGATTAACTCAGGAATAGGTCCCATCATTCCGGGGCAAGCGCCGGATTCCGTATGTCACCTGTCGTCCGCCGGGGCAAACCGCAATCAGCGAGATGCACAGCGCCAAGCCGGTGCAAGAAGCAGCAGCCTTTTCCCTAGCGGGTACGTTCACGAGCGCGCACATTGCGAACAGCTGGTTGGCATTCTTCTTTAGCAGCCAGAATGTGTCCTAGTTTGGAAGTTACTGGGACCCCGTGCTAGCATCCTTTCAGTCTTGGATTTCCCGCACTTTCAGTCGCGGTTGCCGCTGCAGACCCACACGAGCACTCTTCGCGCACGCAGGGCAGCGCTGAAAAGGATTCGGCTTGGCTCTCGGCGACATTGCGAAACTCATTGATTCTGGAAAGGGAAAGGGCCATCTCGCCTACGGCGAGGTGAATGACCTGATTCCGCACGACGTCCATTCCCCAGAGGATCTGGACGACCTGCTCGCCACCATTGGTACGCAGGGCATTGACGTGCTCGAAGGTCAGCCCAATCTGCCTTCAACCCTCGAAGAAGGTTTGGAAAACGAAGTGGAGGCTGGCGACGAAGTTCAGCTCGACCTGGCGCCAGACGCCCTTGAAAAGACCAACGATCCGGTACGCATCTACCTACGCGCGATGGGTGCGATACCACTCCTCACTCGGGAAGGGGAAGTGGACATTGCCAAGCGCATCGAGCGCGGGCAGCTGCAAGTGTTGAAGGCGCTTTCCCGTTCGCCTGTTGTGATCCGACAGGTCCTGACCATTGGCAGAGATTTGAGGCGCGGCGTACGCTCGATTAGAGACATTGTTGTTTTCGATGAGGAAGAAGTTACCGAAGAGATTCTGCAGAACCGCGCGAAGGACCTTACGTGCCGCATCGACGAGCTGCAAACGCATTACAAACGAGCAGGCCAGCTGGCCGAACGGTTAGCGACCATCCCGGCACAAAAGAAAGCACGCCAATACAGTCGCTGCCGCCGCAGACTGGGCCGCGAGATTATTCGGATCTCGCTCATCATCCGCCACCTCGGTCTTACGAATTGTGAGCGCACACGCCTAGTCGATCGAGTGAACAAAACCATTGAGGGCATGCGGTCGCTCGACCGCCAAGTCAGCAACTTGGAAAAGAAGATTGAAAACACGCACAGCGAAGAACTCAAGAAGGATTACCGCAAGACGCAGCGACAGCATCGCGCCGACCTGGAAAGGCTGGAAAGCGATGCCGGCGTGAGCTTCCAGGAGTTGCGGCGCACGCAACGCGAAATCATCCATGGCGAGATGGACGCGGAGCGGGCCAAGCATGAGTTCATTGAAGCCAACCTGCGGCTCGTGGTTTCCATCGCCAAAAAGTATGGCAACCGCGGACTGCAGTTCCTCGATCTGATTCAGGAGGGCAACGTCGGTTTGATGAAGGCGGTGGACAAGTTCGACTATCGCCGAGGTTACAAGTTTTCCACCTATGCTACGTGGTGGATTCGCCAGGCAGTCACACGAGCTATTGCCGATCAGGCGCGCACTATTCGACTCCCAGTGCACATGATTGAGATCGTCAACAAGCTGATTCGCGTCTCGCGGCAACTGGTCCAAGAGTTGGGCCGTGAACCTATCTCGTCAGAGATTGCCAAACGCATGGACATTCCCGTAGCCAAGCTGCGCAAAGTGCGCAAGATCATGCAGGTACCAATCTCGCTGGAGACGCCAATTGGGGAGGAGGGCGATTCCCATCTCGGCGACTTGATAAGAGACAGCACTGCGCTTGCGCCGGATGAGTCTGCCATCAACGTGAACCTGAAGGAGCAGACCGGGCGGGTGCTGCACACTCTGACTCCGCGCGAGGAGAAGATCATGAAGATGCGTTTTGGCCTGGAGGACGATTCGGAGCACACGCTGGAGGAGGTTGGCCGGGCGTTCGCCGTGACTCGCGAGCGCATTCGCCAGATCGAGGCCAAGGCCCTGCGCAAGCTGCGCCAGCCTTCGCGATCCTGTAAGCTCAGGTTATTTCTCGTCGACGTGCACGAATGACGCCGCGCGGGCGAAACGTGCGCCCTGGAAAGGGATGGCGCAGCGTCTGCGAGTTGACCTAGGCAGCGTCACCGTGATGCGCTATGCGATTGCTGGTTTGCGATGTGTTCGGCAGAGCATGCAAAGCGTACATCGTGTCATCCAGAGCTTGTTCCTCTTCGCTGTTGTCTCCGGCCATTTGAAACAATTCCCGAGCCCTTACCACAGGTGCTTCCTCTGCTCGCGCAATGCGGCCTGGGAGTTTAGTCCTATCAACCTCAAAGAGTGCGGCCTTGTACAAATCCCTCCACGCTCTGCTGTTTAGAGATGTAGAGCTGCCGGTACTCATAATTCCCCCCCGCTTTCACTTCGCAGGTCTGGTCTGACAGTGTGGCGCATCCTCCCGACCGCTTGCGCAGAAAAAGCCAACAACATCGTCTCCCCAACCATTAGATGCAATGGCGCCGGTGATCCCTACTGGGAAGGGACTCGCGTTCGCCACTGCCGTAGAGCTTAGGGCGAGCTTCGTTGACGATCAGGGCGCGCCCGCCATAGACTGAGCCGTTCAGAATGCGAACAGCATCGCGCGCCTCCGCAGCATTCGTCATTTTCGACGAACGCGAATCCTCGCGGTTGACCGTGTCGCGATCCGTGACGGCCGTGACGGTTTTAACGGCTCCGTATGCGGCGAATAATGTCTAAAGCTGGTCTTCGTGCTTTCAGAATAGCTTTCCCTGCGCGATGGTCCGATGATCCTCCCTTGCGATTCTTGGCCATCGCGATCATGAGGTTGAGGCTCGAAGGGCCTTGCGTCCGTTGCTTCCTGCAACCTCCTTTTCTGCCTGAAGCCAGTCCTCCTCCGCACGGCCATCAATTCTGCCGCGCACCTCATACAACTCGTAAGCGCGGGCTCGCACGTTCTCCTCATGAGTCGTGATAGCTGCGTCTCTATTGGTCAAAAGCTCCGGTTTCATAGAATGTTCTCCTTAGATTTATTGTCTCGGTCTGGCTGCTATTGGTTTGTAAGGGCTTACGCGACATGCAGGATTCCTGGCCCGTGCACCCAGTCTTCAAGAACCTCGTCGCGAGCGCTAACTTCGTCGGCGCAAGTAGGAGACAGGTGCGTTCGAGGTCCAACCAGGAACCTCACCCGCTGACCTGGATGCTGGCGCCTAGCGCCGGATCGTTTTCCAGAATGGCACCGACTCTTGGATCTCTGGCGCACGTCCAGCAGTATCAAATAAAAAATCAGTCACCCAACGCTTATTCCGTAATGCCTTTGGGCGTGTGCACGTGAACTCCCTGGTTTCTCGCTACGCGGGCGCGCAGCGCCTGCATGGCTTCGCTGCCATCGATGATGAGCTCGTTTTTGGTGCCCATTGGAAAGGAAATCGGTGATTGTCGCGGCACGGAACACCTCCAATTCTGCTAGAGGCGAGCGTTTCGCAAAGCAGGGTTTATCTTTGAGAAGCAGGCGTCGCCAGAAAGATCTACCTCGAGCCTTCCTATCTCTTTCGTAAGGGGGCGGGGATTCGGGCCGCCCCCAACCGAACGCGAAAGCCTTGCCTGCAGCCTCAGGCTGCGACGAGAGCAGGCCTCTTTTGCAAGGTCGAGTTGGCCACCTCAAAGTCTCGGACCTCAGGAGTACCGTCGATCACTTTCGCCAGGGCCTTCAGCACTTCTCGATAGCTTCCGCGGTTGTAGGCTTCCGCGTCCTCTTTCTTTTCCCATAGACTGATGGCGACCCCTTCCGTTCCGGATCCGGGGGCGAGGAATACGATTTCGTCTCGGAAGCCCTGCTGTTTCCTAAGGAAGGGAAGAATCTCGTTCTCGATTGTCTGCGCAAAATCCGCGCGGGTATTGGGTTTCAGCTTCATGGAAACGTGACGAGCAAACATGTCAACCTCCTGCTGGGTTGTCGTTGACTAAGAGGAGGGAACTTCAGATGGACTGCCTTAGTTCAGAGGATCTGAAAGGGAGAAAACGTAATTCGCTCTGTCTAACAGCGTATACCGAATCCGAGTGTTGTCAAGTCGGAAATGTCCCGTCGCTCGACGCCTTGGCGACCACAACTTTGCGATCCCGATTTCGTCGCGCACTCCTGCTTCAACAGAATGATGCTTTTGCCAGCAGCACTTGCCTTAAGTGCTTATTTCGGAGCACGCCTTCTGGCCCTACTCCGCAGCCAGCGGCGCGGAATCTACTCGAGCTAGTCGGTCGATAAAGCGTCGGCAAGAACTCCGATGATACAGCCCTTTAAAAGATTCGGTTCTGCTGGTAAGAGATCGACCGCGGTAACAAGTCGAAGTTAGAAACCCTTCCCCCTTTCAATCCCTCTGCATCCTTCTCGAGTGTCGCCTAGTTGCCGCCCAGAGCATAGATTCAGATGAACCACATTCTCTAAGCGGCCATCATCAGTGGTGGCTATGCCTCGGTTTCAACAGTGGACGTCCTGCCAGGCAATAGCGCACAGATGAGTTCAATAATGCGTTCTGGGGGACAAGGCTTTTCGACAACGGCATCGATCAAATGCGCTAGCCCTTCGCAGACAGGCGGCGACCCCGTGACCAAAATCACTGGAACTCTAGGATAGCGGCATTTTATTCGAGCTGCCAGGCGCGCGCCGTCAATGTCCGACATCATGAAGTCCGAAACGACAATCGCGACCTCGTCCTCGCTAGCGGACAGCAACCGAAGCGCATCATGGCCGTCCTTGGCGACAAGAGGGGCGTAGCCACGGCTACTCAACAGATCTCGATAAAACTCGCGCATGCCAGGGTCATCATCCACGCAGAGTACAGTCGTCGGTTTCAGCGGGCACCTCAGTTGCGGAATTATCGACCGCGCGAACGTGGTGGCTAACTCCAGACATCCAGAGTGTAGAGTGCTGGGACACCCAGAACAGAATGCGGTTAGAGTGACGAGAACTGCAATCCGTATTTGTACCCAATTAGGCGCGGGAAAAGTACCGATGGAGAAATGGAAGCGAGATTGTCCGCCCCCGGGTTCGTATGCCGCTCGGCGAAATGCTTGCTGTGGTCCGCAAATCTCAGACCGGAATCAACGGCTTCTTGATTCGGTACCGGCTTTCGAGCCAGGCATGGAGAAGCTGAAGGTCAAATTGTCCAATGTGCACAAATTGGCAACCGGCCGCCCCGTACGGTCTGGTCCACAGAACGCGGGCTTGAATGGAAATTTCGTTCTTTAGTTCCGGCAGCCGCGTCCGAAAAGACAGAATGCCCCCGATGCGCAGAGTGTCTATGCTCGTAAGACCGACTCCACCTTCCCCGATGTTTGTGACCGTGACCTGAACGGTTCGATTGTCGTCGTCGGTCGCTGCAACAGGGGTCATCACGGCGAACCTGGTGTGCTTCCGATAGTCGCGCACCATCCTGGAGTACGCAGCCTTCAAGGAAGTCAGTCCAGATTCATGAGTCACAGGCTTGCGGAGAATCACGTGGACGCCAGGCGCGACGCAATCGGCGCCAGACACCGCAAGAACCGTCGGTTTCTGGGTGCGCGTGCGCCCCGCTATTTGTTGCAAGAATTCCGAGGCATTCTCTGCTTCCAGATCAATCACGATGAGATCCGTGCTTCCCTCCGAGAGCAAATGCCCAGCACGCGATGGGTATGGACACACCTTTGTAGCGATCGAGAAATCGTGAAGTATGCCGTCCATGGTGGTGAACACGGCAGGATCGGGAGAAACAAGCAAGCATTCAAAAGCCATTTCCGGAGTCATACTTCAACCTTCAGTCTAGGATCTTGTCTGCACTCGGGGTTCCAGACTCTCCAGCCCACCAAAGCCATTATCAGCATGGTGTTGTGAAGCCTTGAAGCCGACACTGTCGTCTCGCGCCTAAGAGAGTGTCTAGAAATTGGACAGTCTCATCCGGAGTTACGGGGTAAGCCCTGAACGTCGCCGACTTTCGGAGAGCATAGGTTTCGGCTTATCACCCAGCCGACCGTCTTCCTTGCCGCCGAGACTCAGCGAGGCTTGGTTTTTCAGGGCCTGTATCGAAGGAAAGCCGCAAATCTGGCAGCACGCCGGTAGAAATCCCGATGCACAAAAATGTCCCCCTTCTACACCCCTCATCGGCACCTATTTTGAGACCGCAGGAGGTGCAGGGATCAGTCCACATCAACGAGAGCGTGTCCACTTTCAGGACAGCAATCAGCAGTCGGGACAGGGTTTTAGAGGCTGGCGCCGCGCCTCCACTTTCATGTCATTGTAGTCAAAGTACATACTCGTATTTTCGGAAATGGCGCCTGAATTGCACGCAACGACTGGTGCGGGGAAAGGTGTGCCGTTCTATGAAGTCGATCTTGCTCGTGGAGGACAGTAAATTTCTCCGATTAGCCAGCGAAAGGGCGATGATGCGAGCCGGATACAGCGTCGTCAGCATTGATGATGGCGAGCACGCGTTGCGCGCAGCACAAGAGCAGATCCAAGACTTGATCCTGTTGGACATGCTGTTGCCGAAATTAGGCGTGCCGGAGGTTCTTCGTGCTCTCAAGAGCGACCCAGTGACGGCTCGGATTCCAGTAGTTGTGTTGAGCAGTCTTTCTCAGAAGGATGAGGCAAAGCTCAAGAAAGACGGCGCTACAGCGTATTTCGAGAAATCGAAATTGCATCTGGACACGGACTCTCTTGCCTTGCTACAGATTGTCAAAGAGGCATTGGCTCAGACCTTGTTTCTCCGTAGTGGAAGTTGCAGGAGAGGTTATCGAGGCGTGCAGGAGCACCGACGTTTTCCGAGTGGCGGGGAGGAGCAGAATGTCAGGACGGGTTATTGAGCAGACCTCGGGAGTACCTTCGAGAGTCGTTTCGGGAGTTGAAGACCGTTGTCAGGAATTCAGAATCCTGGCGGTGGATGACTCCCCGATCTACCGCAAACTCGTAGACCAATCTCTCTCGAAAGATTACTACCCTCTGCTGTTCGCGAAGAATGGTCGCGAAGCGCTCGATGTCTTTGCGGAACATCGCCCGTCTATTGTCATCACGGACTGGACTATGCCCGATATTAGCGGGATTGAACTGTGTCAGCAGATACGACGGGACTTCCAGGAGCATTATGCATATCTCATACTGCTGACCAGCCACACCAATAAAGAGCAGGTCGTCGAAGGGTTGGCGGCCGGTGCGGATGACTATCTGACGAAACCGTTCCATCCGGGCGAACTCGTCGCTCGCGTCGGAGTAGGTCGCAGGATGATTGAACTTCATCGCCAAGTTGAGGCGAAGAACCGTCAACTCGAGGAACTGGCGCTCACAGACCCTCTGACCGGCCTGCCCAATCGTCGCGCCATCGGCCTGTGGGCAAGCCGCCAAATTAGTGCAGCGGCCAGGCATGACTTTCCATTCTGGGTAGTCATGGCCGACCTTGACCATTTCAAGAGAGTTAACGACACCTATGGACATGAGGCTGGCGATAGCGTGCTTAAAGGGTTCGCCGAAGTGCTCAAGACGAATACTCGCCAGTCGAACATTTGCGGCCGTTTAGGAGGAGAGGAATTCCTGTTGATTCTCACCCACGTCGACGAAGAGCAAGCAAGGACCGCGATTGAGCGCATTAGAAAGCGCTTCGAGGCGCTGGAGTTCAGCTTTGCGGGCGGAACGACTCGGGTAACCGCCAGTTTCGGAGTTGCAGAGCTTCATGGATCCGAGACTCCCGAACTCTGCGCGCTTTTGAACCGTGCCGACGTCGCTCTCTACAGCGCGAAAAATAGGGGACGAAATCGAATCGAGTTTGATAATCACGCTATCTAGCGAACCGGAGCTGCCCACAGAAGAACCCGCGTCAATCTCACGGAATGCCCTTGACTCTGGACCACACTCCAGAGTGTATCCTTTCGACATGCCCCAAGTTTCGGGTCGCGTCACAAGCAGCATGCAGATCGGGGAAGTGGCAAAGCTGACGGCACTCACCGTGGATGCCATTCGTTTTTATGAGCGCCGCGCCCTGCTTCCCAAAGCCCCGCGCACAGCAGGCCGGTTCCGGCTCTATACCAATCATGACGTGGCCCGCCTAGGCTTTATCAGGCAGATGCAAGGCCTGGGTTTCTCGTTGACGGAAATCAGACAGCTCCTGGAATTGCGGGAGCACCATCGAGATGCCTGCCTTGAAGTAAGAGACCTCCTGAAGGCAAAGCTCGAAAAGGTGCGGTCGAAAATCCAAGAACTTGAACAGCTTGAGCGTGAGTTGGCGCTGGACCTGCGGAAGTGCAATCGTGAGTTGAAGCACAGGCAAAGGCACACGCCCAGACAATGTCCGATACTAGTTAGTCCCAGCGAGGAGAAGAGAGAAGTTCCATGCTGATAGAAGTTCTCTACATGCCGGGATGCCCCAATCATCAGCCTGCCCTTCAAAGGCTCCGGAGGGCTTTGTGGTCCGAAGCAATTGACGCAACCATTAAGGAAATTTCTGTGTCGGATGAGGCAACGGCGTGCGCTCTGCGGTTTCCCGGTTCTCCCACAGTGCGCATCAATGGCCGAGACGCAGAACCAAATGGGCAGCGAACCTTTGGACTTTCTTGCAGGTTGTACTCGGGCGGTAGCGGGCTGCCATCAGAAGAGGCATTACAACGCGCCATTTCTACAGCAAAGAACCACGAGCGAAGCGTATGAGGGGATTGGAAAAAGGAGTGCCTGCCGCAGCCGTTGTTGCCGCACTCTCAACTCTTGCTTGTTGTGTGCCGCTGGGATTCCTCGGCGCAGCGGGACTGGCAAGTATGAGCGTTTGGGTGCAACCCCTACGACCATGGCTGTTGGGTGCCTCAGTTGCGCTTTTGTGCCTAGGCTTTGTGCAACTTTACTTCAGGAAGTCTGCGTGCGCTAGGCGGAGCAAGTTGAGCTTGGTTCTTTTCTGGGTTGCCGTCGCGGTCGTGGTTCTGGTGACCTTATTTCCCCAGCTAATTGCCAGCGTCTTCGCTGGTTAGTTCGAGCAGGCTCGAATGGCGAAAAGAAAGTACCTGCTGTGGTTTGTTGCCGTAGCCTCCGCACTCTGGGTGGGCTGGCACTTCCTATGGTCCGACCGGACACCAGACGGCCAGCCTCCCCTCACATATCTGAGGTCAAACAACACGGATCAATTCCAACACCAGTTTGACGCCGCGGCTGATAAGGCGCGCTTGGTGCTCTTGCTGTCGCCAACATGACCGGGTTGTTTGCGGGGGGCCTCCGCGATCGAAGAACTGCTGAAACAAGAAAAGTCGGTGAACCTGACTGTTCTTGCGGTCTGGGAACCCATACTAGCATCAGATTGGAGCCGGCCTACACGACCGGTGCTTGCCCGGATCGCAGATCCCAGGGTCAAGCAGTTCTGGGATAAGGACCACGTTATTGCCAAACAATTGGACCTACAACTGTCGACTTCTCAACCAACATGTTGCCGTCACGCGGGAATACTCTGGGATGTAGCTGCGCTTTATCCCAAAAGAGTTCAATGGGGAGGCTCTCAACCCGTGTTCATTGATGGGGCCGTGGTAAAGGTTGGGACGGAACTTGCGAAGGAAGTCGCAGCGACGCTGCGCACACGGGAGTAATGGCATGAAGTGTCTTGAGCAAGACGAGAAGACCAACACGCGGCGTCCTCTCCTTCGTTCGCTTCTCCGCGCAAACCAGCATCGGTTTTGGTGTCGTTGCGCGGGTTGAAACAAAGTAGTCGTAAACGATGAAGCGAGCTACTTCTGAAGGAATCGAATCAACAAAGTCGGCTAACCATTAGTCAGCCGTAGGTAGCGAGTACTCGAATTCGTAGAAATGTTTGCCTTCGATGATGTTGATGATCAGCGTTCCAGAAATTCCCGTCAGTTCGCCCGTGCCGGAATCGGGCACGACAATAATGTTCATCTGCGGGGTTCCACGGGTCATCGTCGCATTGTGTTCAAGGACGAACGATCCAGTGCGGCCCTTGAGCTTGCCGGAGACGCGCTCGATGGCGACATATCCCGCCGAACCTTTTACTTCTGTCATGAAGCTCAGCATTTCGCCGTCACTTTGCGCTTCAAGGTCGCCCTGGAACTGCTTGTCCAGGGACATGCGGCCCAGTCCGGCTTTTTCTTCCTGAGTATTGTCCGGTTTCTGGGGCACTACTCTTACGTCGAAACTGCCTTTGGCCTGCATGGATATCTCCTTTGAATTGTTGGTCTGCGGGAGTGCGGATGGAAACAGCGAAGTTAGGAAAATTACCGCAAACGAGATTTTGATCATAGAAACCTCAGGAGCGAAAGCGCGTAATTTATGGTGGAGCTGTTCCGGCACTCTTCGATATCCTAGTCAAACATCATTCGCAATGATTGGAAAAACGCGACAGAAGCCAAAACAAATCGTCGAAGAATACGACTCAGGCGCTGGCAAGGCTCGCGGAATTTTGCGGCGGACGATGGCCGAAGGCAAGATGCGGCACTTCCGCCGCGATCCCGCGCCGGAACTGGCGCCGTGGATCATGCATTATTGGATGATCCATTGGGATTTGCGCGGCTGCAAACCGCACCTCGCTGAGAATTTACCGCATCCCAACGTGCATTTGATTTTTGAGAACGGCAAGAACGGCGTCGTAAGCGGCGTCCAGACGCGCAGATTCTCACGTGTGCTTGATGACAAGTCGCGGGTGTTCGGCGTGAAGTTTCGCGCGGGAGGATTCCGACCATTTTTGGGCAAACCAGTTGTAGAGCTTGCGGATCGGACGATTCCCGCAAGGCAAGTATTTGGGAGCGAGATCAAAGAATTTGAGACGACTGCGCTGTCGTTACGCCCCGACAAAGAAAAGATTGCGGCTGCCAACGAATTTTTTCTTGCGCGAATACCAAAACCTGAGAAGACGATTGCTTTGGCCAGTGAACTGGTTGATCTGATTCTGCGCGATATCGAGATCAAAACGGTGGACGATCTGGTTCAACGCAGCGGTATCGGCAAGAGGACACTACAACGAGTTTTCCGGGAATACGTGGGCGCGAGCCCCAAATGGGTAGTGTGTCGCTATCGCTTGCATGAGGTGGTTGAGCAGCTAAATTCCGGCGAAGAGCTGGATTGGGCGCACCTCGCTCTTGATCTGGGATATTTCGATCAAGCGCATTTGATCAACGATTTCAAGGCGCTGCTGGGCTGCACGCCAGCACAGTTCGCGAAGCAAGTCGCGGCAAATCGCCGCAGTTGAGGATTCACCAGAATTCGAGGTGGCAGTTGTCGTCAACTGATCCGTCGCAACGCGCCCAGCGCGTTTGGTATGACCGAAAATTGGAAAGTGCAAGATAAGCCCGCGAAGTTGGAAGACGCCGCTCGGAACAATCGAAACTGCCCCTCGCCTTGCCTCTGGCCATTCCGTTCGCTGCATTTATCGGGGTCAAACAAGGGTCACTTTGCCGTCAATCTCCAGTATTCGTGCGGCCTTGTGGGTTGTCATCTGCGCCGCGAAGTACTTGAATTTGCATTTTCCCGCGAGACTCATAAACCGAAGAGCCAGGGAGACCCGACCGAAGCCGTCCCCAATTTGGGGTCGATACCCGAGGTAATTGCTGGTAGGCAGGCAAGGGAGCCAGCGGGGGGGACAGGCCGAACCACCCGCCGGCCTTCCTGCTTCTAAGGAGTAAAAACCATGTTTCAAGAATTGATGCCCTTGCTCGCGCAACGAATATTGCTTCTCACCTTGTCGCGTGTGAGCGACGAACAGATTTCCGTCAACGTTGTCCCAAAACCACTGAAGTCCGATCAGCGTGATGATGACGGCGCGCTGACCACACCGCTGAGCGTGACCGGCACTCCCAGAGAGCTTGACGAACAACTGCCGCGACAGTTGGTGGAGTTTGTAGAGGCTCACCTGGGGTTGTCCTCAACCTTGAAGAGTGCGAAGGAACAGATGGAAGCTGCTGCCAAAGCAGCCAGAGAGGCAGCCAAGAAATCAACGAGTTCAAAATCCCACGGCGGTTGCAGCAAGACTGCGGTGCTAAGCTCGCCGCAAGTGCCGAAAGAAGCGGGAGCGACAGATAGCACAGACGATTCACAGTCGAGTCCTGAGCCAGCGCAAGCTGCCCCCGAAGGCGGAGGCCCTGGCGCGAGTACCGGAAGCCTCTTCGAGCTTGAGCCGAAGAACGATAACTAAAGGTTGTCTAACTCCCGGTCCATGCTCCACTTGCTGGTTCCGGCGGCGGGGCACCATCCTCGAAAGGATTAGTCATGGAAGTACATCTTCTCGAACGAGAATTCCTCTACAACGGGGTCAAGCTGCCTGATACGACCCCAACGATGACCGCTGAACAGGTCAGAGACACGTACACGCATCTGTATCCAGAAATCGCTACGGCTGCGATTGAGGGGCCGGAAGCGGTCGCTGGCAAACTGGTCTACAAGTTTGTTCGTGCGATCGGAGCGAAGGGGTGATGCTCCAGGGCTGCTCGCCGCATTGTTTAGAGCCGCGATAGCGCAATGCTGGCGACGTAGCAGGCCGCGGAAATGCTGATGCCTATGAGAGGCGACCTGAAAAAATAAACCTTGCAGAGCACAACAAAACCACCAAGCATTGCCAGCCCGACAACGAGCAGGAACGGTGACCGAAAGAGGAGTTGGCCGTGAGCTAATGCGAGATAGCCGAAAACCAAGCCGAACAAAATAAGTCCCATGCTGTGGCTGGCATTGAAGCCCACCCAACAGCGCCACATGGTTGTTTCCTTCGTGATGACAGGTGAAACCTGGCTCATGCTGATTTGCAGCGCGAGGTCGCGGGGCGTGAGATTTGGCCCCCAGAACGTATAGACGAGGTGGAAGACTCCGAGCGTAAGGACAATGCTCCCACTAAGCACCATGAGGATTCTTGCGGCCAGGATGTTCTCCTTATTCTGTGGTCCCATTATTCTACGAGGCCCTGCGCGATTGCCCCTTGAAGCTCGTTCTTCGCATCTGGTCCAACTCTTGGCACAACAAAGGGAGTTTGTTGGAACGTACACGGTAGTCAAGCAGGTCTGAAGTAGTCAAACACAACGGTTGCCGCAGCGTTTGGATCTGCAGATCAACCAATTGGTGAACTTCACGTTTTGATGGCGGAGGCTGGGTCAGTCATCATACGGTTCCTCGGCGGAATTGTAGCTCATACCTTCCGCCCTGCCCAGAGCGCGAATATCCACAGAGAGAGCAAATATGAATGCACCCGCGTGCGCGAGTCGCGATATCGGGATTTGCGGATCCATCGACAATCAGACGTGATAAGGGGGAACTTCCATGAAGCGCAGGAGGCTAGCGGCCGCAACCTGCCGATGCATCGATGAAGAAACAAAGCGAGTCCTGCGAGCGTTGGAAGAAGCCGCGCATGGCCGCGCCAATACGAACGATCCCATCATGGAGCGGTTGAGACAATGTCCAGAAGCATTCAAAGTCGGGGAAGTTCTCGGCAAGGCGTTCGACTCGCTCAGGTACGCTCAAGACGGAAGCGAGATCGGAGACCGATACCTACCGCCCAGTGGCACCGTCATTCCGCCGCTCGTGTGATCGGGCTGCGGCTGGACGTCACGTTCCCCAGGCTCAAGAGAATTCGCTGGCGGCACTGCACGCGGTGGGATGAAGGGCCGGCCGCGGTTTTGGGAATGAGTGCGCTGCGGTTGGGAATTTGCCGGCCGGATGACTGGTCCGGTAGCGCGGTGGACTTTGTCGAACGCGGTTTCAGGAGGTTTTGCTCGCGAAATCGCTCAGTCGAAGCGAAACGCGTCTGGGTTGGCGACCTGCGAATCACGGATAGTCTTTTCGAGCTGACCGAGCAGGAGCGAAATCAGGTCGAAACCGGAAGAGAAGGAATGACCGATCATTTGTATTTGGTCGGTGACTACGAAGCCGCTGCTTCCATCCCAATTGGTGCGACGCTCGCGCGCCTCGAAGCCGAGCATGATCTTCTGCCGGCCGCTTTTTATAAGGTCCTCACCACCGACCTCTACAAATGGATGCGCGTGTACGACTACTTAGACGCCCAGGAGCACGCCGAGATGTGGATGGAGGACCTGAGCGACGAGGAATCGGAAGCATCGGTCTATCGCAAAGTGGACCTGGAAATTCCAGCTTGTATCAAGACACACACTAAGACGCTCAAGTACGGGAGAGCCCGGAACTTGCTGCAGGAAATCACGCCGCACAGAAGCGCGGCTCGCGAACTAGTCCGACGCTTACTTGAAATGGATGCTCATGGTCAAGGGCAAGAACACGCATGGCCCGGCCGACTCAGCGAGGGGGACGTTCCAGGCATCGACGAATGGCTCATGGATGCCGAGAATTCCCGGCCCGGATGTGTGATCACTTGGTACGAAAATGATGCGATCAACGCCTGCTTTGATGAAGAGGCGCAACACATGGGCGAAAACGGCCCCTGCCAGCCGAATGTGGCGCTTCCCATTCATCTCGACAGGCCGGTGAAAGAACTAGACGAAGAAGTGCGGCGCGTCTTTGATCACGCCGGCGCCATGCTGCGCTCGTTGGCCTCCGCTGCCAAGATCGTCGAAATCATAAGGGACGACTACGATGAATATCTCCGTGAACATCGGATCGAGTCAGGACTTCCGGTTGAGCCGCGCGCTGCTGGTATACGGGAAGAGTAGCTATCAGGGCTACCCGTATCGCTATCCTTTTGTAACTCTCCATGAAGTGATGCATGACGGCGACGTCGCAGGACTGGCGGAAGGCCAATTGATGACGCCGCAGATGCTGATCGACGTGATGGCCGGCTTGGGAAGATCGGTTCCAGCCGAGATCTTGCCGGCGCGTGTGCTGGTGCGCACGGCGGAAATGATTGTCTGGTGGAGCCCCGCCCGCGAGGAGACCATGTTCTTTAGTGACCGCGGTGGAGATCCTGCCTTAAAGGCCATGAAGGGCAAGCTCTATCCACACCCGCCGTTGCTATTCAAAGCGTGCGGGACTCACTTGTGGGTTCGCGCTCTTGCTAAAGACGAGCGGCCGACGGCAGAAACCAAGCTGTGCATTGCGCCCTACTGGAACTGCTACGACAACGGCGTGTGTTGCACCGGCAGCATGAAGATTCCGCAGGAGAAATCGGTCACGGCGATTGACTTGTGGGAAGAGTCGTTTTTTCAAAGCGAATTCACGCACGCCTCCGGGGTGCGCAAACACATTCGGTTTCGCGGCGGCTTCCTGGCGATGTGGCAATCCCTCGCGGGACAAGAAGAGTTTCCAGAAAAGTACCTGGTGAAGCTGCCGCAGACGCTGGGGGAATTCGTGAGGGACGATGACCACAGCTATCGAAACGACAATCGCCGCGAAGAGTGAACATCAGATTCCCAGTGCACTGCTGCAGAAGAAGGTTCAGGTCACCGTAGTTGGCTGCGGCGGGACGGGAAGCGCCATTGCGGCCGGGCTGCCGTATCTGCACCAGGCGATGGTTGCGCTAGGGCATCCGCATGGGCTGGACGTGACCCTGGTCGACGGCGACCGGATTTCCCGCAGCAACTGCGTACGCCAGCCTTTCAGTGAGAGTGAGATCGGGCTGCACAAAGCGACAGTCCTCGCCACCCGAATCAATTTGTTTTGGGGCCTTGGATGGAAAGGAGTGCCGCACTTCGTCGACGAAAGTTGGGGACACGAGACCGACATTCTGATTGGCTGCGTGGATTCTCGTGCGGCGCGGAACGCAATCACCCGCACGCAAACTTACTGGAACTGCCATTATTGGCTCGATCTGGGCAACAACGCCGACAGCGGCCAGTTCGTGCTGGGGCAGCCCGAAAACCAGAGAAACAGAGCGCAAAACTTGCGCTTGCCGACAGCTCCCGAACTCTTCCCTGAACTCATCAACGCGAAGCTCGACAAGAAAGACAGACTCCCGCCGTGTAGCGCCTTAGAAGCGTTGGAACGGCAGGAGCCGTTCGTGAACCAGACGCTCGCCTACCAGACGTTGGCGATGCTTGCGCGGCTCTTCCGATATGGGCGGCTCTCCTACCACGGCGGGTTTGTGAACCTCCGAACGGGCCGCACCACCGCGCTCCCCGTTGATCCGGTTGTATGGGAACGTGTGGGCGGAAGCGGACTGAACCGTACGCGTGCGAAACTGTCTCCCAAGTAGGCATCTCATTTATTATGTTGAACATCCGGGAGATCGCATTTGAGGCGCATTTCTTCAAACATTTCATCGATCCCGAAACTATTGGACTGTCCTGAATGATGTCAATGTATAACTTGACATTGGTTGTAATATTGTATATCTATAGATAGTCAGGTGATAGGCAATTGACTACTTATATATATTCACTTAACTCCATCTCTCGCTCGATCGTCAGCGGTGACTAGACATGCGCGATGAATTCCGCAATCTTCGCTTAAAGCAACTGGATCGCACGCTGAAACCATTTCGTGCGGCCGCAAAGAACCCGCGCCCGCAAAAGGGCTGGCTACGCGCGATCCGAGAAGCTACAGGAATTTCTGCCAGCGAAGTTGCGCGCACGCTGCAGACCAGCCGCCAACTCCCGGTTCAGCTGGAAAAGGCCGAAGCCGAAGACCGCATCACGCTAAAGAGTCTACGAGCCGCAGCCAATGCGCTTGGATGTGAGTTGGTCTACGCGCTGGTGCCCAAAGCCAACACGCTCCACGAGATGCTCGAACAGCGGGCACGCACCGAGGCCAAGAAACACGTTCTGGGCGTCGAACACTCGATGGCGCTCGAAAATCAGGCCGTGGGCCGTCTGGATGAGGCAGTGGAAGCGGAGACCAAGCGGCTGCTCAGAAAGCGCGGCGCTCGGTGAATCTGTTCCCCCAGGGAGAGGGCAACACGCCTCTGTCTGCCGATGAGCAGGCAGACCTCATTCCCAATCTGGCGACCAAGGAAGAGTTGAACGAATGGGAACGCCAGAACATTCTCGAAGCGTATGCGTGGGCGCTTGCGCCGGGCAGTCTTCGCCGCCGTGATCCTCTGGTCGAGCCCTACCTAAGAGATCTTCATCGACGTATGTTCGATCAGACCTGGCGGTGGGCCGGGGTGTATCGAACCACAGAGAAAAACATTGGCGTTCCCCATCATGAAATCCGCGAGCGACTGGCTGCCCTGCTCGGTGATGCGCGGTATTGGGTGGAACACGGAACCTATCCTCCTGATGAACTGGCGGTCCGCTTTCATCACCGCTTGGTTTTGATCCACCCATTTGCCAACGGTAATGGCCGCCACGCCCGTCTGATGGCGGATGTGCTGGCCCAGAGACAAGACCGGCCCGTCTTTACCTGGGGTGGAGCGGACCTGGTGCGCGCCGGGGACTTTCGTCAACGTTACATTGACGCGCTGTGTGCGGCCGATGCTCACCATATCGGACCCCTTCTTGTGTTCGCGCGTTCTTGAGGTCTCACCTAAGAGTCGCCGCGCGGTTATTCCCATAGCCCCGCAGCGTTCTCGTCGTAAAAGGGAAGTATGTTTTCATTTGTCGCTTGCTCATTCAGGTTTGTGGGACGTAGCTCAGCCGGCTAGAATGCCTGCCTATCACGCAGGAGGCCGCGGGTTCGAGTCCTGCTGATCTGTATCTCTTCGCAATGGATGAGCGAAATCACTATGCGGAGGACAGGAAATATTGCGCAGTCGATAGGGGACGAGGTGCTGGGCTGGGCGAATAACGCTCGTTTAAGCGATGCTGAACGATTGTATTTCCCACGGAACTCCCTCATTTATCCTGGGAGCCCGGTGCAACGATCCGCAGGATCGTTCTCCGATGCTCAGCTTGTTCGTGCTCCAACCGGGTTGCAATGTCCAGTTGGTCGGTCGACTCCTGCTTGCGGCCTAAGCGTGCCAATGTTAACCCCAAGTAATAGTGGGCTTCCCGCAGCGAGGCGTCGCCGGCCACAGCCTTCTGCAACGTAGAAACGGCCTCGGGGTAGTGTTTCTCTTCGAATTCAATTCTTCCGAGCGCCGTCAATGCAGCCGCGTTCTTGGGTTCACGGTCGAGCGCGTGGTCTAGGTTCTGTCTTGCTGCGTTGTAATCTCCCGACTCCAGGTCAAGAAGCCCAAGGCGGTAGTAGGCCTCGGTTTGCGCCGGAGCAATGGAGATTGACCGCTCGAATTCGTCGCGTGCTTCTTTCGAACGTTCCAGTGCGGCGAGAGTCATGCCCAAAGCACAATAACCCGATGGATCATTTGGGCGTATTTTGACATAGTCAGCAAACTCGATCCGTGCGTCCTCGAATTTCGATTGTTCCATGAGCGCTCGCCCCAGATTGTAAACAGCGAGGGCGTCGCGAGTGCGAACCTTCAATGTTCTGCGAAACGCCTCAGCCGCATCTTCGTTCAACGACAGTTGCAGGGCGACCATTCCGAATTCGTATTGAATGTCTGGATCATCCGGAGCGTAGTTGCGGGCGTCTTTGAGCGCGCGCAATGCCTCGTCCCAGTTTCCGGATTCAGAGGCCGTTTGGGCCTGTTTCTGCAAGGTGTGAATCAGAGCACCGGCCGCGTCAGTTCCAAGAGGATCGAGCCGTAGTGCCTCCCGTAACTCTCGAATGGCGTCCTCTGTTCGCGCCAACTTGAGGTACAAGAGTCCGAGGTGCGAATGGGCGGGCGCGAAGTCAGGCTTTCTTCGGATTGCCTGAGCAAAAAGATCCTCCGCCTGAGTTTCCTGATGCTGAAGAACCCGCACCACCCCCAGAAGATCGAGAGCGCGGTATTCCTCTGGCTCCGCCTGCAGCACGGATTGCAATTCCTTCTCTGCCGGAACGAGTTGCCCGGCGGAAATCTCTTTGGCGGCCTTTTGCAGGAGTAACGCTGCGGATTGCGGATTTGAACTCTGCGCTGCCAGAGAGATTCGGGCGAACAAGAAAGCGATGGCAAGCAGCAAAATTCTGCTTGAGGTAATGGCAGCGCGCACTAGTGACTCACCTTACCGGAGTTCTCGATCGACTCGGTGATGGTCAGGATTGTATCCACCCGTTGATTGGTCAACACCTGACGAATACCGCTTGGCCAGCGAATCTCGATTTCACGGATGGAGTCTGCATTCCCCAACCCGAAATGCAGTCGCTTGTCGCTCGACGATTGATAGCTGCTAGTGGTCGTAACCGTGGAATATTGTTCTCCTGCAGAAGTAAGCAATCGCACTTGAGCGCCTATCGCATCGCGATTGCTTTTCACCCCTACCAGCTTGAGGGTGACCCAGTGATTCGAGGTCTCGGTCTTGTTCAGAAGGACCCAGGCCGGACCGTCATTCGAACTGACGACGGCGTCCAGCCTGCCATCGTTATCAATGTCGCCAATCGCCAGGGCTCGCGCAGCCCAAGCCTGGTGGAATACATCTCCCGAAGACGCTGATACGTTTTCGAACCTCTTCCCTTGATCGTTTCGCAAAAGCGATGGAGGCTCGCGATAATGTAAGTTCGGCGCGCTGATCTCGATTGTGTCCATGACATGCGATTGCACGATCAGCAGATCTTTCCAGCCGTCGTTATCGTAATCCAGGAAGCGTACGCCCCAGCCGGAATGCAGCAAAGAAATGGCTGACAGACCTTTGGTTGAACTGGAGTAGTCAAATGTGCCATCTTTTTGGTTGGTGAAGAGTGCAAATCTCTGATTCGCTAGATCCGTAATGATGATGTCGGGCCAGCCGTCGTTGTCATAATCTGCGAAATCCACACCCATTCCCGAGAAAGAATTGCCGCCGCCGTCGAGCCCGGCGCCGGATGTCAGTCCAACTTCTTCGAACGTCCCGTCGCCGCGATTGTGAAACAGATACTGCTGCATAGCGTCATTCGCGATCAGAATATCCATCCAGCCATCGCGGTCGTAGTCCGCAATCGCGACTCCCAGTCCCTTGCCGGGCTTGTCGATCCCGGCGCGATGCGAGACTTCGCTGAATTTTCCGCCGCCGTCGTTGTGAAACAACAGCACCGATTCCGGCTTGAACAGGTCGGGATGGCAGTACGATCGGAAGCCTTTCTTTTGTGGATCTCCGCAAAAGACATCATCGAAATCCCACTCCATATAGCGGGCAACGATCAAGTCGAGACGTCCGTCATTGTCGTAGTCCACCCAAGCCGCGCTGGTCATCCATCCCGAACCCGCAACGCCCGCGGCATCCGTCACGTCCGAGAAAGTTCCGTTGCCATTGTTGTGATACAGCGTGCCTCGCCCGTAGCCGGCGACATAAAGATCCTCAAATCCATCGTTGTCGTAGTCGCCCACTGCAACGCCGGTGGAATATCCAACTCCAGCGAGGCCGGACTTTTCCGTAACATCCTCGAACGTTCCATCGGGTTTTTGATGGTACAGGCGGTTCCAATATTTCGGACCCGTCTTCTTCGGAATGGTGCCCTTAGGGGTCGGATCGTTGATGGGCGCGCCATTGGCAAGAAAGATGTCGAGACGTCCATCGTTGTCATAATCGAACAGCGCGACTCCCGAACCCATCGTCTCGAGAAGATATTTCTTGGCCGTCGGAGACGCCTGCTGACGGAACTGAACGCCCAATTTCCGAGTGGCATCAATGAAATGGCCGGGCACCGTCTGGCCATGGAGCGCTATGCCCCGGGTGAAAGCTAAGACAACGACGATGAAGGCGAAGCGAATCGCGAGCGTGTCTTTGCCGAGGAGAGACCTGCGTTGTGTCATCGTAAAGCAACGAGGAGCGTCGTGTTATGTTCCAGTCTTGTCGACCCGAATGCAAGCACTCCTACTTGACTGGTCCAAGATTCTGTTTTGCCAGAAATTGAAAGATGGCCGCATAGGCTTTGCGATTCTCTTCATCCGAGAACTGGCCGTGGCCGCCGCCCTTGATCGTGAATAGTTGATTTGTCACTCCGGCCTTATCGAGAGCCTGCTGCAATCGCAGTGCATGGCTGTAGGGTACAACGTCGTCGGCGTCCCCGTGCACGGTAATGATTGGGGGATTATCGCCGCGCACATAACTAAACGGCGAAACTCGCCGCGCCACTTCTTCTTTGTTCGCCGCGCTGCCGAGCCAGGCGATGGCATATGTCTTCCGGTTGGGACCGCCCAGCAGATCCGCAACATCGGCAATGCCGTACCAATTCACGATGGCGGCAATCTTCGGCTCAGCCTCTCCCCTATCTCCGGGGCAGTTGGTGTCGAGGCCATCGCTTTCTTTGAGCATCCCGGTCGTAAGGGAAAGATGACCGCCCGCCGAGTGCCCCGTCACCACAAGTCGCGTGAGATCGATGTGATAATCCTTGGCGTTGCGTGCGATCCAGCGCAGGGCGCACCGGCAATCCTCCACTGCTCCTGGAGCCTTCGACGCTCCGGCCATGCGGTACTCGACGTTCACCGCCGCCCATCCCATCTGCAGATAGGGCAGAGTTTCCAGGACGGCGCCGGACTTGTCGCCGAAAAACCACCCGCCGCCGTGAATATAAATCACGGTCGGGACTGGGCTGGTCGCATTATGCGGATAGATCACGTCCAGCTTGTTTTCGTGCCCGTTCTCCACTCCATAGACCACGTCTGGGCGGATCCAATATCGATTGCCGGCGTCGAGTGCGAAGGTGGAGGAATCTTGAGCGGAGGGGAGTGGGGTCAACCATCCCAAAATCGAGAGCAGCAGAATCAGGCGAAGTTTCATAGGGCACTCTCCATGACGCGGCAACCCAGAGCTTGTTGCATTTTGTGGATGATCACGGTTCAAAGTGCGGCCACAACTCGCGGAATCGAGCGGGGTCAGAGACCCACTGGATCGCCTCGGGGTCGCGGCAGAGGTTCTCGTAGATCGGTCTTTCCGATGAAAGCCCTAGCTCCGGATAAGCCCTCGCCTTTCGGTGCTGGAGTTTGGAGGCCGAATAATTCTGATTTGCCGTCCAGGTGATCTCGCCGCTGGCAACAAGCTGAGGGAACCATGCCAGACCTCGGTGAGCGCGCGTCTGCGTGTAATCGAAGCCGTATTGGCGATCACACCACGCACCGAAGATGAGAGGAGCAGAGCTGTCGGCATTCACTACGTAGTGAGACCAGGCCGGGGGCATAACTACTCTCTGTCCGGGACCAGCTTCGATGGCAAAGCAGCGGCCAGGATCGTCGCCTGACTTCTCTTGCGCGTAGATGATTGCCTTTCCTTCCCAGATCTCAAACAGTTCGGGCGCCGACCAGCCACTATGCGGCGAAATGGCGTGAACATGCCCCTGACTGCGGACGGGTTCGTCGCCCAGCCTGCCGCTGGCATATATCACAATGCCGAACAGCAACATGCGACGCTGAAGTTCTTCGCGATCTTCGTTTCGGCCGACATCCATGGCAATCGTGTAGACCGGGTCAGGGCCGGCGCAGTTCGGGTCGTGCAAGCTCGGACGGATCGCATCGAGGGAGCGATGCTCGGGCTGTGGGCCGAAGACTCCGTGCCCGAAGCCAAAGCCCATCGGATCTCGGCGAAATTGGATATCGAGGCCGGGGTCGAACTGTACTGGTCGGGGAGAGTCGACACTGCCGTGAGTCACCGGTCGCTCCTGACCAGCTTCGCTTTCTGTTGCACGTTAAGCATGCGTGCCCCGAGTCCCTGCTTGCGAATGGCTTCATAGTCATGACCCGCGTCGCTGGGCCAGCAGGCCACAAATCGCAGCGGCATGGAGCCGGTATTCGCCACTCGATGAGCCATGAAGGGCGGAATGAAATGCAGAGTTCCGGGAGACATGACTTCCATCCACGTTTCGCGAGTCTCACTCATGAGGATGAGCGCGCCCTCGCCTTCGATCGTGCCATAGAACTCGGTGCGATCGCGTTTATGATGGAAATGTCCATGGGTCATGAAGTATTCGGAGCCGACCTGCCCAGGCTCAACGATCGTGGATCCCCAAAACTGCCCGCCCTCAGTGCCTTCGGCCACGGGACACCACGCCTGCACCCGGTAAACCACGGTGCTGGGATCCATGGCGCGGCGGGCTTCCTCGTCGAGAAAAATGTTCTTCAATTGTCCGAGGGTCTTGACGCTCTCGCGGAGTTGGCCATTGCCGATCAGCAGCCCCGTTCCCCAATCCACTTTCATCGCGTGTGAGTCCTGGCCTGTGTGCATGGCTTAGCGAGATGTTGGCAAAGATAGCGTTACCACGACGGGGCGGTAAAGATTCATATTGTCGGTGACATCGCTCGCCACCGTGGAGTTGCAGGCGTACGTGAAAAAGAGCTGTCCTGCGCTTTCGAATTCCGTGTGCTCCTTGGCGGCGTAGCAAAAGACGTTTGGAGTGTGATTCGCGTTGCCGGACTGCATCTCGGGATAGCCGTACAGGTTCTCAGACTGCCCCCAGAGGCCGGTCATCGAGGGTGAGACGGCATACTGAGCCTGATTGCCTAGCCCGAGAGGGTACACAGCAATCCATTGGTTGGTCGAAGCGTGATAGCGGACGGTCATCTCCGTCGCTCCAGGATTGATCACCGCGGCATTGTCTGCCGGCAAGGCGGTGTCCGTGTCTGACCAACTGCTCCAGGTAGAGTTGGTCGTGAGGTATTCCCAACTAGTATTTCCCGGCCGCCCTGCGCTGCTCAACTGGTCTAGCGGCAAACGAAGCAGCGCCATGTATGGTGGATTCGACGAACTCGCGGCGGGGATCACGGTAAAGAAATACGCGTAACTGGCGCCCTGAGGATTTGAGGGATCAGGATTGCCGTTCGGGCCCTGCGCCACAACGATCGACGCTCCCGGAACGGCCGTTCCGCCCGTATTCAGTACCTGATAAGTGATCGCCCACTGACTGGGCGGCGCCGTGTAATTCGTGACGCTCGCCAGTTGTGCGCCGCTATATGCAAATCCAAATGCTCCGCCGCTGCCGGTGGCGTGCATCTGCATCAGGGCAAGGTAGAGGGTTCCGTTGTAGACAAATCCGTCCATCGGCCAGAACCAGTCGGTGCTGGATCCAGGCACGGAAAAGACTGGGCCGGGAGAGCTGCTGCTCATGCCGTTCCAGAAGTACTGGAATGCGCACGTCTGTCCCGAGCATGTGGAAATCGCAATGGAGTTATGAATGAAGCCGTTTTCCTGAGCGCGACTGGTTGCGGTCGAGGGACCGACAAACGTATCGCCGAAGATCCAGAGACTGCTCCCATTTCCCAGGTCCACCGAATAGGCACCGTCCCCTCCCAGCCAGCCTTGCTGGCAGGGGAAATAGTTGGCGGAAGCGCACGCGGGAGGCGGAGGCGGCGGACCCGTCGACGATCCGCCCGATGAGCCGCCGCAGGAAAGCGCAAAGCCTAGCAGCGAAAGAGCCAAGAACGAGAATACTGATTGGCGTATCACGGTCTAACCCTTTCGCTGCCAGTTGTGTCGTGCTACTCAGCGGGGGAAGCGCCGGTTCCACGAGAGTGATGCGGGTACCACGGCGACATCGGGTGCGATGCGCCGTGATACACGCTCAGAATATGAATTTGAGGGAGAACTGCTCCTGGCGTGCCGTTCCCGTGCCGACCAGGCTGGCGTTCTGTCCGGCGATAGTTTGGCCAATCTCGCCGAACTGATGATTTACAGCCTGGCCAGTCGGATCCTGTGCGTCAGGCGCACACCCGGGACCTGGCGTCGTGACCGGAAAAACGACGGAGTTGCAGATGCCATTGCTGGGGTTGCCAAAGTTGGGGTGATTGAAAATGTTGAAAATGTCGGCGCGGAACTGCACGGTGACTCTTTCGTTTGCGTGAAAGTTCTTCATCAACGAAAAATCCCCTTGGAAGAAGCCCGGAGCTCGCAGGCTATTGCGGCCGGCGTTACCTAAGCCGACGCCGGGATCACCGTCAAACGCCGGGTCGACCGTGTAGGCATTGACGTTGTAACTGGAGAACGGCCACGCAGCGCCGGAGAGCCGGGTCGGCTGCCCTGTCAGATCCGGGCGGACGGTGAGGCCAAAGAAACCGGGAACCAACTGCGGATTGACTGGGCCTCCAGAGCGGGCTTGAACGATACTCGACAGTTGCCATCCACCCAAAACGCCGCGCACCAGCGCGTTGGAACCTGTCATATTCGGAAGGCTGTAGACCACGCTCCCGGTCAGATTGTGACGGATGTCCCAATCCCCCGAACCACGGTCCAGGTTCGGGTTGGAGGGATCGGAGAAGGCATTAAACACATTCACCATGTCATCGATCTCGTGCGACCAGGTGTAGTTCACTTCATAGTTCAGCCGGCTGGTATTGTGACGCAACTGAACCTGCAGGGCGTGGTAGCTCGAATTGAGGATGTCGGCATCCACGTTCTCATTGGCAAATCCGGAATATGGACGTCCTGACTGCGTTAATACGTTCGCAGGATTTGCGTTGAGCGCCGAGAAGTCCACGCCCGACTGCATGTGATGGTCTTCGTTGCCGGTGTAATTGATGGTCAGAACTGTTTTCGGCGCAACCTCCTGCTCGATGCCGAACAGCCAGTTGATCGAATATGGATCTTTTGGATTCGTCGGAAATGCTGACACGTTTTGCGTCCCAGCCGGCAATGGCGGGTTCGCCATCGGATATACGAGCGGCGCCTGGAAGACGTTCACGTTGTAGCTTTCGTAGGCCGGGATGTTGCCGACGAGGCCGAATCCGAAATGCATGGGGTTGTAAAATGTTCCGCCATACGCATGGATCACGGTCCTGCCCTTGCCGAATGGATCGTAAGCCAGTCCAATGCGAGGAGCGAAATCTGCTCCCGGTGCACTATAGGGAGCCTGGGTGGTGGGATAGAAGGACTGGGTGGCGATATTGAAATTCTGCATACGGTTCTGGCCTTCGCGCCACACGGTGTTGTAGTCATAGCGCAAGCCAAGATTGAACGTTAGCCGCCGAGTCGCTTTCCAGTCATCCTGCACGTAGAAATCCAAGTTGGAATTGTTGACGCCCACAAATCCCGGGAAGCCAATCTTCTGCAGGACAAATGGCCGATCATTCTCGAGATCTGAAAAGCTTCCGAAGTCGAACGTCTGCTGCGGGCGCAGCCACTCGTTGAGTCGATTGACCCGAATCTGAGTGCCGAACGTCAAGTCATGCGCACCGGCAATCTTCGTGACCTTATCCAGCACTTCAAAGACGTTGAAGGGCGTTACCTGGTTAAAGGTGTTCGGGCTCGGTAAGGACCCGAGATTGGTGAAGAAACCATTGAATCCGGTCAGCGGCGTGGGCGTGTCGGAATTTGTATCGGAGTAAAAGCGCTGCAACCCAACGCTGAAATCGTTGATCAAAGTCCCTGTAAAAGTATGGGTCTCGTCAAATCGGCCGAGTTGCGTCCGCAGGTACAAGGGCGTGACTTGCCCTACGTTCAAACCGATTGTCTGATTGGTAAGCGAATCATCGATGTTGTAGCGGAAGAAAATTCGATCTCTGTCGGAAACGTTGTAGTCCACCCGGATGGATCCGCTATCTTCGCGCAGCGTGGTCGGCAAAGCGGCGGGATCGTAAACCAAATCGGAGCCGTTCGCCGGATTTGCATCGGTGAAGCCAGGAGGAACTGGACATGAGGCAGGCTGCGGGATGGCATTGCACGCCGCGGGCAATGGAGCCATCTGCGCCAGCACCGGCTGCATGGCTGCTACAAACTGTGACCGCACGTAAGCGCTCGGAACCTCATACAACGAATTGATGGCCGTCGTGCGCTGGCGGATGCCCTCGTAGTTGGCGAAGAAGAACAGCTTGTTCCGAATGATCGGCCCGCCGAGGTTGCCGCCAAACTGGTTCATCCTCAACGGAACTTTCGGGCTGGTCAGGGTATTGGTGAAGTAGTCCTGCGCGTCCAGAGCATCATTGCGGAAGAATTCAAACGCCTCGCCGTGGTAGACGTTGGTGCCTGGCTTCGTGATGATGTTCATCTGCGGGCCGAGCGAGTGGCCAACTTCCGCGCTGTATCCGCTGTTGGCAAAGTCGATCTCCTGCACCGCATCCACACTGGCCTGCTGCAGCCGCGACGCCTCGTTTCCCTCCGTGGCGTTGTATCCATTGATGTCGCCGCGCCCGGCGAATTGCCCGTCTACTGTCATGTTCAGGCCAGTGAGAAAATTCTCCTGCCCGTTCACGCTTCCCTGAAAAAAGCCGGTGGAATTGACCGACCCTGGGGCAATCTCGAGGAAATCCGTCACATCCCGGCCATTCGTCGGAAGATTGCCAATTTGCGTGGAATTCAAGGTCGTTCCAGCGGTGCTGGAGCCGGTATCTACCGTCGTCGTCGTGCCGGTGACCTCCACAGTTTCCTTGATCGCCTCGACGTTGAGCATCAGGTTAACGTTCACCGTAGCACCTGCGTTGAGCACGATCGTCTGACTTTTCGCCTCAGCAAACCCCGCCATCTTGGCTGAGATCGAGTAATTCCCAATCGGCAACGACGTGGCAGTGAAGCCTCCGCGGCCATCGGTCGTGAGAGTTTTCTCGAAACCCGTTCCAATATTGGTGATGGTGATCGTGGCTTGTGACAGTGCGGCGCCAGACGAGTCGGTCACAAAACCGGTGATCGAGCCGGCATCAAATTGCGCGCTCGCGAAAACCGACGTGGACAAGATGAGTGCGATTGCCAGAAACATACGACGGTACGAAAGGGGGAGTGAGAAGTCCGGCATGGGGCGCCTCTTTCTGGGTCTCAGGTAAAGTCTTGGCTTCTTGGCCTCGACAGGCGGATGGTAGCTCTACCCTTTGGCTGTAGTCAACCATTTTTTCTTGCTTTTATAACTAAAACGATCGTGATTAGTTGCGTTTCAGATCGAAAAGAACCTTAGCTCCGAGCCCCGTCTACCTGAATAGGGGAGAATGGGGCGCCTAAAATCAGCCCGAATGAGGGCGAAATCAACTGGGGAGATAGCGGAACACTCACCGCCAGAAGGCCGTCCACTTTGAAACTTTGGGGTCAACGGCAACGGCCTTTTGGGTGGCAACAACGGTTGCACCCACCACGCGATCGAATGGCTCGCCGGTGATGGTCGCAGGAATCTGGACATGATCCGGCATCTTCGCGCCAGCCAGAGCAAAGTCGAGTTTCCAGCCTTTTTTGTCCCCAAGAGGTTCGAGATGCAAACTAACGCGCCCGAATCGGGTCGGACTATTTTCCAGGGAGAATACTTTCCGTTCGAGGTTCGAAGTGGCTCCGGCCAGGAGGCGCAAGCTCGTGCCATCTTCGAGCAGCAGCATATGCCGGAGGTAGCGGACGCACTCGGCGCTTGCCCAGTTGTGCGGCATGTCTCCCCAGTCCTGTCCGACGAGAGCCTGCTGCAGAGCCTGCTCTTCCCGCCAGCAATATAGCGGCGAGGCGTGGTTCAGAAATCCGTGAAATGTTCGGTCAGCCCAATCCGACAGACCTGCCCAAAGATAAACATGGGCCGCGAAGGATGCGTTGTAGTTCCAGATGCTTTCGTGCCACAGCCAGCCGGTTTCAGCCGGAACGTCTTCTCTGGTGCACGCCTGCAAGAGCGCAAGGTGGCCTTGCACGATAGGATCACTGCGCTCGAAAACGAGTCCTGGAAAAATCGCATGCGACAGAGCCCACTGCGCGGTTTGCGGACGTGGACGTTGCCACGGATCAGGATCGCGCCACGATGGGTCGTCGTGCGCGAGCATCGGGAGATACTCAAAACCGTCTGGATGGCGGACCATCTCCGCTCGCGCTGCTGCGAGAAAAGCCGCGCGCAATTCCCGATTCAAGGTCCGGCCAGAGGCCAGATCGATGCCGAGCTGGTCGGCGGCATCGGTGACGGCTTTCAATCCGGCGAGCGCCCACACCGTGTTGGTGAATTCCGAGCGCACTCCTCCGATTCCACCGTCTGCGAAACCGGGTGCCAGCAGACCATAACGGCCATTTGTGCTGTCGCCCGCACGGGCCTGGGTACGGAGCTGCACCAGAAAGTCGATTGCCCGGCGAATGTTCGGTTCCAGATCTTTGAATAATTGCCAATCCTGCTTCAGTTCGCATTGCCGGACCAGGGTGAACATCGCGATAGCGGTGTCCTTCCAGTGTTCCCCGCCTCCTCCAGCAACCACCTGCCCCGAAGGCAACTGCTTGTTCCATTCGGAGAGTAGGCCTTCATCCGCTTCCTTGTCGTAGCCGAGATAGCGCGCTGCTTCGAGCAGGAAATTGCCGTCCACGATCCATAGATTGCGGTACAAAGTCGGCCCAACTTCGAACACGAGCCGGTTGTCTTTCAATTCGCGGGCCTGCTGGATATTTCGTGCACATGCTAGAAGGAACTCGCCGGATCTTTCCGGATAGCTCCACGCGACGCTGCCAAATGGTTTCCACTGTTTCCAGAACGAGCGGGATTCCTCCAGCAGCTCGTCCGGTTGCTGCATCATTTCCCCGACGAGTTCGGCCGTCTGATTCTCCAGCGGAAAGCGAACGAAATAGCGCAGCGGTTGGTTGAGCTCGGCTTCTCCATGCGGCAGAAAGAGCGAGTACCCGGCCTCCTGCCACATCATCGCGAAGTCGGAAGTAGGCCCAATCTTCGCGGCCAGCAGGAAAGGATTGTTCGAGTCCGCATCGTTGATCACGACCGTCGGCGGACCAGTCATCTGCTTCAGCGTTCGGCACGTGCGAACATGCAGACGAGGAATCACCGCGACGGAACGACCTCTAGGCACGATGGAAAGCAACACATTGTCCACGCGTCCCTCGCTTCCATGGCGCGTGGCAAACGCGGTCAGTTCGAGAGTGGCCGTCGGCCGCTCGATGAGCGTATGCACGATGGGAATGTGCGGCGCTTCAAGCCATTGGCGGACGACGTGATCGTCCTGCATCCCGGCCAGAGAGAACGTACAGACTGTCCCAAAATCCTCGACCCCGGTGAGAGACGCTTTGCCGAAGTCGTAGCGCAGGTCTCCGATTTGGCCGACCAGGCTCTTGTGCGGATCATCGGGGAAACAAATCGTGCTCTGCCAGAGACGAGGCGAGTAGCGGAAGTCCACCGCGGTGGGATTTTTTGCGCCCTCCGACAGCGCGCCAAGTGCCAGATGGGCATGGGCAACGGTCGCGGCTGCGGCGCCGGAAACCAGACATCCTTCAAGGAAACTTCTGCGATTGAAGCGCACGGCTATTTGCTCCAGGACTCCTGAATCTGCTCGAGCGTTCGGCCTTTCGTTTCCGGAACGGCTCTCCACACGAAAATGAAACAGAGCAATGAGAGAGCGCCGAAGATGGCGAACGTTCCCCAAAGCTTGACCGTATTCACGAGTGTCAGGAAGGTAAATGTGACCAGCAGGGCTCCCGACCACAGTACCGACGTTGCAATGGAAGCCGCCCGCCCGCGGACCCGGGTCGGAAAAATCTCAGAGATGATGAGCCACGGGCCTGGTCCCATTCCGAGCGCGAAGAAAGCCACGTAACACAGGATGCTCACCAACATGACAGCGGTCGGAGTTCCGCTGACGTTAAGGCCGATCACCAGCACGGAGAGAGCCACGGCCATTCCCCCGCTGGCGGTCAGCAGAATCACACGCCGCCCCCAGCGATCGAGAAAGATCATGGCCATGATCGTTGAAAGCAGATTCACCGTCGCGATCACCACGTTGGCAGCCAGCGCCAAATCGGTGGACTGGGAAGGGAAGTGCTCGCTGACGATCACGGAGCCGTAGTAGAGCACGGCGTTGACACCAGTAATCTGTGAAAACAGTGCCAGCAGCATGCCCACCCCGAGCCGCCTCCGCATCCCAGGAGAAAAAACTTCGCTCCAGGAGCCTTGTTCCTCGGAAGCCGGGTTGTCGGTAGCCTGCATTTCTTCAGCCGCGGCGCGTTCTCCATAAAGCCGCGCCAGAATTTTCCCGGCTTCGGCGCGGCGTCCGCGCGTGATCAACCAGCGGGGGCTCTCTGGAATTGCAAATAATCCCCCCAGAAACAAGATCGCCGGCCCGGACGCCACGCCCAACATCCAGCGCCAGCTGTTTTCTCCCATGCGGGAAAATCCCCATCCGGCAAGAAATGAGATGAGAATTCCGATCACGATGCCCAACTGGTTCAGCGAGACTAACGCTCCGCGATTTTTTGGGGGAGAGATCTCAGCGATATACACGGGCGTGAGCACCGAGGCGAGTCCGATCGCCAGCCCGTTCACCAGCCGCGCGAGAGAGAACAGAGCAACCGTGTTAGCGGCAGCGGCGGCCAGGGGCGAGACGGCAAACAAAAAGGCCGAGAACATAAGGGAGCGCTTGCGTCCATAACGGTCGCTGATGATGCTCGCGCACGCCGCTCCGAGCAGTGCTCCAACCAGCAGCGAGCTGACCGCGACCTCAGCCTGTAGATCGGAAGGCGTGAACTGCCGCCGAAGGAAAAGCAGGACTCCATTGATGACGCCGGTGTCGTAGCCAAAGAGCAGGCCGGAAATCGCAGTGATTGTCGCCAGGAGGACGATATAGCCCAACGAGTGTGTTTCCACTTCACGGCCTGCGGAATCATGGTTTGGCGCCGATGTCGTCATACGTCCCCTCGGATCACTTGGCTTCTACCCTCACTCTGGCCTCACGAAGGCCTTCATCGTTCCGCATTTCTTTCCTTCGGATTCGCCGCTGGGCCGAATCGTGTAGGCACCGGCCGCTGCCGGAACAATAAAGGTTTCGGCATAGTGCACTACGTAAGGATCGAAAGCGCCGATCGGACTTTCAACGGTCGCCTCTCGTCCTTCCACCAGGTTCAACACATTGACCGTGCCACGCGTATCATGGGCCGTGGTTTTCGTGAACCACCGGCGGCGCGTCTCGATGAACTCGAGTTCGTGCAGGCCAGTCCGCTCTTCCATGCACCCATCGGACAGCTTCACGGCCTGCACCTGATCGATGAGGTTCTTCTTGACCCACTCGGTGTCGCGCTCCCACGCAATGTTAGCGATGCCGTGATCGAGATGAATGGGCCTCGGCAAACCGTTCAGTCCTAACCGCCCCCAGTCCCACAGCTTGAATGTAAAAATGTATGGAGTCGCGCTGATCTCCAGCACCATGCTGTCCTTGCCGGAACAATGAATGGTGCCCGCGGGAATCAGGAAGTGATCATGTTTTCGCGCAGGAAATTGGTTGACGTAGCTCTCGGCCGGAAAGAAGGCTCCGCCATTCTGAGCCGAGCGCAAATCCCGAATCATGGCATCGCGATCGATACCGGTTCTCAGTCCAAGATAGACGCACCCATCATCGCCGGCATCGAGCATGTAGTAGCTTTCATCTTGCGTGTAGGCCATGCCGAAATGCTGGCGAATGTATTCGGTTTTCGGGTGTACCTGCAACGAAAGGTTCCCGCCGCCCATCGTATCCAGAAAGTCGAAGCGGATCGGAAACTCGGCTCCAAATCGTGAATAGATGGAGTCTCCCAGCAACTCGCGCGGATGGGAGAATGTCAGGTCGCTGGCCGGGAGTTCGATCCGCACGTCACCGAATCCCAACAGCAAGCTGTTCTCCTCCGGCACGCAATCAAAGCACCAGGCATGGTTTGGCGCGTCGTGCGGAAGGTCACACACTTCCTCCATCCAATGCCCGCCCCAAGGTCCCGGATCGAAATAGGGCACGACTCGGAACGGCGCACGCGAAAGTTTCTTCAAGCCCTCGCGAACCGCGCGGCCGCTTACCATCTTGGGCGTCGAGCCATTCGTATCGAGGTAGAAATCGATTTTATGTAGCAGTTCGATCTTGAGTCGGTCCGCGGCGCGCCAATCGACAAAGAACGACCTCTTGTATTTCAGACTCGGGCTCTCCTTGAAATTATCGCTCCCGAAATTTGTGATTTCATTTCGTCGCTGCCGCCCCTGGATTTCCCACCGTGCCATATCGGCGTACACCAGAACGCTTGGGTTGGGCGCAACGAGAGTCGCACCCACACCGAGGATGACCAGCCGCCCATCACTCCACTGGGCAACCTTTTGACGAGCCTGAGACAATGCTGCGTCATCGAAGAATTGCTGCAGAACAATGTCGTTCATGCGCCCAAAAACCGGGTCATCGCCCAACACGCCCTCCAGCATTTGATCGATAACACGGGGACTCTTCAGCAAATCTGCGGTATGAATCAGTTTCGCGGGCCGCAAGCCTTGCTCGATCGCGGTACTGATCTGCTTTTCAAACGCTCCCGGATAGCACTCAACGGCGAGTAGGCAGCCGTCCCGTGTAGTTGCATTTCTCAGGCGTTCGCAAATGGCACGCCAGTCGACCCATGCGTCGGCGGGGGATTCAGTTGTCTGAAAACAGGGAAGCTTTTCGTAGTTCGAATTCCGCGACATTTAAAGTCTCTTTCGAGAGAGTAGGAGGCAGCGAACGTCGTCCATCCTGAACCTCGACGAATAACACGTCTACTAATAATACTTTCGTTTGACTTTCGTTTTCGCTATAATCGCAACTGAAAACTATCCTTACCGGCTAAATATGTCAAGTATTTCGTAGGTCGGTTTCGGATTTCGGAATAACGCGTTACCATCGCAGGTCTGTAGATTGATTCTTCACCGCTGCTGAAAATCGGTCCCACAACGGAGGCAGATCTCGTGGTCAAACAAAGCCACATTCATCGCAGGGGCGGAGGGAACGACGCGTCCCCGGAAATTGCCGATACGCCGGACCGTCAACAGGTACGGTTCAACGCGGTTCTGACGGCTTTGCAGAAATCCGGGTCCGTCTCCGTGGAGGCTCTCGGGAAAGAACTCCAAGTTTCTCATGTGACGGTCCGGCGTGACCTCGACATGCTCGAGACCAAGGGCCTATTGCGCCGCACTCATGGTGGTGCCGTCTCCATCGAGCCTCTCTTCTACGAGCCTTTTCGGAATGACCGCTCCTTCCAGGCGCAAGTGGGAAGATTCGCCGAAGAGAAACGGAGAATTGGCAGGGCTGCGGCGGAGTTGATCAAGAAGGGCGACATCATCGCTCTTACTCCCGGAACTACAGCGACGGAGGTGGTTCGCGGGCTGCCGATGAATCACAACCTTACGGTCGTGACCAGCACGGTAAACGTTGCCATGGAACTCTCCAAGCGCAAGGATCTCGACGTTTACGTGACCGGAGGTCGTCTGCATGGCGATTGGTTCTCGATGGTCGGTCCCACCGCCGCCCAAAGTCTATCCCGAATCATGATTCACGTCCTGTTCATTGGCGCCGACGGAATCGATGGCGAAGCTGGCGTGAGTTGCTACGATCCGGAAGAAGCTCAACTCAATTCGATGATGGTCAAGCATGCGCAAAAGAAAATTGCGGTGGTCGATCACAGCAAGTTCGGGATCGTTGCGGGTTGGAAGATCTGTTCGACCAACGATCTCGACGTGCTGGTGACCGACACGGCGGTTACCGACGAAATGATTGAACCCTTTCGACAAGCGGACGTTCAGGTCATCCGCGTTTGAAGCACTGCACTCGTTCAATATCTGTTTGACAGGCGGCGATGATGCGTTACTCATGGCTCTTTCTCTGGGCTCTGGTTTTACTTTCCGCAACCTTGCAAGGACAACTTCCGTCGTCAGCCAAGGTAGACGCTGCAAGCTCCGTCTCCGTTCCTGACTTCCCCTATAGCCAGGGATGGCTGGGCGCGGACGATGCTTACTCCATTCCGATTTCGCCGAACCGAAGCCTCTGGCTCTTCGGCGACACCTTCGTCGGAACACCCAAAACTCAACTTCGCAACCAGTCGAAGACCATGGTCCGGAACAGCGTGGGGATTTCAGACTGCCGGCCGGGTCACGCCTGCACCATCCGCTACTTCTGGAACAAGCCGAATGATCCCAAGCCGCGTTCGTTCTTCGATACCGGTACCGACGATCTCTGGTATTGGCCGCTGGACGCTGACTTGTCGGGCGACACGCTTTACGTTTCCTTGCTTGCGGTACGGAATAAACCCGGATCAACCAGCAAAGATGCATTCGGGTTCGAAATCGCCGGGACCAAGCTCGCCACGATCAGCAACGCGCACGATTCACCGCCCAAATGGCGCATCCGCGTGACTGACCTCAGCGACTCTCGCCTGTGGCTTGGGGTATCCATCGTGCCCGAGCACAACGAACTCATCTGGTACACACAAGTGAGCGAAGGCGAAGGGCATGGCTTCATGACCGCGGTGCGAGTAGCGCGCGACAAGGTTGGTGAACTGCCAAATGCGTGGGAACATCTCAACCAGAACGGCCAGTGGGTGTCTGGACTGCCGGGTTCTGATGCGGCGCACGTGATCGACCAGGCCATCAGCGAAATGTCCGTGCGCTATCATCCCTCGATCAAGAAGTGGATTGCATTGTCCACCGGCCCGGAATTTCCATCCCCTCGCGCCGTCATTCGGGAAGCGGATTCGCCCATCGGTCCCTGGTCCAAGCCGCAGACGATCTTCGAAATTCCGGAGATGAAGTCGGCGAATCCTGGCTACGACAAAGACACTTTTTGTTACGCGGTCAAAGAACACGTTGAATTTGCCGACGACAAGATTGTCTTGACCTACGCCTGCAACTCCATGGTCCTCAAGAAAACCATGGACAACATGCTGATCTACCGCCCCAAAGTTGTAGTTCTGGACTTACCCAAATGAAAGAGTCTATTTCTGAAGTGTCCGTAGGAGGTCACGCTGTCGAACTCTAACTCCAAGTTGCGTCGCGGGATACAGATTCTCTGTCTTGTCCTGCTGTTGACCGCGGAGATTGCGCTCGCCCAGAAAACTGCCTCGGTTTCCCCCTCTGAAAACGGCAAGATCCGTGTCGAGGAGTCTGTTTTTCACAGCGCATCTCTCGGCCGCGATATGCACTACCTCGTTCTCCTGCCGCGCGATTACTCGGGTACCCGACGATTTCCCGTTCTCTACCTGCTCCATGGTCTTTACGGCGACTACAAGAACTGGGACACCCGAACGCACTTGGAACAGATCGCCGCGCCCTATCCGTGGTTGATCGTGACTCCGGACGCCGGCGACTCCTGGTATACGAACTCGGCCAGCAAGCCGGCCGACAGATTCGAGGACTATATCGCGAAGGATTTGATCTCCGAGATTGACAGAAAATATCGAACCATCGCGGAGAAACGTGCCCGCGCCGTTGCGGGACTCTCGATGGGCGGATACGGTGGCATAAAACTTGCCCTCAAGTATCCGGATCTTTTTGCGTTCGCGGGCAGCCTCAGCGGCGCTTTCAATGCCCCACAAAATCTCGATGATCTCAGACCCGAGTTCCGCGCCCAGCTGCTGGAGGTCTTTGGCAATTCGGGAAGCGCCACTCGAACCGATAACGACGTATTCCTGCTCTTGAGGAATTCCCCCGACAACCCGTATTTCTATGTGGCGTGCGGGACCGGTGATTTCTTTCTAGAGACCAATCGCGCCCTCGTCGCGCGACTTTCGACTCTGAAGATTCCATACGAGTATCACGAAACGCCGGGTGGTCACGCGTGGGAGTATTGGGACGCGCAACTGACCCCGTTGTTTTCGGCTGTCGGACGATCGCTGGGCTTCACTTCAGAATCGAAACAATAAGCGCACTTTGCCCATCATTCGATCATTTGTACTTGCGTTATACATATATTCGTAACTTTTCGATTGTGAACGCGATTGGGGTGGGCGTATCCTTTGGCAGTTCCGGAAAGGCAAGCGCAACATGAGTGTCCCATCGTCACCCTGGAGCCGAAGGTCATTTCTGAAAGCCGGCATCGCAGCTTCCGCTTTGCCGAGGATTCCCTTGCCACTTGCCGCAACCGCGGCGCGAAAACCTCTACCGCCGATTCCTACGGTAAACGACCTCGCAGGCTCTCGGCTCGTTCATGCGTGGCGAGATCTTTACCAGTCACCAACGACGCAAAATGAGTATGGGTACGTGCAAGCCTCTAAATCGGTTTCGGGTTTGACGGCGCTATCCCTGCCGCCATTCGCCTGTTGCGGAATCCCTGACATGCAATGGAGTCCTGGGTTCTTACTGACCTGCGAACTCTTCCTGAACGGCCGGTTGTTGCTTTCCTATGCGCCGGGCGGGGACACGATCTCCTATCAATGGTTTCCTCATCGCTTCGTCCGTGAGTCCCGCGTCGATGGCCTGAAATTTACAACCGAAACTTTTATGCCATCGAAACAGCGAGCCGTGGCACAGACCATTCGCGTACAGAACGTCGGCAATTCATCGAGAAGCATGACACTCGGTTTCGATATGCGTGCTGCGGTCAGCAAGAAGACGACTGCATGGTTTGTGAATTCTCCCGGAGAGGCGGACAATTCCATCCATTGGGATGGCGAGCGCGGCGCCCTGATTTTCCAGGCACAACACAGCGCTGCTGTTTCAGTTCAGGGACTATCCCCGAAACCAAACCGGGTCGAATCCGGCCGGATGATTGTGTTGGATGTGACGCTGGGCCCCGGAGAAACCAAAGAGTTTCACTATGTCAATGCGGTGGATGGCACGCCGGAAGGGGCGCTCGCCGCATACGACCGCATTCAATCCGGCTTCGATGAGGCAATGCAACAGAACGAAGTGGACTTCAACAGCCTGCTCCGAGCGGCGTTCACCGAAGGCAATTCGGAGTTTTCCGGATATCTTCCTCAACTTGAAACCAATGACGAATCCCTCTGGGAACTCTACCAGGCTGGCTTCAAGAACTTAATCTTCGCGCGACGCCCTTCCCCCGATTCCAGATACGGCACGACCTATATCACCCTGGGAGGGCACGTTCTCCCCACACTGAGTTTTCCGTGGGACACGTCCCTAACCTCGTTGAGCCTTGCGTTGCTTGATCCTGACGCTCTCCGCCGTCTCATCGAAAACTGGTTCGTGCAAGACATGCACCAGCACCTGGCCACCGACTACGTCAGCGCTGAAGCCGTTGGGCCGTGGTACGGCGTCAATGACATGGCGATAGTTCGCTGTGCCGAAAATTACTTATGCGTAACTGGCGACTTCGCCTGGCTCGACAAGAAAGTTGGTGAACGGTCTGCACTCGATCATCTCGTTGCACACGCCAACTACTGGAAGGAACTCGACAAGCTCGGGCATGGCTTCGGCGACTACGGCAAGATTGAGAACCTGCTCGAGGTTGTGAGCACGTACCTGCACGAAACTGCAGGGATGAATGCCGGCAACGTTTCGTCGATGCGCTTCGTCGCCAACCTGCTCGAACGCCGTGGTGAATCTACGCGCGCGTCTCAATTGCGCGGCGAAGCATCTCAGCTTGCGCAGCGCATCAACCAGAAACTCTACACCGCCGGAAAAGGCTGGTGGAAATGTGGGCAGCCAGACGGCTCTCTCGTCGAGGTCCGTCATTGTTACGACTTCCTTGCCGTGCTCGACAACATGGCCGACGATCTGAGCGACATCCAAAAAGAAGAGATGAGCCGTTTCTTTTGGCAAGAGCTGCACAGTGAATTCTGGATGCGGGCACTCTCTCCCAACGACGTCGATGCAACCTGGAACATTCGTCCGGATCACAGCTGGCTGGGCGCGTATGCGGCGTGGCCACCAGCGACCGCGAAGGGTCTCTACAAGATCGATCGCTCCGAGCGTGTTTCGGCATGGGTGAAGAACCTGGCCAAGGCGGGAAATCAAGGGCCGATTGGGCAGGCCCACTTTGTCGAAACTGTTTTTCCGCTCGAAGGCGGTGCCGCCTACAAGTGCCCCAATGATCCTCCCTACATCAATGATTGGTGTTGCATTGCCGGAGGCGGATTCACCGACTTAGTCATCGATACCATTTTCGGCGCGAACTTCGGCTTGTTTGATCCACTGAAAGCTCAGCCGAAATTGAAGGACTTTGATGCGAATGCGCGTCTCGTAAATGTGCGCCATCAGGGCAAGAAATATGCAATTGCTGCGGCAGGAGCGACTGTTCTGAGCTGATTCGCGACGTTGGTTCGGGGGCTCACTCAAGCTACGTTTTGGCTTGGGTGGGAGTTCGCAAACGGGAGACTTCCAGTGAAAGCACTCGCTGTCGATATCGGGGGAACACACGCCAACTGCGGCCTGGTCGAGAATGATCGCATTCTCGTAAACGAGAGCGTTGATCTCGCCGGAACGACAAGTATCCGCGCCGTGCTATCGCGAGTCGCCGATGTCTTTCGCCGCATCGTGACTCAGCAATTCTTATCCTTTCAGGATTTCCAAGGCATTGCAGTGGGATTTCCGGGTTTGGTCGACTGTCGTATCGGCAGAGTGGTGTCGACCAACAAGAAATACGATGACGCCCCCGAAATAGACTTCACCGCTTGGGGGCTCGACACCCTCGGCCTTCCACTCCGGATTGAGAATGATGCTCGTCTGGCGCTCTTAGGAGAGTCTTACGCAGGTGCGGCTCGTAGTTTTGGCGACGTCGTAATGATGACGCTGGGTACCGGCATTGGGGGCGTGGCCATGATCGAAGGCAAGTTGCTGCGGGGGAAACATGCGCAGGCGGGCTGCCTAGGTGGACATATCCCCGTTCTGTTCAATGGTCGTCCCTGCACTTGCGGAGGCATCGGGTGTGCCGAGGCCGAGGCCTCGGGATGGTCTCTGCCTGGAATCGTCCGCGACTTTCCCGGATTCTCCGAGAGCAGTCTCTCGAAGCTGCCGCACGTAGGCTTTAAGCAACTTTTTGAGGCGGCTGCGCTAGGAGACAAAGTAGCGCTGGCGGTTCGCGATCGATGCCTCAATATCTGGGCCGTGGATACGGTTGCCTTAATTCATGCGTACGACCCTGAAGTCGTCGTGATCGGCGGCGGCGTCATGGAAAGCGCAGATATCATCCTCCCCTATATCGAAACCTACGTACATCAATATGCCTGGACTCCGTGGGGAAAAGTGCAGATTCGACCGGCTGAATTAGCAAACAATGCTGCGCTCGTCGGGGCCGTTCCCCTGATCTCGGAATGAAGCCCTAAGTTGCGGTTGTACGCTTTACGATCGTCAAACAACCTCGGCAAACTTGTCCGTCTGAGGACTTAGTCTCTTTGGTGCCGAGACGTTACGGACGGCTAAATGCTGAGCAGCCTAGCCGTCAAGCATCGGCATCGTTACTGGCAGGAAACGCTCCGCAATCTTGATGATGCCGGACAAGTCAAACCGGGTTGAGCGGAAAACATGCCGAGCGTGGCGAAACGATTCGTTCACGCCGGCCGCAACGCCAGTAGTCGTGGCCTGGAAAAACGCGCCGCAAACCAGCATAGAATGCGGTAGGCTTTGAAAGGGGAAGAGGAGACCGAGTGGAAAAGCTTCACTTTGCGGTGGCGCTCCCAAGCCAGAACGAATACCAGCGAATGCAAGCTGCCAATGCAGTCGAAGCCGGCAACCAGTTGGGCATTGAAGTTTCCGTTTTTTATGCCGACAGCGACGCCATTCAACAGAGTCAGCAAGTGTTGGACCTGATTCAGAGATCGAAGAACAAGCCTGACGGAATTCTCCTGGAGCCGTTGACAGCGGTGGGGCTCGAACGTGCTGCCCAAGCGGCGCACGACGCGGGGATCGGCTGGGTGGTTCTCAACGCAGATGTGGATTATGTTCCGCGCCTGCGTCAGGCCGGGAAAGCTCCGATCTTCGTTGTCACGCGAGATCACATCGAGATCGGTCGAGTGCAAGGACGTCAGTTTGTCGCTTTGCTACCCGGCGGCGGCTCCGTGCTCTACATCCAAGGGCCTGCCAATAGTTCGGCGGCGGCGCAACGAACCACTGGCATGGAAAGCACGAAGCCGGCAAGCATTCACATCAAGACCTTGCGATCCCAGTGGAACGAGGCGGATGCGTACAAAACCATTAGTGCTTGGCTGCGTTTACCCACCAATCGCGCAGCAGATTTCAATCTGGTTGGTTGCCAGTATGACGGCATTGCGATGGGAGCCCGGAGGGCCTTCGAAGAACATGAGAATCACGAAGAGAGAATACGCTGGCTCGCCCTGCCTCTGTCAGGCGTGGATGGGCTGCCGACTCAGGGAAAGGCTTGGGTCAAGCAGGGACTTCTCACCGCAACGGTTGAGGCTCCGACCACTACGCAACTGGGCGTACGCCTACTTGAGCAGGCCATCCGCACTGGAAAGTCTCCGGCGGAGCGAACACTCATTGACGTGCATTCCTATCCTGGACTCGATGAGCTCACGCCCAGAGCGACGCGATAGGGAGCGACCGAGTGGCGCGGCCGGCAGGAACCGCCGCTCCTCAAGCTCCTCACTACCTTTTTTTACCTGGGAAGCGTTGCGCGGAAGCTGCGTGCCTTCACTGGTGGAGCAGGTCCCGCGCGCGGGGCGGCTGGGCAACATGCAAGCCATCGATCGCGAGTCTTACGCCCTGGCGCGGGCGCCTCTCGATGCGCATCGGGACGAGATCGATGTTGTCGACTTTAATCTGGCCGCTTTCCTCTGCGTCGCCACCGTGGAAGCCCCCACCCATGCGGCCGTGATGTACCCTTCTGAATGCCAAGGCGACCAACCAGCAACGCGCAGGGTGGGCGAGTCAAAGTGCCAACCTGCATGTCGAAGTGCCCAAACACACATGAAATGCTGATGTGAAAGAAGTGCTTAGGGAAGCCCGACGGAGCCACCGTGCCTACAGATGACACGATCCGAAAACGCGATCAAGAGAGGCTTCGCGAGTGGTTTTTGACGCTCGGATCCCGGTCCAGTCGAGAGAAATCCGCGTGGTCTTGCAATACCTGCAGGCATTAGAGGTTTGCGATCTCCTAACCCAAAGTGGAGAAAGACAGGCTGAGCTTGCAAGTGCAGCGCTTTTTCGTTTTGGCCTCGACACCGTGGCGACCGGCTTTTGGATCGCATGCGTTGCCACCGACGAATGGCGCGCGGACAAGGAGAGGTTCATATACCGTCAAGCCTTGAGCGCACAATCGCGACTCTTCCCCCGCAGGCACGGAACATGCTCGACGAAGTGGTGAACGGCGGGTTTGTGAATGATTCCAAGCGAACTTTGCTGAAGGACGTGCTTAACCCGGCGACACACGGGGATGCGCTTGTTAATGTTGTGAGGATCGGCAGCGCATTGGCTCAAGGGAAGAATTGGGCCCAGTACCTGAGTACGCTCATGAATGAGCTCACGCGCAATTTCGCAGTTCTGACTCGTGAACTTGCTGGAATCGATCTTGAATCAATGCCTGGTAAATACACGGCGGCTACCCTGCAGGATTAGCGTCTCACCATTTTCTTCGCCACTTGTCGCGCCGCCGAGTTGCAATTCTCATTGGAAGGCGGTCTGCGCTGCGTTCAGCGATATGCTCTCGGCTTGCGAAGCTTCTTGGCATCCGAATCACTCTCGTCCTGGATGACAATCGCAGGAGGCTGGGCTGCGACACTTTTCGACCTCGAGCGCTTGATTTCCCGCCAGAAGGTCGCCCGGCCCACAGCTCGGGTCACGTGAAGCACCTTGGCAATTTCCTTCCAGTCAAATCCTCTGCGATGCGCGCCAAACATGGTTCGACTCTCTTAAGAAAGCTTGCGACCGGGTTTCTCCAAACTCCGGTTGGTGAACTACGAACGACGAAACTTCATCGCACAGCGCTAAATCTGCGGGACGACCGAACAGTTCAGACGAAGGCGGGCTACCCAGACGAGAGCAATTGTCGCCACACAGGGATATAGTTTTCTCTCGTTGGCGGCGCGGTTCGGGGATGGCTGGCATAACAACCGCCCACAGAACTGGCGCGCTTCGGGTCTATTGGTCGGCGCCCAGTTGCAGTACTTACTCTTCGGAATTAAACCCACTTCGAGGCACTTCGTTGCGAAAAATGTCACTTTCCTTGCACAGAAAGGCTAATTCTCGGCGGCCCGAGTCCCCGCGTTCATAGCCGCATTCGGAGCGTATTGCCCGGCAATTCACCGATGCCTCGCCAAGTGTTTAGCACTCGGCACGTTTCACCGTTAGGCAAAGCCGGGCCCACGCAATCGATTCTTGGCGCCTGAGATGGAGTCCTGCACGAATTCCTGCAGAAAAAAAATGTTTAAAAACCAGCTCGACTGTGGATATACGCTGGCCGATACCAATTGGCTCAGGTGTGGGGATCCACCCGCCACTTTTGTCGCCCAGCATGTTCCGAATCAAATCGGCGCATGCAGTTTTGCAACAGGAGAGGAGGTATTCCGGAGGCGCAGAGACAAGTGTGTCTAGCGGATCTGGAGACACTAACTGCCACCAGGACCCAGCCCCCCGGAAGGCAGCAGTATGGGCGAAGCCGACGGTGTCCATAAGCGCCGTATGTTCCGCTGGCCTAAAGAAGCAAGAGAACTGGTCAGAGAATACAAGGAACGAACCAAGAGAAGCCAGGAGCTCACTGAGACTGGCCGGCGAATGCTGGTCACAAAGCTTGCTGCGACTTCTGGAAACCCACGAGACGCGTGTTTACGTTTCCTGCGCGAGCTTGGCGTAAATCACAAACGAGCGTATCGCGAATGGACAAAGTCTGAACAGCAACGACTTCTGGATCTGATCACCGCGATGCCCGTGGCAGAGGCCGCCAAAATCCTGCGGCGGCCCGCAGGGTCCGTGCGCTCGATGTTGCATCGGCTCGGCATCGGCGGCAAAACAGGACGTGAATGGTTCACCAAGTTTTCCCTCTCTCGGGCATTGCACACCCGCCCCGACGAAATACAGAAATGGATCGACCTGGGTTGGCTCAAGTCGCGCTCTCTCACCACTGCTGGAACGAAAGCCAATATCATCCATGCCGATGATTTCTGCCAGTTCGTGAAGGAGCATGGACGTGCGGTCGCGAGCCGCCGGCTTACCTATGAGGCACTTTGGTTCGTCCAGAATTATGTGTTCCCTCCAAGCCACGCAGAGCTACTGTCGGTGAGAGGAACATACAAAAGGCACGATGCAGGCGATGAGACAGCTGGGAACACTGAGTCTCAATCGGTCAGCGGTTCCGAGGAAGACGGCGGGCAGGAAGGTTAGGGTTCGTGATGTCAGCAGCAAAGGAAATCGTTATCGTCGAGCACAGCAAGGAGCACTCCCTGAACGCAAGCAAGGAAGCGGGGAGCAACGGGTCAAGCGACCTCACCGGCACGCATACCGCGGGCGCGGATGACCCCCCAGCAGTGAGGCGACGTCTGCCGGACGAGCGCCACAGCCTGACCCATCACTTCTCGGTGGGCGGGCAGGAAGGCTACGTGACAGTTGGTTTATACGAGGATGGTCTGCCAGGCGAACTGTTCATCAGGATGGCGAAGGAAGGCTCGACGGTTTCCGGACTCATGGATTCCTTCGCAACAGCAGTGTCCCTGGCGCTGCAGTACGGCGTCCCGTTACGGGTCCTGTGCGACAAGTTCAGCCACACACGGTTTGAGCCAAGTGGGTGGTCCGGCAATCCAAAGATTGGCTACGCCAAGTCTCTGACCGATTACCTATTCCGATGGCTCGAACTGCGCTTCCTGAAAGGCGAGCAGGGACTTTTGTTTGAATTACCCAAGCTGCCGCAACCGCAGCGTGAGGTGACCAGCGTAGTCGAGGGCTTGGGGCAGGTCGTGGAGTTGGGAGACGCGCCTCCGTGCCAGTTCTGCGGCTCACTGATGGTGAGGAACGGTTCCTGCTATCGGTGTATGACCTGTGGCAGCACGAGCGGTTGCTCGTGAATGAGCATGTAAGAACCGGGTGCGGGTCCTGCCCTCAAACAGCTGATCATGCTTTGAACTCTTGGGCTTCTCGGGCCTTAACACCCTGCGCAAACAAAAGCACGCTTCAGAGCATCAAACCCGCTACGACTGAAAGTTTCATAATAACCTCCTGAGCCCGAATTTCCGATTTAGACCTTTGTCCCGCACCGTACGCTTCTCCTGCTCTCTCTCTAGACAACGCATGTGACTCCGCGGGTAGTGTCTCAGTTTGAAGTTAAACTGCCTCGGTCGCCAATTTGTCCCGGTCGCCGCATCTTTCAGAGCAGGATGTATAACGCCGTTTGAACTCCTTGGGGAACAAGGCCAGAGTCCACGCGATGGTATTGACCTCGTGACGATCAACGCCTGTTTTCTTTCCGACGCAATCGTCACAGAACATTTTTTGTGGATTCTTTTTGAGAAAGCCGTGCACCTTTTCTGGATTGTTCATATCGTCCCCTCAGATCAATTTGTCGGCGTACTCCTGCCCATATTTCTGTCTGACCTCCAACAGAGCGTCTACCCACTTGTGACCCGGGTTCTAATGTGGTTCAACAGCGGAAGGCTCTACGTTTCGCGTCTACAAAACGCAGCAAGAGGCAGGCAAATCAACGTGCCAGCTCGTGTTCTCTTCGTGGTTGCCCTTTCACGGCGTAAACACGGGTTCAAATCCCGTCGGGGACGCCAAATCTTTCAACAAGTTGCAGGCGGTTCGGCTTTCACGCGGTACGGTGAGCCGCAACCGGTTTCAACATTGGCCTGCGAATCTGGGACTTGTGGGGGATACAAAGATGATGAATTTAAAGGCCGATAAATTAAGGACAAAAGCGATAGTGCGCGATGTTACCGCCCCTTGTGGGTGACAACATGGCGAGCAGAACAAGGCATGCAAGTCTTGGAAGGCACGAAGTGTTTTGTTGGGGCGTAGTTTAGCTGATGAGAACGTTAGAACGCCTGTCTCGCAGGAAGCCGCGCGTTCGAGTCCCGTCGCTCCCGCCATTTTCTCTCCTGGCAGCGGCATCTTCCGAAGTGCGGTCTCGCCGATCTTAAGCCCCTTGCTTATGCTGCGTGTGCCGTTTCCTTTCGCGACAGTTCTCTTTCTCGCAGCCAAGTGAAGATCACGGGGGTCACAATCAGCACATGCAGTAGAGAGCTGACCATGCCTCCGAGTACAGGAGTGGCGAGCGGCTTCATCACTTCGGCCCCGGTGCGTGTGGACCACATGATTGGCAACAGGCCTGCCACAACCGTGGATACGGTCATGATTTTAGGACGTAGACGTAACAGGGCACCTTCCATCACCGCTTCACGCAATCCCTGTACGGTAAGTGTGCCCATCGCGGCGCGCTTTCGTTCCACGGCCTCTTCCAGATAGATCACCATCACCACACCGGTCTGCACCGCCGTACCGAACAGGGCGATGAAGCCCACCCAAACGGCAACCGAGAAGTTGTACCCCAACAGCTTCAGGAGAAATACTCCGCCGCTCAACGCAAACGGCACGGCGAGGATCACGTGCGAGGCTTCTTTGAAGGAGTTGTAAGTCTTGTAAAGCAGAAGGAAGATGATTACGAACACGACGGGGATGACGAGTTCGAGTCGCTTTTTCGCACTGATCTGGTTTTCGTACTGTCCGCTCCACTCGATGTAATAGCCAGGCGGTATTTTCACCTCGCGGGCCACGGTGCGCTGCGCCTCGTCCACGAACCCGCCAACGTCGCGTCCGCGAACGTTCATCAGCACGCTACCTCGGAGCAGACCGTTTTCGCTGCTGATCATGGATGGTCCCATCACGACGCCAAGATCGGCCACTTGTCCCAGCGGAATCTGCGCACCGTTGCTGGCCGTGACCAGCACGTTATTCCGTAGCTCTTCGGGATCTTGGCGGAAATCAGGGACGTAACGCACCCGCACGGGCAGACGTTGACGGCCGTCAATGGCGGTCGTGAGGTTCTTGCCGCCAATCGCGGTTTCGATTACGTCTTGGACTTCGCCAACGTTGATACCGTAGCGGGCGGCGGCTTCGCGATTTACTTTTATTTCAAGATACGGCGCGCCGGTGATGCGCTCGGCATAGAGGTCAGCGACACCAGGAACCGGGCGCAGAGCCCGTTCGATTTCAGTCTCCTTCTGCTCGATAGTTGAGAGGTCGTTACCGAAGACTTTGATTCCCACCTGGGTGCGGATGCCCGTCGAAAGCATGTCGATGCGGTTGCGGATCGGTTGGGTCCAGATGTTGGTCACGCCAGGCAGACGCAGCTTCTCATCCAGTCGTTGCAGGATCGTTTCCTTAGTCGTGCCAGCGGGCCAATCGTTCTTGGGTTTGAAGTTGATGACAGTTTCAGTCATGTTCACTGGCGCCGGATCGATGGCGCTTTCTGCGCGGCCGATTTTTCCCACGACGCTCAGGACGAGTGGGTCTTGGGTAATGATCTTGTCCTGCCAGCGCAGAATGTCGGTTGCTTTGGTAAGGGAGATGCTGGGGTCGGTGATTGGCATGAACAGGGCAGTCTCTTCGTCAAGCGGCGGCATAAACTCGGAGCCGATCGTAGTTGCCAGCCAGAGCGCCGACGCAAAGATTACAATTGCCGTACTCAGAGTCATGATCCTGTGCTTCAAGGCCCAGCGGAGGACCGGTTTGTAAATCGCTCGCAAACCATGCATCACGGGATTGGCGTCCTCGCGATGCAGTTTTCCGCGGATCAGGAAGGTGCAGAGCACCGGCACCAGAGTGACCGCGATCAATGTGGAGCAAACCATTGCGAAGGTTTTGGTGAAGGCCAGCGGATGAAACATCTTGCCTTCCATGCCGGTGAGTGCAAACACTGGTACGAACGCCAGAATGATGATGGTCATCGCAAAGAAGATCGGACGGCCGACCAGTTTGGCCGCTTCCAGCGTGATCTGGCTAATCGCTGACTGGTACTCGCCATTTTCTTCGTAGTAACGCTCGGCGTGCCGGAGCACGTTTTCAGTCATCACGATGCCAGCATCGACCAGCACCCCAATCGCAATCGCGATTCCGCCGAGCGACATGATGTTGGACGAGATGTCCACATAGTGCATGAACAGGAACGATCCCAGTACCGCGAGCGGCAGCGGAATCGTCACGATGAGGATGCTGCGGAAATGCCACAGGAAGATCACGTGCGCGAGCGTAACCAGAAGAATCTCTTCGAGCAGGGCCGACTTCAAAGTATTCACCGCGTGAAGGATCAATGTACTGCGGTCGTAGAAAGGAACGATGTGAACGCCCTTGGGTAACCCTGGCTCCAACGCTGCGAGTTTCGCTTTGACACCGCTGATGACTTCTTGGGCGTTGGCCCCATTGCGGATGACAACGACACCGCCCACGATATCCTTGCCGTCTTTGTCGAGAACGCCGCGGCGGAATTCGGGACCCAAATGCACATTCGCGACATTGCGGATGTAGACGGGAGTGCCTGCGGTAGCAATGAGGACGATGTCCTCAATGTCCGCCGTGGAGTGAATCAAGCCAATCCCCCGGACTGCCATCTCCTGGTCGCTGGCTTCAATGACCTTCGCGCCAACGTTGGTGTTGCTGCGCTGAACGCCCTCAATGACCGCGCGCAAAGGGATGTTGTAAGCGCGCAATCTGATGGGATCAACGTCGATCTGGTATTGGCGCACCCAACCGCCGATGCTCCCCACTTCCGCCACACCGGAAACAGAATTCAGCTGGTACTTGATGAACCAGTCCTGCAAGGAGTGTAGGGTCCCGCCGTCGTAGGGTCCCTCGACCGTGTACCAGAACACTTGGCCCACGCCCGTGGCATCAGGCCCCAAAACAGGTACGACTCCTTCGGGCAGGAAACCCGATGCCAAGTTCAGCCGTTCGAGGACCCTCGTCCGGGCAAAATAGGGATCGATCTTGTCCTGGAAGATGATGTTGATCATCGAGAAGCCCAATGCCGAGGACGAACGCACGTCCCTGACTCCCGCCAGTCCTTGCAGGTTGACGGTTAGAGGATAGGTGATCTGGTCTTCGACTTCCTGTGGGCTACGACCCGCCCAGTCGGTGTAGACGATCACCTGGTTCTCACTGAGATCGGGAATGGCGTCGATCGGCGTCCGGAGCAGGGCCCAGTATCCCCAGCCAGCCAGCAACGCGTAAACCAGCAGAATGAGGAAGCGATTCTTCAGCGAAAATTCAATGAGCCGGTTAATCATGGTTTCTCCTCTTCACTGCGCATTCAGCCGGGCGTGATAGCTACCTAGGAGTTGCCCGTTGCGGCTGGCATTCACTTCGACATTCCAAGAGCCCGCTGTCGGGACCTTGATCGTGCCGGCGTAATCAGAGCCCTTCCATGTGAGGTCGCTTGTGGCACGCACTTCGCCCATACCCATGGCTGGCATCGCCGGCATGATGAGCGTGACCTTGACTTGCAGATCAGTCACCGGCTTCCCTGAAGCGTCGAGCACGGTTACGTGCAGCGTCGCATCGGAGTTGCCGCGAGGTGTTTGCGGATCAGAACGGAAGGTGAGCTTAGTCTGAGGAACGGCGGCCCCTTGTGCCTGACCTTGGTCGGTCTGACCATGATCGAATTCCTTCGATCCGCCAAACATCCCGGTCATACCACCTGTGATTCGAGTCTGGGAATCGATCAGGAAACTGCCTTGGCTGACGATACGTTCGCCTTCTTTAAGGCCCGCGAGCACTGGGTAATAATCCGTGCCTGCGGGGCCGAGCTGTACTTGCCGTCCTTCGAATTCACCATTGCCCTTGGCCACGTATACGAACTTGCGCATACCCGTATCGAGAACGGCAGAGCGCGGGATGGCTAGAACGTCGTGTCCTGCGGGTGCGGCAAATTTAACTTGCACGAACATGCCGGGACGTAATCGCATGCTGGGGTTCGGAACCTCGATGCGAGCTGAGGCAGTGCGGGTCTGAGGGTTAATGGAAGTATCGAGAAATCCGACGCGCCCGTGCAGCGTCGTGCCGGGTAGTGAGTCGGATGTGATTTCAACGGACTGCCCGGTGTGCACGGAAGGCAAATCAGGCTGGTACACATCTGCCTTCACCCAAATCGTGCTCAGGTCGGTGACGGTAAAGAGCACTTCTCCGGCGTTCACGTATTGGCCCTGCGTAACTTTGCGCTCCGTCACAACGCCGCTGACGGTCGAGTAAATGGGAAGCTCGATCTGTGGCTTCGCCGACGATGCGATCTCATCAAGCTGCTGTGGAGTGAGTCCCCAGAGTTCCAGCCGACGGCGGCTGGCGTTTATGAGGTCTTCGGCTCCCGACACTGCTACGGGCTCGGCGCCCGTACCAAGGCGCTTTCGGTTTTCAAGCGCAAGTTCGTATTCCTCGGCGGTGGAAAAGACTTCTGGGCTGTAGAGCGATGCAATGGCCTGACCGCGGCGCACTTGCTGCCCCGTGAAATCCACGTACAGCTTGTCGATGCGGCCACCGATTCGCGCGCTGATTGAGGCCAGTTGCGTTTCCGGCTCGTCCACCTTGGCGACGGCCATCAGTGCGCGTTGAAGGTTCCGTCGCCTGACTTCGACCGTTTCAACACCAATGTCGGTCTGCTCTTTCTGGTTTAGCTGAATGCTGGAGACAGAGGCGTCCGCTTGCACTTGTTCGGTGCGCGGAGGGGTGGCTTGGTCCGGGGCTGCCTCGTACTTGAGAATCGGCGCTTCCTGAGACTGGGCAGCGCTCCGGTCGGGAAACCAAAGGCGCATTGCGGCGTAGGCGACGAAGGCCAGCACAAGCCCGAGAGCGAGTCCTGTGCCGAGGAGTTTCTTTTCATGGTGTGTCATTAGCGCACCTCCGGAGTAATTTGAGGCAGGGAAGCTTGAGGGACGGGTGTGTTGGACTCGGATCCGTCCCGCGTCAAGGAGGCTCCCACTGCACGTTCCAGGTCCGCAATCCGCGACTCCAGTTCGGACGCGGCGCGGTAGTAATCGAGTTCAACTTCGAGAGTCGTGTTCTGACTGTCGAGCAGGTTCAGAAAATCCGTCCGATCGGCTTGATAAGCCGCCACGGTTGATTTCAGGCTCGCCTGTGCCTGTGGACGAAGCGTCTTGCTGTAAAGATCAACGAGGCGCTTGGCAGACTGCGAGCGAATCAGAGCTTCCTGGATCTCCTCGAAGACGAGCGCGCGCTGGTTGTCGAACTCGGCTCTCTCAGCCGAGACATCCGCTTGTGCCTCGGCGATCTCGGCGTCGTGGTGCCCGCGGTTCAGCCAGGGCAGTGTGACGGAGAGCTCGGCCATGTAGGTGTTGCGATAACGGGCGCCGTCTGGCATAAGCATGTAACCCGCGCTGAGGTTGTAGTCCGACGTGTACGCCTTTTCGGCAAGCTTCGTGCGAGTCTCGCCCTGCCGCACGCCGGAAGATGCCATCGCCAGTTCGGGCCGATTCTCCAAGGCGCTTTTTTCAAGGTCCAAGAGCGCGGGGAGCTTCTGCGGTGGCGAATATTGGCCCTGGACTTCGAGTGGAGATCCGGGGTCCCGGCCCAGTAGAGTATTCAGCCTGGCTCGCGCGAGACCGCCGTCCTGTTCGAGCATCACGAGGTGCTCGACCAGTTTGGTGAGAGCGATCTGTGCTTTAAGCACGTCCTGCTGCGGAACACGTCCGACAACATACTTGATGCGCGCCGACTCCGACGACTGGCGGACCAGCGCCGCCTGCTCGTCATGCAGCAGGAGTTCGTCTTGATTGCGGAGGAGGTCGTAGAACGTCTTTCGGACTTGAGCCGTCACATCGCGCTTCTTCGCCTCCAGTTCCGCTTTGACCTGCTCCACTCCCTCCGAAGCAAGTTGTGTGCGCAGTGCCCGCTTGCCCGAACCGGAAAGCGACTGGGTGAACATGAACATGTGCTGCGTCTGGTTCAGGTCCCACGGCTTGGCGAGTGGTGTGCCCCAACCGCGATACATGAACTCGGGATCGCTCAATGACCCCGCACTGCGCACTCGTGTCTCGGCGATTGCGACTCGACGCATAGCCACCCGGATTTCGGGATTGTTGGCCAAAGCCGCTGCTTCGAGTTCGGCAAGGCTCAGCGGCGGCGTGGACGGCCGAGAGTGTTGATGCTCCTGTGCCAGAAGGTCTGTAACGCCAGATAAAGGATCGGGGACAGAGGCTGGCTCGCTGGCAAAACCGCGCGCACCGCCGAATGCGATCAGCAGAAGAATACCTAAACGTAGAGCTTTCATTGCTCCTCCGTAAGCAATTAACAGATAGAGGGATAGGCGGCGCGTCCGCATCAGGCGCACCATTGGCGCAGGAAGGCGGAGCACGGCCTCATCTGGGGCAATGAAAGGTGTCTAGATTCTCAGAACGGAATTACAGCCGGGAGATGGTTCGGGAGGCGGGGCATGGAGAAACGAGAGATGGGAGCGCACTGTCACTGCGGGCAATGCCGCTAACGATGCGACCGGAGGTATCACGGCAAAGGTGAGGGGACGAACCGGTCCGGCAGCCTGGGTCTGGGGAAGAACGGTGTTTGTTGGTCCTTGAGCCTTGCAGCAGGAATGACTCGCCGGCATCATGGAACTTCCACACAGCTCCGCCATGTGGTGGCAGCACTCCCGTTCCGCGGGAGTCATTGTTGCACTCGGAAGCACACAAGCCATGGCTGGCGTGATCGCCCACAACGCGGCGACTGTCAGCAGCGCGAATGCTCGGGTTCGTGTCACTCTCATAGTGTACTGCGTTTTCTGGCTGCCATGAACAAGTTCTCAAATCCGAACCATCATCTTAGTCCGACTTGGAGAATGACCGCAGTGACGGGGATCATAGGGGCCAGGCCGCGCGTGAAGGCTGGGTTCATGAGAGGCAATTGGCCTGATGTCGTCAACTATCGGCTACAATCGTCAGACGTGAACGCGGCGAAATCCATCTTGCTATATTTGTTTCTCTCCGCCTTCTTCGCCGCTGGAAATGCCCTCGCGCAGTCGAGCGAGAAGGAACCTGCCGCAATCGTTGAGCTGGGGGGAGCTGCCGACCACGGTCTCACGGGCGAAGGTGCGAGTTTCGGTCCCACCGTCGCGCTTGAAGTTACCCCGATAGAGAACTGGCTGGAAATTGAGGCGGGAGTTACATCCCTATTCAGACGGCACGCGACAGAGTGGAGTGCCGACCTCCTTTTCAAAAGGCCCTGGACGCTGTCTAAGAAGGCCGAGTTTATGGTCGGCGCCGGGCCCGAGTGGATTCATGCGAGACAATACGGCGTGACGACGAACTCAGTCGCGGGAGAGATCGTGGCGGACTTCATGTACTGGCCGTCATCCGCAAAGCACAGATTCGGCTGGTATGTTGAGCCTGGCTACGAATACACCTTTGCACGAGGGCACGAGCAATCTCTCGGAGTCAGCGGTGGTCTGTTGATTTCGTTTTGATATTCCTTCGCTCAACAACCACAAGCCTTGCCCGCGCATGGCCTCTCGCGCCTCAAACGCAATGAGGGGTGTAATGAGCAACGCTGCCACGGGGTCGGCCCATGCAATGTGCCAAATCGCGTGAACCGTTCTAACCACGAAGTTAGCCCGCCTTGGACGACAATCGCTGTGACCGCGATCACAGCACTGCGCGGCGGGAAGTCGCCAGCATCGCTGCAGGTCATGTCTTTTCGGTAACCGAGAGCGTCAGAGAATCCGGCTTCCCTAGACCCGCCCAGGAAGGCAACTCCTTTCTTCGCACCGGCAATGCAACTCGCATTCGCCTGTCTGAGATCATTCAGAGCGTACCCAGACCATTGTTGCGGCCTGGTGCTCATTTAAAAAACACTTGACCTTGGATACGATTCCAAGGTCGATAATGATTACTTGAGGGGGGCCAGATGTCGCCTCAGAAATTAACCGTCAGCCAACTTGCGCGTATCGCTGGGGTGGGGCCGGACAGTATCCGCCACTATGAGCGAATCGGACTCGTGCCGAAGGCGGAGCGATCTCCCGCCGGATACCGACTCTGGACTGCGCAAGAAGTCCAGTACCTGAAGTGGGTGGCCTCAGCAAAACGAGCGGGTTTCACGCTTCATGAGCTGGGGGAAATCTTTCGGATGTACCGCGCAGGCAGTGCCCCATGTCGCACGGTCCGAGATCTCCTCCAGCAGAAACTCGCTGATCTGGATCGGGATATTGACGAACTGTCGAATTTGCGCACTGAGCTGAGGGGGGTGTTCGTGCGATGGAAAGGACGACTGCGCCGGGCCTCGTCCGGCGAGTTTGTGCCCCTCTTTGATGATCTCCACAACGTACCTGTCACGCAATCAACAGCGGCTTTGACGCGGAAAAGCCGCAAACGAGGAAAGCCATGATCTACGCTCTGGTGACTTTTCATGTTCAGCCGTCTAAGGTCCAAGAGTTCGAATCTCTTCATCGCGCGCTTGCGCGGTTTATCAGCGGCCAACCTGGATGCATTGCGGTAAAGGTTCACCGATCACTGAAGAATCCTCATGAGTATGTGGTCTATGGAACGTGGGAAGGCAAAGAGGCATGGGAGCGCGCGCATCAGACCGCAGAATTCAAAACACAGTTCCAGAATCTCCCGATCGAACAACACACGCTTTCAAGCGCGAGCTTCTTTGAGGTGGCTTATGCCTACCAGGGAGGAGAAGTTGCCCCGGCGCGTAGTTGAAACCTGAAATGGAAAAGCAGTGGCTCTCGCCCGAACTTGGTTAGAGTTCTGGTGGAAGTTGGTTTGTCATTCTATGAATATGCCAATGCTCGTGAAAACAGCAGGATCGCTGCTAAGGACAACGCTTTTCTGTTCGCCACAGTTGGCTCCTTGTTGGCTCTACTTTATCGCGCGAACTTCCGCCGCGAGCACATGCGGGTCCTTGGTTCGGGCGTTACGGCTCTGTCTGAGAATGACAGCGTCAGAGAATCCTGCTTCAGTGAACTCGCGCAGGAAGGCAACTCCTTCCTTCGCACCCGCAATTCACGCAAACCAATTCGATTCACGGGCTCGCGCTTCTGGCGGCAACGGGCTCGAAAGGATCAACTCCGCGCCAAATACCCTTCCACCGCGCCTGACTACACGTGCAAGCTCCCGGAAGATAGCGTCTCTTGCAGGGTTCAGATTGAAGATCCCGTTGACCATGGCAACGCCGATCTCTTCGTCGGCGATGGGCAATTGTTCCGCACCCGCTTCGCGCAATTCGAGATTACTTACACCGGCCTCTGCTACTGCCTGACGCGCCCTGTCCAGCATCGCCGTGCTGAAGTCGACAGCGATTACTTTGCCTGACAGACCCACCCTGCGTGCCGCTATTAGAGCGTCCAGTCCGGCGCCACAGCCCAGGTCAAGAATTGTCGCACCTGACGGAATCTCCGCAAATATGGACACGTTCGAGACCCCCGCAAAAGCGTCGGATGCGACGGCGGGCAATTGGTCTAGCAGATCCGCAGGATACCCGAGGCTCTCAGCAAATGCGCGACCAACAGGAAACGCATGCTTCTCTTGAGGCATTTCAGCTGCTGCCGAATAAGCAAGTCGCACTTTGTCACGCAGGTCGGTTCGATCGGTTGCAGTCATCCAGGTTACCTCCATCGCATATTGTCAGCAGCACTCGCACGGCCTTCCCTTAACAGCTTGCCAGCCTTCCCGCACAACCAGCGGTATCAGGCACAGGGCAGCGATAGGATCGGCCCAAGTGACTCCCCAGAAGGCATTCGCAACCAGACCGGCGAGGGCGATGATGGACAAGTAGCCGCAGAGCGCGGACTCCGCCGCATCAGCTCTCAGCGCCGCACTGGCGGTCAACGCGGACAGTTTGCGCTTCTGTCGTGCGAGCAGGGGCATCGCAATCGCTGCCACGATCAATACGACCATCCCGAGATAGCTTGGTTTCACTTGACGATGTCCGAGCAGCACCAACGCGGCGACGAGAGCTACGTACGCCGCCAACGCGAACAGAAGGCTTCCCGTGATTCTGGCTGCTAACTTTTCTGCTCGCTCGTCACTCCGTTTTGATTGAAACCGCCAATAAACAACTACGGCGGAGACAAGTTCTATTGCGCTGTCACCACCGAAAGCCAGCAGGGCGGGGCTGTGAGCCATCCACGCTGCCGAGAGGGATACAACAGCCTCGACGCTCATCCATGCGATGGTGATTGTTTGAATCTGACGAACGCGGTGGAGGGTAGCGGCTGCCGGGACTGGCAGTAAGGAATCCATTGAAGAGCATTATCACACCATCGCAGACCCAATCAGGCAAACGTGAATCAGCGAGTCGCCAATCAGTCCTGAAACCGATCTCAAGCCAGGGTTCATTGAAATCCTGTCGCGTGCATCGGCGCTGGTAACCAAGCGTTGGCCGCGTCCGGTTTCTTGCCGTCTTTTCCCCATGTCCAGTACATGCCGACGTAGGCATAATTTTCCGTCTGGCCCGCAACAGAGTGGCCGTAGCAAAACAAAAACTGCTCTCCTTCATGATGCTTCAGGTGATATACACCACCCAGATCAATCATCGTCGAGGCCTCTGTCTGCGCCGTGGCGAAGCCTTCACGCCCATGCGCAAAGACCTCGCTTCCTAACTCAAACCGCTCACCGAAGGTGTATTTCACCAGGAATCCGCCATACGGGAAGTTGCGGTACTGGGTTTGTGGGACGATGGTTTCACCGGCGCCACCGTCCAGGAGCCAGTGTCCTATGTTCTTCTGGAACCAGAGGGGAAGTTTGTACCAAACCTTTCCCACGCCGAGTCCCTTGTCGTAGCTACCGGTCGGGATTTCAAACATCGTAAAAGTGCCGATCTGAGGAATGTACTTCGATTCTTTGATATAGGCGATCTTTGCGCCCAGTTCGATATCGGTGAGACCAAAGGCGCTGGGGCCGGTGCCGCCGGGCAGATAGACAGGATTGTTCGAAGGATTGATAGAACCCCAGGGCAGAATGGCGTGAAGCTGCACCCTCGGGATGGCGCCCCAGTTGAACTCCAAAGCCGGACCCGTGGAATCGGTTTCCGCCGGAGTTCCGTCCGTGCTGCCGAAAATGTAGAACTCGTAATGATGCAGGTCTACCGGAACCGGATCGTCGGTTTGGTACGGTGGGCCCTGCGCCCATAGGCGTGAAGCGGCAAGCGTAAGAAACAGGAACACCACTAATTTTGAACGAAGTCCCTGACCCCTCATCGGCGCTTCTGCCTTCTCAGTAAGATCGACCTGCACTGTGGATGCGACGGTCCAACTAAGTCATACGCGCTCATCGAGCCTCCCTGATAATCCTCGCATCAGCATGCGGCACCACATCAGCCACCTTTTCGGTTGTGCTTGGCGAGCCTTGCATCAAGAGACCAGCTCCCGCCACCTACTGAGATGAGAAAAATCAAGCAGCAGAACATGGCGAAATCGGTGCGGGCATCGCTGACCATGTACCAGAAACCCTGGTTTGCGCGAAACAATTCTGGAATCTTCGTAGTTGCAATCGCGGTCATGATCACGATCAGTAGCGGAATGGACACGAGTCTCGTCCCAATCCCCAGTAGAAGTAGGAGACCGCAGAGAATCTCGAAAGTGCCAACAAAATGAGCCGTGAAGTGTGGATGTGAAAACCCGATCCTCGTGAAGCGAACCACTCCCATGTTGGGGTCGATGTACTTCAAAACGCCCTGTGTAAAGAAGATCAGGCCCACAGCAATGCGAACTAGCAACACGCTGGGTGGGCCTCCTGTGGAACCGAGCAGGGTGCGAAAGATTGTGCTCATCAAACGATGACCTCAACAAACTCGTTGTACAAGGAGTCTTCTGGAAATGCTTCGATAGCCAAGGATGCCAAAAGTTGTGCCCATTTTGCACCAGAGAAATAACGCTTGACCCTGGAATCGGTTCCAGGGTGTAAGCTTCGATTTGAAGGGGAACCCCGCGCAATCCGGCGAACTCGCGCGTCTCACGGCCATCAGCACTGACACTCTAAGGCACTATGAAAGATTAGGGCTTCTTCCCAAACCACCAAGAACAGATGGCGGATACCGAGACTATCCTCCACATTCGATAGAGCGGGTTCGCCTGATTCGCCGTGCTTTGAGCGTTGGCTTTTCGCTGCCGGAGCTAACGACAATCCTAAAAATGCGCGATGGTGGAGAGGCTCCGTGCCGTCGAGTTCAGGCGATAGCAGAGTCGAAGTTGGAACAAGTTAAGCAACAGATCCAAAACCTTATCGAAATGCAAAATCAGCTGGAGGCAATGTTAAAGCACTGGAACGTCAAGTTGGCTCGCACGCGGCGGGGCCAACCAGCGCGACTGCTAGAGGATCTGCCACCAGAGGCAAGGGGAAACGCCCTACGCCCCCGGTTCACGAAGAAAACCAGAAAGGATGGACGTCCATGAAGGCAACTGTGATTTTAGCTTTCCTTGTGCTTGCATCATTAGTCCAAGCCCAGCAAAAGATGGCCCAAGAAGACCCTACCCATAGCCACTGCGAAATGATGAAACGCGGCGAGAAGGGCATGGGATTTTCGCAGCAGACGACGACCCACCATTTCCTGCTGTTTGCGGACGGTGGCGCAATCGAAATAGGAGCCAATGACCCGAAGGACACCAGTACGCGGGATCAGATCCGCCAACATCTCTCGCACGTCGCAAAGATGTTTTCGGACGGCAATTTCGAAATTCCAATGTTCATTCACGACAAAACGCCGCCGGGAGTGCCAACGATGACCGAACTGCGCGATCAAATTCACTATGAGTTTGAAACGACAGACTCGGGAGGCAGGGTTCGAATTCATACAAGTAATGCGCGGGCCGTGGAGGCAGTGCATGAATTCCTGCGATTTCAGATTACCGAGCACCAGACGGGTGATCCTATGAGTCCGCCAGAAGGCCCAGCCAAGTAGCTTTGAAGAAGGTCTGGGAGCGCTGGCCAAATTAGCTCCCCTGGAGGTCCCGACGTGAGCAAGACCAAGGCAGTTTTAAGCAGCGCCATTGTCCTGTATTTTGTGATCTGCTTTGAAATCCTGATCATGATCAGCCCTTTCGCCGGGTTCTTCTACTCTGCCTTTAATCCCGTTCTCCTTGGGCTAGCGAAATATCCGGCCACGAAATGGCTCAGCTCTTTCTTCTTCACGCATATGGTTGTGCCCCCGAACGGACCTCTGAAGGCTGTGCGCGTGATGGGATCGGTCCTTTTCCTGTTGGGGATCGCCCTATTCCTCGTCTGTGCGATTCAGGTTTATTCGCATAAGTTTCTTAAGAGAGGGGCTGTTCTGAAAGGGCTATATCGTTGGATAAGACATCCTCAGTATGTCGGCCTGAGCATTGCTGGTCTTGGCCTTGCCATCCTTTGGCCGAGATTCATCGTCGTGGTCCTGTGGCTCTTGATGATCCTGGTCTACTACATTTTGTCGAAAGACGAAGAACGACGGATGCTGGGACAGCACCCCGAAACCTATAGCGGATACATGGATCGAACCGGAATGTTCCTGCCGAGAGGGCTTGAGGGTTCTATTGCCTTCTCAACCGTCGCAGGTAAAGTGGCATTGTTCGTCCTGGTTTCCGTCTGCGCGATCGGAGGGGCTTTTCTTTTACGAGACTACACCGTTCGACACCTTCCTCTTTGGACAGGCTCGAACGTGACCGCCCTGGCAGTCCTGCCTGAAGATGAACAGATGATGCAGCACCGCATGCCGGCAATCCTCAACTTGGATCAGGTCAGATCAAGGCTAAATCAGAACGAGTCATACGTCGTTTATTTCCTGCCGACCAACTATGTCATGCAAGGCCTGATCGCCGATACTGGAGGCGACTGGCAGCTCTACAAGCGGCACCATACCATCGGCAGGTTCACGGACTGGGTGTTTCATCCGTTTAGTCACTTGGGAGGAACGCACCATTCTGTTTTTGACTCAGGCGATCATTCAGGACACAGCATGGCCGCCGGTTCGGTGAGGCGGCTGATATTCTTGAACGTGTCCAACGTCGCCGTTGCCGAGCCTACGGATGTATTTGCGGTAAACGCCATACGGACGCCTGATTTCATGGTGGACTTGGATGTGCACGGACTCAACATCCAAGATTTGAAAACTCTCCCGGTCGAAACGGCCTGGGGTAGGGTGCCAACTCCAGCTTTCTGACCTTGCGTGAGTGAAAGTGAAAGGCCTGAACCAACCAAAACCCGAAGGCCAACAGCTTTCTCTTCCAGGTCTCGCCCTTGCATTCCTAAAGATCGGAACAATCGGGTTTGGTGGCGGGATGGCCATCATCGCTCTTATGGAGCATGAACTCGTCAGGAAGCGAAGGGTTATCGAACCAGACGAGTTTCTTCACGGAGTGGGACTCGGTCAGATTTTGGGACCATTTGCCGTCAATACCGCACTGTTCATTGGTTACCGGTTATACGGAACGCTCGGAGGATTGATTGCGGCCGGAGCCTTCATGGCACCGTCGCTCGTCCTGGTTCTCTTCCTCTCCTGGCTCTACTTCTCTTATCACGCGATTCCTGCATTGCAGGGAGCGGTCGCGGGTCTCGGTCCGGTTGTAATCGCGCTCATCTTGAGCGCAGCTTGGTCGATGGGACGGAAAGCGTTTCGATCATGGATCGCGGTACTTCTGTGTGCCGCCGCGACCATTGCCGGCTTGTACAAAGTTAATCCGGTCTACGTGCTAGTAGTCGCAGGCTTTCTCGGGTTGACGCTCGGAACGCGCATCGGCGGAGGCGATCGCCTTGCATCAGTTCCTGTGGAACACGAAGCAGACAACGTTCAGAAGGATTTGGGTACAGGCGCGTTTTTGTGGCCGGTCTCGTTCCCGATGACGGCCGCTGGCGTTTCGCTGACGAAACTCTTCGCCACGTTCTTAACGATCGGGTTGGTGTTTTTCGGGGGAGGATTCGTCCTCATACCCGTTCTGCACCAGACCCTCGTTGAGAAGCTAGGCTGGCTGAGTCCTCAGGAATTTATCGATGGCGTTGCCATCAGCAATCTCACGCCTGGGCCTATTTCTGTGCTGGCGACCTTTGCTGGTTATCGAGTCAGAGGCATCGTTGGAGCGCTCGTCGCAACCGGCGCTCTTTACTTGCCGGCCGTCGTTCTGATGCTGGTCCTATCCCATCAATACGAACGGCTGAAAGATCGTAGAGAGACACAGGCCTTTTTGGCGGGGGTCGTCCCGGCCGTGATCGGACTCGTGTTGAGCACCGCCATACTCCTAGCCTCAGGGACGCTGCACTCCTGGCGCGCTTTTGTGTTCGCGGGTCTCGCTCTGCTGGTTCTGATTCGGTGGAAAGTGCATCCAGCGTTTGTGTTGGCAGTCAGCGCGGTAGCCGGAAGCGCCGCCATCCTTCCGTAACGCTTGCGATTCAGGCGTTCATTCGATCCTGCACAGACAGTAGAGGAATTGCTGGTCTGTCCCAAACGGTGTGTTGTGCATTTCTTTGCAGCTATCCAGCAGGCAAAAACGCACACCAAACTCTTGGTGCAGCGACTTCGCATCGTATCGAACGACATGTGAGGAATGAAACACCGCGCGGTCGTGCCACACATCGTAGGCGAAGGGTTCTAGGTCCACTTTGGTGATGTCCACGTGCAGAGTTTGACAGTTTACTTTCGTTAGTGATAGCTTACCGTAAGTGGTGACTTACGAAGAGCGGGCCTTCGACGCGTTGGGAGATCCGACCCGGCGGGCGGTGTTGAGGCGACTGCGCGGCGGCGCGCGATCCGTAGGCGAGATCGCCGAAGGGATGGAGGTGAGTCGCCCGGCAGTCTCCCAGCACCTGAAGATCCTCAAAGCAGCACGACTCGTCACTGTTCATGCAGTGGGCACTCGACGGGTCTACGCGGTCGATACTCGGGGCATTGAGTCGCTGCGGAGGTGGCTGGAGGGATTCTGGGATGAAGCGCTGACTGCGTTTAAGGTAATGGCCGAGCGGGAAGCGACCAAGGAGAAGAGACAATGACAGAGCCGACGATGTCCACAGACACCGATCCGAACAGCGTGCGGAAGGTCGTGAGCGTTCAGGCGCCGCAGGCAGTGGCGTGGCGAGTGTTCACCGAGAAGATGGGCACTTGGTGGCCGCTGGCATACTACAAAATCGGCAAAGCCAATGCAGTAGACGCCGTGATCGAGCCGCGCATAGGGGGCCGCTGGTACGAGCGCGGCGAGGACGGAAGCACGTGCCAGTGGGGCAGCGTACTGGCGTGGGAACCCTGCTCGCGCTTGGCACTCTCGTGGGATATCACCGCCGACTTTCAGTATGACCCAACCCTGAAGACCGAGGTCGAAGTGCGCTTCAGTGCCGACGGGAGCGATCGTACACGCGTCGAACTGGAGCATCGTCATCTTGATCGCTATGGAGCGCGTCGCGATGAGATGCGTCGGGTCTACGACACCGAAGGGGATTGGGGCAAACTCCTAGGGGCTTTCGCCCGTGCCGCCGAAGCACAATGAGGACACTCCATGTCGAATATCGAACAGGCGCGAATTGCACTGACGAGTCGAATCCTGGACGGGGAAGGCAAAGCGTCACCCTCCGACCGCAGAGCAGCGTTCAACAACATCGGCCTCGCCGAACCCTTGGGTACGCTCGTCGATAAAGTTGCCAGGCAAGCTCATAGGATCACCGACGAGGACATCGCGGCCACGAGGAAATCGGGCCTCAGTGAGGATCAGGTGTTCGAGATCGTGGTTTGCGCCGCGATCGGGCAAGCCAGTCGGCAGTACGACGCGGCACTTGCGGCCCTTAAAGCCGCGACCGGAAAGGAGTGAGCATGCGGCTTCGAATCCTCGATTGCGGCCACGGTTTCGGTACGAAGGCACTTTTTGCGCTCATTCGAACGGTCTCGCGCCAGCCGGTGCTCGACGTCGTCAAGCTGGTCAAGTACCGGCCTGACTTCTACGGCGGACCGATGCAGGGGGTCACCCATGAGGCGATGCGCGGACCCTCCACCTGGTCTGTCGGAGATCGTGAGTTGATGGCCGCATTCGTCGCGAAGACCAACCGGTGCGAGTTCTGTACGAAGGCGCACGGGGCGGTCGCGCAACGGGCATATCGCGACGGGAAAACGGTCTCCGCATTGCTGTCCGATTTCGACACCGCGGCCATCGAGGAGCCATTGCGGGCGACGCTGCTCATGCTGGGCAAGCTGACACGCGAGCACGCGGTGGATGCGGATGACGTGCGAGTAGTACTCGCTGCCGGCGCTTCGCGCCAGCAAATCGAGGACGCGCTCGCGGTCTGTTTCTCGTTCAACGTCATCGGTCGGTTGGCCGATGCCTTCGGGTTCTTCGTGCCTGGTCCCAGAGCCTTCGAGGCTGGCGCGAAATACCTGCTCGCGCGCGGCTACCGCTGAGCACTCACGGTGGGTAACTGGCGTGGCTCTTTCGTCCGAAGTTCATCGCGGCAACACTCTCTTCTGCGAATCGGCCTCGCTGCTCCTAGCTGTGAGAAAAATAAACCGGGGTTGGGGCCAAAGAATCTATTTGTCGAATGCTGCTGCAAAGTTCAAGTCCATCCCTGCCAGGAACCGCGCCATCCGCCTGAGTGCATTCGGTCGGTACCCGGTAAGCGCTGCATGCAACATAGTGGCTCTTTTTTCGCGGTACGGATTACGGTACGTAAATGAGTTGGCTTGTACGGACTAGCAAGGACTTAGGTGGCCGCCCGCCTCTTGCAAGTCGTTGTATTTCCTTATCGTGGTTGTTCTTTCACGGCGGTAGTCCCGGTTTCTCCCAACTGGGGGACGGGAAGTGAAGCTAGCCCATGTTCGAGCCGGTCCGCGTCCTCGGCGAGCAAAGGAATCACAAAATGGAGCGCCTTGATCTCCTTCCGCACGCGCTCTATGTCCATCTCTTTTTGGCTCAGAACCTGAGATAGGTCCTTCATGGTCAGCTCCACGCCCATAGATAAACGGGACCAGAACCCCACCACAGCTTGGACGTCTCTAGTCGCAAAGAAGAACTCTTCAGGCCGCGGTGACGAAGCGCCTCACCGTCGCCGCCCATTGTTGAGGTTCCTTTTCTGGAGCCATGACCTCGGCCGGCCAAGTCAGCGACAGGAAGGTCGGAGGGCCGACGAGAAAGACAACGCGCTCGCCGGGGCTCGCGTGCTTGATCTCGACATAGAATTCGAGAGCCTCTCCAGGGAGATGTCCACGAGCAGCAAGCAATATCAGGTCGTAGAGCTTGGGCCGCCACAGAGATCGCGCCGCCTGGAGGCTGTCAGTCGCATCGACCTCTATGCCGCGACTTCGCAGGACGCTCGCGCGCACGTCGCGAGTGCACTGGTGGGGATCGATGAGGAGAACTTTCTTGTCATCGAAGACCGAGCGACGAAGTGGTGGTGGCTGGTACATCCCACACTGCCGAAACTGGCGCGCTTCCGTAGCGAAGGCAGGTCTGGCCGGATTCTCGTCCTGGGAGAGATGGAAGTCAAGGAAAATGGAAAAGCCCCGAGCGGCGTCTCAGGGTTCTAGGGTCTTGCGATTCGGGTTCAGGCTTCGCGCGGGGGCAGGGGCGAACGCATGTCAGGAGCTTCGATATCCGAATAACTTTCGGCACTCCAGTCTCAAGAAATTGCCGAAGACGGGAATGTGGAGGTCGCCCTTTTCAAGGACGAATTTGCATGAAATGAGACAGGCGCGCCATTTGAATTCCTCGGTACCGTGTTTCTTGCCGTAGGCGGTGATATCTTCTTGCGAAACGCCAAATACCACCGCTCCAATTTTGGACCAGACGCAGGCACCCGCGCACATAGCACAAGGCTCGTGCGTGGAATACAACACGAAATCCGGGAGATACCGACCGTAGCCGGAGGAAACATATTTCAAGGTCTCAAGCTCCACATGCTTGATGGATGAACCCGAAGTTTTTACCCGGTTGCCGGCAGACGCGATAACCACTTCCCGTTTTCCGATAAGGCGCGTGATGACCGCACCGATAGGATAATCGCCCCGGTCACGGGCGTGCTTTGCCTCCGCAATCGCAAGGTGCATAAACTTTTTCTTCGGTTTGTAGGTGGGAGGAATCATTTTTCTTCCCGAGTCAAGAGGTCCCAGGTTGCTTTCTTCGCGCGGACCCTTTTCCCCTAGTGCCCGTTGCACTCCCACGATCCTCCTGTGGGCTGATGCCGATATCGCGCGCTTGGGTTTCATCGTTGTTGTAATTCGCGCTCTTTTTAACTCTCACCGTTTTTGCGCGAGGCTCATCCGCGTGGAGCTGAGGCTGACAGCGTGCGCCCCGGATGGACCCGGACGTGGTTTGCGGAGAGTGCGAGCTAAAAGCGGACTTCATCGGAGCACTTTAAGCACGCTGGAAATGTGTCTCCAAAGAGTGCCGTAACATAATGCGCTGGGACGTGCTCACGCGCGTGGACTGTTTTGTAGACTCCGATCGACGGGACCCTCTGTCCGACCCGAAACACCTCATGCATTCCACTTTCGCCCTGGTTCGGCCCTGTCCTGCGGCACATCGGTGGAAGGGGTATCATAAACGACCATTGAGACACTGCCTCGGCGCGATGGTTCAGCCGAAATGCGGTGCTGTATTTTCAAGGGTTCTCGGCATGTCGCGCCCGCGCAATTTTGCTTATGAAGGACGGGTTCTTCCTGGCCTCAACTCCCTGGTACTCTCGGATGTGGTCGTTCGTGTATCATTGACTGGCACTTCTGCCTTCGGTCCTGCGACAATGCCTTCCCCTGTACTCGTTTAGCAGGACTTGAAGTTTGGAGGGGGTATGGGTACGCATTCATCGCGTACCCATTAAATATGGCCTGAAACTCCGGATGTACAACCCCGTCAGCCACAAACCTTGATTCTCACCCCAGCCGATTCTGTCGTACTTGCGAGCAAACGCCTGAGTCCGGATTAAATCTGATTTCGATCGATTCCGTGGTTTCCTACGTGCTGGTTGCCCACTGAGGCATGGATGCGAACTGGAGATCTTGCGCACACCGAGGTGGCAGTCGCGAGCGCGTTGGCAGGATTGCATTTCGCGCGCGACACACACTCGGCAAACAATCAAGCCAACTTCTCACTCGGAAGTAACTTACGTCGTGTGACCCGGGGCACCTTGTCCCGGTTTGGCGATGGAGAGACACTGGCCTCTTTGGTATGGCCATGGCTTGGCTGGAAAGAATCCCGACTCTCATCACAGTGGCTGTCTTAGCCGGCATCTTCGCTTGCCTTGAGCGACACGTCCGTTCTGTCCGGTCCCAGCTCTGCAAGGTGGCATGGTTTCTGGTATTCGTTCACTTTCTTGCTCAGCTCTTCGAACCTGCCAGTGGACCAGTGAATCCGGCTCTGCTAGCAGTGGATTGGGGTTCTCTTCAGGCGTCCGCGATCGCATTTGTGGCCTCGGTTTCCTCGGTGGTCGAAGATCGCGCAAAGAGGACCTGCTTGCTGATCGTAACCGGCGTTCCGTCTGTCGGTTACATGGTTCTCGAGGCGTACGATTTGAAGGCGCCTTGGCCGTATGTATTTTGCCTGCTCGCATGTTTCGGTGGTGGAATAGCCTTCCTTTTCTGGAGCCATCCGGGAGCTTCCCATTACTCGATCGCATTTGCTTTGCTCGTGGCAGGGGTTGGCTTCTGGGCAATCCGCGCTGCTCTGCTCGGTTCCTTCGACCCTGGAGATTGCGCGCTGCTCGGACTGGGCTTTGCGCTGCCTGGGTTATTGATGTGCCGGAACCACTGGCGCGTCTCTCCCGGGTTTCTCACGGTCACGGTTGGGTTTCTCTGCTGGGGCGCTGTATTTCCGGCCGGGGTGCTGACGGATCGCCTGATCCCACAAGTGCACATGCCGAATGAGATCTGGAACCTTCCCAAGATGTTCGTAGCATTCGGCATGATCCTGGCCATCGTCGAGGACCTGCATCGCAAGGACCAGGAACAGAACCAGCAGATGCAACGCTTTTCTTCCATCACATCACAGTTGCTCAGCGAGACCGCCGTGGATTCTCTGTGCCATGAGATTGCCACAGCATTAACCGAAGTTACGCTTTTCCGCGTTGCGGTGATTCTTCTCGATGATGCTGGCCGCGCCCTGCGGGTTGCAGGCGCCAGCGGTCTCTCCCCCTTGGCGCAGAGAGAGACGAGTGAACGAGCGCAGCAGTGGACGGCTGAAGACATTAAGGATGCTTGCGCCCCTGGGCGCAAGATCGGCCAGAATTCCTTTCTGCTTTCAAGCAAGAGCGCAGCGGTGTACAAGCCGTTGTTGAGCTCATTAGAATATGAGCCGAACCCCAACTGGAATACCGGAGACGAGCTACTGATTCCCATGCGCTCGGCGCATGGAGGATGTCTGGGTTGCATCGTGGTCACGGATCCGAGGCGCATCGAGGCACTGAATGCAAGTCAATTGGGGCGCATCGAGCTATTGACAGCGGACCTGGCGGTTGCGCTGGAGCTGAAAGCGCTGCAGGGCCAATTGGCCCGCCAAGCTTCGCACGATGGTTTGACCGGGGCCTGGAACCATGTGGGAATTTTGGCCATTCTGGAGCGCGAAATGCTGCGTGCCGAACGCGAAGGGGAGACGATCGGCGTCATCATGATCGATGTCGATCATTTCAAGTCTGTCAATGATAGCTTTGGTCATCGTGTTGGCGATGCCGTGCTGGTGGCTCTGGTTCAGCGGTTTGCGACGGTACTTCGTGCCTATGATTCGCTTGGCCGCTATGGCGGCGAAGAGTTCATCGTTGTGGCACCCGGGTGCGACATGGAGCAGACGCAGGAATTGGCCGAGCGCATTCGCTCGGACGTTGCGAACCATCCGATTTCCGTCAGCGGCAACATAATCGGAGTCACAGTGAGTGCGGGTGTAGCTACGAACGGGTCGGGGGCAAGCTTAGAATCTCTCCTTCGGGTGGCTGATGCGGGGCTCTATTTGGCGAAGAACAGCGGAAGAAATCGTGTCGAGCCGGGGCCTACTTCAAACTGGCCAACCGAAATGCGCTTGAGCACAGCAGTGGGTTGAGAAGCGAAGTACATCCCTTGATGCCGCCACGTTTGGCGTGTCTCCAGGGGCGTCGAGGTTGACAAATCCAGCCTGCGTCACAGAGAGAGTGGCCCGGTCAGTCCGGGTTGAACTTGATTTCGATCGATTCCGTGGTTTCCTGCGTGCTTGGTGCCCACTTCCACTTGCTGATGGCATCTGACGCTGCTTGCACCAGGAGAGGGTGGCCACCCAGAGCCTTGGTATTTTTCGCAGAACCGGTTGGTGCCACGATGACTTCCACTTTCACGCTGCCGCTAATGTGCATCTTGCGCGCCAACTCGGGATAGACAGGAACGACCTTGCTTAAGACTTTGCGCTTGGCCTCGATCTGCTCTTGCTGAGCGAAGGAAGGCTGGCATCCGAAGGCAACACTCCCGACGCAGAATGCCAAGAGAACAGCGCTGACCTGACACCGCACAGGGTCCACCTCTTACCTCAAGCTGATCACACTCTCTTTGCCCGCTCAAGGTGACGGCAGTAACGCCCAGGTTGGAGCACGGGTCGTTTATATCCAGCGCGAGCCCCCCCTTGCACTAGAGGTTTTGTGTACTTTTATAAAACATCGAATGGTCTTTATCTCTCATTTGCCATGCAAGATTGTCGATGACAAGAACATTTTCTCAAGGTAGTCGAGGAGGTTCTCGCCTCGCTCCCACAGGAATTTCGTAGTCGCGTTCGTAACGTTGCTATTCTAGTAGAGGATGCGCCACCGAACCTGCCATCGCTACAGTCTGAACATGTGACGGCGCAGTTTAATGAACTCTTAACGACAGATTTGCGTATCAGAGGGTATACAGAGATCGAGATCTTCCATGCTGAGTGCCAGTGTAGAACGAGTTGGAAATGCATCAGTGCTCCACGTCGCAGGGCAAATCGTTGTCGGTGAGAGACTTTCGGCGCTGCGCGATATCGTGCTGTGTGAGCTCGAAAAGCACACCATCTTCCTCGACCTTTCGCGCGTTGACCGCATCGACGCCGGCGGCTTGGGATTGCTCGTGTTCTTGCATACTTCCGTGAATGGGCTCGGCACTGCCCTCAAGCTCTTGTCCCCTTCGGCCCAGGTTACGGAGGTTTTCAAGCTGACCAAGCTGGATTCGGTGTTCACCCTCTATCCGGCTGCCGATACCGATTCCGAGTTGCTGCACTCGGCGGGCGAGCCCTACGAAGCCTCCGCCTGACCCCTCCTGCCCGAGGACCGTGGCATAACGCAGGTCGACCATCCCCCAGCGGGTGCAGCGTGGCGATATTCGCGTTGGACTGGCGGCGAAGGCGTAGACCAGTGAACCCTGAGCCTTGTCACCGCTCTCTGAAGTGCCCAGCCGCCAGCGCCTCCAAAACTATAACCATCGAAGTTGATCTTATATGGCCCGAATGTGATGCCTTCCAGCACGGCGGTGCCACTCACTTCCGAACACCGCCCCACACCTCCGGGCCATTCCGCATGCCGTCCGTCCGATGCACACTGAGACACGAGAAACAGAACATTAAGGCACCTGCCTTCCGCGCGAATGGAAAAGACGGGCTCGTCGCCGAACACGCTGGGATGCTTAGGGTGAAACGGTCTTGCTTCAATCGGCACAATAAAATGTGGGTGAAAAAGCCATGTGGATGAGATCATGCGCCATATGCAATGCACTTCTAAAAAAGCCGCGTTTGTGGGATTCGGTTCGTTGCCAATGCGGGTGGGAGTGGCAGAGTGCCGAGGAGAATCGCGGTAAACTTATCGTGGTCCCCGCGCCAACAAGAAAGTCTGCCTGACAAGAAGCCCACGCAGAGTATCCCTCTCGACAGTACCCGCTGACCGCAAGAACGTGAGGCGACGCGAACGACACACTCCAGACTCCCAGAAGAATCTCCGACACGTGGCCGGGAAAGGAAATGCTCGATTCGCTGATCGAAGAAACCGAATCGCAGATCGCAGAAATCAAGCGGAAAGTGATTCGATGAACATGGCGGAGCGTACCTTCGTCATCTTGAAGCATGTGAACAAAGTTCCGTCTCTGGCTTGTCGCGCAGGAAAGCTGTTTGCAGAGAACCTCTTAATGCGGAGTTACCGAGACTTCGGAATGGGTGAGGCTTGATTACTCGGTCACTCACCGAGAATTGGCGAGTTCCTCGTTCAGGCCGAGACCTGCGCTTAAAGCGAATGAGAGCGCATGGCGACCTCCGCGCCAAGGCAGCTGTCGTTTCGACACAGCTCCTTACGACCTAAGGAGATCGTGGCTCCTGCGGTAAAAGATACCCTAATTCTACGGTAAGGAATTCGAGACTGGCTACTCCGGCGCACTCCGGCGATCCTTGGGAGTGCCCGCTACCACCAAGCGACGTACATGGCTCGCAGGGGACTGGCCGGGAAATCTCCGAGGAACCTACTCAGGAAAAGGCCGGTGCCCTTGGCTCAGTTTGCTCAGGCATGGCGGTGCTCTTGAGTTGCACTATCGCTCACAATTTGCTCGTAGCGGCGTTTGTTCTCGACGTGATGCGCCTTATACCCATACGACGCCTCATCAATCTCACAGCGCAACTTGTACCAAGACCAGATAGCAAAACCAATTGTGTCGCGAAACCCCAGCAAGCATAGGAAGAGAACGAGTGACCACAGGTGATACTCTTTCAGGAAACTTGAGATTGGATCAGAGGGCTGTAACAGCATAATCTCCTCCTGCTCTTGACCAGTCTCTACGTATTGAGGCAACCAGATTGTGAAGGTCCCGCGATTGGGATTGAACTGGTTCATTGCTCAAAAAACGTCCAAGGAAAATCCGCTGGACTTTCTCTTCTGCTTCCCCGTCATCAGGCAAAATAGCGCGAGCGACACGAAGGACCAGACCAGTGTATCTGTCAAGCAGAACGGCGAAAGCATCATTGCAGCCCTTGCGCAGCGCATTCATTAGTTCTGCATCGGTGAGTGCTCGAAGCCGCGAGGGGGAACAGAGCAAGGCTTCCAGTTCGCTATTCGATAGGGACATTGGTCTCCTTTGGACGCAGAATTATGGATATTTCCGCCATCCTAAAAGCAGTACGGTGGATCGTCTCGCCTAAATCTTCTTTTGGGTGAGGCTCTGGGGGAAGCTCGCCAACAGCAGGCAGCAACCTGACCCGATCTTTAGAAACGCCGGTCACTCCATGCAACTAATTACTGCTAACGACGTACAGAACCGGACCGTGGCAACCAGATGCACTAGGTGCTCGCCCCACAAACCGAACACAAACAGCAAGAATCCGGCATTATCGCGACTCGTCAGGGAAACCTGCCTAGAACAAATCTTACGGCTGAACAACCTCTTGCGAAATAAGGTTGTTATTGGCGGAAATTTACCCGCCACCAACCTCGAAGCGCAAGAGAGTTTTCGATTTCTGGACGATTACCAAAAATGTTTTTCAGCCTGACCTACTCGCGGTAAAGTGGTTTGTTTTTCCTTGTTGCATGATTTGTCGCCCCCTGGAGTTGTCCACTGTTGCAAACACTGATATTTAATCGTCCTGAGTTTGCGAGACTCGTTGACCAAAACACCCAAGGTCAAACGCATAGAGGATCAGTGACTTCCCTTCGGTGTGAAATGCCGTGGAAGGAGTTCATCGGTTTGCGATTCGCGTTGCGCAAGTCCGCAGCATGGACGGGGCTGGTTTCTTTCCAGAGCACCCTTGGGTAAAGCCGAAAGTTGTTTTCCAGAGTGATCTTAGTGAGGTTTTGGTCAGGGAAATTGCGACGGACGCTGCGTGGGGTTCCATGGGATCACCACTGGCACCTCGGAACCGGCCCCGAGGAGGTCCTCAGAGTCCGCACGGGACCGGTACAGAATTCGACATGCCGCCCCCGCTTATAAGGGTGGTCATCCTCCGGGGTCTGGGATGGGTCAAGCCTGGCCGTGGGAAACCCTCGGAGTTCCTGAGCAGTTCTCTTTTGTGACCCTCAGCGCTCAGTGTTCCCTGAGTTCGCAATGCGTTCCCAGATTCAATCCCGGCAGACTGCCGTGCAATCCTCAGGAATCCCCTGGGGGTTCCCTTGTGCTGCGCCATGGGAAACCCTCTGGGTGTGCTCTGTTTGCCCTCAAGACTCTTTGGAGTTCCTGTCCACGCTCTCGAACGCCTGTGGATACTCCTGTGGAATACTGGGAAGAATGTAGTCTACCCTTCATTAGGTGATAACGTTTCAATGGTTTGCGACTCCAATTCCTCATCCACCGGAACCGGTCGATTGCACTGGAAATGGGCGTTGACAATCTTCGGGCAACTCTCTAAGTTTGGTTCCGTCGATGGCTGAAAGGGTTGGCTTAATTAAACTTTTGCCACTCCGAAGTAGGCTGAGTGATCCACTCGGCGGGGCAACCCGAAGGGTAGCCAGACCTGAAAAAACCGACGGCTCTGCGAGGGGCAGTTGGGGTTTGGGACCGCGAAAGCGGTGATCGCATCAAGGGCTGTGACGGTGCATGCTCCACGCTGTTGGCTCCCTCGCAGGAGTTGGCGGTTAGAGCGTAACCAATGTCACAGCCTTTACCTTTTCCAGCGCTCTCGTCGCCGCAAGCTGGTTCCCTAGAAAAAATATTTTCCCTCGGCACCCTCTTCAACACGAATTGCGAAGGACCATTTGCAGACGGTGATCCGTGACGGGGGCGGCAATCTCCCGACTCGTTTTTCGAGAGTCCTGAGATGCCCGACGTTGCCGTGCGACTGAGGGCCATCCCCACTGTCAAGAGCGGATTTGACACAGCGCAAATGGGCCCTCGAGCGGTTCTGCACGAGAAGCAATTACCTGACCGCTTTGTACAATTGTAGGAGACATGTCGGTCAGGATTGAGATGCAGAATACGGGCGATCCCCTAGCTCGCGCGGAGATTGTAGCTATCATTGAACACGTGCTGAGTGACAGGGCGGGAGAGTGGCGAGTGTCAATTGTCTGGTCTCATGCAAATGACAACTGGGAAATGAAAGTGGAGGGGCCCGAGGGTTTCGAGCGCTCATACACTTTGGTTGGCAGCTCAGGCGAGCACGAGCCTGCGGCAATAGGAAACCTGGTCGTTAAGCTACTGCCGGCGAGGAAGCCTTCATCTGCCATTCTGGTTCGCATCCTCATCCGAACCATGCTGACATCGGAACCCTGTCAGGAATGAGCTAAGTTCATTTTTCAAGAACTGGAACCAGCAATGCGGACGATCCCGAATTCGCGCCGTCTCGACGGGCACATTTCACGAGCGTTGAACAAGATCAAGAAACCGAGCACTGCGGAGGAAATCACGGAATTGCTCAATCGTGACCTGGAGCCCCAAGACCGGCCCTTCCAGACAAAAGAAGTCGCAGAATGGTTGCGGAACGCCGGGGACACAGCCTTGACACTCTATTGGTCAAGAATTCGACTCCGCAGGTAGCCCTTGAGGGAGCGTCATGGCCCGATAGTCGAATTTGCCGTCCTGGTTGGCGTCGTTTCCCAAAGGCCGCACTGGGGACCACAATACGCACCTCGTCTTTCGAGATGCAAGACTGGCCAAGTACGGATGGAAGTACGGTGAGGTCAGAGAGCTCGGCTTACTTCTTGGTCCGCAACCGCGGTACACGGAACCGGTAGGATGGCAGTCACCCGCGTTCCGCAGTCATTCGACTGGATGTGCAGAGTGCCGCCTAACAGCCGCAGCCGTTCTCGCATTCCGCGAAGGCCGACACCCGCGTGGGCCGACAACCTGAACCCGGACTGCTTTTCGGGCGGAATCCCTTTGCCCGCATCTTCGATCTCAACTTTCAGGCAAGCCTCATCTCGAGCAATGCGAATTGCGGCCGTGGGACTCCCGGCATGACGGTGAATATTGGTTAGACACTCCTGAACAACGCGGAAGACGGAAAGCTCCATTTCCTTGGGCAGACCCTCAAAGCGCGGAGGGATGTCCAGTTTGGCGTCGATCTTGCTGCGTTCCGAGAATCCGTCGACATACCAACGAAGCGCGGATGCAAGCCCTGCTTCATCGAGCAAGGGAGGATGCAAAAGATGAGAAATGGTACGAATCTGTCGACTCGCTTCCTCGACCATCGCAGCGTTTTCAGAAACGCGTTTGGCCGCCTCTGGGCTTAGTTTGTGGGATTCGGCCTGCAGCACAACAGCGTTCATACCAATTGCGGCGAGCAGTTGTCCAACACTGTCGTGCAACTCGCGCGCGATACGTCTCCGCTCTTCGTCCTGCAACCTGGTCATCTGGGCGTTGAGCTCTTCCAATTGTTGCGTCTTGCGATGCAACTCTGCAAACACCCTCACCTTTGCCCGCAGCAGTTCTGGGACAACAGGAACGGAAACGTAATCTACCGCGCCGTGTTGATATCCCTTCAGCCGGTCGAGATCTGTCATGAGAATCCCGGAGATGAAGATAATCGGCATGTTTTGAAAGCGAGGGTGATCATGGATCATCTGCGCCGTTTCGAAACCATCCATTCCGGGCATGCTCACGTCCATGAGCACAAGGGCGATGTCGTTCTTGAGCAGCTGTTCTAAGGCTTCCATTCCCGAATGAGCCTTGATGAGGCTCTCACCCAGTTCCCCGAGCATGGCTTCGTAAGTCAGCAGTTTGCCCGGCTGATCGTCGACCATCAGGATGTTGATTTTTTCATCCACGATTTTCTATCCCTATGTCATGCGCTGATTCCTAGAAACACCCGTCGAGAAGAACCCCTGCGGCAAAGGGGACACCGCGATTACACAAATCTTACGCTCTCGTTACAGCTATTAAAGACAAAAAATAGAAGGGTCTCCGTATTGCAGTTCGACAGATGATTCAGGATAGGCAAACCCAGCGCCGCTGAGAAAGTTCTGAATTCGGCACCTGCAAACTTTACCCGGTCGACGTGCTGCCAGCAATCGAATGAGTCCAGCCAAGTGCCTGCTGCGGGACGAGTTTGAGTGGGCAAGTGGTTTGGCGGCTCAATTGCCGGGTAAGGCACATTCTTCTCAAGATTTGTTGGTCATACCTCCGGCCCAGAGACCTCAGTTCACGAAATGCCGGACGGAGACTGGTGTCCAGTTTGGAGGCGCAACCTTGCGAGGCGAAACCAAAGAACGTTGGAGAGAACTCTGTGAGCGGGCCGTCGTTGAGCGAGACCCAGACAGGTTTGTAGCCGCGATCCAAGAGCTACTTCAGGTCTTGGAGAGCAGCTGCTAGCTCTTGTCCGCTGTTCGACGACAGAACGAGCGGTCATGAATTACCCGTGCCGAGTTCTTTCGCGACCTGGCAGGTGAGCAGCTTACTATTCTTTGAACTTCAAAGAGTGAAGTTCGAGCGTTTGCTGCAGATCCGGATCATCGGGTCGAATGAGTTCGGGTTCCTGCACTTGGATTTGAAAGGGCTCGAACAGAGCCCAGTTCTCAATGTCGCGCCCATACTTTGAGCGGTAGTAGATTCCCGCAAAGCCCCCATTAAAAGCAATCCGGGACACCGACTGCGTCACAATCCGTGGAGCCGTTTGTTGCAAGACAGACGCGTCGAACTCCTCGACTCCAAACTTCTTCAAATGGGTTGCCAATAACGTTCGCAAGCGGCTGATCCATTCGCTACTGCAAACATCGGCGTACTCTCCGTCGATTGTGGCAAGCCCCATGATCCGCTTCTCGACCCATTCCACAGGCACTTCCCCAAGCGGACAAAAGTCATCCTCTCCCTCGGTTTCGAGAAAGCAACCAAGTCTCTGCGACGATGCGTAGAGAACACGGTAGGTCGCGTCAGGGTCGTCAAAGCGGTTGCCGAAGGTTCCGTCAGGCCCGGCGGAAGCCCAATCGGGGGAGTCCACCGATCAGGTTTCCTCCCTGTAAATCACGCCGGGGGCTTTCACGAATTGCTATCCTCCAGCTAAGAAGGCGCGCGCGGCGCCAAGTATCTCCGGACCCACGGTCTCCACATCCCCTTCTCGCAAAAGCCGAGCTGGCACGCGATCACCTAGCTCTGGATTCAGACCCGTGAACCAAGCCTGAACCACCCGTGGCCCCTCATGATCGCTAATCACTTTCGCCAGCCGATAAGCGAGCCGCAATCTTTCATCGACTCCCTTGTACGGCTCTGAACCGGCCATCCAACGCTCGATTGCTCGCGTGTCTTTGACCGAAGCGATGTAGGCAGTCAGTTTCTTCCCCAGAATTGTGGTCAACTCCGTGATGAGTTTGGAAAAATCCAGAGTTGTGGCTTCCCGATACGCCAACAAATCCGGTCTTGCCGGGGTCGACAGTGCCATGTCTTGAGATCTCCCTAACCTCAGGACGAGTGTAGCAGAATACCGCTACAATAACAACATAAGTACGACTAAATACCAAATGGGCGGCGCTGCGTAACACATTGAAAACACAACACCAACAGTGGCCATGCCTCTCTGTCTCCCACAGCCTGAACCGACTTCACGGCACTGGGGCGGGGGGTATTATCGGCCAACAAGCGACGCCAAATCGAAGCACGCCTCTCTGATAGCCTCTTAGTCGTGCAATCGGGACAGCCAAGCCGAACCGCGCTTGCAGCAGCCGCTCACCGTGCCGCTCATCAAATCCTAGAACACGGGCGCATCTTCGCTGACCCGCTTGCTCTGCGCATCCTGGGGGAAAACGCGGAAGAGTCCGTTCACGAGGCCAAGGAGAACCCATCCAGCCGAAGGATGCGAATTTTCATCGCTGTGAGGACGCGCTTAGCCGAGGATGCTTTGGCCGCTGCCGTCGAACGGGGCGTGTCTCAGGTTGTAGTGCTCGGCGCTGGACTGGATACGCTCGCGTACCGCAGCCCATGGCAAGACCGCGTGCGCATTTTCGAAGTTGACCATCCAACTACTCAGGCCTGGAAACGCCATCGCCTCGAAGATGCGGCTATCCCAATACCGAGCTCGGTAACCTTCGCTGCCGTCGATTTCGAACGCCAGACTTTGGGTGAGGGCCTAGCGGCGGCAGGGTTTGATCCCGCGCAGCAGACTTTCTTCACTTGGCTCGGCGTCGTGCCTTACCTAACCGAGGCAGCTATATGGTCGACCCTCGGCTTCATCGCGAATCTGCCCAATGGCGCACACGTAGTCTTCGACTACAGCAATCCTCCGATCTCATTGGCCGCGGAAATGCGACTCAGCCACGCACGGCGGGCGTCACGCGTCGCTGAGTTGGGCGAACCCTGGTTGAACTACTTTGAAACGGACGAGCTCGGCGCCAAACTGAGGACGCTCGGATTTTCTGAAATCGAAGACTTGGGGCCTCGAGAGATTGCGGCCCGCTACTTTCCAAACCGGGCGAGTACTCTTCCCGACAAGGGCGGCCATGTCCTACGCGCGACGACGGTCTGAAAGGCAAGCCAATGCGATGAATCGACTGAGCCGATATTAGCCGTTCTTCCCGCTCACTTGGGCTGCTTGTTTTTCTTCCATTTTGCCCAGCGTGCGCGTTGAGCCGCGGCGATTCTTTTGCGAGCAGCCACTGACATGGGCCTCCGCGCCTTGGGCGCGCGAGATCCCTTGGACTTTCCCTCCGGCCCCCCGAGACTTCCCAGGGCCGCCAAAGCCGCATTCAGCCGTTCCATTTCTCCGTGCACGCGCTGTCTTTCCTTCCGCAGTTTCCGGATTACTCCCGTCAGGTTCGTCATAGTCCCCCTCGGACAGGCATTGTAGCAGCCCATCTGAGAGACCCTCCTTCCCGATTGCCACCGTCCCGATCGCCACATACCAACGACTGATTTCAACGAGTCCCACAGGAGGAAATGCCATGAGGCTTCGTCGCAATGAATACTGCCCAATCCACAAATCGATTTCCTGCTGCGGTCGGGAACAAACGCCCTATGAGCGCAAATTGCAGCCTGGGGTTCGACGCGTTGACGATCCGCATCATCCGAGAGGATATCGGGAACTCCGATCTCCCGCGGAAATGCGGAAACTGCTGAACCGAAAGATTGTAGAGCAGGCCAGGAAATGTGCCATCTGCCACGAAGAGTTCACAGATTACTCTGATGTGGTTCCAGATCATAGGAATCCCAAAGGGATGGGAGGAGCGTGGAGGGATGACCACCCAGACAATATCCAAGCGACGCATTTCTGGTGCAATGAAGAGAAAGGATCAACCAGAATGGACTGACTCAGGACCCATCAGTCCGCTGCGCTCTTTAATATACGTAAACTCAGTTCTTTCGAGCTTGCAGTGTGCCAGTGGTGTGCCGGATTGTAGGGTGAACAAGAATCCCTGGAACGCGCGTGCCGAGGATGCAGGAGTCTGGCGTTTCCAGGCCAAAGCTGAATATACGCCGGTCAAAGCGGTCCCGGTCTGAAGTCCAACGGACTGGCAGTTTGGTATTGGTTGTTGGACTTGCGTTTAGACAGCGGGAGCGTGGATAGTGGTCAAGCGGTTCCGGGAAGCTAGCCCGAGGGAGAGGAAGCAGACGTTTGGCGAAGGCTATCAGGACAGGATCGAGATCTCGTGCCGCGCATCCGGGTTCTGGCGGTGGGAAGGTGACTAAGTCAACCGAGCCCGTTCCCGACAAGTTAAGCATAAGGGATTTCCTTGGACAGCTTTTGCCCCGCTTTAACCCACGGTCAGGAGTAAAGCCGAATTATCACGTTCCTAAGTGGCCGCCCGACGTGTTTGCGCTGTGCATGTCGCTCCTGTTGAAGGGCGGAGCGTATTGCGCGGTTCTGAAGAATTGGCCGCCGAGAGATCGAGGCAAACTGGTTTCGATCCGGGAATGGGTCAAGAGGGTTCGGAATATCGGAAGGACCTGGCAGGTCAGTTGGGTGGAAGGTAAGGTCCCGAGTGAGGTTTCGGAGAGCTGGGATGTAGTTTTGGAAGACTTGGATGAGACAGTCAATTCACTTGCCGGCAATATTCGGCTTTCGCAAAAGTTGCTTGAGCTGTGTGCCATGGCTGACGAGGCATGCTCGGGCATTGGCCTCCCTCAAGGAGGGCATGGCAGTGGCCGCTTGACCAAAGCGGATCGCGCAGAGGCGCGATTCCAGGCGCGGGTGCGAAGGAAATTACGGGTGTATTCGTCGGCATGCGACGAGATTTCAGCGGACCGCGTGCGTACGTTGCCGAAAATGCGAACTGCTCAAAGTGGACTGACGATCCGTTCTCTCTCTCACAACATCGCGCTGTGGACGGGTGGGGATGAAGTAAGACCGCGTTGGAGTCCCGCTGGACCTTATGTGGAGGAAACGTCATCCATCAATCTTCTTCTGGTGCCATGGCCAACATCGGTGATGCCGTCGCAGTTTTCGGAAACCGAGGGCCTGCGATCCGAAATGATGAATATGGCGAAGAAACAGTTTGGGTTCTTTACTTTTGAGCAAAGGCAAAATGACCATGAACTGTTGAGCTTGGTGGAGGGACTGTTCAAGAAGGCTACCAAGGTTGTAGGGAAAATCGACGGTGTGGTTCTGCCCGAAGCGGCAGTGACTCGTTCTCAACACGTGAAGTTACGCGACAAGATTCTAAAGAAGCATGCGTTCCTGATCTCAGGGATCGGGCGGCCATCGGAGCCAGGGGTTCGGCACGGCGAAAACTATATAAGCATTGATGTGCCTCCAAATGTAAATTTCATACAAAGAAAGCACCATCGGTGGAAAGTCGATGAATCGCAGATTCAGCAGTATGGACTTGGCAGTCGACTAGATCCGGGGAAGGTATGGTGGGAACATATCGACATCTCACAGCGCGAGTTGGCCTTCCTGGCTATGCAGGCTTGGTTGGTGATGACAGTGCTTATTTGTGAGGACTTGGCTCGGCCCGACCCGGTCGGTGACCTGGTGAGGGCCGTGGGGCCGAACCTGGTGATTGCCTTGCTGATGGATGGGCCTCAGCTGAAGGCAAGGTGGGGCGCCCGCTATGCCACCACGTTGGCAGATGATCCGGGTTGCTCGGTGCTGACTCTTACGAGCTTGGGAATGTCGACGTTGAGCCGACCGGAGGGGGTAGTGAAGCCATCGCGAGTAGTGGCGTTGTGGAAAGATGCAAAGAGCGCCGCGCCGAGGGAGATTGAGTTGCCAGAAGATTCCGACGGTGTTGTTATCTGCTTGACAGTAAAGTACTTAACGGAGTGGACGGCTGATGGCCGTAGTGACGAAGGCACAGCTGGATATCCATTACTTTCGGGTATCCACCCGATCCGGTTGTCATCTAATAAATCGTGAAGCAAGACCATCACAGATGGTAGGATAAGAAAGACATGGGTATCTTGGACGAAAAAGACGCGGTGATTCTCGCTGAGGTCGCTCAGGGCGATGTGCTCCCCGATGAGGAAAGGGAAGACATTTTGCGCGATGCCAGCGCACGTGCAAAGAGGATTGGGCGGGTTTTGATTGGGTCGAGCAAGGGAAGTCCCGCTGATCGTCATGTTGCGGACGCATTCCGGAAATGGGCCCAGAGGAACGGCACGTTTGTACGGCACCGGAAGGCAGCACGCGGGGCAGGGTAAGATCTCTCAATTTTCCAAAGTTGGCAAATGAGCGGAACATCGAGTTCCGCTCATTTTTTTTTAGCTAGGAGTGTTGGTGTGCGCCTGGGCTCGGTGGGCCGTTCGGCCGTTCGGGGATTGGTCGCTCGACAGACTGCAGGACGGAACTTAATTTTTCTTATAGCTTTCGATGGGCGCCCAGCTTTTCCCCCACCCGCTCACGGGCGCACATAACCCCACATGCGTAGCAACTCCACCAGATCGTCGACGACACTCAACGCGAACTCGGGCCGCAATGCTCTGCCGGTGTCGATCACTGCTCCAGTGTGGGTGTGCGCATGCGCGAGCCGGATCTTCTGCAGAAGATGATATTCGAGGTCTTCCCAGTCGCAATTGTTACGAGTCGCCGGGTTTTCCAGAAGTGCCTTAACCGTTTGCAGATCCCTCCCCAGCTCCATCAGACCGATCCGGCCCTGGCTCTTCAGCTTGATCGCGAGGAGTCCTTCCACGATGTTTCTTACCTTGGTGGGAATGTCTCGATAAGCGCCAGCGGATAGTCGCCGACCCAAGTCTTCATATTGCTGCGCTGCTTCGACTCTTGCTGCACCGTCAGTCACGCTATGAAACTCCGCAGTTGGGCAATGGGAAGTGAACTGAACTGGAGCAAGCGTCAGGACCGAACGTTTGAGAGCGTCGGTCTCGACGCGAAAGATTTTCCAGAGCGCGCTATGTCCAGAGTGCCCCATCAATAAGTAGCCTGGTGTGCCTGCGGCTGCATCCGTGATCCATGTCCAATTGCCCATCGGAGTTGTCGCTGCGAACTTCCGTAGAATCGCGCCGTGGCGGGGCACATTGCCGTCCAACCAAGATGCACCGCGGAGTGATTCGTGAAAAGTGAAAATGATACCGCTTCGGTAGGGTGGCCCCTCGGGACTGGAGATAGGGACGAACAAAGGACATTGTTCAGAAGTCAGCCGACCCCGCGCTGATGTGAGTTGCGACTCGTTGAAATCCGAAGGGAGATATTCGCAAGACATTACCAGCGGCTGGGGATTGCAAACGTGTCTTGGCTCAGCGTGAAATGGAGAAGCGACGTTCTCCGCTAGTGTAGATTCCCCCCCTGCGGGGCGGGGATTTTTCAAAGCATGGGGGTCTATCGTCCGATGACTTTTTCCTCGCAATCCACAGCGCGAGAGGATTGCCTCCCGCGCTGCTGAGCATCGGCTCGATGAGCCCTCCGGGTTATCCCTCGGCATGGTTGCATCCCTGCAGTGCCCGCTTCCGTTTCGCCCGGCGAGATCATTGTAGCTCCGCAACGACC
>Ga0070733_10000063_pt1 | contig 102482 bp, 82 predicted proteins | sample Coa_R1_9_FD_66450 | JGI IMG/M metagenome (GOLD analysis project Ga0070733, IMG submission 66450) | Surface soil microbial communities from Centralia Pennsylvania, which are recovering from an underground coalmine fire - Coalmine... | ecosystem: Environmental > Terrestrial > Soil > Unclassified...
CCCTGGTAGGGGCCGGTCGCGACCGGCCCTGCCAGTCACTCACCGGATGCTTGCGAAGGAGGGCAGCGGGGGCCGTTCGCGAACCGTAGGTCGCCCTGTCGGGCAACGGCCCCCAGACGGCATCCCCCACGATTGTACTCACTTACGATGCCAATCTTGACAAACCATGCGAGTTAGTTGATCGTTCAACCAATGGCCGCTCCGCCCACGACGCCCGAGACCCGCGAACGCCTGATCGACGCGGCGGTCTTCCTGTTCTGGCAAAATGGATATGCCGCCACCGGCGTCGCGGAGATTCTCGCCCGCGCCAAGGTCAACTCAGGCAGCTTCTACCACTTCTTTAGATCGAAAGAAGCCCTCCTCCTCGCCGTGCTCGACTGGTACGTGAGGGGCCTCAAGCCGTTCGTCATGCAGCCGGCCTTCGCCCAATCGCCCGACCCGATCGAACGCGTCTTCGCCGTTCTCGCCTTCTACCGGCAGAACCTGATCAAGACCGGCTGCACCTACGGATGCCCGATTGGCCGGCTGGCACTCGAGATCCCCGAGAATCGCGCCGAGGTCCACCACCTCCTCGCCGCCAACTTCGACGGCTGGACCGCCGCGATCGAGACCTGCCTCGATGCCGCACGTGATCGTCTGCCACCGGATCTCGATCGGACATCGCTCTCACAGTTCGTGCTCACGGTCATGGAAGGCGGCGTCATGCAGTCGCGCGCGCATCGGCGGATCGGCCCGTTCGACGCGTCGGTTCGTCACCTCCGGCGCTATTTCGAGTTGCTCACCCAATCGCCGCACCACGCGCGCCCGGTCACACCCCCGAGACCGATCCCCCGCCCCGGGGGGCCGCGCAAAACCACGCATCGTTCCCTCACTCAGGAGCTACTGTGAAAACCACCCTCGCCGCCGTTGCGTTTTCGCTGTCGTTCTCGCTCTCATCCGGCGCGGCCGCTCTCGCTCAACCGGCACAACCGGCTGCTCCACACGCCGGACCCGCCGCGGAGCTCGGCTGGCTAGTCGGCGGTGTCTGGGTCGCCGATGCATCCAAATTCGGCGGCGGGATGCAGCGCATCGAGACCCGCTATCACTGGTCGGACAACGACACCTTCGTCCGCTTCACCACGCACTTCGTCAGAGACAAAGGCGTGCGGAATACATACGACGGCAATTTCTTCTGGAACGCGGGCGCGAAGACGTTCTCGATGTGGTACATGAATGCTGACGACGAGATCACCGAAGGACCGGTGACGATCAGCAATGCCGGTCTTCAGATGCTCTTTCGAGGAACGGATTTCGAAGGCAAGCTCACCGATCTCCGCGTCGACGTCACCAAGCAGACGCCCGACCTCTATCGCTGGACGCTCATGGAGAAGCAGGGCGACACGTGGAAGGAGCTGGCATCACTCGACTACGCCCGCAAGCCAGAGGCGTAGCCAAACTCGCCCCGCAGGATCGCCTGACGGAGGGGCGGTCTCCTTTCCCCTTTCCCCTTTCCCCTTTCCCCTTTCCCCTTTCCCCTTTCCCCTTTCTCCTTTCTCCCTTCTCCTTTCTCGCCCCTAGTGCCCTGGCCCCGGCGGCGGCGCCTGCCCGAGCCCAATCACCTCACCACTCGCCAGCACCTGCCCGCGCATCGCGTCAATGAGATCGCCGTAACTCGCGTTCGACTGTAACGCGAGCGCCGTGCCCAGCGCAAAAACCTGCAGGTGGTAGCGGTGCTTCGGACCCGGCGGCGTGTGCGGCCCCAGGTACGGCTGGCTCGCCCCACGAACGTTCGGTCCGTACTGCGCACCCGCTGGCGGCGCGGTCATTCCCGCATCGAGCTTGGTTACCGATGCCGGAACGTTGAACATCGTCCAGTGAAGAATCGGCGCACCGTTCCGCATCGCGTCCGGATCCTGCATGATGGTCACGTACGACTGCGTCCCCGAGGGGCCCGCACTCCACTGCAGCCCCGGAAACACGTTGCCGCGATACTGTGTGTTCTCGAACGGGATGTCGCCACCCGGCTTCCACGCCGGGGTGCTCACGGTCAGCTTCGCCCCGCCCTTCGCCGGCAGCACGACCATCGCCAGCAAGGCAGCCCCCGGCTCGGTGGCGGTTGGCGGCTGCTGCGCGGCAACGCCACGCGGCAACAGGCCGGCAATCATCAGCATGGACACCGCAACCGGCGTGTACGCTTTCATCGGAATCTCCCAATCGGTGAGAATGCGGACCGCTCATTCATCTTAGTGCGAATCCCGCTCTTGAGAAGGATCCGTGCCGCGACGATTTCCCGCCTTGACAGCAGCCATCGGACAGCACATCTCAATTCTCAGTAGGCGCGACGTCAGTACCATAATACGAGTCACCACAACTCAACACCCGGTGCCCCATGAGTGACGACGCCACGACCCCACGTCTCCCTCTCACCAAAGAGGAAGAAGACCTCGGCATGGGCCGCGACATCACACGCCGCGATTTCCTGAACGCCGTCGCCATCGGCGCGGGCGCTGCCCTCCTCGGCGCCGATGCGCCCGCCGCACATGCGCAGCCCGCACCCGCCGTGATACCAGCCGGCGCCTTGCCGGGCGCCGCCTTGCCATCGGGCCAGCCCGTGAACCCGTGGGCCGGTTTCTCCGGCGTCGGCGACTACGCCCGCGCCAACGGCAACACATGGGACGTCGTCACCGCCGGCCACGGCCTCCGCGATGGCCTCTACGAGCAACGGATCGCGGCCGCTGCGTCAACCAACGAGACATATGATCTCGTCGTCGTCGGTGGCGGCTTCTCCGGCATGGCCGCCGCCTACTTCTACCTCAAGGAAGGCGGACCCGGCCGGACGGTCCTCATCCTCGACAACAACAACCTGATGGGCGGCGAAGCCAAGCGGAACGAATTCGTCGTCCGCGGCCAACGCCTCATCGGCCCCCAGGGCTCCAACGACACCGACGCCCCCAGCGAAGGATGGCGCGGCGAAATGTGGCGCGACCTCGGCCTGCCACCCGACTTCGAGTACGGCAAACTGCGCTCCGATCGCACGCCGATGCTCTTCGGCCGCGACAATTTCATCCACCAGGTCTGGGCCGACGACTTCGAGAACCACGGCTTCTTCTTCGATGAGCCCACACCTCACTGGGTCCGCAATCCATGGGGCCATAACCTCGAAGACACACCGTGGTCACCCGAGCTCCGCCGCGAGCTCCTCCGATGGCAGAACGAGCCCGTCGAACCGTGGAAAGGTGACCCGGCGGGACTGAAGAAGTGGCTCGATAGCATGACGTACGAGCAATACCTCACGAATGTCCGCAAACTCCCAGCCGAGGTGGCGCGCTACGCCGATCCGCTGCTCTCGGCATCGATCGGCCTGGGCAGCGATGTGCTCTCGGCCTACGCGGCGTTCTACGACGAGTTTCCGGGCTTCACCGGCCTCTCGCCCTCGGGCATTCTCTTCATTCGCGATCACAAGATGGCGAACGTCCCCCGAGACTTTCACTCGTTCCCCGGCGGCAACGACGGGATCATGCGATGCATCATCAAAGCCCTGATCCCGGGCGCGATCGCCGGTGGCACCGGCTTCGCAAACATCCACAACGGCCAGATCCGCCTCGACGCGCTCGATCGCCCGAACGCACCGGTGCGAATGCGCCCCAGCACTACGGTCATCCGGCTCGTGCACGATGCCGGCAATGGCGGTAGCGGCAGCAGCGGAGAGCCCGCCACGATCACGTACGCCCGTGACGGCCGGCTCTACACGGTCCGTGGACGCGCGGTCATCTGGGCCGCCGCGAACTGGACGGCGAAGCACGCAATCCAGCACCTGCCGGATGAATACCGTGCCGCGATGGACGAATTCCCCCGCGCCCCAATGCTCGTCGCCAATGTCGCCCTCGACAACTGGCGCTTCCTCTACAAGATGGGCTACACCGCGTGCTCATGGCGCGGCGGCTTCGGCTTCACCGCCAACATCCGCCCCAACATGTACATCGGCGACTACCGCCCGCCGCTCGATCCCGACCAGCCCAACATCCTGACGTTCTACGTCCCGTTCAATCAGCACGGCCTCGGGCTGGCCGAGCAGGGCAAGGTGGCACGGACTCGCCTCTTCGGCACGACGTACCGCGAATACGAGTCCGCCATCCTGCAGCAAATGGTCAAGATGTTCAGTGCCGGCGGCTTCGACCCCAAACGCGATGTCGCCGGGATAGTCCTGAACCGCTGGGGCCACGCCTACATCACACCAGGACCAGGTTTCTACGCTGGCCGCGACGGCAAACCGGCACCGAGCGATGTGCTCCGCCGCCCACTCGGCACTCTGACCTTCGCGCACTCGGAACTCGCCGGCAACCAGAACTGGGTCGAAGCCTCCACCGAAGGCCGCCGCGCCGCTCACCAGGCCCTCGAGATGCTGAAACGAGCCTGACGCGGCACAAGGACACGCCGGGGACTGGAGGCGATTCAGGGCTCGACGATGGGAAATCCAGGCTGAAAGTCGACGAGCAGCCCCCGTAAATCCGAAACCGCCTTTGCATCGCCGGTGGTCGTGATGTCGTGACGCTCCAGCGCATCGGCGAGTGGTCGTTGGCCCAGGATCACGCTGTCGAACACGGCTCGCGTTGTCGTCACCGTCGTCATGGCGTGCGGGTCATCCCTGCCATCGATCCAGGTGAGTGCGCCGTGCTCGAGCGTCGACGTCAGTGACTCGTGCGTATCAGTGAATCGCCAGCTGATGACGATGTGCCTCGTTCCGGCGCGAGGTCCGTCCACCCGCGTCCCGAGATAATCGAACACGAGAGCGATCGGCATCGCGTGCAGGACGGCTGCCCTGACGCCAGGGACGGATGGTGCACGGCTGGGGGCGGCGGCGCGCAGCTCCTGTGCGGCGAGTAGGTAAGAGTTTCGCCGGGCGCCCGATTCGGCGAGGTACCCCAGTTGTTCAAGTGCATCCGCCGCGAGACTGCGGGCTTCCCTGTTGGAAGGGTCGGCGAACACGACCTGGTCCATGATCTCGGCCACCCAGCGGTAACGGCCTGCCTTGAAATCCTGGCGTGCCCGGGCGATCACAGCGGGCGATCCGCCCATGTACTCGAGATACTTCTTGGCCTCTTCGGCGCGCGGCAAGCGCTCGAGTGTCGCAGGGTTGCCGTCGTACCAGCCGACATAGCGTTGATAGACGGCCTTCGAATCATCCGAGATCGTGCCGTAGTATTCGCGCGAGGACCAGTCGTTCTCGAGGCCAGGTGGCAGCGTCAGCGCCTCGGCGATCTCGGTGGGCCCGAACCCCTGATTCATCAGGCGAATAGTCTGGTCATGCACATACTTGTAGAGGTCACGCTGATTCGCCAATCGCTCGCGCACGCGCTCGTTTCCCCACACTGGCCATTGGTGTTGGGCGATCAGCACCTGCGCGCCGGCTCCGAACTGATCGAGCGCGACGTTGAGATACCGCGACCACCGATTCGCATCGCGAACGAGTGAGCCGCGAAAGGGGAGGAGGTTGTGCAGCGCGTGCGTGGCATCTTCGGTCGCATCGAGAACGTGCGACTGCGGGAGATAGATCAACATCTCCGACGGCGCTTCCGATTCCGGCGCGAGTTCAAAGACGAGCGGTACGCCGTCAACAGTGCGGGTCTCCATCGGCTGCTGAATGGTGACGTTGGGCGGGATCAGCGGTCCGCCCCCGCTCGCTCCGCGTGATTCGATCTTGCCAATGCCGTAGTCAACCGTGCCGCGTTCTCCGCGTGGCAGCGGGGTGCCAAACTGATACTGTGCGCGTCGCGACTTGAGGTTCTCGCCGACGGCGGCTTCCACGATGACGGCGTCCATGAAGCCCGCTGGCGCAATGATCTGCGTCTTTCCGGCGGCAATGTCGGCTGGCGAGACTACGCCACTGGCGCCGCCGAAGTGATCGGAATGACTGTGGCTATAGATCAACGCCACGATCGGCTTGCGAGGGCGATGCGCAGAATAGAGGTCGAGTGCCTCCTTCGCGGCTCCGGGTGTCGACAGTGCATCGATCACGATGAGACCCGTCCGCCCTTCCACGATCGTCATGTTCGCGCTCGAAAAATCGCGAATCTGATAGACGCCGTCGGTGACTTTGAACAAGCCGTGGATGGCGTTGAGTTGCGCCTGGCGCCACAGACTCGGATTCACCGTCGGCGGCGCCTCATGCGCGAGAAACGCATAGCCATCGGGATCGCTGGTATCGGGAGTCGTCGCGATGAATCCGCGCGTCGCGTCCTCGAAATCCTGCCGGTCACCAAACGGCAACCGCGATTGAACGGCCTGGTTTGCGGCTGCCACAATCGGCTCAGCCGGTTTCGTGTCTTGGGATTGAGCCCGGTGCGCCAGGATCGCTATCGCGAGCAGCCAGCCGTTGAGTCGTAATACCATAAGTAGCTCCTCGCGCCGCGATCACGTCATCGGATCCTGTAAGCGATCCTGTAAGCGCCTCATCGTTCTCAATGCACACGCTAAACCGCAGTGAACAAAAGCAACAGCGCAACGTCCCTGTCATTTGACATTGAGTCAGGCAACTACGGCTGTCGCCACGTTGCGCATGAGGCCTCAATCTCTATCCGCGCTTGCGTGGGCGCCGGCCGCAGGGCAGGGGTTCGTGATGCTCGAGCGGGCCTGATCCCGCCTGCAAGGTCCGGGAAGGCGCGCAAGGCTCGCGCTTAGCGCCAGGGATTGAGGATTCGCACGTCCCGATCGGCGCAATCACGCTCGTTGCGTGTCACGAAGGTGAGATCGTGTGTACGCGCGGTCGCGAGTAGAAGGCCGTCAACGACCGGTAACTCTCTTCCAGTTGCCCGTCCCTGTGCGGACATGCGGCCCCACTCGTGCGCTACCGCTTCTGTGATCGGCAGGAGCCGGCCGGCAAATCGCCGTGGCAATTCCTGTGTGGCCCACAGTTGAAGCGCATCTCTCCGGGTACCCGGCATCGCGAGTTCAAATCCCATCGTCAATTCGCCAATCGTCAGCACGCTGATGTAGAGATCGAGCTGCATCTGCTGAGAAAGCCACGTCAGTACCCGAGGTTGAGGCGAGCGCTTGAATGCCTCGGAGAGGATGTTCGTGTCGAGCAGGAAGCGCATCGCGGCGTAGCCTTTCTGATTAAGAGATCATTGGCAGTCTGCTGTCGTCGGCCAGCCTAGAGATCGAGCTTTCGCGGCAGATCCTTCCTGCGCTCGAATGCGTCCTCCGGCAGCTCCCCGGCGGCAATTGCCTCGGCAACGGGAGAATGCCGCAGGAATTCCACCAGATCCCCGGGGGCAATCAGTCGCTCATAGTCCTCTCTGGCGAGCACGACGACCGCATCCCGGCGCCCCCGCGTAACCATTTGAGGCTCGTGGGCCAAGGCACGCCGGACGACCTCTGAGAACTGATTCTTGGCTTTCTCGAGCGTCCACGAGGTCATTAGGCCTCCCATTTCAGCCTCGGTCGACCGGCATATACTATTTCACGATAGTTACCAGGGTATTTGGGCCAAATCTGGCTGATCTAGCCAATCTAGCTAGTCTGGCTAGTCTGGCTAGTAGGGGCCGGTCGCGACCGGCCCTGGTAGTAGCCACCAAGAATGGCGCAGCCCCTAAGCAGCGGGGCGTTCGGAAAACCGTAGGTCGCCCTGTCGGGCAACGGCCCCTAACCGATGCGGCGTCCGGCGTCGTTTGGACTCGCGAACGTCTACGTGCCCACCGCCGACCACACCATCGCGTGAAATAACTCGTCCATCGCCGCCGGCGTCATCACACACCCGCCGTCGATCCACCACGACAGCAGTGACACCAACGCCCCGGCAAACGCGTGCGCCAGCGCCGTTCGCTGCTGGTGCGTTAGCTTGGCACCCCGCGGCAGTTCTGCCAGCCGCGCCTCGATCCCTCGCGTGAAATGCGCGCGCGAGAGATCGAAGAACTCGTGGATGCGGCCCGATGCCACGAACGTGACATACAATTTTCGTGACTCGCCGACATGGCCGAACAACTCACGCACCGGGACGACGCGGTCCCCAGCATCGGCCCGTCCCACCAACACCGTCGCGATCCGCTCCAGAAACTCGTCCAGGTCGCTGACGAACAGGTCGTTCTTGTCGCGGAAATAACTGTAGAACGTCGACCGCGCCACGCCCGCACGGTCGAGCAGCTCCTGCACGGTGATGGCGTCGAACGGCTTCTCCTGAAACAACGCCCACATCGCGCTGCCCAGCCGGTCACGCGTTCGCTCTGGCCGAGGATCGGACGGACGGCCGCGCGATTGGGATTTTCCGGACATATCACCCCGCTTTGTTCGGCGGCCCCCGTCGACAGCCACGCGTCCTGAATCTACGTATTAACGCATGACTGACACACGACTGGGTGGCGCCGCGATGATCGCCGCCGCCGTTGCCGGGATCATGGTCATGGCCGTCCACCCGACGAGCCACGAACTCCTCGCTCCGGGCACATTCACCATGATCGCGGCGCTCGGCGAGGCCGTACACATCGTCGCGATTATCACCGTACCCTTCGCATTCCTCGGTGCCCTGGTTCTGGCCCGGTACATCGACTCGCCCAACCGCCTCGCCATGTCCGCACTCGCGATATACGGATTCGCGCTCGTCGCCATCGTGAGCGCGGCAACCCTCAGCGGCCTTGTTGCAATCCCGATTCTCCAGAAGATCGTCGAACAGCCGCAGTCCGCCACGCAATGGGAAGGATTCGCCACGTACAGCGGCATCGTGAACCAGGGCTTCGCCAGGATCTACACGATCCTCACGTCGATCGCCATCACGCTCTGGTCGGTCCAGATCGTCCGGACCCGCATGCTGCCCCGCGCTGCCGGGATCTACGGACTCGTGGTCGCGCCGGTCACCTTCATCGCTGTGGCGTCGGGACACGTGCGCCTCGACGTACACGGATTCGGCGCGGTCGTTCTACTCCAGGGGATATGGTTGATCGCCGTCGGTGCAGCCCTCTACCGCACGACCAGAACTGAATAGTTCCTGCCAGAAACGAATCCATCCCTGGTAGCGGCCGGTCGTCGCCGGCCGAATTCATCCTTGGTAGGGGCCGGTCGCGACCGGCCCTGGTAGTAGCCACCGAGATGCTGAGGTCTGCGCAGCGGGGCCGTTCAAGAACGGTAGCTCGCCCTGCCGGGCAACGGCCCCCAAGACGGATGCCGCGGCGCAGCCACGACCTGACACCAGGCCACCCGGCTAGCCATTCTGGCGCCTTGTCACTACATCAACACGGCTCTTCCGGAGAGGCACCACCGTGCGAATCCGCGCTGTGCCGATCGCCTTCATCATCCCCGTGTTGCTCGCGTGTTCCCACGGTGATTCGGCGTCCCACACCCGCGCCGTGCCGCGCGGCGCCCACATCGCTCCTGGGCACGACCCGCTCGCCGCCGCCTCGGATTCGATCAAGTCCCTCTTCGCCCCGCTCAGGTGCGACACCGTGTTCCTGAACACGGGCTATGTCGCGACGGATCCCGAAGGCGTCGTGTTCCGCACGTTCGCTTGCGTGGGCGGCACAGGCGCCACACGCGGCTACTTCTTTCACGATCTCGGCAATGGCCGCACTCTCGTGTCCGGACGAGTGTTTAGGACAGCAGGCCACCAGAGCCGGCAGGCGGCGGATTCGATCGCCGCCGACGTCGGGACCCGCAACGGTCCCGCGACCACGTGTACAGACCCTGCCTGGCCTCCCGGCACCTCCGCTCACGTATTGTCGGCTGGCGACCTGAGTATCCGCGTCGTCGCCGATACGGAAACCGATGCGGTCACGGTCGAACGCAGTGTCGCAGCCCCGGATTGCGACCCGTCGCTCTTTGCCCGCTACCCGGAGTTCCCCTACCGCTAACGCTCGCGATCCCATTCGCCAATCCGCCGCCAGCACAGCAGATTGTCTCCGTCGTTTTTTTTCGGACGATCGGAGAACAACTGGAGGATGCGGATGAATACGGTCGTGACGCTGGCACTGGCGTTGGCGATGGCGATGCTGAGCGGTGCCGCTCTCTCCCGGGCACAAGGTCCCATCTCGGTTCCGGACACTCGCACGCACGCCGCCCCTCCGCCGGTCCGCGCGCGAGACTTGGGCGTCCCCTTCGAAGGCACGCCAGGCCCCAACAATGCCATCACCGACGTGTCTGGCGTCGAGGTGGGGTTCACGACGCTCATCTCCGGCGACGGCAACGCGCCGCTCGTGGTAGGGCAGGGGCCCGTCCGCACCGGCGTCACCGCAGTCCTTCCGCGTGGCAAGAACAACAAGGACCCGGTGTTCGCCGGCTTCTTCTCGCAGAATGGCAACGGCGAGATGACCGGCACCGAATGGCTGCTTGAAGGCGGTTTTCTCGAAGGCCCGGTGATGATCACCAACACGCACAGCGTCGGCGTCGTACGCGACGCCGTGATCGCATGGGAGGTGAAACACCAGGCCGATCAGGAACCCAAGGGGGTCTCAACGTATCCCTGGTCGCTGCCGGTCGTCGCCGAGACGTTCGACGGCGGCATGAATGATGTCGACGGATTTCACGTCCACCCCGAGGACACGTTCCACGCGCTCGATGCCTCCGCGAATGGCCCCGTCGCCGAGGGCAATGTCGGCGGCGGCACGGGCATGCGATGCTTCGGCTTCAAAGGAGGCACCGGCACCGCATCCCGCGTGCTTCCCACCGAGCAGGGCGGGTACACGGTCGGTGTGCTGGTGCAATGCAACACAGGCTCGCGCTCGCAGCTCCGGATCGCCGGGATTCCGGTCGGCAAGCTCGTCTCCACGGCGCCCGGTCCTGTCGGCATGGGTTTCCCCACGGACCCCGATCGCGATGTCGGATCGATCATCATCGTTGTAGCCACTAACGCACCGCTCGTGTCTACACAGCTCGACCGCCTCTGCAAGCGCGCCACGCTGGGCCTGGGCCGCGTGGGCGGCACGTCTGGCGATGGCTCCGGCGACATCTTCGTCTCGTTCTCCACCGCCAACCCCCTGGCCGACGATATTGGGATCCATCCGCCCGGCGCTCGTAGCGCCCCATCCAGTCCCGTGGCGCACATCGACATGCTGCACAATGACGAGATGGATCCGCTATTCCTCGCGACGATCCAGGCCACGGAGGAAGCCATCGTCAATGCGCTCGTGGCCGCCCAGACGATGACCGGCTACAACGGCCGCGTCCTGCAGGCGTTGCCACATGATCAGTTGAAGGCCCTGATGCAGCAGAAGTTCGCGCCCGCACCATGGTAGACCACAGGCATCGGTAGGCGTGAACCACTGACGGGCAACGGTCCCCAACGAATGCGGCGGCCATCGATGCTGGCAGCGCGGCCGGCCCGCCAATCGCGCCGTTCATCCCGCAACATGCGGATGGCATTGGTCGTAGATTATCCGGTGCAAGAGGTTACGCCAGCGTATCCGCTGGCGGTGGTTGCCCGGTTTCGACGTGACGGGTCATTCGTCGCTATCTCCGGAGGCACGCGCCGCGCCGGACGACTCGAATCCCTGGGTGCTCATGCATCGCTTGTGCTGCATCGCCGCCGCTCTCGTTGGTTTCGCCGCACTGTCATCGTGCGGCTCCAACTCCGTCCAGCCGGTGCACCAGCTCCCCGATAGTGTGACCGCCAAAGGCCACGACTGGGTCCGCTTCGGCTGGGACGTTGGACGATCCAGTGTCTCGACCGCGCCGACCCGCATCACGGCAGCCAATGTCGCGTCGATGGTCCGCCAGCAGGTCACGATCCCCGGGACCGCCGACGCGTCGGTCATCTATCTGAGTGACGTCAAGGTCGGCGGCGCCGCCCACGATGTGTTCTTCCTCACGACGGCCTACGGCAAGACGGTCGCGATCAATGCGAACACGGGCGCAACGCTCTGGACGTACACGCCAACCAACTATGACTCGTGGGCCGGCTCGGCACAGGTCACCACGGCAACGCCCGTCGCCGATCCGAACCGCGATTTCATCTACGCGGCGTCGCCCGACGGAAATATTCAGAAGCTCGGCGTCTCCGATGGACACATGGTGTGGAGCACCGCGATCACGTCGCGCCCCCAGAGCGAGAAGCTCGCCTCGCCGCTGAATTATTTCGCCGGCCACATCTTCGCGACGACAGGTGGCTATGTCGGCGACGCGCCGCCGTACCAGGGCCACGTCGCGATTCTCGACGCCACGAGCGGCCAGCTCCTCCACATATGGAACGCGCTCTGTAGCGATCAGCTGGCGATGATCGCGCCCACGGATTGCCCCCAAAGCGGATCAGCCATCTGGGGGCGCGGCGGCGCGGTCATCGACTCCGCCACTGGCGACATCTATGTCGCCACCGGCAACGGTCTGTGGGACGGCAGCACAAACTGGGGCGATGCCGTCATTCGCCTCGACTCCACGGCCACACACATCCTCGGCAACTACACTCCCGCCAACACCGGCAATCTCGACTCGACCGACCAGGACCTCGGCTCCACATCCCCGGTCCTCCTGGGCGGCGGCTACATCGCGCAGGGCGGCAAGGACGGCAAGATCCGCATCCTCACCGTCGCCGGAACAGCGGGCACGACGGCACACGTCGGTGGCGAAGCCCAGGTGACCGGGACACCCAACGCGATATCTCTCGTCAGCTCACCAGCGGTCTATCACTCGACAGGAGGCACGCTGTTTTTCGGAGCGGACAACGAAGCGACCGCGGCCTGGACGTTCAGCAACGGCACGCTCACGCTGCTCTGGCACAACTCCAACGTCGGCACGAGCCCCGTGGTCGCCGGTGGCCTGCTCTTCATCTACGATCAGGGCGGCAACGGCCTCCGCGTCTATGACCCCGCGTCGGGCACGCAGATTACCGCACTCGCCGCCGGCGTCGGCCACTGGAATAGCCCCATCGTCGCTGACGGCCGCATTGCGGTCCCCGAAGGCAGCTCCAACGACCACGCCTCGAGCGGCATCCTCGATGTCTGGCGTCTGCCATAGAACGCATCCAGCGTCCAGAAACCTGAGATTGCTACAGGCGCGAAGCCGATCGCGGATCTCGATATCCCCCCAAACACGTCGCGTGTAGCCCACGCTTGTCGCGGCGCGCACGTCACTATAGAATGGGGGAAAGGGTTCGGTCGTCCGAACGACATTTCCACCGCGCGCCATGACGACTGCACGAGCCGCGTTCTGCGCCCTGCTGGTCTCCGCAGGCGGCGTATCGGGCCAGACTGCTCCGCCTGGGTCGTCTGCCACCGCCTCGGGCTCGCCGTGCAGTATGGCATCGTCGGCGCCCCCGCCACCCGGCTGCCGCACGCTATCTGAGGACTCGTCTCTGCTGCCGGTACCGGGCGCCACGCTCACCCGCACGTCGCGGAGAGCCCAGATGTATGCGAAGATGGCGTGGACGACGCAGTGGCTCCGGCGCGAAACGACAGCCGGGCCAGGCGCCAGCGCCCGCACCCCGCAAGATTCCCTCACCCGGCAGTTGTACTTGGCCGCCATCCCGTCGGAAGTTGCACGGGGACGAGCGGACACCCTCGCGGCTCGGTCCGCGGCCGGCGGCCCGCCCCTCTCGCCGGCCGCCGCCGCCCAGCTCGAGATCGCCGAATGGCGGCGATCAGCCCTCGACGCAGCAGACAGCACGCACCATATGGTCGTGCTCCGGATCTCCGCGTTGTTCGATTCCGCGCGCGCATCCCGGCTCAGCCAGGACGAATTTCTACGAACCCTGATCCGGCTGAATCAGGTCAACGACGCCAACGAGAGCGCGTGGTTCGCGATTACGAGTGAGATCAATCGGATGGCCGATAGCGCCACCGTCGCCAGCGGCGGCGCCCCGCACCGGGATCAGATCGCGGCGTGTGTGCCATGGCACCTCGTCGTGGCGTGCCAGGGCGGGCCGGCATCCGGCACGCCACCAAAGCCAAACTGACCCCGCGATAGGCGCTGGGTACCGCGAGGACGCGGATCGGCAGTCCGCGCACCGGCGTACAGCTACACGCTGCGCGTGGCCCGCGGGACCGCCTGCGTTGGCGAATACCTGCGATCGGCGCCATTTTCTGCGCAGGGCGCCCGTTCGGGGAACGATCATGCCCCGGCCTGCCGTAGAGCAGTCCTCTCCTTTCTCCTCTCTCCTGTCTCCTCTCTAGTTCTGTGACGGCTACCACCGACCTCGACGCGCTGTTCGCGCCGGATGTCATCGCTGACCCGTATCCGCTCTTCGCCCGCCTCCGCGACGAAGACCCGGTGCACTGGAACGCGGCCTACCAGCTCTGGGTGGTCACGCGCTACGAGGATGTGGTGTGGATGGTCCGGAACCACGAGGCCTTCTCGTCGGCAGTCATTCGCACGGACGAACGCCCCCCATATCCGCCGGTCAACCCCGGCGACCTCCACCTCCTCCACGGGGTCCGCGCCTTCCGCGGCGACCAGCTCGTCGAGCAGGACCGCCCGGCACACGCCAGCATGCGAGCGGTCGTGCACGAGTTCTTCACGCCTGGCGCCATGGAAGCATGGCGGCCGTTCGTTCGCGCGGCGGTCGCGGAGTTCCTGGACGAGGTTCAGGACAAGGGCCACATGGATGCCCACCGCGATCTGGCCGCTCCGCTCCCGGTGCGGGTCATCACGCAGATGATGGGTGTCCCGGAACGCGATCGCGATCATCTCCGCGATCTCGCCGACAAGCTGCTCTACATCAATCGCGGCGAGCCGCACCGCCTCCAACCCCTGACGGAAGGCATCCGGGGCATGATCGACTATGTCTCGCCCCTGGTCGACCGCCGGATCGACACGCCCACGAATGACTTCCTGTCGGTGCTCGCGGGCGGCGAGTCCGCGGGGGTCTTCGACCGCAATCAGGTGCTCGTCAACGCCGCGCTCCTGCTCTTCGCGGGCCACGAGACGACGATGAACTTGATCTGCAATGGCCTCCTCGCACTGCTCAACCACCCGGACCAGTGGGCCCGCTTCGTCGCCAACCCCGAACGCTACGCGCGGCTCGCAACCGAGGAGTGCCTGCGATTCGACCCGCCGGTGAAGTCCACGCAGCGCATCGCGGCCCGCGATGTCGAGCTCGGAGGCCGCCAGATCCACGCGGGCGATCGCATCCGCTGGATCATCGCCGCCGCCAATCGCGACCCGGCCGCCTTCGAGAACCCCGACTCGTTCGACATCGCACGCCAGCCCAACCCCCACGTCTCACTCGGCGCCGGCATCCACTACTGCCTGGGCGCCTCCCTCGCCCGCGTCGAAGGGCAGGAGGTCTTCCGCGCGATCGCCGAACGGCTGCCCGGCATTAGGCTCGATTCGGCGCACCTGGAGTACGAGCCGAGTATCCAGTTCCGCTCGCTCCGCGCGCTTCCCGTGCGCTGGACGTAGAATCACTCCGGCCATGCGAGCGCTCCACGTCTGGGTCGATCACGACATCTGTGTCGGTAACGGCACCTGCCTGACGATTGCCCCAGGGGTTTTCCGGCACAACGACTCCCGCCAGTCGGAGGTGATCGATCCCGCCGGGGCACCCGAGGCGGTTATCCTCCACGCCGCCGCTAACTGCCCGGTCGGCGCGATTCGAGTCGCGCTGGCGGAGTCCGGAGAGCGGCTGCACCCCTAAGCCTCCACCCACAGCATACGGATTCCGCCTGACAGGCAATCCCGAATCCCAGTCCCTTACCCCCAGTCCCCAGTCCCCAGTCCCCAGTCCCTAATCCCCAGTCCCCAGTCCCCAATCCCCAATCATGCCACCCAGCACTCCGCGCCCTCGCGTCACGACGACGGATCTCGCGGCGATGAAGCGCGACCAGCACAAGATCGTGATGATCACGGCGTACGACGCACTCTTCGCGTCACTCGTCGACCAGGCTGGCGTCGATGTCATCCTCGTCGGCGACTCCGTGGGCCCGGTGCTGGCAGGCATGCCGTCGACGGTTCCGGTCACACTCAACCAGATGATCTATCACGGCCGCGCAGTGCAGCGGGGAACCAGACACGCGCTCGTGGTCATCGACTTGCCGTTCCTGAGCTACCAGATCTCGCCACGCGACGCCGTCCGCAACGCAGGCCGCATCCTCAAACGCACCGCCGCGGGTGCCGTCAAACTCGAAGGAGGTCGTGACTTCGCACCGGCCGTGCGCTCACTCGTCATCGCGGGCATCCCCGTCATGGGCCACATCGGACTCACGCCACAATCGCTCAATGTCCTGGGCGGGATCCGCGTCCACGGGCGAGGCGCCGGTGCCCCGGAGCGCCTGATCGACGACGCACGCGCGCTCGAAGATGCCGGCGCGTTTGCGATCGTCCTCGAGTTCATCACGGCCGATGTCGCCCGCCGGGTGTCGGAGAGTGTCACGATCCCCACGATCGGCATCGGCTCCGGCCCGCACTGCGACGGCCAGGTCCTCGTGCTCCACGACATGCTCGGCCTCAATGAGAACTTCCACGCGAAGTTCGTCAAACGCTACGCCGAGCTGGGCGCCGCAGTCCGCGGCGCGGTCGCATCGTTCGCGGACGAGGTCCGGACGGTCGCGTATCCCGACGAGGCGCACACGCACGCGGGGTAGCTGGCCGCCTGCCCAGCGGCAAAAACGAATATTGGAGTGGAGGTTCAGGCAAAGTCACACCAAAGCGCAGGCCCAGTGGGGCACATGCACGCTTCCACAGTGAGGCTGAACTTCTTCCTGCCTGCCGGCCCTTGCGCAGCGTCGACAACAGCGCGATAGAAATCCTCGGGCCCGTCCACCCAAGGTAGCAGGACGGTTACGGCTCGTCGCACCGGCGACGACCTCGCGGAAAAGTACACAGCAACCCCTGGGAACGGAGCAGAAATAACTGCTACTACCGGTCCATCGTTTCCAAGATTTGGCGTGTGATTGAGAATGATGCCAATTCTCGGAACGTGCTCTACGTCCGGCTCACGAATTTGCTGACGTACAACGTTTAGTCGGGATGTGCCGGCGTATCGGTAGCCAAGAAGAGAAAACGCGGCCAGATAACCGGAGCGAAGCAGGCTGGCGAACAGCTTCTTCTGGCTCGTGCGGAACTTAGCCGAAAGCTCGAACCGCCACTCGGTGCCTGACGAAGTAGTGGCGTCCAAGTGCTTATTCAGTTCGCCGACGCGCTCCGGATGGTTATAGCTCTCATGAATCTCGATACGAACTGGTTCGCCCTCCGTCTTGTTTATCCTCGCATTGACAGTCATGCCACCGGCGCTGAGAGACACAGGACCGGTGTAGTCGCCCTTGTTGGAAAAGAACGCAGTGTTCAACTTCTGCATGGACGCAAATTCTGACACTGATGCGTCGATTGTTGATCCCGCAGTGTTGTTGCAGTCGGCGCAGGTTAGGCACATCGGCTTGCCCCCGATTGAGCTTGGTGGGACATGCTCGAGTGTTAGTCGGCGGGCGTCAAGATCAGCCCGGGTAAAGAACTCCCCGCACAATGGGCACCAGCACCCGTTGGGAGGACCACCGATCTTAGCGCATGCCGCTGATTGCCTGAGGAAGAATTGGATGCGCTTGTCGGGAGGCTTCATATGCTCTCGTCGTGCCTAAGGGTCAGGTTACGCTCGGGTCTGATATTACCGAAACACGGCGTGATCACTCCCTGACAACGTAGCAGAGCGGAGAGGTCCAAGGTGATCGGGTTGACAGGCATAGCGAGTTGTATTCATCGGGTGTTGCCGCTCAGCGCCGCTCGCACGTTCGTCTTCGCGGATCGGCACTAGCACACAAGGATTTCGCCGGGAGCGGACGCGGGTCGTGGCGACGCGTGCTACTTTATGACGTCATGCCGACGGATATCCTCGCCGCGCTCGACGCCGACTGTGGCGCGGATGTCGCCCACGCATTCTCCGCACTCGCCGTAGAGTACCTGGCCGCGACCCGCGACCGAAGCACCCGCGTATCGACGCCGCACTCCCGCACTGAGCTGGCGGCACGATTCGCCGAGCCGCTCCCGCATCACGGCCGGCCCGTCGCCGAGATCGTCGCCCGCCTCCGCGACGAGGTCCTGCCCGACTGCAACCACCTCTACCACCCCCGCTACATCGGTCACCAGGTCTCGGCTCCGCTCCCCGCCGCGATCTGGATGGAATCCCTCACCGCCGCCTTCAATCAGTCGCTCGCGGTCTGGGAGATGTCCCCCGTGGCAACCGTGATCGAGCACCAGGTCATCCGGTGGCTCACGACGCTCGCCGGATACGGACCGGACGCCGGTGGCACGCTCACGACTGGCGGCACGGAGGCGACGTTTACCGCACTCCTTGCGGCACGCGCCGCTCTGCTACCGGACTCGTGGACCAATGGGGTCACCAATCCGCCACTCCTCGTCTGCGGGGAGCACGCGCACTACGCCGTCACACGCGCCGTCGGCGCCCTGGGCCTCGGCCTCCGCAGTGTGCGGCTCGTTCCCAGCTCGGCACACCGGATGGACCCTCAGGCACTGCTCGCGACGCTCGAAGCCGCGGACCGCCCGGTCATGGCGGTCGTCGCCACTGCCGGATCGACCGCCACCGGCTCGTTCGACGACCTCTCGGCCATCGGCGAGATCTGCGCGACGCGTGGTATCTGGCTGCACATCGACGGCGCCCACGGCGCGGCCGCCCTCCTCTCGCCGCAACACCGGCACCGCGTTCGCGGCATCGAGCACGCCAGTTCGATCGCCTTCGATCCGCACAAGATGATGCTCCTGCCACTCCAGGCGGGCACGCTCCTCGTGCGGGATGCGCGCGCGCTCGACGCAGCGTTCGCGCAGCACGCTCCGTATCTCTTCCACGGCAGTGACGCGGATGCGCTGCCGGACCTCGGCGTCCGCAGTTTCCTGTGTTCGCGCCGCGCGGATGTTCTCAAATTGTGGGTCGCGCTGCAGCGCTATGGGGCCGATGGGATCGCGGCACTCTACGACCACCTGTGCGACACCGCACGCGCGCTCTATGATGCCGTGTGCGCGCACCCGGCCTTCGAGCCCGTGCACGAGCCCGAATCCAACATCGTCTGTTTCCGGCGCCGCGGCTCCGACGAGCTGAATCGGCACGTGCGCGAGTCCTACAACCGCTCGGGCGCCGGGTGGATCACCACGACGATGCTCGGCGGCCGCCGGGTGCTGCGCGCCACGATCATGAATCCCCGGACGACCGCTGGTGATGCCCGCACGATCCTCGACGGCCTCGCTGCAGTCAAGCCGTGAGCCGTCGTTTCTGCCCCCAATCCCCAGTCCCCAATCCCCAATCCCCAGTCCCCAATCCCCAATCCCCAGTCCCCAGTCCCCAGTCCCCAATCCTCCCCACACCGGAGCGCTGATGCGCCGTTCGGCACTGCTGGGTCTCGGTATCATCCTCGCGCTCGCCGCGTTCACGACACGCCCGCTGCGCCGGTCGCATGATGCGATCTTCACGCTGCAGGAGGTGATGATCCCGGTGCGCGACGGCGTCCACCTGCAGACGGTGATTATCGCGCCGGTCAATCAGACCGGACCACTCCCGATTCTGTTTCGGCGCACGCCGTACGGGGTGCCGAGCCAGCCGCCGGAAAGCATGCCGGCCAACTGGAAGGAGTTAGCGCAGGACGGTTACATCTTCGTCATCCAGAACCTCCGCGGCCGGTTCAAGTCCGAAGGGGTGTTCAAGCTCTCATCGCAGGTCGATCTGCAGGACCCCAATGCCACGAACGAAACAACGGACGCCTACGACAGCATCGACTGGCTCCTCAAGAACGTCCCGAACAACTCGGGCAAGGTCGGCATGTACGGCGTGTCGTATGACGGTCTCACCACGGGGTTGACGCTGCTGCACCCGCACCCCGCGCTCAAAGCGATCAGCGAGCAGGCGTCACCGGTCGACCAGTGGATGAACGACGACAACCATCGCTACGGCGCACTGCGTGAGAGTTACGACTTCGAGTACGCGGTCTATGAGCAGGCGGACAAGAACAAGAACACCCATTTCGATTTCGAGACCTACGACTCGTACCAGTGGTATCTCGACCTGGGCCCGCTCTCGGCGCTCAACGCGAAATATCTCCACGGCTCGATTCCCTACTGGAACGAGACGGTCGAGCACCCGGACTACGACGCGTTCTGGAAGAATGAGGCATGGGTCAATCAGTTGCACTCCGCGACCGTCCCCAATCTCAACGTAGCGGGGTTCTGGGATCAGGAAGATCCGTGGGGCCCGTGGCAAATCTTTCGCCATGAGGAGGAACACGACCCGGATCACACCGCATTGATGGTCGCAGGCCCGTGGTATCACGGTGAGTGGCAAACGCCCAAGGCGGACAGCATCGGGCTGATCGCGCTCGGCGGCCACGAAACCGCGCGCGAATTCCGCGAGCAGATCGAAGCGCCGTTCTTCCGCTACTACCTCCACGACTCTGGCGGGAAACCGGCGTGGCAGGCCACGACGTTCCAGTCCGGATCCAACAGTTGGCACACGTACAAAGTCTGGCCGCCCAAGGAAGCGACGGCCACGAAACTGTACCTTCACTCCGACGGCACGCTGTCCTTCGCCGCACCATCGGCGTCAGCCGGCTCGCGCGCCTATCGCGAGTACGTATCCGACCCCGCGAACCCGGTTCCGTATCGCACCCGCCCGATCTCGCCGACGTACCCGGCCGGCGACTGGCGGACCTGGGAGGTCGCGGACCAGCGATTCGTCGATCACCGGCCGGACGTGCTCTCCTACACCAGTGCCCCCCTCGACCACGATGTCACGGTTAGCGGGCAGTTGTCCGCGAAGTTGTTCGCCTCCACGACGGGCACCGACGCGGACTTCATCGTCAAACTCATCGACGTGTACCCGGAGAGCGCACAGGCCAACGCGTGGTCGCCGGACGCTGGACCCAGGCCCGGCCAGTACGCGCACTCCGTCAACGGATATGAGCTGCCGATCGCGATGGAAGTGCGCCGCGGCCGCTACCTCGCGAGCAACGAGCACCCGCACCCCCTCGCCGCCGGCACGCCGATCGTTCCTCAAAGGCCACCGCCTCATGGTCCAGGTGCAATCGACCTGGTTCCCGCTGATCGACCGCAACCCGCAGAAGTTCGTCCCCAGCATCTACGAGGCAACGGCGGCTGATTTCGTCAAAGCCACCCAACGGATCTACAGCTCCCCCCAGCTCCCATCCCACATCGTGCTGCCCGTGATGCCCGAGGGACTGGTCAGCGGCCAACTCTGATTCGCTCATTTTGGTTTTGTCTACTTTCTACTCTCTACTTTCTCGTTTCTCCTTTCTGTTCCGCCACTCTCCGATTTTGGCTGGCGTTATGGCGCGTAATCCCGCAACCGTGCCACCGTCGGCGCATCGAGCTTCGTCACCAGCGCGGTGACCAGATCGACCATGCGATCGAAATCCGCGCGATTGATGATGCCGTTATGCGCGTGCGTATACCGCGTCGGGATCACCAGATTGACGATCGGCGCACCGCCATCCGTCTTCTGTATCGCGGCGCCATCCTCGCCGTAACCGGTGATGAAATCGAACTGCAACGGGATCGACGCCCCGGCAGCGGTCTCTTTCACGAACGCGACGAGCTTCCGGCTCGGCAACGCACTGGCGTCGTAGAGGAACACTCCGGGCCCACCGCCCAGCACCTCCTGAGCCTCTTCCGCCTGCACACCGGGCACGTCCTTCACGATGCCCACCTCCAGCGCGATTCCAATGTCGGGTTTGACGATCGAGGCCGCTGTCTGCCCGCCACGCAAGCCGATCTCCTCCTGCACGGTGGCCGCGTAGTAAATCGTATTCGCGTGTGAGGTGTGCTCGAGCCGCCGCATGACTTCAATCAGGACGGCGCAGCCGATCCGGTCGTCCCACGCTTTCGCGAGGTAGTTGTTGGTGCCATTGAGCACAATGAACGGTGCATCAGGAACGACGGGGTCTCCCGGTGAGATCCCCATGGCCTTGACTTGGGCGTCGCTGCTGGCGCCGACGTCGAGGAAGATCGACTCTCGCGGGAAGACACGCGTCCGCTCTTCGGGTGCCGCGACGTGGATATCGCGGATTCCGGTCACCGCATGCACGGGCCCCTTCGATCCGATGATCACCCAGCGCTGATCGACAAGCGCCTGGTCGAACCATCCGCCAAGCATCTGCATGGACAGGAACCCGGCGGGCGTCACCCGCCGCACGACTCCGCCTAGTTCGTCCATGTGGGCGTCTACCATAATCCTCGGGCCCGTCGTGCCCTGCTGCGCGATCACAGAGCCGATCCCATCGTAGGTCACCCGAGTCGCCATCGGTTTCATGTAGTCCACCATGAGATGGCGCACCGAATCCTCGAATCCCGGCGCGCCCGGCGCGTTCACGAGTTCGGCGAGCATTGTCAAGACGCGGTCCTGCGCCGCGAGGGGATGCCCCCACATAGTGAGCAACGCTATCGCCAGCCACAGTCGTCTCATTGTGGTACCTCGAGTAAGAGTCGCGGGGCACAAAGGTAGCCGCGGGACGGGTGGAGGCGTATTGTTCCTCCGCTCTCTCCTGCCGAGTTCGCCGGTTTCTCACCTGTGAGGGTTGTGTGAATCTCCCCAACACGATCGCCGCCGCGGCGTGCTGCATTGGCCTGGTACCGGCGTTGCTCGCGGCCCAGCACCCACATCTCTCTGCTGAGACGAAGCAATACGTCGTCGTCGACACGCCGGTCGTCGTGCTCCGCCACGTCCGGGTCATCGACGGCACCGGCGCGGCGCCACGCGACGATCAGACGATCGTGGTCTCGCACGGATTGATCACCGCCACCGGTAACGCGGCAACCACGCAGGTGCCGGCGGGTGCGCAGATCCTCGATCTCCCCGGCCGCACGGTCATGCCCGGCCTCGTCATGCTCCACGAGCACATGTTCTATCCGACGGGCGGTGTGTTGATTCTCAATGAGGGCGGGTACAGCTTCCCGAAGTTGTACCTCGCGGGTGGCGCGACGACGATCCGCACGGCCGGCAGTATGGAGCCCTACACGGATCTCAATCTCAAAGCGATGATCGATACGGGCGCCGTCCCCGGCCCCCGGATCGATGTCACAGGTCCGTATATAGAGGGGCCCGGCATGGATCTGTATCAGGTCCACCCTCTGTCTTCGCCGGCCGACGCGACCGACATGGTTCGCTACTGGGCCGAACACGGCGCAACATCGTTCAAGCTGTACATGCATGTCACGCGTGCGGAGATGGGGGCCGCGATCGCCGAGGCGCACCGCCACAATCTCAAGATCACAGGGCACCTCTGCTCCGTGACGTTCCGCGAAGCCGCGGCGCTCGGTATCGATAATCTCGAGCACGGCATCGTGGTCGCCAGTGACTTCGTCCGCGACAAACAGCCGGATGTCTGCCCCAAGGACGGCGCGGTCGCCAGTTCGATCGCCGCGATCGACATCGCTGGCGACTCCGTCTCCGCGCTCATTCGCGACCTCGTCTCGAAACACGTGGCCATGACGTCCACGCTCGGCGTGTTCGAGACGTTTGCGGCACACCGCCCGCCGATCATCCCCGGCGCGCTCGCTGCCATGACGCCCGAGGCCCGCGTCCAGTATCTCGAGGGCCGCTCCCAGATCGGCGACGATACGTCGTCGCTCGGGACGACGCTGCTGCACAAGGAGATGCAGTTCGAGCGCGCCTACGCCGCGGCTGGCGGGTTGCTCCTCTCGGGCTCGGATCCGACGGGCTTCGGCGGTGTCGTTCCAGGCTATTCGAACGAGCGAGAGATCGAACTACTGGTCGAGGCGGGATTCACGGCGACCGAAGCGATCAGGATTTCCTCTCTCAATGGCGCGCAATACCTCGGCCGCGCGGATCACATCGGATCGATTGCCGCCGGCAAGGCAGCCGACTTGCTGGTCGTCCGTGGTGACCCCTCAACCCGCATCCGGGATATCGAGAAGGCCGAGATGGTGTTCAAGGATGGAGTCGGCTATGACTCCGAGCGGCTCTTCCGCGCGGCACGCGGCGTCGTCGGGCTGCACTAACCACCCAACATCGCGAGGCAACGCCCCATGTCCGGCCTGTTCATAATTCTGTTCATCGCGGTGTTCGTGCTGGCGTCCACCTACCGCACGATTCCTCAGGCGACAGTCGGCGTCGTCACGGTCTTCGGCAAGTACCGCCGCATCATGCGGGAAGGGCTGAACTTCAAGATGCCCTGGGAGACGGTCATCACGCGCCTCTCACTCCAGAACCGCGCGCTCCAGATGGAGTTCCAGGCCATCACGCAGGATCAGGCCAACGTCAAGTTCGCGACGATGGTGCTCTACGCGGTCGCGGCTGCCGAGGAAGACGCGATCAAAAAGGCGGTGTTCAGCTTCGCGTCGATGCAGGAGTTCCAGCTCGCGCTCCAGCGAACGATCGACGGCTCGATCCGGCAGTTCGTCGCCACGACCAAACAATCCGACATCCTCGGGATGCGTGCCGAGATCGTCGATCATACCAAGAAGAATCTCGATGAGGTGGTCCTGAACTGGGGCTATGTCGTTCGCGACATCCAGATCACCGACATGACGTTCGACCAGGTGATCATGGATTCGATGGCCCGTGTCGTATCCTCGAAAAACCTGCTCGCCGCGGCCGCGAACGAAGGCGCCGCACTCCTCGTGAAGCGCACCAAGGATGCCGAAGCCGAAGCGGCATACAAAACGATCGGTGCGGAAGCGGAGAAGACGGCGTCGGCGCTGCGAGGGGAGGGGCTCGCGCTCTTCCGGAAGAATGTCGCCGACGGGATGAAGACCGCCGCGGACAGTCTCAAGGAAGCGGGCGTCGATCCGAACTTCCTGCTGTTCCTGGAGTACACGGACGCCCTCAAGTACGTGGCCGACCACTCGCAGGGAAAGGTCCTGTTCATGGACAGCGGCGCCGGCGCCGCGACCAAAGTAGTGCAGGGGGTCCTGAGCATGGCCGCGGACCTGGCCGTGACGCCACCACCCCCACCCCCACCGTCCGCCTCATGACAACCGGCCGCCTGCGGAGACAGATCCGTCCCTGGTAGGGGCCGGTCGCGACCGGGCCCTACCTGTCGCCCACCGGATGCCGCCGCGATCGCGCTACAAAGCCTCGATGTACGCGACCTCGCCGTGCAGCGCCTGATCCAGCCCCTCGGTCTCCGCCGCCTCACCGGCCTTCACCGGCGTGATACGGTCGATGATCCACAGCATGCCATAGGTGAACACGAACGCCCACACCGAGGAAATACACACGGCGCCGAGCTGCACGAGGAAGAAGTGTGGGTTGCCATTGAACAACCCGTTCGTGCCCGCCGGGTTGAACGCGAGGCTCGCGAATGCGCCGCAGCTCAGGATACCCAGGAAACCGCCGACCCCGTGTACCCCCCAGACGTCGAGCGCGTCGTCCCACCGGAGCCTGTTCTTGAGCGCGACCGCGTAGTAGCACACGATGCCGGCGAGGATCCCGATGAGCACCGCCGATGAGGGCGATACGTAGCCGGCCGCCGGCGTGATCGTCGCCAGACCGGCGACCGAACCGGTGAGCAGTCCCAGGAACTTGGGCTTCTTCGTCGTCATCCAGTCGATCGCAAGCCAGGTGACCGCCGCGAAGCTCGCCGCCAGGTCGGTATTGATGAATGCGACGGCGGTGACCGAGTCCACGCGGAACTCACTTCCTGCGTTGAAGCCGTACCACCCGAACCAGAGGAGACCGGTACCGAGCGCCACCAGGGGGATCGAATGGGGCCCGCGCTCTGCGACGCGCCGGCGTCCCACGTAGAGCACCGATGCGAGTGCCGCGATGCCGGCGATGTTGTGCACGACGATCCCGCCCGCGAAATCGAGCACGCCCCAGTGGGCCATGATCCCGCCGCCCCAGATCATGTGCACGAATGGGAAGTACACGAGGATGAGCCACGCGGTGAGAAAGAGCATGTACGCCGCGAACCGTACGCGGTTCGCGAACGCACCGGTGATGAGCGCCGGCGTGATGATCGCGAACATCATCTGGTAGCCAAAGAATACGAAGAGCGGGATGGTGCTATTAGCGGGCGACGGGGTGTCGAGCGAGATCCCGCGCAGGAACGCCCAGTTGAAGTTGCCGATGATACCGGCGAAGTCCGTTCCACTCTTGAGATCCCCGCTGAAACACATCGAGAAGCCAAACGCCCACCAGAGCACCGTCGTCCATCCCATCGACGTAAAACTCTGCATCATGATCGCGAGCACGTTCTTCCGGCCGACCAGTCCGCCGTAGAAAAACGCGAGCCCCGGTGTCATGAGCATGACGAGGCTCGAACACAGAAGCATGAAACCGGTGTTGCCCGTATCGAGCGTCAGATGCGCCATGCGATTGGCTCCTGAATGGGCGGCGGATCCACCGGTCCGCGGCGAATCCCAGTCCTCCGCCGCGCCAGACAGCCAGCTCCCGGTCGCGGGGCGGTGATATTATCCCGGCGGTCGCCCTCGCGGCAAGAACGACGACTCGCTACCGCCAGCTCGGTGGGCGCCCGCGCGTTTCGGGTCGGTCGGCGACACGAATTCGTCCCTGATATGGGCTGGTCGTCGGCCACATGCTGCGAAGGAGGGCAGCGGGGGCCGTTCGAGAACCGAAGATCGCCCTGTTCGGGCAACGACCCCCAACGCCTCTATACAAGCGCGATCTTATACAGCTCCACGAGCTTCCCCCACGCACGCTCGGCGTCGGGCTTGTTGTAAATCGGCTTGCCGTCCATCGATGGCATGTCGGGCACGCACCAGCCGTGGAGAGTCCCGGCATAGACTTCGATCTCCGCGTGATCATTCGCATCCGCGAACGCAGCCTTCAGCTTGTCCTTCGCGTCAGGCTGGCGCGTGTCGTCGTTCGCCGCGATGGCGAAATACATGTGAGCCTTGATCTTCGGCGCCAGTAAATGCGGGCTGTCAGGCGCGGCGGTGACCAGCCCGCCACCGTGGAACGACGCCCCCGCCCCCACCCGGTCCGGCACCGCCGCGGCGGTCCTGACCACCATCGGGCCGCCCATGCAGTAGCCCTGGGTCCCGATCTTCTTCTTCGTGTTGACCGCCCGCTGTCCGTCGAGGAACGCGATGTGTGCGGGCGCATCCTTCTCCACATTGCCAGGCGCATGCGCCGTCGCCATCAGCGGCCCGAGCTTCGACATGTCGCCCGAATCCTTGAAGTTGAAAACGGACGCATCCGGGAACGGCGTCTTCCCGATACGATAAAAAGGATTCGGCACGAGGACGGAGTACCCCTCCGCCGCGATTCGCTTGCCGATGTCCCGCATCGCGGGCCGCAAGCCGAATACATCAGGCCAGACCAGCACACCCGGATGGGAGCCGCTCTTTGGGTGAATGAACACGGCATCGCAGATCCCATCGGGAGTCTTGATCTCGACGTCGGTCTCGATGACATCAGGGAACCATCGTGCCGCCGGCCGGAGCGTGGCAGCGGCGATCGCGCCGGCTGAGAGAGCGACAAACTCGCGCCGCGCGATCTTGCCGGTGTACATCCAATCAGGGTTCGGGTTGTCCTGGTGATTCATCGTGGCCCTCTGGCAAAGGGTATCGCGTGATGAGATGAGACTGCCGTGATCGTGCAGATTTGCCCCGTGACGGTCTTGCCCCTACAGGATGCCGCGGCCATCGCCCATCCGCTAGAACCGTTCACCCCCACTCGCGCGCGAAACGAATTCGTCCCTGGTAGGGGCCGGTCGCCCACCGGACCTTCATGCGGAGGGCAACGGGGGCCGTTCAAGCACGGCCCCTGCCGCCCGGTTCTCCACCGGGATCACCCTCGGCTCGTGCCCAGTCACGCTGAGGAAACGCCGCAGGTCCGCCTGCGAAATCACCAGCGTCGCAGTGTTGATCAGCGGATGCGCCTGCACGGTCTCCGCCCGCCATACGTCCTCGTCGATCAGCACCGTGACATGATGCTGCGGGTCGTTCACGAGTGCCAGCAGCGTAACTGACCCCGGCGTCACGCCCAGATACTTCTCCAGCCGCTCGCCCGACCCCAGGCTCAGCCGGTCCGCACCGATCCGTTCGGCCACTCGCCGGAGATCCACGGCTTTCTCGCACACCGTCACGAGGAGCCAGTGGCGCTGCCCCTTCTTGTCGCGGAGAAAAAGGTTCTTCGTGTGCGCCGCACCCGTGCGCGGCATTGCACTGTCCGCCTCATCGCACGTGAAGACCGCGACGTGATCGTACCGCTTGTACACGATCCCGTTGGCGTCGAGCAGGCCGTAGATGTCCATGCCGCCTCGGTCCCCGCTACTGGCTCACCGGCGGGCTGGCATGCGCCGCATGGAAGGCATCCATCATCTTCACCAGTTCCGCATCGGTCATCGGCTGCCAGCCATGTGGCTTCATCGGACGGCCGTACTCGAAGGTGAAGTTGGCTGCTGGGTTCGTGAGTTTCGATGCCGCGGTCTCCATCCGGTACACGGCCAGGTTCAGGTAGTAGTTGTCCATGTCGCCCACGTACACGTGCATCTTGCCGGTGAGCGACGGCCCGATCGTGCCCCAGTTCCGCACCAGGTCGTCCGTCAGATCGTACCCCTTGTCTCGCCACCACGCAGCCACGGTCTTGTCGATCGTGCCGGTGCGCCGGTCCCAGAGACGCTTCGGGTAGCCGTCAGCGTCGATCGGCCCGTATGCGGCATCCCATGCGTCGAACTGCTGGCCACTCCGCGCTCGGCCCCCCAGAACCGCCTCGAGCTGCCCCATCAGCCGCTGCGTGAGCAACGGCTGCCCCTCCTCGGTCCGCGCCATGTAGCGCTCCGGATACGGCGGCTTCGCCCCGTTCGGCCGGAATGCGTTCGTGTCGTTGTAGATGTCGAACAACTGGTTGCGGTGAAAATCGACCGGGTCCGGATACAGGCACCACGCCCCGCCGAAGAAATCAGGACGCTGGATCTGCAGCGCCGCACACTCCCATCCGCCCGTCGACCCCCCGGTCAGGAAGCGAGCACTCGCCTCCGGGATGAGCCGGAATTGTTTCTCGAGCAGTGGCACCAGCTCCGTGAGGAGCGCATCCTGGTACGGGCCGTTGTTCACGGAGTTCACCGCGTACGAGTCGTCGTAGTACGGCGTCGGATGCTGCCACTCGATCGCGACCATTCTGGGGAAGTCGTCGCTCAGCCACGATTTGGCGAACTCCCACCCGGGCTCCCGCGCGGTACGCGCCAGCCGCATCTCCCGGTGCTCCGGTGTCTCGGTGCCCTGTTCCTCCGTGAACCCGAACGGTGCCCGCAATCCGAAGTGGCCCTGGATGTAGATCGCGGGATAGTGGCGTGTCGTCTCCTCATCGAAGCCCTTTGGTAGGAGCACCGTCGCACCGATGTACATCGGCTGCCCCCAGAATTTGGACAGCAGCTCGCTCTTGATCTTGATGTGCTTCACCCACTTGGTGTCGGCCGGTACGGTCACCGGCGGCAAGGTCTGCGTCAGGGTCAGCGAGATGGTGACGTGGTTCTGCGGATCCCAGTGGATGTGCCCGACTTCGGTCGTCAGGTTTCCCGGCGACCGATTGAACTGCTGCCCCTCCCACTGGTCGTTGTGCACCCAGATCACGTGACCATCGGCACGCGCAAACCGCGTGTACGGCTCGATCATCGCCTGGATGTAGTAGTCGCCTGACGGCATGTCGGCGAGGCTCGTGTACGGGTAGCCGAGTGTCTTGAGGCCGATCTCGGCGGACGAACCCGGATGCAGTTGGTCCACATCGACGCCGTAGAAGGGCACGCTCCCGGTGTACGAGCCAGCCTGCACTCGCGGCTCCTCTTTCGCGTCCTGTGTGAAGAACACGAACAGCCGTCCGGTCACCGGAGCCGATGCCACCGACGGGCTGAGCGTCACTTTGACGCGCTGCGCGCCCAGACCGGGCACCGCGATGAGAAGTCCGGCCACGCACGCGAGACGCCCGGCACCAGATACCCGCCCCATTGCCCCTCCAATCTGTTGGCGATCATTGATCCGCCCGGCGCCAGTGGCGCCAGCGCCGGTATCAAGATTAACAGAGTCGGGGCTATGCCGTGCGCGCCTTGTCCCCCATCCACGCCCGGCGGAGCTGCAGTTGCTCCGGCGTCGCCGCGTCATCTGGCTCGAGCCGGAGTGGCAGCCCCTTGTCATCCTCGATCAGGGTGATCCCCAGCTTGGCGTAATACTCCTTCACTGGCGGCCGCTCGGTGCCAAGGATGTAGCGGTTGAAGAAATCCCGCACGCCGGGCGAGGTCCGCGCGACGATCGTGTCGATGAGGCCAGTCTCGGAAAATGGGCGCTGCTTGCCGTACTCTTTTGCCAGATCCAGCACCAGCTCGCGCAGCCCTCGCTTCCCGCCGGACAGCTCGAGGAGCTTGATGTCGAGTAACCCCGCCACCAGCGCGCCGCGCGCGTAGATGTTGGCATACTGCCGTTGCCCCGAGTCGCTGTACGACGCGAGCGACATCTTCTCGAGCGACCACGTCGTGTCGTAGCTCGTGCGGTCGGTGCGCGCCTTCTGGACGACGTCCTCGAGGTACGCCGGCAGCGACACCAGCCCCGCCACGAGTTGCATCTTGTGCGCGGCCCACTCCGTCGTACCCTCGTAGAGCCAGAGATGCTGCGAGGCTATCGGGGTCGCGAAGTTGAAGTGCTCGATGATCTCAGAGTGGATGTTGAGCGGCGTCACGACGTGGAAGAACTCGTGCGCGGCCATATTCCGGACCTGCTCGCCGTAGTCGGCCGTGTACGGCAGATCGGCCAACACGTACTCGGATCCGTAAGAATGCTCCCACGCCCCGCTGACTCGGAGCACCGCCCCGAAATCGTACAGGAACGTGTAGTGGTCAACTGGGAGTCTGCCGAGGAAGGCGCCGGCGGCATTCAGCATGTCGCGCATCGCGTCGCGGAGCTGCGCCGCCACGATGTCGTTGTGCAACGCACGCACCACGATGGTCACCGGCACACCCGTCACGTCGAGCGTCGCCCGGGTGAGATGTGGCCCAAGGAGGATCGGCGAATCCACCAGCCGGTCGTAGGTCGCCGCGGTGAAGACACCCGCGGTCTCCACCAGCGGCGTGCCGTGCGTCCATCCGGACGGCGCCTTCAGCCGGATGGCCTGCGGGACGGCCTGCATTCCCCGCGGAAACCCGAACACACCCTGCCCGTTGATCAGGGCGTAGCTCGCATCGAGCGCTGTCCCGCACATCGGGTAGATGGGATCGGTGCTGACCGTCGTGTCCCGCGTCGCCAGGACCCGATAGGTGATCCGTCGCACGCGCTCGGGATCCGAGAGCCGCCATTCGTTCGTTCCGGCCTGCTCGGCCGGGACGGGCGCGCCATGCGCATCGAACGCCATGAAATCGCGCACGAATCGCCCGATGTTCATCGTCTGATACGTCCCGGGCGCCGTCGCCGCGAACTCGAACACGCCGTTCGCTGCGGAGAGCGGCGGCACTCGCAACGCCACCGCGAACACGTGATGCGCGGTGTCGGTGAGGTCGACGTCATAGCGGAGCGTCGCGGGCGCAGGCGTCACCCGTGCGTGTGTCTGTTGCGCTCTCGCCGGCGATCCCGGTCCAAGTGCTACCGCCAATGCCGCGAGCGCGATGCCCAATCGGCGCGGGTGTTGCACCCGCCGCAGGATCTGCATCAGCGGTCAGTGCTTCGGCGCGGGCGGGACGAAGATCTTCGGGTCCACCGGGCCGTCCGTGCGCACATCCCGGTATTCCTCCTGCTGGATCAGTTTGCCATTCTCGAACGCCAGAACTTTCTCCGAGAGCCATCCGTGTGGCACCTGCACGTAGTTGTCGAAACGATACTCGCTGGTCTTGGTCGTGTCCCGGCTGTCCGGCTGGATGCTCCGCACGTAGAGGAGCCGGTCTTTGTCGATCCAGATTTGCGCGGTCCGCGTGTCGCCCGGCGCCGCGCCGATCACGTACACCGGCCGCCCCTCCCATGTGTCTTCACGCACGCTGGTCGTCGTATAGTGCTGGTCGTGCAAGATGGCCAGTGTCTGCTCGGCGGGCTGGCCGTAGACGTCGAATCCCATGATCAGCAGGATGTTGCGCAGTCCCTGCCGGCCCGCGGTGCTGTCCCCCCGGACGATGAACAGGGAGTCTCCGGAGTAGATCGCCGTGAGGTTGCCGGACGCCCGCTGGATGTCGATCCGCAGCCGGCCCGGCAGGATGGCCGCCTCTTTCCATGTCTCGATGACCATGGTGTCCGCGGGCGTCCGTAACGTGGTTTTCTGGGTGAAGGTCAGCGTGTGATACCAGGTCTTGGCGTACCGGTCGTGCATCGCCTGGATCACTGCGTCGCCCGTCGCTGGCGCGCCCTGGGCCCGGAGCACTACCGGCGCGGTGGCCATCGCCAGGACTGTCACCCCCGCCACGATCGCGACCCCCGCGTGCGCACGCACCCCGCGGGTCGCAAAGGAACGCATTTCAGGGCGTTCTGCACTCTGCTGCTCACTCATGGTCGGATGGCTCCTTTCGTTCGGATGGCCTTGGTGCGGACGTCCTTCTTTGACACACCGCCCCCCGGGGCGGTTGGCCCCGCCTTCCACGGGCTATTGCTGGTCGTATTGGGCGACGGACTTGTTCTGCAGGTATTTGTCGAACCAGTTCAGGATGTGCGCCAGCCGCTCGACCCGGTGCCGGGGCTTCCCGGACCGCGACAGCTCATGGGTCTCCCCGGGAAATGAGACCATCACCGTCGGCCGGTGCAGCGCCTTGAGCGCCCGGAACATGGTCATGCCGCCCGACCCGGATGGAGTGCGGCTGTCCGCCTCGCCCTCGATCAGCATGAGCGGCGTCGTCACTTGCTCGATGTAGGTGATCGGCGACCGCCGCGCGTAGTCCGCCGGATCCCGGAACGGCGGCTCCCGGAACCAGGACGGGAGAAACAGGGTGAAATCGGCGCTATACCACCACGCCGCCCAGTCGGCGATCGACCGCATCGACACGGCCGCCGCGAACCGGTGGGTATGACCCACGACCCAATTCGTCAGTAGGCCGCCCCCGCTCCCACCCGTCACGCCCATCCGTTGCGGGTCGATGTACCCGCGCGCGATGAGGGTATCCACGCCGATCATCAGGTCCCGGTAGTCGTCGCCGGGATAGTGGTATTGGATGATGTTCCCAAAGTGCTCGCCGTACGAGGTGCTGCCCCGCGGGTTCGGTGTGAGGACGACGTAGCCGCGCGCCGCCATCACCGCGGCCTCGTGGAAGAATGTCTCGCCATACGCGGCGTGCGGGCCGCCATGGATGTTGAGGATCAGCGGGTAGCGCTTGCCCGCTTCGAAATCTGGCGGCTTGTAGACCCACGCTTCGATTGGCGTCCCGTCGAAGCTGCGATAGGTGATCCGTTCCGGTGCGGGCACGCGCAGCGACGACCAGAGCGAATCGTTGGCGTGCGTCAGTTGGATCAGCGTGTGCGACGCCGCGTCGAGCGAATACAGGTCTCCGATCTGCGCGGCATCGCCGATCGTGACCGCGAACCGCGTCCCATCAGGTGTCGCCGTGTACGCGATGACGTCGTGTGCGCCCGTCGTGAGTGAGTCGGCGTGCCCCGACGCGATGTCGAACCGCATCAGGTTCGACCGCCCGTGCGCGGTCATGGCCGACACGACGCTCCGCCCGTCTGCGGACCACACGAGCGGATTCGCGCCGCCGCCACGAGGAGGATGCTGGTCGCCGGTCAGCGCGCTGCCCACTTCGGCGTCGCCGCCATGGGTCAGTGGCTCCACGGCCCCGTGCCGGTACAGGAACAGCCCGGTCTGCGTGTACGACTGCCGGCGCGCGGGATTGATCCACCCGGCAAACACGTAGGTCTGCCCGTCCGGCGACGGCACCGCTCCACGGATCGGTCCGTCGATGTCGATCAGCTTCGCGATCGCGCCGCCGCCAGCCGGGACGGTGTACACGTCGGCGTCCGGGTTCTCATAGTACGGCTCCGCGACCCGGTCCGATGCGAACATGATCGTGCTGCCGTCCCGGCTCCACACCAGCCCGCCCTCGTCGTAATCGCCGGACGTGAGCTGCTGTGCCGCAATCGGTCCCTCGCCGGCCGCGGTGGCATCCACGCGCCAGATGTGGTCGTGCCGCGATGGATCGAGCCACCCCCGGTCGTTGCTGCGATACTCCGCCCGCGTGATCACGTGCACGTCGCTCAGTAGTTTCTTCGAGGCCGAATCGCGCATCGAGGCCGCGGTGTCGTGCGCCAGTGTCGAACTCGTGAACGCGATCGTGTGCCCGTCGGGCGACCACACGGCCGGACCCGCACTCTTTGCCACGTCAGTCAGCTTCCTCGGCTCTCCGCCCGCGAGCGACAGGAGGTAGATCTGCGCCGCGGAGGTGTCGTCCGCCGCACGGGTGAACGCCAGCGTCCGCCCGTCCGGTGCCCATCTCGGCGCTGCGTCGCGCGGGCCGCCGGTGAGCCGCTGCGGCACGGCACCCGCCCGCGCCTGCACCATCCACACCGAGGTCTCGTACCGGTTGTCTTTGTCGTTGACGCTCACGAGGGTGTACGCGACGAGCGACCCGTCAGGCGATATCTGCGGATCGGCCACCCAGTGGAACGCGAGCAGATCGCGCTCCGTAATCGGCCGGCCCTGCGCCTGCGCGGAGGTGGTCGCCACGGCGCCGGCCAGCACAACTCCGGCGAGTAGTACTTCGTAAAGGGCCAGACGTCGCGTCATACGCTCCCCGGATGTGGTGTCACGATCGCGGCTGAAGTCCGGCTACGTTAGGGACCCGCACGCCCCAGCGCCACGGGTCGCGCTGTCCAATCCATCACCAGCCCCCACCTCTGTCCGATACCGGCTCGGGGTTTCCCACAACCGGACAGTAGCAAGCGTCTCCGCTTCGCTCGTGCGCGTGAAATGCCTGCTCACACGCACAATGAGGCATTCGGGACATGGCATATCGATTGCCTTTTACACCGTGATTGGCCCTCTCGGCCGTGATTTCGTCCTCTCGCTCCCACCGACATGCCACACGCCTTTCAGGATTTTCGGGTCGCCGCGCGCGGGATGCGCCGCCATCCCGCGTTCGCGATCGCCGCGATCGTGACGCTCGCACTCGGCGTCGGCGCCAACACGGCTGTCTTCAGCATCGTCCACGGCGTGCTCCTCCGCCCCCTCCCGTATCCGGATGCGGGGCGCGTCGCGCTCCTAACGGCGGCGGGTCAGGTCGGCGTGCCGGATGCGGTCGACCTGCGCGAGCGAAGCCACACGGTCGGATCCATCGCCGCGGTACTGAGACAGTGGAATGTCGATCTCGTCGGATCGGGTGAACCCCAGCGCCTCAATGCCAGTGTCGTCGAGCCGGGTCTCTTCACGCTGCTCGGACAGTCGCCGGTCCGCGGCCGCGCGTTCGGCGCCGCCGACAACCAGCCGGGCGCCGCACGCGTCGCCGTGATCAGCCAAGGGTTCTGGAACCGCCAGTTCGCGAGCGACCCCGCCATCATCGGCCGCACGGTCACGCTCAACGACCGCCCGACGACGATCGTGGGTGTGATGCCACCCACGGCCGACGTATTCGGCGACAACATCGACCTCTGGCTCCCCATCGCGAGCGAGACGCCATGGGCGCTCGACCCGTTAGGCCGCGGGGCCGGCATGTTTGACATCGTCGGGCGGCTCGCGCCAGGCGCCACATGGACCGGCGCGACCCGCGAGTTGGCGGCGATCTCCGCGGACCTGACCCGCGCATACCCCAAGACCAATACCGGCAAGGTCGCGGTCCCGGAACCACTACTGTCCGCGCTCGTCGGCCAGGTCCGCACGCCGATCCTCGTGCTCGAGAGCGCCGTGGCCATCGTGCTCGTACTGGTCACCGCCAACCTGGTCGGTCTCCTCATCGCGCGCGCGGCCGCCCGCGGGCCGGAGGTCGAGTTGCGCGTCGCCCTCGGCGCGCGGCCCCGCGAGCTCGCGAGATTGCTGGCCACCGAAGGCGCCATCATCGCGGTCGCCGGCGGCGCAATCGGCATCGCACTCGCGGTGGCAGGCCGGGCACTGCTGCTCACGGTGCTCCCGGCGTCACTGCCGCGGGCCACCGGGATCCGCATCGACTGGCCGGTTGTCGCGTTCGCGATCACGATCGTCGCCGCCAGTGGCATCGTGCTCATGACGGTGCCGGTACTCCATGCGCTCCGCGCCACACGGCGCGGCGGCGCGCGAGCGGTCGCCCGGGGACACGATTCGCGAGCGGCGCAGCGGCTCCTCGGTGGCCTCGTCGTCGCCGAGGTTGGGATGGCCGTGGTCGTCCTGTCGCTGTCGGCGCTCCTCGGCCGCACGTTCGTGGCGCTCGAGCACGTGACGCTGGGCTTCGATCCATCCCACGTGATGTCCGCCGAGTTGGTGCTGCCGGAGTTGCGGTACACCCAGGCCGCAGACCAGACGCGCGTCTTTCGGGATGTGATGCGGCAACTCGCGGCGACGCCCGGCATCGAGGCCGCGGGGTCGGTCGTCGGCCTCCCCCTCGGACCGGCCTCCAGCATCGGCCAGGGCATCGTCGTCGAAGGCGCACCACCGGTTGCCCCCGGCAACGAGACGAGTGTCGCCGTCCGGCCCGTTGCGGGTGACTACTTCGGCACACTGCACGTGCCGATCGTCGTCGGCCGGGGGTTCACGGATGCCGACGATGAGCGCAGCATTCCGGTCGCCATCGTCAATGAGACACTCGCGCGCACGCTGTGGCCCGGCGGGTCCCCGATCGGCCACCGGATCAAACGCCCCGGCGCCGCCGGCACGCCGGTGTGGACGACCATCGTCGGCATCGCGGGCGATACCAAGACCACTGGGCTCACCACCGGCGACCGCCCGGCGGTCTATCTGCCCTACGTGCAACACACCGAGAGCTGGATGCGCTGGGGGACACTGGTGGTCCGGGGCGCTGGCGGCCCGGCACAGTTGGCGCGCGCGATGCGCGCCGCCGTCGCCTCCGCTGATCCGCTCATCCCGGTTGGCAATGTCAAACCACTCACGGAATACCACTCTGCCGCGATGGCGCAACAGCGCCTCGACGCCGCCGTGCTCGCGGTGTTCGCGCTGGGCGCGCTCCTGATCGCCGTGCAGGGTGTTTATGGCACTCTGGCCTACGTGGTGGAGCAGCGCCAGCGCGAGATCGGGATCCGCGTCGCGGTCGGCGCGACGCCACGCGCGGTGCAGCGCACGATTGTCGGGCGCGGGATGCGCGCCGTCGCCATCGGTACCGCCCTCGGTCTGGTGGCAGCCACCGGCGCGGGCCGTGCCGCCGCTAGCCTGTTGTATGGCGTCTCCGCCGGAGATCCCGTGAATTACATCGCCGTCGCGTGCGTTATCATCGGCGCCGCGCTCTGCGGCACACTCCTGCCCGCGCTCCGCGCCAGCCGTACCGATCCACTCACGGTCCTTCGCGCGAACTGATTCGCTAGCTTCCCCAGCGCCCGGCAACATCACCCCGACCGGGATCCAGCTTCCCCAGACCCGCTACCCGGTGTTCCGGCTGCTCCCGGCCGCCGCGTTGCAATACCAGTAGCCCGCGGGGCCTGAGAGCGTCACGCCCAATTCGTCCCTGGCAGGGGCCGGTCGTGACCGGCCCCGATAAAACCGTAGTTGCCGTCGAACGCTGCGGCGGCTGTTCGCGATCTACTTGCGCTCTATATATGTGAGTCATATATATGACCACATGCTGCCACGCGAGATCAAGAAGGGAAGCGCCGAGTTCCTGATCCTGTCCCTGCTGCGCTACGAGGCGCGGCACGGGTACGAGTTGAGCAAACTGATCGAATCCCGCTCGGACGGGGTCGTGCAGTTCCAGGTCTCGTCGCTCTATCCGCTGCTCTATCGCATGGAAAGACGCGGATGGATTCGCGGGCGCTGGGTGGAGAAAGCCGGCCAGCGTCGGCGACGGTACTACAACATCACTCCCGCGGGCCGCGCAGCCGTCGAGGCGCAGCGCCAAAGCTGGGCGGAGTTCGTCCGTGCCATCGGCAAGATCGCGGAGCCCGGCCGTGCCTGATTGGCGCGCCGATGTCCACGCGCGCCTGGCCCCTCTCGGTCTGAGCGCCCGCCGCGAATCGGATATCACCGAGGAACTCGCCCAACACCTCGAGGATCGCTACACCGACCTGCGCTCGCGCGGCCACTCCGAAGACGACGCGCTCCGCACCGTGCGCGACGAGCTGGCCGGCGATGTTCTGGCGAACGCTCTCATCGCCACGGAACGGCCCGCCACCGGCACGGGCCCGCTGGCAGGCCCGCTGGCTGGCGAACACGTGTCGGGTCATCTGCTCGCGGACCTCTGGCGCGACGTCCGGTACGGCATCCGCGCGCTCCGCAACACCCCGGGCTTCACGGCCGTCGCCGGTATCACGCTGGCACTCGGCATCGGCGCGACCACGGCGATGTTCACGGTGCTCAATGCCGTCCTGCTGCGCCCGCTGCCGTTCCCGCAACCGGCGCACCTCCTCCGCATCTATCAAACCAATGACAAGGCGGAAGGCGGTATGGGCTCGTTGTCGATGGCGGACTTCCGCGAGCTCCGCGACGACCCCGTGTTCTCCTCGATCGCGACGTACATGGCGCCGAGCGATGGGTTCTCGCTCGTCGTCGGCAATCGCGCGGAGCGAGTGTTTGGCACGGCCGTCGGCGCCGGCTTCTTCACGACGCTCGGCATCCGTCCGCTCCTCGGGAGCGTGTTTCGGCCCGGCGATGATGCGCAAGGCGCCCCGGCGCAGGTGATCCTGAGCTACGGGTTCTGGCAGGACAGGCTGGGTGGCGATCCGGCCATTGTCGGGAAACAACTCACCATCCAGGGCTCGCCAGTCACCGTCACCGGGGTGATGCCGCCCAATGTCTGGTTTCCCCGCAGCGAGGTCGCCGATATCTGGCTCAACGACATGCTGCCCACACCTTCGCGCCAGGGACCTTGGGGCTGGCAGGGCATCGCACGCGTGCGGCCGGACGTCACACCAGCGCAGCTCCAGGGCGCGCTCGACCGGGCCGCGGAGCGTGTCCGCTCGGATTTCCCGGGCGGTCCGGCACGCTGGACGTTCGTCACGAAGCCGGTGTCGGAGCAGTTGTCGAAATCGCTGCGGCCCGCGCTCCTCGTCCTCATGGCCGCCGTCGTGCTGGTGCTGCTGATCGCCTGCCTCAATGTGACGAACCTGATGCTCGCCCGCGCGATGAGCCGCGAGCATGAGTTCGCGGTGCGGACAGCACTTGGCGCGAGCCGCGCCCGCCTCATCCGGCAGCTCGTGACCGAGAGTCTGCTGCTGGCATTCCTCGGCGGTGCCGCCGGCGTGCTCCTCGCGGTGTGGGGCGTGCGTGTACTCGTCGCGAGCGCGCCACCGAGTCTCGCGCTCTTGCGCGACCTCCAGGTCGGCGTGGACGCGCAGGTGCTGCTGGTCGCCGCGGCCGTCTCCATGGGAACCGTCCTGCTCTTCGGCCTCGCACCGGCCCTTCTTGGCGTACCGGCACGGCCCGCGACCGGGATCGGCGCCGCCGCCCGCGGCAGCACGGATGGGAGCGGCCGCCGCCACGTGCGGAGTATCCTCGCCGGCGCCGAGTTCGCGTTCTCGCTCGTGCTGCTCGTCACGGCGGGCCTTCTCGTGCGAAGCCTCGGCAAGTTGCTGGCCGTAGACACGGGCCTGCACGCGGATGGTGTGGTCACCGCCTCGATCGCGCTCCCCAAAGCGCACTACGGCCAATCATCACAGATCCTCGGGTTCCACGACCGCCTGCTCGCCGCCGTCCGCAGCGTACCGGGAGTCGCGATCGCCAGCGCCAGCGTCGGCCTGCCTCCCGACGTCGGATACGCGTCGGACTTTTTCGTCACGGGGCACCCCGTCCCCGACTTCGAGTTCGCGCCGCTGGCCGATGTCATCGCCGTCGATGGCGAGTACTTCGCGGCCATGGGCATCCCCCTCCGCAGCGGGCGGGTTTTCGACGCCCGCGACGATGGCAACGGGCCGCAAACGGTCATGATCAGCACGGAGCTGGCGCGGCGGTTCTTCCCGCATTCGGATCCTCTGGGCCAACGCCTGAATGTGGGCGGCAAGGGGCCGCCGAACGAATACACCATCGTGGGCGTGGTCGGAGATGTGCCGTACGAAGGCCTCGCACGTGGCGCCACATCCGCGATGTACTTCCCGTTCGCGCAGTTCTCGCAGGGCCAGTACCGGAGCTTCGCGGTCGTCATGCGCGGCGCCGTCCCGCCGGATGACATGGCCGCAGCGCTCCGGACGGCGGTCGAGCGCCTCGATCCCGAGCTGGCGGTCGCACAGGTCCGGACGGTGCGGGACCTCATGGATGCATCCGTGTCGGCCAACCGGTTCCGTGCGATGCTGCTCGGTCTCTTCGCTGCGCTGGCACTCGTCCTTGCAGCCGTCGGGATCTACGGAGTGATGGCGTTCTCCGTGGGGCGGCGATCGCGCGAGATCGGCGTCCGCATCGCCCTGGGTGCGGACACCACGCAGGTCTACGCGCAGATCCTGCGCGAAGGATTGACGGTCGCCATCGCGGGCATCGCGGTGGGACTCACCGTGGCATTCGCGGCGACGCGATTCATGTCGGCACTCCTCTTCGGCGTCTCCGCCACCGACCCGCTGACGTTCGCCGCCGTGGCCTTCATCCTCATCCTGATCGCCGCCGTCGCCTGCCTGCTCCCCGCGCGCCGCGCGGCGAGGGTCGATCCCGCCATCACGATGGTCGCAGACTAAGAGACTGAGGTCCTGGCAGGCCCTTTCGTCTACTCTCTACTTTCTACTTTCTACCTACTGTACGGCTACTCTCTGCTTTTTGTAGCAGATCTTGCGCGTGCCGCCGGCCGGCTCACTTCGCGCCGCCCTCCACCGGCAGATCCGCCCGCCGGCCCCACTCCTGAAACGACCCGTCATAGAGCCGCACGGGATACCCGAGCGTCTCCGCCGCCAGCAGCACCGCGGTCGCCCGCTGCCCGATGTGACAATACGCCACGACGGTGTCGCCGGGCTGCACGCCCGCCGCGCGGAAACGGGCCTCCAGCGCCGCCGCCGGCCGCAGGGCTCCGGTGCTGTCGTACAGGTCCTCGAACGGCAGGCTCTGCGCGCCCGGGATGTGGCCCCGGCGCGGCCCATCGTCCTGCTGGCTCCCGTCAAAGAAACCCACCTGCCGCGCATCGAGCAGCGCAATGCCATGCTGCCCCTTGTGAGCATTCACCCAGTCGGCGCTGACGACGAGCGAGGGCTGCGCCCGGGCCGTTACACTGCCCCGCGCAACGGCTTTCGCGGGCCCGGATTCCACCGGCCGCCCCTCGCGCTGCCACTCGCGAAGCCCGCCATCAAGCAGCGCCGACGACTGCCCCAGGCCAGCGTACGCCAGGGTGTAGAGCACGCGTGTCGTGGTGCTGATCCGGTCTGTCGTGAAGTACACGATCACATGCGATCGGTTGGAGATGCCCAGGTCCGCGAGCCGCAGCCGAAGCGTGTCGATCGGCAGCATCTCGAGCATCAGAATGTTATCCATGTCCATTTTGCCGCTCATCCCGGCCGATATCTGCGCCAAAGTGACCGGACGTGCGCCCGGGATGTGCCCTGTATCGAAATCGGCTGAGTCCCCCACCTGGAGCAGCACGAGATCCCGGTCGTGCAGGTGGCCGGCAAGCCACGCTCCCGACACGACAAGCCGGTCACGGGCTGGCCCGGCGGACTGCGCGGGGAGCGGGGATGTGATCGCCCCGAGGGCAAGGATCGCGACGCATCGGAAAACTGGCGCAAACATCGGAACCTCTTTCGGTTGGCGCCGGCCGTTCCGCCGGCGCGTCAGGATGCGGCGCGTGTGCTGTCTGTGGCGGCCGCGGAAAACGGGCTTGCGGTGTGTCCGAACCGGCGCCGGTAGTTGCTCGGCGACACTCCGAACCGCCGCTCGAATGCGCGGCGAAATGCGTCCTCGCTCGCGTACCCCACCGACCGCGCGACCGACCCGATGTTGGTGCCTTGCGCAGTGAGCCGCCGGGTCGCTTCACCGAGCCGGGCTTCCTCGACGAACACCGCCGGCGTGGTGTGGAATCGGGCCTTGAAGGCGCGCGAGAACTGCCGGACGCTCAGGAACGTGCGCGCCGCCAGGACGTCCACTGATAGCTCGGCGCGCAAATGAGACTGGATCCACGCCGCCAGATCGGCGAAGCGGTCCGCGGTCTCGAGCTGGAACTGCAACGGCTCCGAAAACTGTTGCTGTCCCCCCGGCCGCTTGAAGTACACGACCATCTCGCGCGCGACCGCCAGAGCGACGCGTGGTCCGTGATCCTCTTCGATCATCGCCAGCGCGAGGTCGATGCCGGCCGTGATGCCGGCGGACGTGTAGAACTGCCCGTCCTTCAAGAAGAGTGCGTCCGGTTCCACCTCCAGCGACGGAAACCGCCGCGCGACGTCACCAACGGCGCTCCAGTGCGTCGCCACCCGGCGGCCGTCCAGCAACCCGGTACGCGCGAGTGCGTAGATCCCCGTGCACACGCTCGCCACGCGGCGGATGTGCGGCGCTCGGCTCGCGATCCACGCGGCCGCCCGCTCGGACATGCCTGGCCGTCGCAGCCCCGCACCCCCCGGCACGATGAGCGTGTCGAGTTTGATGGGAGCCGGAACCGCCACGTCGGCGTGCATGATGATGCCCGAGCTGGTCACGAATCGCTTTCCGGTCAGCCCGATGATGACGATTTCGTACGGCGCCCGCGGGGGCATCCCGCCCGCCTCCTCTCCGCCATCCCCGCCCGCCTCGGACGCCAATGCGTCGGAGGCGAATGCGTCCGAGGGTCCGATCAGGTCGAGCGCCTGGACCAGATCGTAGGCCAGGAATCCGATGCGGCGTGTCTGCACAATGCCTCTGGATCAGTCGCGGGATGGCTCCCGCTGGTGAGGTCTCTGGAACGCTAGGGCGGGCGTAGCTATGGCCGCAATGACAGATAACAGACGATTTCGGCCCTGCCCGCGCGCGACGCCGCGCGCCGGCGCGCGTGCTGCTATGGGTTGGATGCCTGGAATGGGGCGCGGGTTGCTACGGATGGGGTGAACGGCAATCGCACCCGGGGTACCACGCCGCCGCATCGTGACGGTCTTTGCGCGGTCCTCACGCATTGTGAGAGAGCGGGGACTGGGGGTGGCTCGGGCGGCCGGAGCATTGATGACAGCCGGCCGTGGCACGGCGTATGGCCGGATCGGAGAGCTGTCACGTGCAGACCGTGACCCAGTGCGTTTTGGCATTTTGACCGGTAGGGAAGGCGTGCTCGTGGTACGAATTGCATTGACGCATCTCGCCCAGATGTTATTCTGGAGGCCCCCGATCTTTTGAGCTTCGATACCGTCACGCCAGGATCACGCAGCGTCCAGGCGCGACACCGCACGGCCCGTTGCGATCTGCTTTGTGATGCCGGCCGTCGTTCGCGGCCCAGTGATACCCCCTGTCCCACGTCAACTCTCAATTGGAGTTCTGCCCATGCATCGGCATCATGATCGATTGGTCCGTGCGCTTGCGGCCGGGGCCTGCGTGAGCGCCCTCGCGGCATGCAGCAGTAGTTCGACGGGTAACAAGTCGTCGGGCGGTCTCCCGCCTCAGGCAGTGCAGACCGAGGTCGCCGCGTCCGTCGCGTCGAGCATCTCGTCGGAAATCACGGCGATGACGACCATCAGCACGTCGCCCTTCCTCGCCCTGTTCAACCGCGTTTCGCCCGGCGGCAACTTACCCGCGATCAACCTGGCGAAGCTCCTGACCAAGCGCGGCGGGACACACATTCGCGAGGGGACGGACTGCCCGGCCATCACTCCCGCGGACCCCGTCGACTCGGACCAGGATGGGATTCCGGATTCCTTCAGCGAGGCGTGGGGCAGCGATTGCGCCGACACATCGGGCGGTGAAACCTTCTCGATCAGCGGGTCGATCTCGATCTCCGACCCGACACCCAACACCCCCGACCTCGCATACAGCGCCACTCTCGACAACTTCGGGATCCAGGAATCCGGATCGACTGCCGATCTCACGCTCAACATCAATGGCGCCCTCGGCGTCACCGAGACTCTCAGCTCGATAGACGTTTCGGCGAACTACTCGTACAACTTCGCGGAAACATCACCGCAAACGCTGACCGAGGCCATCACCGAGAAGCTGACGTCGACATATTCGTTTGCCGCGACCAGCTCGCTGCTGACGGAAGCGACCGCGAACCCCCTCCCCGCCGGGACGTTCAGTCTCTCCGGAACCGAGACGTTCACCGTCAACAGCACCGCCTACTCGTTCACGGTGTCGACACCGACCCCACTGACCGTCGATGTGAGCACCTGTCCGACCGGCCCCACCAGCGGTGTCGTAACCGTCAGCTTCAGCGGCCAAGGCGGTTCGGGAACCGTGACGATTACGTGGACTGCCTGCAATACCTACACGGTCTCCAAGTGATGGCGCGGTGTAGCCAGCTTGGTATGACCAGCTCCGTCTAGCTTCGGCAGTCGCCACACCGGCGCCGGTCCTGGCGCCACCAGCAGTCCAGCGGGCGTATGACGAACCACCGTCATGCGCCCGTTTCACATCCGGTCTCAGATCTGTGGTGCGATCCGCTCACGCGCGTCCGCTGAGGTGATCACCGGTACGATCTCGAACTCCACCAGATCGGACCACGCCGCGATCCACGGCTCGAACAACCCGGGATCGTCGCACTCCATCACCTGGAAACACCGGTCCCAGTTCGTCTCGACCCAACTGGACACGTACCGGAGCCCGTCGGGCAACGACCGGCCCCGGTCTCGCACCCGGCGATACACCGCCACGGCATCCCGCCCCCTGAATCGTTCGATCACCATGTACAGCATACGCCTCCAGTCGTGAGCCCCGTCTTCTTTCTATCGTTTCTACTTTCTACTTTCTACTTTCTAAGTTCTACTTTCTACTTTCTGCCCTTTCACGTCCAAGGGTAGCGAAGTGGCGAGCACCACACGGGAATCCTGACGGGCGTCAGCGCTCTTGATCATACGCCCGTGCGGCACTTCTGGCTGACGAGTGTTCATGCGGACAGACGGCATCACCCAGATGCGGGTCGCGAGTCTCCACTACTACCCGGTCAAGTCGTGCGGCGGCACGCCGATCCAGCACGCCACGATCGATGCCCGTGGTTTCGTGGAAGACCGCGCATGGATGGTGACGACCGCTGATGGTCTCTTCCTGACTCAGCGCGAGATGCCGCGGATGGCGCTCATTCGCCCACGCGCGGACGCGGGTACTCTCGTGCTGGCAGCGACTGGCATGCCGCCGCTCCAGGTGATCCGCCGCACGATTGGCACACGCCGCGATGTCACGGTGTGGAACGACATCTGCGCCACGCTCGATCAGGGTGACGAACCCGCGCGATGGCTCTCCACGTTCCTCGGCAGCCCATGCCGGCTCGTACGAATGGCGGAGGACTTCGTGCGCCAGACTGACGCCGTGTAGTCCACCGGTTTCACAGGCCAGGTCGGGTTTGCCGACGGCTATCCGATGCTGCTCATCACGCAAGCGTCGCTCGACGACCTTAATCGCCGCCTCGCCGAGCCGCTGCCCATGAATCGCTTCCGGCCCAACGTCGTCGTGAGCGGTACCGGTCCCTACGCCGAGGACGGGTGGGGCCTCATCCGGATCGGGAATGTCTCGTTCGCCGTCGTGAAACCCTGCGCGCGCTGTCCCATCACCACCACCGACCAGGACACCGCGGAAACCGCCCGGGAACCGCTCCGAACGCTCGCGACATACCGGCACGTGCGCGGCAGAGGAGTCATGTTCGGCCAGAATCTGATCCACACCGGCACCGGCTCGATCAGCGTCGGCGATCCGGTGGAGGTCCTGGAGCCGGCTCGCGCACCAATCAGATTCGGCTAGCGCTCTTCAGTGGTCGCACCAGATCACGCCGCACCTGAGTCCCTGACAGCCCCTTTCGTCTACTTTCTACTTTCTGTGCGGCTCCTCTCTGTTGTCTAGCGCCCGGCCCGCCCCGCCGGCAGCGACAGGGTGAACGCGGACCCTGTGCCCAGCTCGCTCGTCGCGGCGAGATCACCCTTCATCGAACGCGCCAGTTCGCGGCTGATCGCCAGCCCGAGACCCGTACCCTGGCCGACTGTCGTCCGGTCGCTCCCCAGTTGCACGAATGGCTCGAACGCGAGGTTGATCTTGTCCGCCGGGATCCCGATCCCGGTGTCGGTCACGATCACGTCAACCATCTGGCCCGCCCGCCGCCATTCGACGGCGACCCGGCCCCCCGGCGCCGTGAACTTCGCCGCGTTGCTCAACAGGTTCAACAGGATCTGTTGCACTTTCTCCCGGTCTCCACGCACGCTCACGTCGGGATCGCTCGCCACACCAACGGTGAACGCCAGTTGCTTGGCGTGCATCGGCGGCAGCACGAGCACGCGCACGTCTTCGAGCACCGGCCGGATGCCGAAATCCGCCACGTCGAGCGACACATGCCCGGACTGCACTTTGGCGAAGTTCAGCACGGCGTTGATCAGCCCGAGCAACAGTTCCTGCGCCCGCTTGATCCGCCCCAGTGCTTCGCTCTGGCGAGGCTCGACGGTGCCGTAGATCCCATCCGCGATGAGCTGCGCGAAGCCGCCGATCGCGTTCAACGGTGTGCGCAGCTCGTGGCTCATGGTCGCGAGAAATTCGCTCTTCGCGTGATTCGCGGCCTCGGCTTCCGCGCGTGCTCGCTCCGCATCGGCGCGCGCTTCCTCGAGCGCCGCCTCGACTCCTTTGCGGTCGGTGATGTCGTGGAGCGCCACCACGACGCCGACTGCCGCCGCCGGAGCCCCAGACTCGATGCGGTCGCCTCGGATTCGCGCCACTCGTACGTCCACGGCCACGCGGTGCCCATCGCGCGCCCGCAAGACCATGTCGCCCTGTGAGGCGGAGGTGTGATCCGAGAGTACTTGCGCCACGCGCTCGTGCAACGCCACGCCGCCACCCTCGGGCGACACGTCTGCGACTTCCATCAGCGGCCGCCCCGAGGCGTCCGCCGCCACCCACCCGGTCAGCTCCTCGGCGACCCGGTTGAGGTATGTCACCCGGCCATGCGCGTCCGTCGTCACGACCGCGTCCCCTATGCTCCGCAGCGCGGTCGACGCCCACGCCTGGCTCTCGCGCAACGCACGCTCGGCACGCGATACCCGCACGGCGTTCCGGATCGCGGGCTCGAGCCGGTCAGGCGCGAGCGCCGGCTTGGTCAGGAAATCCACCGCCCCGGCCTTCATGAGCGCGACCGCGGTCTCCGGATCGCTCGTGCCGGTCAGCACGATCACCGGCACGTCGAGGCCACGACGGCGGATCTCTTTCAGCAACTCCAACCCCGAACGCCCCGGCAGTTGGTAGTCGAGCAGGATGCAGTCGGCCGGCAGCGTCGCGAGCGCCGCAAGCGCCGTCTCCACGTCCGGCGCTTCGTCGACTGTCGTAACGAGCCCGGTCGCGGCGATCGCGCGCTGCACCGCCATGCGGTCCACCGCGTCGTCATCGACGACCAGCAGCCGGAGTGGCCCCTGCCCGGCCCCCGGTGACTGGCCAGGCGCCCCGCCTGCGGGGTCCCGCGGCGGCCAAGGAAGTGTCGAACGGCCGGTCACCGCTACCACGGCGCGACTCTCACGGCATCTCGACCAGCATCCAGTATTTGTTGAGCGCCGCCATCAGATCCACGAAATCCGCGAACGTGACCGGTTTCAGCAGATAGCCCGCCACGTTCAGGTTGTACGCATCGACTTTGTCACGCTCATCGTTCGATGTCGTCAGCACGACCACCGGAAGCGATCGCAGCTCGGCATCCCCCCGGACCGCGCGCAGAAATTCGATGCCGTTCATGCGCGGCATGTTGAGGTCGAGCAGCACCAACCGCCGCTCACGCGGTATCGTGTCGCCACGCAGCATGTCGATGGCTTCGAGTCCGTTGCTCGCCACGTGCAGCGGGTTGGAGACGTGCGCGCGCTGGAACGCCCGCCGCACGTTCATCACGTCCACGTTGTCGTCTTCGACCAGCAGGATGTTCAACGGATGCTCGGCCATCTCAGCCCTCCTCGAGTGGCCGCTCGGGCCACGTAAAGCGGAAGATCGCGCCGGCGTCCGGCGCCGATTCCAGAGCCACCCGCCCCCCGCGCGACTCCACGATCTTCTTGACCACCGATAACCCGATGCCCGTACCCTCGACTTTGTCCCGCGGCTCGAGGGTCTGGAAGATCCCGAAGATCCGCTCGTGGAACTCCGGCGGGATGCCGGGCCCGTTGTCGGCGACCGAAAAGGTCCACGTTCCATCCGTCATCGCTGCATCCACGCGGATGATCGCGCCCGCGGGCCGCGAATACTTGATCGCGTTGGTGATGAGGTTCAGAAACACCTGCTGCAGCGGCACCCGCTCGGTGTCGAGTACCGGGAATTCCCGGCCAAGCACGATCGTCACGTCGGCCGGCGGCGCGAGCAGCTCGACGATCTCGCGGAGCAGTGCGGCGACATCCACGCGCTCCGCGTCCGTCCCCACCCGCCCGGCACGGGAGTACTGCAGGATCCCATCGATCAGTGCCTCCATCCGGTGCACCCGGCCGCGAAGCAACACCATGTGCTCCCGGGCCGCTGGGGTGAGCGCGTCCGCCAGGTCCTCCTCGAGCCAGGTCGCGAGATTGGCGATGCCACGGAGCGGCGCCTTGAGGTCGTGGGAGGCGACGTACGCGAACTGGTCCAGTTCTTCGTTGCTCCGCTGCACCCGCGCGAGTGCGATACGATGGGCCCGAAGCGCGCGCTCCGCGCGCGCGTTGGCGGCCTGCAGATCGTCGTTCGAGAACCGAAGGTCGTCCGTCTGCGCCTCGAGTTCGACTTGCTGCGCCTCCAGTTCCGCCGTCTGGTCCTGCAGTTGCACCGACTGCGCCTCGATCTGCACGCGGTCCTGTTCCCGCAGCTCGACGTCCACACGGATCGCCTGCGTGATCATGGCGGCGAGCACGAACGCCACCAGGCTGCCAACGCCGATCACGAGGAACGTGATGATCGCGTTCTGCACCTGCCGCCGGTCCCGCACGGCCAGGAGCTCCAGCTCCTGAGCCTTGAGTTCCGCTGTGATCCTCCGGGCGCCGAGCATGTAGTTTCGGCCGCGATCCGTGAGCACAATGACCGCGGCCGCCACAAACCCTTCGTCGTGCCGCAACGCGATCGTCGAATCCAGTTCCGCGAGCTTCGCGGCCGACAGCAGCGAGAGGGAATCCACCCACTCCCGCTCGCGGGCATTGCCCGCGGTCAGGCGCCGGAGCGACCCCAGTGCGGTCGCGACGTCGGGGACGCCGGCCCGGTAGGAGCTGAGGTATCGGTCGGCGCCCGTGATCAGGTAACCGCGCTGGCCAGTCTCCGCGTCGGTCAGAGCACCTTCCAGATCGTCCGCCGCCTGGATCACCTGGCGGGTACGCTCCACCGAACGGTACGCCGAGCGCAGCGAAACGACGCTCACGAGACCGGCTGCACCGACAATGAGTACCAGCGCCGCCGAGCCGAATGCGGCAAGCAGCTTCCGCCGGAGGCTGGACATCGGTATCCGGCGCATCAGCCCGGCAGTTGGCATCAGAAAAACCTACCGCCATATGGTTCGGCCGCCCACCGCGTGTCACCGGCCGGGCCAGGGCGCGGAAGCGCCCAGCCCTGCCGGTGTCTGATGTGGCCTGCCGTACGCCGTGTCGTACGGCCTCCCTCGCCTCCTGCAACGCCGGCCCGCGCGACCGGGTCTCCGAGCACGCCGGCGATCGTGCCGTATCCGCTCAGCCGCCGAACCGCACGCCGGCGCTGATCGGGACCATCTCGTAGTTGTGGGCGCCCGCGAAGATGTAGTGGTACCGAACTTCGGCGAAGAGCCCGATCCCGCCAAGGCCGACCCGAACGCCGCCACCCCCATTGAGTCCGAAGTTGTTCGCGTGTGTGTTGCCAGTCGCGAGCAGCGTCCCGCCGGACGTCGTGAAAACGTGATAGTCGCCGTTGTAATAGCCAGGGCCGCCGATCAAGTACGGCGTCACAGGCCCGCCCGGTACGAGCGACACCACAAGATTCGCGTTGGCCGTCCAGATCTGTGCGTTGCCAATGCCCGGATTGCCCGGCAGTTGGTCGAACATCCCATCCACGCGCACGCCGACTGGAGTCGTCGGGATCTGCGCCCCGAGTGACGCCAGGACGTTATACCCGGAGCTGTGGTTGTTGCTCAGGTTGCTAACTGGGACACTCGCCCCGCCACCCAGGCCCAGATATACCTGGCCACGGGCCGTCGACGGCGCCAGCGCCGAGACCGACACGGCGAGTGCCGCCGCTGAGAGTAGAGGTAAGACACGCATCGCGAACTCCTGCCTGGTTAGTGGTGATTGGCGCGCTGTGGCGGACGGTCCCCGGCCGGGAACCGGCGCGCCCAACCCTGAAATGCAAGTCGCATACTTACACGTCACAGGTTCCCAATTATTGCTGAGGTTGCTTGGCAAGCGCTGAACAGGCATGTAGATAGCGTCCGCTTTCGCAGACAGTTCGGCCCCGAGCGAACCCTTCGGACCGCTACAGTCACTAATTACTGGATCGGTATTCGTCCCAGATTTCAGAATCGCGCTGTCTCAGATTTCAGTGCTGTCGTCGATGTGATCGCCAATGCATTCCCCAGCCCACGGGCCGGGACCGATTCTGGAGACGGAGAGTGTTGGCGGGATTCGCACGCGAGGCTTCACGCAGCTGGTCGCCTGTCGCGCTGCTCTGCGCGACCCTGATCTCGGCGGGCATGTTCGATGCCGTCGTGTCGCCGTCCGGCCGCGTGTCTGCCTCCCAACCTGTTGACACCACTCCTGGCCGCAGGGTCGTCTATCTGCTCCCGCTGCTCCCGGGTCACGCCCCGCGGCCGCACGCCGAAACGATCCACTGGTCAGCGCTGGGCGCACGCCTCGCGGCCGGTCCGGTTGGTACCGGCGGCTCGAAGCGTGGCGGAGCCGGCGCCGCAATCAAACCAGTGCCCCCAGCACCGGATCCGGTCAAGATCCCCGACCCCGGTGACGGCGGCCGCGTCTACATCGAATCCGAGATGGGACGCCCCGTGCGGCGTGACCCCGCGAGCGCCGCTCCAGCATATCCGGACTTCCTGCAGAAAGAGGGCATCGAAGGCACGGTCGCCGTCGAATACGTCGTCGACACCACCGGCCTCGCCGACAGCGCATCACTCCGCATTCTCCGCACGACGCACCCGGCGTTCGCGGAAGCCGTCCGTGCCGCCCTCCCAGGTATGCGCTTCGAGCCTGGTGAGGTCGGCGGACAGCTCGTCCGCCAGTTGGTCACGCAGGAGTTCCGTTTCATCATTACGGGACAAACGGCTCCCGCGCCCACTATCGCCGGACGACACCGGAGCCACTCGGGGTAGCGTGTAGGTACGGCGTAGCATCCCGCCTAGCGCGCCGTGGAGTGTGCCGCGTAGCGGTTCGCGGCACACGTATGCACATTGCGGCGTTGCCCTTTTTTTCTCTTTTCTCTTTTCTCCTTTCTCGCCCTTCCCGTGCCGTCGCCGCGTCACAGACTCCGCTCGACTGGCGGCACCCCGGTGCCCGCCCCTTCGTACCGCGCCGCGAGCATCGCCGCCGCTCTGGTCTTCGCGCTCTACCTCGTGACGCTCGTCCCGTCCACGGCGATGTGGGATACGAGCGAATACATCACGGCCGCCTATGTGCTCGGCATTCCACACCCGCCGGGCAACCCGTTCTTCGTCCTGCTGGGACACATCTTCTCCATCCTGCCGATCGCCCGCACGCCCGCCCAGCGCATCAACATCATGGCCGCCCTGACGAGCGCACTCTCCGCGGGGATCTGGTTTCTGGTCGCCGAGCGCGTCTTCGCGCAATGGCTGGCTGCGCGCTGGCAACGGCTGATGGGTGCCGCCATCGCCGCTCTGGTCGGCGCCACGGCGTTCACGGTCTGGGACCAGTCCGTGGTCAATGAAAAGGTCTACACGGTCTCGCTCCTGTTCTTCGCCGTGGTCGCGTGGCTCACGGTCCAGTGGTGCGACGAAGCGGAGACGCCACGCGCGGACCGCCTCCTCATACTGGTGGCGTTCCTCATCGGGCTCGGTTACACGAACCATCCGGCGGGCTTCCTCATCGCTCCCGCCGTCGCCATCGCCGTGCTCGCGCGCCGGCCCGCGACGGTGCTGAATTGGCGGCTCATGGGGAAATGCGTCGCGGCACTCGCGCTCGGGCTGAGTCCGTTCATCGTCGAGCCCATACGCGCCGCGCAATTCCCCGCGCTCAACGAAGGCCTCACGACGGCGTGCACCACGAAGTTCGAGATCTCCTGCACGCTCGATCGCGAGACATGGTCGCGCTTCATGGACCACGTCGATCGCAAACAGTACGGCGAGCACGAGATCGCCCAGCGCCAGGCGCCGGTCACCGCGCAGATGGGGATGTACTGGCTGTACTTCAAGTGGCAGTGGCTCCGGGATCCGCGCAGCCAGCACGTCACGCTCCAGAGCACGCTCGCCGCGGTCTTTCTGATTCTCGCCCTGTTCGGCGGTTTCGCACACTGGAAATACGATCGCCGGAGTTTCTGGTTTTTCGGCCCAATGATCGCCACGGTCACGGTCGCACTCATCGTCTACCTGAATTTCAAGTACGGCTTCTCGCAGTCGCCGGAGCTTGGCGACAGCGTCGCCCGTGAGGTCCGCGACCGCGACTACTTCTACCTGTGGAGTTTCTCCGCGCTCAGTGTCTGGATCGCGCTCGGCCTGTTCTATCTCTGGGAGGCGCTGGCCATCGCGCTCGGCGCCGCCACCGCCGCGTCAGACGGTATCTTCTCCACGCGCACCTCGGCACGCGCCTGGATCCTGTCCTCTCCCGTCCTCGCACTCGCGATCGTTCCCCTGATCGCCAATTACGGCTCCGCGCCTCGCCGGGAACAGGCCGCGACGCGCGATATCGCCCGGGATATGCTCGATTCCGTCGAGCCGTACGGTATCCTGGTGACGGTCGGGGACAATGATCTCTTTCCGCTATGGTATGCGCAGGAGGTCGAAGGCGTACGCAAGGATGTGCTGGTCGTCACCACGGCGCTGCTGGGGACGGACTGGTACGCGAGTGAGTTGATGCGCCGGCCGGTCTACCAGTACGACTCGCTCGCTGGTCCCGCTGTCTATCGCGGTCACGCATGGCCGAAACCCACGCAGCCGATTCTCCACATGACGATGGCGGAGTCGCGGACCGTGCCGGAGTTCACACAGCTCCCGGGACCCGTGGTCTTCCACAAGCCGGGCACCTCGCTCTCGGCACGAATCGACCCCGCGAATCTCGAGTTCGGAGGACTGCTCCGCTCCGATGTGTTTGTCCTCCACCTCATCGCGGACAATACCGACCGCCCGGTCTACCTGAGCGCCACCGATGGCCGGTACGGCGACCAGCTCGGCCTGAGCGACCACCTGCTGACGCAGGGCCTCGCGCGCAAGGTGGTGGACGTCGCACCGGTCGCGACTCGTGACACGGTCCGCGTACCCGGCGACGGCTGGCTGGACACGAGCCGCTCCCTGAATCTCTGGAACACGTACGGCGCTCGGCCGGCGTTCGCGCAGCACCACGGCTGGACCGATCAGGCATCGGTCAACATGGCGCTCCTGTACGTCCTGCGCGGCTACTACCTCGCGGAAGGATTGGCACAGCGCGCCCTCCCAGGCGACGGCGCACGGTCGAACACGGTCATGCAACAGGCCGCATCGATCGCGGACGCCGTGGGCTTCGCCCCGTTCACCCGCCAACCCGCAAACCCCTCCGCCGTCCCACCACCGGACCTCCCAGCCCCCAACAACGACGTACCAGAGCGAAGACCAGTCCCGAAGAACGATTCCTGAAGGGAAGGGGAATCGGCCAAATGTCTTTCTCTCCTTTCTCCTCTCCGTTTTTCTGCTTTCTGCCACCGCCGCCTAACTCGCGCTCAGTATCCCCGCCAACGCGCCGGTCGCGATGTGCGATCCGCTGAGCACCAGCACCACCGATTGCCCGCGGTACCGCGCCGCCGACCGCAACAACGCCGCGACCGGCAACGCCGCCGCACCCTCGATCAGCACCGAATGATGCGCGACCACGAGACGGATCGCCGCGCGTAGCTCGTCCTCACTCGCCAGCACCCACTCGGCCACACACGACTGGCAGATCGGAAACGTGATCGCGCCGGGTTCCACCAGGCCGGCCGTCGCGTCGGATAGGGTGTCGGCGTTCGGCAGTTCGATCAACCGCCCCGCTTCCATGCTCCGCGCCATGATGGGAGACGTCTCGGGCTGGCACCCCACCACGTGCGCTCCAGCGTTGTTCGCGGCGAGATATCCTGCGATGCCCGCGATCAGCCCGCCGCCCCCCACCGGCACGAAGACGGCGTCCATGCGCACCGCCTGTCGCAGCAGCTCGATCGCGATCGTGCCCTGGCCACCGATGATCTGCGGATCGTTGTAGGGTGAGATGTATACGCGCCCCGAATCCTCCGCGTGCCGCCGCGCGATGATCTCCACCATGCCCGGATCGGCATCGACGAGATGCAGGCCGGCACCGCGTAGCTCGAGACCCGCGATCTTCACGGGCGATGCACTGCGAGGGAGGAAGATCTCGCCCGCGATGCCGAGGACCGCCAACGCGTGGACGGTGGCGAGTGCATGGTTGCCGGTCGACGCCGTCACGACGCCGCGCGCTCGCTCGGACTCGGTCAGCGACAGCAGCTTGTTGAACGCGCCCCGCGCCTTGAACGATCCCGTGACTTGCGTGTTCTCGAGTTTGAGGAAGACGTCGCAGCCCGTATCCCGGCTCAGGATCGGCGAGTACTCGAGCGGCGTCTCCCGGATGTGCGGCCGGATGCGCGCGTCCGCCGCGCGCACTTCACGCGCGACGCCGTCGGCCGTGAATGCGGACGCGGTCACCGCCAGACTTCGACGACGCTGGTCTGCGCGCTCCCCGCTTTCGGGCCGCCGCCGATCACGAAGATCCGGTCGCCAACGGCCACCGCCGCCAGCCCGTGCCGCGCGGTCGGCATCGGCGCCGCAAGAGTCCACGCATCGCGGGCCGGGTCGTACACTTCGTGGTTCGCGAACACGCCGTCCCGCCGCTCGCCGCCAAATGTGTGGATCATCCCGCCCACCACGGCCGACGCCAGCCCCCCGCGGCGGCTTGGCATCGGCGACTTGGTGCTCCAGTGATCCGTCGCCGGATCGTACGCCTCGACGACATCGTAGTTGCGGCCGGGATCGAGCGGCCGCCCGCCGATCGCGTACACGATGCCGCCGGCGACGGCGGCCGTGAGATGATCGCGCGGGGTCGGGATGGGCGCTCGGTTCACCCAATGGTTCGTGCCTGGATCGTACACCGCGATCGAATCGAGCAGCGTGCGATTGAGCCCGAACCCTCCAACGACGATCAGCTTGCCGTTGTCCGCGACCGCCGCCGACGCGCCGCGCGGGGCGGGGAGGGGTGCGCGCGTCTCCCACGTGTTCCGGTCCGCACGGTAGATCCAGAGAGTCGTCTGCGGAATGAATTGTTGTCCCTCCAGACCACCGGCGGCGTACAGCGTGTCGCCCACGACCGCGAGCGGCATGTGATGCCGGTCTGCGGGCAGGTCCGCGATCCGCGCCCACGTGTCGTGCGCGGGATCATACCGATACGCGACCCTCGTGGGTGCGTCCGACGAGTCGAATCCGCCCGCGATGTAGATCTGTCCGCCCAACAGCGCCCCGGTGTGCTCCTGCAGCCGCACCGGTATGGGCGCCGCGACCGACCAGGATCCACCCGGCGCGAATGCAACGGCGACGACGAGCGACAGACACGATGCAGCGGCTCCAATACGCATGAATGGCAGGACCGGGGGTGATGAGGAGCCGAATCCTATCGCATCGGCGCACGCAGGGAAGCGGCACGCCACCGCGGGACGGTTCTTGCGTCCTCCACCAGGCTCAATCACCTCGGCGACGGCGGCATCCATTCACCGTTCCGATCGCGTTGATGGGCTTTTTGGTGGGTTTGAGGGGCCTGGATACGCCGTTTACTGATGGCGCCGGTCGCCACAAACCGTGCCACTGTACCTGGGGCCGTGATCTCGTGTCACGAACGTGTCACGGCCGGATCACCGTCTCCCGGCGTTCGCCTGGATGCATATCTTCCCCCTCCCCCGGAGTGGAGTGTTGTGATGGATACTGACGACACCGCCCCCCAGCAGTTGGTGTACGCCCTGAGCGCCCTGTTGCGGTCCCCCGCCTCGCCCGTTGAGCGCCAGGCCGTTCGTGCCGAAGCGCGATCCGCCGTCACGACATTCGTGCGCGGCCGCCGCGCGCAGGGGGAGCGCGCCGATCGCGTGCTCGCGTACGTACGCGAAGCGTGGCGTCGCGCGCAGAGTCTCCACGGGGACACGGTGGACCGGCTCGCCGAGCCGTGGCGCGCCCTGCGCGAGGAAGTCGTGCGCTGGGCGATGCGCGCCGACACGCCGGATGCGCTGCCCCGCCGCGAGCTCCCCGCACCACACGAAGCAAGGCTCTAACCCGGGGTTCGTGCGGCACCGCGCGCGGCTGCACCAGCAGCCGCGCGTTGTCTTATGCCTTGGCCGTGTCCTGATTCGCGGCCGCCACTACCACGCCCGGCGATGCATCGCTCCCGCGGGGCACGACGTTCCTCGCGACGCTCTTCGCGTGGCGCGCGCGGCGCCCCGGATACAATCCCGGCCGGTGTGATGCCAGTTGCGCCGTCAGTATCTCGGCCAGACACATGCTGCCGCCCCGGTCGCGCAGATCCTGCGGCGACAGCCCGGTGTAGCGGCGCAGCATGTTGCGAAACGCGGAGCCGGACGGAAATCCCATCTCGATCGCGCCGTGCTCGGTCGTCCGCCCCGGATCCTCGAGACGATGGGCCGTAAGGATGAGCCGCGCCCAGCAGCAGAGCGCACTCGGGCTCGGAAGTCCGGCGCGCGCGCACTGCAGTGCCAGTGTCTTGCGATGAACCTGCAGCGCCGCCGCGGCGCCGCCGACCGACGGCGGCGTGCGCGCGTGACGAAAGAAATACTCCAGCATCTGCGCGACCGGGAGCGGCACCAATGTCGCCAGCCGTTCGACGATGCGGTCGGACAGTGTCGTCGCCTGCGCCGACGCAAGCCGCCGGCCAAGCGTGATCCCCACATCGTCGAAGTTCGCAATGATCACATCCACCGCACCCGCCCGCGCCGCGGCGAGCATGTCGTGCGCCCCTTCCGGTGTCAGCGGGGCGTAGATGAGCACCGGGATGTTGGGATACTCCGCCCGCATCGCGCGCACCGTGCTCTCGATCGTGCAGCCGGTGTCGTCACGCCATTCGGCGATGATCGCCGTCGCCGCACCATCTGCCACGGCGCTCGCCAACTGCAGCGAGTCGTCGCAGAACGCCAGCTTCGCGTAACTGCGCACCGCCCCTCGCAGACGAGCTCGAGCGGCCGAATCATGGACGAGCGCGGCTATGGTAACCACTTGCTGATGCGTCCTGTGGTCCCGGGTTAACGAACTGGGCTTTCTTTGGATACACCACGTTGCCGGGCCCCGCACGAGGCGTCAATAGCCCCGCCGCGCCGCAGCAACGCAACTGGTGCCGTTCACCCCACCTTGAAATCGCCGGGCCCCCGCACGCCGGCCTGACAGGTTACACGGGGTACCATTGGGTTACATCGAGACCGCCCGCCGGTGTTACATGGAGATGGCCGCCCCGGCGGGCTCGCCACGCCTCCTGGCGCCGGCGAGCCAAGTGCCACACGGCGGGCCGCCGTCTCATTTTCTCGCTACTGCCATCTCCTGCTCGGCCGCGTTCTCCGACCGAAGCTGCTCCACCGCGGTCCGCAGTTGCGTCGCGAGTTGGCACTGCCCGCGCAACGCGTCGCTCAACGCCTCGGCCTGTTTCACTTGCAACGCCAGCGCCGCGGAACGATCCATCGCCTGATCCACCACCGACCGCTGCGCGGCAATGACTTCGACGGTCGACCGCACGGTGCTCGCCAGAACGTCCGCGCGCGCCAGCCGCCGCTCGAGTTGCTCCACTTGCTGCTGCCGCCCCTCGAATCCCCGCATCGTCTCCGTCGCGCTCGCGAGCGCGTCCTGCGTGGAATCGAGCAGCGCCCGGGTCTCCTCGACGTCGCGCCGCGCCGCCGCGATCGATCGCACGTCTTCCGCCGTCCGCTCCGCAATCTCACCGAGATGCGTGATCTGTCCATCGACGGCGTCGATCATCGCCTGGCGCCCGCTGATCTGCTCCAGTGCGTGCGCCGCCGCGGTCTGCGCGCTCTCCCACTGCGCCAGCAATGCCTCGAAGTTCTGCATCCGCTTCTCGACGTCGCCAAGCGCGGCTACTCGCCCGCCGACGTCGTCGAGCATCTGCGCGACGGTCGCGGTCCTGCCCCCGGCGGTTTCGAGTTGCGCCGTCAGCGACTCGCAGACGTCCTCGAGCCGCTGGGCAGCGTCGGCTGCTTCACGCCGCACGGTGGAGGCGTGGGCGAGATACTGGGTCGCCGTGTCCAAGGCTCCCTGCCGCTGCTCCAGATCCTGCCCGGCGATCCGCATCCGCTCGTTCAACCCATCGAGCGCGCCCGCCCGCGTCTCGAGGCTGTCGATCGTGCCGCTCACGTTCGTGAGCCGGCGCTCCGCTACTTCCACGGTCGCCGCCACCGCCGCGATGGTCGCGGCCACCCGCTGGGCGTTGCCCGCCTCGCGCGACAGCTCTCCGAACTGCGATTCCGCGGTCTCCATTCGTGTCCGCACCGCCTCCCCACGGTCGCCGAGCTGCGCCACCATGGTGTCCAGCTCCCCGATCCGCCGCTGGAGGTCGTCGACGACGCTGCTCCGCGTCTCGATCGCGGCAACCGATGCGGTCACCCGGTCCACCTGGCCACGGAGGGCATCCACGAGCGGCCGCATGCCCTGCAGCTCGGTGGCGTGCCCGCGCAATGCGGTCATCCGCCGGTCGGTGTCCGCCAGCCACGCATCGGCCTCGGTATGCCGCTCACGCAGGCGCGTCATCTCGCTGTACGCCAGACGCACTTGCTCCAGCCCGTCCCGCACGGCTTCGTGTGTGCCGCTGAGCGATGCCAGATCGCGCGCGACGGCCTCCACTGACGGGCGCGCCGCTTCGATCCGCTCGACGCGCGTGGTCATCGCGGCGACGCTCGCGCTCAGGACACCCGCATCGTCGCGCACGGCGCGCAAACGGTCGGCCTGCGCGGTGATCCGCTGCACGTCGTCCGATACGGTCGTGACTTGCGCGGTGAGCGCCCGGACGCGCGCCTCGGTCTCGGCCACACCGGCCGCCGCCTCGGCCGCGCCGGCCAGCCGCACTTCACACTCTTTGACTCCGCCCCGCAGCGACGCGATCCGCTCGCTCACGGCGTCGAGGCTCCGGTTCTCCATCTCGAACCGCTCGGTGCTGCTCTGCATCTCGGCACGCAATGCGTTGAGCGCGCGCTCGCCGTCGCGCTCGGCCTCATCGAGTTGCCGCTGGGTCGCCGCGATGTCGGTCATGCGCGTCAGAACGGTTGCGTGCTGGGAATGCAACGCCGCGAGTTTGCCGTCGATCGCCGCCATCGTGCCGGCCTGCTCCTCCTGTCGCCGGAACGCCGCCTCCAGGTCCGAGGTCAGCGTGACCAGATGCGAAACCTGTGCGGCCACACGGTCGATGCCGTCGCGCTGCCGTTCCACCATCGCGGTCTTCTGGGTCACTTCGTCGGCGATCGCCTTCAGCACCGTGAGCTGGTGATGGACTTCAGGCACTCCCCGCGCGAGGTTGAGGAGTGTGGTGAGCGCCTGCTCCGAGGAGGTGGCCCGCCGCTCGATGGTGTCGAGTTTGCTCGCTGTGGCCTGAAACCGCTGGTCGATCCCGTCCAGTCGCGAGGTCGCGTGCCGGTGCGCCTGGACGGCGTCGTCATGCACGGTCCGCAGCCGCTCGATGTTGTCGGACAGGTCGTGCGTCCGCGTGGTGATCGCGTCGGCGTCCAGCCGGAGCGCCGCAAACTCCGGCCTCAGGGTCAGGAAGTCATCCAGCTCGGTCCGGAAGTCGAGCGCCGCATCGACTTTCGCCAGCAGCTCGCCGCACGATGACCGGATGCGGTTCACTTCATTGCCCGTCGCCGTGACTCGTTGTGCTACCGCTTCCTGCGATGCCGCAAACTCCGCGGCCACGTCCTGCGCGGCCTCTGCCTGCTTGGCCACCTCTTCGATCTGCCCGAGGCTGGCCTCGATGCGAGCGATGCGCTCGTCCAGCGCTGAGAATTGAGCCGCGCGATCGATGGTCGTGTCCAGAGTTCGCAGTTGCTCGGCTGCGCGCTCCGCTCGCGCGATGAGAACTTCGATGGCGCCGAAATCGTAGGGTGAAGGCGCGGGATGCGATCGGTCTGCTGCTCCCGAGTGCCGCGCCGAGCCAGTGGAAGACCGCCTCTTGAAAGTCGAGAAGTCCAGCATGGCTCGCCCCCAGTTTTTCTGTCGTGTCCGCGCGGATCGTTGGCTGTGCACTGGAGACGGCCCGGCGTCAACAGAGTCACGGGACAATTCGCGGCACTCACGACCCCCGAGAGACGGAATGACCGGCTCTCCCATCGCGGGCGCGCCACAGTCGCCGAAGTGCGGCAGAAATGATCGTTCGGAGGCCATTTGATCTCCGAACTGTGCTGGCGACCGTCAAGAATTCGTACAATCACCGCGCAAGGGTGATTGGCCGGATCCGCACCGCGAGAACTCCGCCAGCAAATGCGATGGCCTCTGCGGCATGTGCCAATCCTCACCGTCCAGTGATCCGATCGCGCTCCGGCGGGCTGTCGAAACATGAGCGAATGAGATTGCCAATCGGTCAAACAAATACCACGGACATTGCGCCGTGGTGTTTTCGAGTTGGTCGAACGGTGATTTCAACGTCCTGGCCGAGGGCTGTGAGAAACTCCATGAGACGCCCGACGGAGAAGGTCCCAGCCCGATTGCGCGCTAGGGCTGATACGTGGGGCTGCTGGACGCCTAGAATTTTGGCGGCCTGCGCCTGTGTCAGTCCACGTTCCTTGATGATGCGCGCAATCCGCAACGTCAGCCGCGCCTTCATTAATTCCTGATCAGCATCAGCCAGGCCGAGATCCGCGAACACATTACCGCTCCCCGCGACAACACGGTCAGCTTTGGGGGTTTTGCCTTTTGCTTTCATATCAGCCCTGCCCTTCTTTGTAGTGACGTTCCGCGGCCGCCAACCGCCTGTGGATGAGGTCGATCTCGGACTTCGGGGTAGCGATACCTGCTTTGGCCTTCTTCTGGAAGGCGTGCAGCACGTAAACCACCCCTTGAAAGCGAACCGTATAGACTGTGCGCCAGGCGTTGCCGTCGAACGGCATCACGATCTCCATTACGGAGCGGCCACCAAACCCTCTCAACGGTGTGGCTGCCGGGTCGGTAAAGCCCTTCTGCGCCGCGAACAGGGCATAGCCGACGTCGCGGCGTACCTGCTTCGGAAAGCCCCGCAAGTCTCGCTGGGCCGATCCGACCCAGCGCAGCGGTTTCACCTGTTCGTCGTCGGTCAATATACTAGTATACATCTATTTATCTTTCGGGTCAAATTGGTGGCATTGAAGGTCCGCAATGAAGCCTTGCTTACGATGGCCATGCGGGTCTTTCTGACGCGCGACAACCGAGCGGCTGCCAACGACGATGCCTACAGCCGCGCCGGTAATCGCATCTTCCCTGATGGTGTGCCGCGTCGGCGCAAGCTGGGAAAACGTCCCCGAGCGGCCTGACCACGCGGGTGCTACCGCCACCGGCCCGGGTCTAACCACCAGGACCGGCGGTCACAACTCCATGTGGAAGGCCGGATGCGGCGGCACTAGGCAGCGGGGGCCGTTCGAGAACGGCCCCCACCCTCAGATACACCAAAGGCTGGGACCTTCGATCCGCGTCGCCGGCACATTCCTGCCAGCTTCACCGGCTCCCCGGCCAGCACCATTGGCGCCCACCCTTGGCTGCACCCAAGGCCAAGCTCTTCGATCCGCGCTCTCGGTCTGGATCCCGCCCGCCTGCCGCTCACCGGACCACTAGCCCGCCAACTTGCCCCCAAGCCCCCCGGCCTTCGATCCGCACCTCCAGCCCGCAAACTGTCGCCCCTGACCCTCTGGGTGCAGATTCCAGCCCATCAGTGCTGGCGCCTCCGGCCTGGCGTGATATCATGGTTGGTCGTTCCCGGGCGCAAAGCATGACTTCACGGTACGGACACCCTCGCGTCTGGACCATGTCGTCCGCCGGACCCCCGGACGGAACCCCATTCATCAGGAGGCGGCCATGAGCCACTCAGCCGGCGGTATACCAGACGGTGATGTACTCGAGACGATCGCGGAGGCCGCGTCGCCCGCCCCTCGCCACGACCGTCGCGCGTTCCTCGAGAGTGTCACGCTCGGAGCCGCGGCGCTCGCCGCGTCCATGACGGCAGCCCCAATGGTGTCGGCGATGGCCGAGTCCGCCGCGGCACGCAGAACCGGTTCGGCTGGCCCGTGGAGCGACGCATGGCTCGATGGGATCAAGGGTACCCACAAACAGTTCTTCGACGGCGTCACCATCAATGATGGATTCGCCATGGTGTTCGCCGCCAACTTCCTCAATCTCAACAAGGAAGCCTACGGGCTCACCGATCACGATCTCACAGCGGTCGTCGGGCTCCGCCACCTCGCGATGCTGATGGCACTGACGGACCCGATGTGGGAGAAGTACGGCATCGGCAAAGCATTCAACATCACGGACCCGGCGACCAAAGCGATCGCGACCCGCAACCCGTTCCTCCGTAAGGAAGGCATGCCGTTCCCTGGCTCGGAAATTCCGGCCATAATGAGCCGCGGAGTCATTTTCACCGTGTGTAACGTTGCCCTGACGGTGCTGAGCGGTAAGGTGGCGAGTGCCGCCAACGTGTCTGCCGATGAGGCGAAGAAGGAATGGACCGCGGGCATCGTGCCGGGCATGACGATCGTCCCCGTCGGGGTGCTCGCCGTCAACCGCGCGCAAGAAAAAGGCTGTACGTACTGTTACGGCGGTTGATCACAGTCCCGAGGCCGCGCACGCGGACATGTTCGTGACGGTGCTCGGCCTCGGGCTGGCGTTGGTCGTCGGATTGTCTCTCGGACTGCTCGGCGGCGGCGGCTCGGTGCTGACGGTGCCGATCTTCGTGTACGTGATGGGCTTCGAGGCCAAACAAGCGATCGCGATGAGTCTCATCGTGGTCGGTGCCGCAAGTCTCGTCGGCGCGGTCCGCCACTGGCACGCGGGCCGCGTCAACCTCCGGGTCGCGGTTTCCTTCGGCCTGGTCGCCATGGCCGCGTCCTACGGAAGCGCACGCCTCGCGAAGTTCGTCAGCGGACCCACGCAGCTCGTACTCCTCGCGATCGTCGTGTGCGCGGCCGCGATCTCAATGGCCCGCTCCGCGCAGCCCGATGTCATTCAACCCCCTACCAGCGACCCGGTCATCGTGATCGGCCCACCATCGGGTCTCCGGCTGATGCCGGTCGCGATCGGCGTCGGCCTGCTCACGGGACTCGTCGGCGTCGGCGGCGGATTCCTCATCGTGCCCGCGCTGGTGCTCCTCGGCCGCGTGCCGATCAAGCTCGCGATCGGAACGTCACTCCTGGTCATCGCCATGAACTGCGCGGCCGGAATCGTCGGCTATCTTGGGCGTGTGACGATGCCGTGGGAGACTGTCGGGTTATTTACGGCCGTGGCGATCACCGGGCTGTTCGCCGGATCACACCTCGTGGGATTCGTCTCGCCAGCGTCGCTGCGGCGTGGGTTCGCCGTGCTCCTGATGTGCGTCGGGACGTTCGTGCTGGTGCAGAACTGGCGGGTACTCGCGGGTGCGGCGTCGTCCGGCTACGACCGCGCATCGTCCTGGCACCCCGGCAAGGCGTGATGCTCGTACGACGCCTCTACCATCCCCGGCTCGCGCAAGCCAGCTACCTCATCGCGTGCAACAGGTGCCGCGAGGCGGTGGTCATCGATCCGCTGCGCGATACGGAGTTGTACGTGGCCGCGGCAGCTGCCGAAAATGTCCGCATCACGGCGGTCACCGAAACCCACGTCCACGCGGACTTCATCTCCGGCAGCCGCGATCTCGCGGCCCGCACCGGCGCGCACCTCTATCTCTCCGGTGAGGGTCGCGGTCCCTGGTCCTACACCGACGCATATGTCGCGGACGCCGGCGCGACGCTGCTCCACGCCGGCGACGTGATCCGCATCGGTGACATCGAGATCACGGTGCTCCATACGCCCGGCCACACGCCCGAGCACCTGTCGTTCCTCGTGACCGATTCTGCGGTCGCCGCCGAGCCCATGGCCGCGGTCACCGGCGACTTTGTCTTCGTCGGCGATGTCGGTCGCCCCGATCTCCTGGAACGCGCGGTTCTCATCGCCGGCTCCGCGGATTCCGCGGCGCGCCAGCTCCACGCGTCGGTGCAGCGCCTCGCGGGCTTCGCCGATCATCTCCAGCTCTGGCCCGGGCACGGGGCCGGGTCGGCGTGCGGCAAAGACCTGAGCGGCGTCCCGCAATCCACGCTGGGCTACGAACGCCGCTACAACTGGGCATTCCGCATCGATGACGAGACGGAATTCGTGAAGGCCGCGCTGCACGGCCTGGCCGAGCCACCGGCCTACTTCGCGGAGATGAAACGCGTCAATGCCCGCGGGCCGGGGCGCTGGAGCGATGTGACACGCCCAGCGCTCGTGGCTCCCGCTGACATCGTCGAAGCGGTGTTAGGTGGCGCGATGGTGATCGACATACGTGCCGCCGCCGATTTCGGCCGCGGGCACATCCCGGGTACGATCAACATCCCGCTCAACCGCTCGTTCCTGCTGTGGGCCGGCTCGCTCATCCCGCTGAACAGCGCCGTCACGCTCATCGGCGATGAGGCACAGCTCGCGGACGCCGTGCGCGATCTCGCGCTCATTGGCATCGATCACGTGGCGGCCTACGCCGGCCCCGAGGTCGTAGATGCCTGGCAGCGCAGCGGGAGGCCGCTCGAGCAGGTCGCCCATACGACGACCGATGCGGTTGCGGCCGAGGCGGGGAATGGAGGGATCTCGGTCATCGATGTCCGATACTCCGCGGAATGGGATGCCGGTCATGTACCCGGCGCGACGCACATTCCCCTGAGTGCGCTCCGCGACCGGCTCGCCGGCCTGCCCCGCGACAGACCTCTCGTCGTGCACTGCCAGACGGACGGACGCGCCTCTATCGCCGCCAGTGTCCTCCAGGCGGCAGGCTTCGCAAATGTCGCCGAAATGCGCGGCGGCATGACGGCCTGGCGACGCGCCGGCCACGATGTGGCCACCGGCCAGGACGGGTGAGCCCGGGTCTCGGGATCCCCGCCGGGCGCCCGCTCGCGGCCGCTTCTGTGAGAGTGCTCATCGCTGCGCTCGCGGCTGTGGTCATCGCCTCGGCGTGCAGCGCTCCGGCGCCGCCGGACGCGATGCACAATGCGGCGAATCGGACGCCCCCTGGGTCCGGCACGATCGATTCATCCGTCGTTCCGCCGGATAGCGCAATCCCGCACGACTCGCTCGGCGCCTCGATGCGCCGCGGGTTGGCGCTGCTCGCCCACACCGGCGACAGCCTGCCCGGATACGTCGGCGCCAATCTCCGGTGCCTGAGCTGTCACCTCGATGGCGGCCGCAGGCCGCTCTTCTCGCTGGTCGGCGCGTTCGTCCGCTACCCCCGCTTCGTCGAACGCTCCGGAGCAGTCGCGACGATCGAGGATCGCATCAATTTCTGCTTCACGCGGAGTCTCACCGGGCGCGTGCTACCCGCCGGGAGCCGCGAGATGCACGATATGGTGAGCTACTTCGCGTTCCTGTCATCGAACGTGCCGCCAGGTGCCCACGTGCGCGGAGAAGGCACGCCGCAGATCGCCACCCTCACCGGCGACTCGGCGCGCGGCGCAGCCCTCTACGGTGCGCAGTGCGCGCGCTGCCACGCGGCCGATGGCGCCGGGACGGTCGTCGCGCCGGCAGTGTGGGGGCCACGGTCATTCAGTATCGCGGCCGGTATGGCGCGCGAGCAGCGGCTCGCGTCTTTCATCAGATACGCGATGCCGTTCGACCGGCCAGGCACGCTGAGCGATCAGGATGCGTACGACCTCGCCGCGTTCGTGATGTCGCATCCGCGACCGGATCTCCCGGCGAAATCGCGCGACTGGCCTGCCGGCGGCGCACCGCGCGATGTCCCCTATGCCACAACCGGGCACCAGGCCTATCACCCGCCGCCGCTGATCCCACGCACCGGCGATACGCTGGACATGATCGTCCCGCTCCCCGCAGTACTCCCAGCCTCGCCAGCGAAACACTGACCCCCGGCCCGTCCCCTTTCTCCTCTCTCCTCTCTCCTTCACCTGTCTGTCTGCATGATGTCCGCGATGTCCGCGGCCCTGGATCCAGCCGGGTCGGCGGATTCCATCCCGGATCCGTGCGCGGCACGATGCCACGACCGGCGGCTGATCGTCGCAGCCCGGTCTATTAAATGAATGAGCACTCCCACGGCGTCTTCAGGATGTTCTCCCGCTTGACGCGTATGACCCCGCACGGCGCTCACGACCACGTCTCGCAGGATGTCGAGCTCACGGCGCAGCGCGTCGATTCCCCATCCCATGGCATGCCGCCGCGTCCCGTGCGTCTCTGCGACGATCCGCTGGATAGCGCTCCCGTCTCGTAACAGGGCCGCCGCGTCCGGGCCCGCTTCGCCGATGATCACCAGCGTCTGCGCGATGTCGGACAGCAATGTCACAGCGTGATCCTCCAGTGGCGCCCTCCGCAGGCGCTTGCCTCCCGGGATCATCGGGTCCATGCGAAGCCGGCCGACAAAGGTCTCGAGCAGGCGCTCATTCTCCCGCAGCAGAAAGCCCCCGACGTCGGTGAGCCCTGGCATGCTGAGGACCGCCGCCGCGCGCTTCGGACGGGGCGCCCGCGCATCGGCGTCGTCGGCCGCCGGCAACCACACGGTAAATACCGACCCCGTGCCCCGCTCGCTCTCGAGTGTCACGTCGCCGCCCAGAAGCCGCGCCAGACGACGGCTGATCGTCAGCCCGAGCCCGGCACCCCCGCGCGTACGCGTCGCGCTTCGGTCCACCTGGTGAAATGCGTCGAACACGATCGCCTGATCGGCGGGGGCGATGCCGATCCCCGTGTCCTCGACGCGAATGAACGCCCACGGTCCGCGGCCTCGCACCCGCACCGCCGGATCCGCGCCTGCCATCGTCCCGAACCCCACGGTGACGACACCCCCCGCGTTGGTGAATTTGATCGCGTTGGTCAGCAGGTTGATGAGTATCTGCCGCAGCCGGTACTCGTCGCCGATGAATCTCAGGCGCGTGGTGCCGGGCCGGTCATCCACGAGCCGCACTCCGCGCGCGGCAGCAAGCGGCCGCGTGATATCGAGCGCGGTGTCGAGGGCGAGGCCGGCATCCGCAAGCTCGTGCGCGACTTTCATCTCGCCCGCGTCCACTTTCGCGAGATCGAGCACGTCGTCCACGAGACCGAGCAGATGGCGGCTGCTGCTCGCGAGGCGCGCGAGATACGTGTGCTGATAGTCGGTCAGCGGACCGGCGAGCCCCAGCTCCAGCAGTTGCGCGTATCCCTGAATCGCGTTGATCGGGGTCCGGATTTCGTGGCTCATCGCGGCCAGGAATTCGCTCTTTACGGCGTTCGCGGCCTCCGCATCCGCGCGCGCGTGCCGTTCGGCTTGATACAACCGCGCCCGTTCCGCCGCCTGCGCACACTGCTGCGCGAGCGCCACCATGAATCGCCGCGCATCGCCGTCGAAGCGCATGGTGTCGCCCGACACCACGTGCCGGCGCTGGTGGAAACTGAGCCCGAGCGCACCGAGCACCCGTCCTTCCGCCACCAGCGGCAGCGCTGCCCACGCCCGGCCCCCCTCGAGACCCCGGAGCGGGCCCGCTTCCTCGAACCGCGACAACCAATCCGCCTCGGACTCCACGAATACCGGCTGGCCCGACCGGACGGACTGCGGCAGCGCCAGCACGGCATCGATCGGAATGTGGCGCCACCGTTCCGGCCAATCGCGACCGTATCCGGATTGGCGGACGAGATCCAGTGCGCTGCCATCGCCGTTCACCAGATACATGGCGCCTGCGGACGCACCGAGCGCCGGTACGGCTTGGTCGAGGATGACGGTCGCCACGTCCTCGGGCGTGATCGCGCCAGCCAGCGCGGCGGCGACTTGCTCCACACGCCGCGAATCGCGCAGACTGCGAACCTGCTTGGTCGCGTCCTCGATGATCGAGACCACGTGCGATGCATGCCCCGATGGGTCGCGAACGACGGTCATGTTGACGCGCGCCCATACCCACGTTCCCGCTTTGGTGATGTAACGCGTGTCTATCGCGACGTTCGCAGGATTGCCGGCGGTCGCGTCCGCATTTCCGCTTGCGCTCGCGTCCGCCAGCGCGCGATCGAATTCGGCCCGCACGCGCGAGACGTCATCTGGATGCGTGATGTCGAAGACGGTCATCCGGGCCAGGTCCCGCGCGGTGTACCCGGAGATTGCAGTGAATGCGGGATTCACCCACAGGAAACACCCGTGCGGATCGGTCATTGTCACACCGATCGCCGTTGTGACTATGCCGGCCAGCAGAGCGCTGTCGTACGCGTCCGAGCCGTCGGCAGCGGCGTTGCGTTCGCCGGCGCCGGCCTCGCGGGGATGCGGTTCGGCACGCTTCCCGTCGTGGCCGGGCTGGCGGTTGCTCTGCCCCAATGTGCCTCCCGCGCGCACGGGGTTGCTGGCCGAGGTGCCGTTGCGGGGGGCGGCGCCGATCCAGCATCGGCGACCGCGCGTTTTTCGAAGCGCCCCGCACAATGACGTAGTGCATTTCTACGGCCATTGTGGGGCGAAATACCGGACGCGACGGCATCTGGAAATGCGGCGGATGTAACGGCTGTAACGGTGCGCCCCGCCCTGAGTGCTTCAGGCTGATTCTGACGGCCTCGGCGCGCTCGTACGGCGCTTTTGCAAGGGCCGCAGGCCCAGCCGATTATCGATTCCTAATGTGTTGCTCGCTCGCGGACCGGGCGTCAATACGAATGATGACTCCCCGTGCATACCGCCTGGCCGCGCTCGCCGCCGCCACTCTGACCGGGTCGCTCGCCGTCGCGTGCAGCTCCAGCAGCTCCAGCGTCGGTCTCTCCAGCAACGATCGCTCGGACACAGTGACGGTCGCCGCGGAGCAGACCGGGTTCGTGGAATCCGGCGCCGGTGATCCGGCCTTCGCATCTCCGGGCTCGGACATCATCGTCGGCGACGATGCAGCCCGAGATCCCCTCATCGGTGTGCGAGGGTTCGTGGGGTTCGACCTCACCAGCCTGCCGAGGGGAATCAACGTGCAGTCCGCGACGCTGGTGGCGGCACAATGCGCCATCTCAGGGTCGCCGTTCATCCTCGGCAATGTGGTCGTCGATCACGTCACCTACGCAGTGCCCTTCGACACGACGGTGTTCGCGGCAAACGCGATCGCCTCGCAGGTCGGGACGCTCTCCACCGACGCGTCCATCGGCATGCGGAGCCTGGCAGTCACGTCGAGCGTCGCCAACGACATCGCCGCCAGCCGCGGATCGTCACAATTCCGGCTCCGTATGTCGACCAATAATGACGCGGGCAACGGCCCGTCCAATCAGGTAATCTTCGCCTCGGACAGCGCCCATACGCAGGACTGCACTCCCGCCAGCGGCCAGCAGCCCCGCCTGATCATCGTGTTCCTGCCATAGTTCTGCGTTGCGGACCGATGTGCGTCGCAAGGGCCGGTCTTCGACCGGTCCTTCGTGTTTTCCGTCCACGTCTCATCGGCTTTCGCCACCGGTCGGCAACAGCACCCGGTCCACGCGATCCCACTGTAAAGGCGATCGGAAGGTTGCCCTGGTAGGGGCCGGTCGCGACCGGCCCGCCCTTCCCGGCCCCAGCCACATTTCACCGGCCCTCGCCGATGTAGTGCCCATACACCATCCGCGAAATATCGGCGATCATGGCACGCGCCACTCGCTCGTCCGGTATGCCGCTCGTCAGCACCACCAGCACGTACGGCGGCGCAGTCGCCGGATACACGATCGCCGCGTCGTGCAACACGCCCGTGATCTGCCCGGTCTTGTGCGCAACTTTCGTCCCGGCCGGCAACCCGGCCGGGATTTCCGTGTTGAACTCCTGCCCGACTAACACCCGTCGCATCGCCGCACAATCCGCCGGTGTCGCGGCCCTGTCCTGCTGTATCGCCATGAGCAGCGCGCCAAGATCCCGCGCGGTCGTCGTGTTGTTCAACCCCCGCGCGAACGCCTTGCCGTCTTCCACTCCGCGCAACACACGGATGTGACTCGCACCGAGCGCATGCGCGGTCGAGTCGGCACGCGACGCGCCCACGAGTCCGATCACGGTGTTGGTGGCAAGGTTACTCGAGCGCTGGATCATCCGCATCGTGAGGTCGCGGACGGTGACGCTGTGCCCCACGAGGTCGTACATGCCACTGTCCGAATCGTCTTTCGGATCGAGCGCGTACGGTGAACCATCCGCGATGCTCGCGAACTGGTTGCGCACGATGATCTCCTGGCCAAGTGCAAGCCGCCCGGCTTCCGCATCGCGGAAAACCTGGATCATGATCGCGATTTTCATCGTGCTCGCGGCGTGGAAGCTGCTGTCCGCGCCGATCGCGAGGGTGTCCGCCGGCGCGTCCACCGCCCGATAGTAGATCCCGGCCGCGGCTCCAGGCACAGCAGCCACGCGCTGCCGGATCACGGCCGCAAGCGAGTCGCCGGAGCCGGCGCGCATCACCCGCGCCGGGGACGCACCCGTTGCCGGATGATGCCCCGCACACGCGGCCAGCAATCCCGCACCCGTGATCATCAAAAGCTGCCGGACGCGATAAGACACGATTGCCAGTGGGCTGAGGTAAAGGACGGTATCTGCGGAATGTCGCTCCACAGCACGAGCAGCCACCAGTCGTTGCCACCACCCACCAGTCGCCGAGAGCAGCAGGCGCCGTTCGAGAACGGCGCATTCTGCCGCACCCCGCCGGCAGCCGCACCCCGCCAGCAGCCACCAGTCGCTGCCACCACCCACCAGTCGCCGAGAGCAGCAGGCGCCGTTCGAGAACGGCGCATTCTGCCGCACCCCGCCGGCAGCCGCACCCCGCCGAGCCGCCACCAGTCGCTGCCACCACCCACCAGTCGCCGAGGGCAGCAGGCGCCGTTCGTGAACGGCGCCTCCCGGCGTTTCGTCGCAAAGCCAGACTCGACGCCACCCCCGGCCACGCCCCAGATTGCCGCATGAAATCCATTGGCCGCCGGCTATCTCGGCGCTCTCCTCACCATCGGCTCTCGCGTGAACCGCCCCCCATCCCCGCCGCCATCTGAGCCGGTCTCACTCGCGATCGTCAACGCCCACGTGTGGACCGGAGAACCCACCAGGCCCTGGGCTGGCGCGGTGGCCGTGCGAGCCGGTCGGCTCGCGGCCGTCGGGTCGAGCGCGGAAGTGCAAAAACTGGTGACCGCCGCGACGCGTGTGGTGGATGCACACGGGGCGATGGTCGTGCCGGGGTCCACGATCGAGGAGGCCCTGAGGGCCTACACCAGCGGTGCGGCATACGCCGAGTTCCAGGAGCACGACAAGGGAACGCTGGCGCCGGGCAAGCTGGCTGATTTCGTCCTCCTGGACCGCGACTTGACCCGCACGCCCGCCGCCGAGCTCCGCAACGCACGGGTCCTCATGACCGTAGCCGGAGGGACGCCGGTGTACGAGCGGCTGCCACAGCAGGGAAGGGGGTCGCCGGGGCCGGCAGCGCCGTGATACTCGCTCTATCATTACTCTGCGCCGGCCGCACACACACCGGCCCGCGGCTGTCTCATCTACTTTCTACTTTCTACTTTCTTCTCTCTCCTATGGGAACTCGGATCACGCGCCTGACAGCGCTCCTCGCCGGTCTTGTCGTCGCGGCTTGCACGCCATCAGGATCGGCACCATCGGCCGGATCAGCCGGCGCCGCTGGCACCTCGGCCACCGCCACGGATACGACGCATCCGGCTGCCGCTCCCGCCGCGCCCGCGTCAGGCGCCCGGCCGTTCGCGGCACCCGCCTCGCCGTCCAACCCCGCGCCGATCACGGTCACCAGCAGCACCTTCACGGCCGGTGGCACGCTGCCCACGTCGTCCGAGTTCAATGGCTGCGGCGGCGGCAATACATCGCCCCAGTTGTCGTGGTCCGGCGCGCCGCCCGGCACCAAGAGCTTCGTCGTCACGCTGTTCGATCCCGACGCGCCGACCAGCACGGGCTTCTGGCACTGGACGGTGTTCAACATCCCCGCCACGGTCACCAGCCTCCCCGCTGGAGCAGGCTCCGCGGCCAGTCCGGTAAAGGGCTCCAAGAGCGGCTACACGGACTACGGGTTCAGCCACTACGGCGGACCATGCCCGCCCAACGGCGACCAGCCGCACCACTACCTGTTCCACGTCTACGCGCTCGATGTCCCCACGATACAGGAGGTCGGCCCGCAGTCCACCGGCGCGAATATCATGTTCTACCTGCGAGGCCACTTGCTCGCGCAAGGATCGATCGAAGGCCTGTTCGCCCGGTAGTCGCCAGCGCGATGCGTGGAACGTGATCGAATGACTGCAACACGACGCGCCCTGTGGTTCGCCGCGCTCGCTCTGGGCGCGGTGGCCACGCTCGCCGCAACGCCGCCTCGGCTGACGCCACCCGGCGTAACGCCACCTGGCGTAACGCCACCTGGCGTAACGCCGGCCGTCAGCCCGCAAACGGGCGGAGCAGCGCCGGCGTTCTCGATAGAACAGGTGCTGTCCGCTCCCTTCCCGAGCGATCTCGCCGCCGCACCCGTTGGCGGTGCGGTCGCGTGGGTCTTCGACAGCGCCGGCGCCCGCAATATCTGGGTCGCCGCTCCGCCATCCTACTCGGCCCACCGCGTGACGGCGTACGCCGGCGACGATGGCCAGGTGATCACCGATGTCCGCTGGACGTCCGGCGGCCACGGTCTCGTCTACGTGCGCGGCGGCGATGCCAATTCCCACGGCGAGATCGCTAACCCCGCGCTCATCCCGTCAGGCGCCGAGCAGGCTGTCTGGACGGTCACACTCGGCGCTGGCATGCGGCCCGCGGGCCCGCCGCGCCGCGTGGGCGAAGGGCATTCGCCCGCGGCATCGCCCGCCGGCAATCGCGTCGCCTACATCCTCAAGGACCAGATCTGGTGGACGACCACCGACGGGCGCACGCCGCCGGCTCAGGTCCTTCATACCCGCGGCCACGCGTCCGGGCTCCGCTGGTCTCCCGACGGGAACCGCCTCGCGTTTGTGAGCGATCGCGGCGCGCACGGCTTCATCGGGGTCTACGATGTGACCGCGCACACGCTCACGTACCTCGCCCCATCGGTCGACCGCGACGCCGACCCCTCATGGTCGCCGGACGGACACGAGATCGCTTTCATACGACGCCCCGCTCGGACGCGGATGTCTGTCTTCGGCGCACAACGCGCCGGCCAACCCTGGTCCATCTGGCTCGCAGATCCCGCCACCGGCATCGGACGCGCCATCTGGCATGCCACCGAAGGACGCGGCAGTGTCTTCCACGAGTTGGACGACGCCACGCAGTTGTTCTGGACGGCGGGGAATGAGATCGTCTTCCCATGGGAGCACGACGGCTGGGAGCATCTCTATGGCGTGCCGTCCGCGGGCGGCGACGCGACGCCGCTCACGCCTGGCGAGTTCGAGATCGAGAATGCAGCTCTCACACCCGATCGCTCCGCCCTCATCGTCAGCAGCAACCAGAACGATCTCGAGCGGCGCCACCTCTGGCGAATCCCCGTCACCCCCGGCTCCGCCGCTGAGCGCGTGGTGACCGGCGATGACTCCGCGCGAGGTGACATCGAATGGGCGCCCGCCCCGCTCGCCGATGGCAGTGGCATCGCGTTGCTCTATTCAACGGCGAACAGGCCAGCCACGCCGGCGCTCGTCACCGGCTCGCACGGCCCGATCCGCAACCTCGCGAACAACGCGCTACCCGCCGCGTTCCCGCTGCACTCGCTCGTCCAGCCACAGTTGGTGACGTTCCCCGCGGCGGATGGCATGGAGCTGCACGGCCAGCTCTTCCTCCCGCCAGGCGACGACCCGGCGCACCCCACCCGGCACCCCGCGGCCGTGTTCTTCCACGGAGGCTCGCGCCGCGAAATGCTCCTCGGTTGGCACTACATGCAGTACTACTCCAATGCCTACGGGATGAATCAGTACCTCGCGAGCCGCGGCTATGTCGTGCTGTCGGTGAACTACCGGAGCGGTATCGGCTACGGTCTCGATTTCCGCGAGGCGATGAACTACGGCGCCACAGGCGCGTCGGAATACAACGATGTCGAAGGCGCAGGTCTCTATCTCCGCGGCCGCTCCGATGTCGACCCGGCCCGCATCGGCGCCTGGGGCGGTTCCTACGGCGGGTATCTGACCGCGCTCGCCCTCGCGCGCGCATCGGACTTGTACGCGGCGGGCGTCGACTGGCATGGTGTGCACGACTGGAATCTGGAATTCGATGCGCTGGTCCCCGGATGGGATACTGAGCGGGATCTCCAGGCCCGCCGCCTCGCGTACCGGTCGTCGCCGATGTCCTCGACCGCCACATGGCGCTCGCCGGTCCTGCTGATCCAGGGCGACGACGACCGAAATGTGAATTTCGACCAGACGGTCCAGCTCACCGAGGATCTCCGCGCTCGCGGTGTGCACGTCGAGACGATCGTGTTCCCGGACGAGGTGCACGATTTCGTCCAGCATCGGCACTGGGTCGAAGCATATCAGGCGACCGCGGGGTTTCTCGACCGCATGCTGAAGAACGGCGGGTAGCCGCGTGGACCATCCCGCTATCCCGCATCTCAGGCAGGCCGACCCCATCCTCGGCCGCATCATCGACCGCGTCGGCAAACTCCCGCCTGGCCCGCGCACCGACGGCACGCACCTCGGCGCACTCGCCCGCGCGATCGTCTTTCAGCAGCTCTCAGGCAAGGCGGCCGGTACCATCCACGGCCGCTTCGAAGCGCTCTACGGTGGACGCGCGCCCACTCCGGAAGAATTGCTGGCCACGCCCGACGAAAAACTGCGAGCCGCTGGCCTCTCTCGCGCCAAGACGCTGTATCTCAAGGATCTCGCTGCCCGTGCCGCCGACGGCACGGTCCCCGTAGACCGGCTTCACGAGCTCGGCGACGACGCGCTCATGGAAGCGCTCACGAGCGTCAAAGGCATCGGCAAGTGGACCGCGCAGATGTTCATGATGTTCCGCCTGGGCCGCCCCGATGTCCTGCCCGATCTCGACCTCGGCGTCCGCATCGCAGTGCAGCTCGCCTACAACCTGAAGCGCATGCCGACACCCAAGGAGGTCCTCGCGCGTGGCGCGGCATGGACACCATACGCATCATTCGCGGCATGGTATCTGTGGCGGAGTCTCGAGTTGCCGGAAACGGCGGACGCACGCCGGAGACTGCTGGCCCGCGACGCCGCGAAACGCCGCAAACACGGCGCACCGAAGCGCGCCCTCACGAAGCGCGCCGTCACGAAGCGCGCTATCACGAAACGCGGCGGCAAGGCCCGCCGCCCCGGCACAGTGAAGCGCGGCGCATCGAAACGGCCGGCAGCGAAACGCTCGGCGGCCAAACGCGCGGCGGCGAGACGGAGCAGATGACCACATTCCGGCGCGGCGCCGGTGAGGAGGCATGACCGATGTCGAGTGAATCCGCACCGCTGAGCGGACCTGATCTCCGCACCGCCGGTTGCGCCGCCACGGATCTCGGTGATGGTGCGATGCTCCTGGGTCACGCGGGGGGAGAACCGGTCGTACTCGCGCGGCATGGCCACGAGGTGTTCGCGGTGGCCGCCGCGTGCACGCACTACAGCGGGCCGCTCGTGGAGGGATTGCTCGTCGGCGACACCGTGCGCTGTCCGCTCCACCACGCGTGCTTCAGCCTCCGGACCGGGGCGGCGCTCCGCGCGCCCGCACTGAACCCGATCGCATGCTGGGATGTCGAACGCCGCGGCGGCCGGTGGTACGTGATGGCCAAACGCGCGGAACGCGATCCGCTGGCGCCTGCCGGCCCTGTTCCCGAACGGCGCCCGTCTCCCCAGTCAGTCGTCATCATCGGCGCTGGCGCCGCCGGCAGTGCGGCGGCGGAGATGCTCCGGCGTGAAGGGTTCTCGGGCTCGGTCACGATCGTCGACGGTGAACTGGATTCTCCCTACGACCGTCCCAATCTCTCGAAGGATTTCCTGGCAGGCACGGCGCAAGCGGAATGGATGCCGCTCCGCCCGCCCGGTTTCTACGACGAGCACAAGATCGATATCATCCGCGCCCAAGTGGCGTCGATCGATGTCGCACGCGCCGAGGTCGTGCTGGAACCACCCCTCCGCGCAGGGGCCGGTCGTCGAGGGCAGCCGGCGCCGTTCGAGAACGGCGCAATCTCTGCCCAACATCAGCAGCCAGAGGGCAACCGCCGTGTGCCTTATGGCGCGCTGCTGATCGCCACCGGCGCGGAAGCGGTGCGCCTGGACATTCCGGGCCATGAGCGGCCACATGTCTTCACGCTGCGCTCGTGGGACGACAGTCGCGCCATCATCGCGGCGGCCGAGGGGAAACGCCGCGCCGTGGTCATCGGCGCGAGCTTCATCGGTCTCGAGGTCGCGGGCTCACTGCGGCAGCGAGACATCGAGGTCCGTGTGGTCGCCCCCGAATCCTCACCCCTCGAGCGCGTCCTCGGCCCCCAGTTCGGCGGATACATCCGGACGCTGCACGAAGGGCACGGCGTCGAGTTCCATCTGCGGGCGAAGCCCGCGAAGATCGAAGCCGGATCGGTCACCCTCGACAACGGCGCGTCGCTGCCAGCAGATCTCGTCGTGGCCGGCGTCGGCGTGCGGCCGCGCACTGACCTCGCAGCCCAGGCCGGACTTGCCGTCGATCGCGGGATCACGGTCAACGAGTTTCTGGAGACGAGCGTACCGCGGATCTATGCCGCCGGCGACATCGCCCGATGGCCGGATCCACACACCGGCACGCGGATACGCGTCGAGCACTGGGTGGTCGCCCAGCGCCAGGGACAAACCGCGGCGCGCAACATCCTCGGCAACCGCGAGCGCTTCGACGCCGTACCGTATTTCTGGAGCCACCATTACGATGTCGCGATCCGCTACAGCGGCCACGCCGAGCAATGGGACCGGATCGATGTGGCGGGCACGCCAGGGAAGGGACCCGCGTCCGTCGCCTACCGCGCCAAAGGCAAGACGCTCGCCATCGCCAGCATCGATGCGAATCACGTAAACTTGCAAGCCGAAGCCGCCCTGGAGCGCGATGACGAAAGCGCCCTCGCTCGTATCGTCCCAGCAGGCGCGTAACGCTGTTTTCTCTTTTCTCCTTTCTCCTTTCTCCCCTCTCTCTTTATGACTGCTCCGTGGAAACGGGCCGCTCTCTGCGGCGCACCGCTCCTTCTTTCCGTCGCGGTGTTGGCCGGCTGGGCGCCACCCGCCGGGCCAGATGCTACTCTCGCCGGCTATTCCGCGGACGCCTCCCGTATGGAACGCGACTGGGAGACGCAGTTTCGGGCGATACCGGACCCCACGCGCTTGCGCGAGTCGCTGCGCCGCCTCAGCGCACGTCCCCACAATGTCGGCACGGCCTATGATCGCGATAACGCCGAGTGGATTCTCGCGCAGTTCAAGTCGTACGGCCTCAGCGCACAGATCGAGTCGTTCGACGTGCTGTACCCGACGCCATTGGAGCGGTCGGTCGAGATGGTGGCTCCGGCGCACTTTCGCCTGGCCCTCCACGAGCCCGCGGTCGCGGGCGATCCGACGTCCGCGCAGCAGTCCGAACAGCTCCCGACCTACAACGTCTACTCGATCGACGGCGATGTCACCGCGCCGATCGTCTACGTCAACTACGGCGTACCTGCCGACTACGCGATTCTGGCCCGCCACGGCGTAAGTGTCAAAGGCGCGATCGTCATCGCGCGCTACGGCGGCTCGTGGCGCGGCATCAAGCCCAAGGTCGCCGCGGAGCACGGCGCCGTCGGCTGTCTCATCTACTCTGATCCGCGCGACGACGGCTACGCGGAGGGCGCGGTCTTTCCCAAAGGCGCGATGCGGCCGGCCGAGGGCGTGCAGCGCGGCAGTGTCATGGAGATGGAGATCCATCCGGGTGATCCGCTGACGCCAGGCGTCGGCGCGACCAAGGACGCCAAGCGCCTCGACCTCAAGGACGTCACGGTTCTCACCAAGATCCCGGTGCTGCCGATCTCCTATGGTGACGCCCAGCCGCTTCTCGCGGCGATGGATGGACCGGTCGTCCCTCGCGAATGGCGCGGCGCGCTCCCCATTACGTACCGCATGGGCCCCGGCCCAGCCAAGGTACACCTGCACCTCAAATCCAACTGGGGCTCCAAGACGCTCTACGACGTCATCGCGCGCATTCCGGGCGCGACGGCGCCGGACGAGTGGGTCATACGTGGCAATCACCACGACGCGTGGGTGAACGGCGCCGATGATCCGCTCGCGGGCCAGGTCGCACTCCTCGAGGAAGCGCGCGCACTCGGCGCCCTCGTCGCCAAAGGCTGGCACCCGCGCCGCACGATCATCTACTGCGCCTGGGATGGCGAGGAGCCAGGACTCCTGGGATCCACGGAATGGGTGGAAACTCACGAGGATGAGCTGCGGAAGCACGCGGTCGCGTACTTCAACACCGATGGCAATGGACGCGGCTTTCTGAACCTCGGCGGCTCGCACGTTCTCGAAGCGTTCCTGAATGGCGTGGCCCGCGACATCGACGACCCCGAAACGCACGAATCCGTGTGGAAGCGGCTGCAGGCGCTGCAACTGGCCGGCGCCACGTCGGCGAGCCAGCGCGCCGACGTTCGCACACGGGCGAATCTGCACATCGACGCGCTGGGCTCCGGATCAGACTATTCACCCTTCCTGCAGCACGCCGGCATCGCGTCCACCAACATCGGCTACGGCGGCGAGGATCAGACCGGCGTCTATCACTCGATCTACGACGACTTCTACTGGTACACCCATTTCTCCGACACGAACTTCGTGTACGGACGCGCGCTCGCGCAGACCGTCGGCACCGCGGTCATGCGGCTCGCCGATGCACAACTCATCCCCTACGACTTCACGGGCCTGTCCGAGACCATCAATCAATATGTGGGCCAGCTCGACACGCTCGCGAAGCACGAGGCGGACTCGATCGCAGAGCTGAATCGCGAGGTCCGAGATGGCGTGTTCGCCGCTACGAGCGACCCGCGCCGCCCGACGCTCGCGCCCGATACGATTCCCCTCGCGCCGCACCTGGATTTCGCTCCACTCCAGAACGGCGCCGAAGCGCTGTCACGCGCCGCGACGGCGTACTCGCAAGCAGTCACGGCGGCCGAAGCGAACGATGGCGCGGCCCTCGCATCGCCGGCCGTGGCGAGCGTCAATCCCACGCTCGTGCAGAGCGAGCGCGCACTCACCTCGCCGCAAGGCCTGCCCGGCCGGCCGTGGTACCAGCATCTCATCTATGCGCCGGGCCTGTACACGGGCTACGGCGTGAAGACCGTGCCCGGCGTGCGCGAGGCGATCGAACAACATCAATGGACTGATGCCGACGCGCAGATCGTCCGGGTAGGCGAAGTGCTCCAGGCGGAAGCCGCGCTCGTGAATCGCGCGGCGCAGGAGCTCAAGGCGGCGGCTAGCCGGTAGGCCGCTCCACGTTCTGCGGTCCCGGGCGCGGTGGTGCGCTCGGGGCCGCAGCCGGCCGCGGGCTGTTCTCGGGCCGCGTGTCAGCCGAACGTGCCGCTGGCGGCGGCGCGGCATGCGCTGCGGTGTGAGGAGTTGGATGTGCGGCGGCCGGCGGTGCCGGATGGGCCGCGGCCGGCGCGGGCGCCTTAGGACGATCGTGCTGGGGCGTGGGCGCCGCGGCCGGTGCACTCGCACGGGCGCCAGGACGCAGATCCGCGCCTGTTTCGACCGGCTTCTCCGCCGGCTTATCCCCGGCCACCGCGCGCGGCGCAGCGGGCGGGTCTGCCGTGAGCCGCGCGACGATGGCCCGCGCGCTGTCAGTCAGATCGGGGGCATGCTCGCCAAGCCACCGAGTCTGCAGCTCCGAGAACGCGGCCTCGCCCCGGCGGCGAAGTTGCGTCGCGATCGCCAGCAGTCCTGGACGTGGATCCCGCGCATGCTCGCGCTGCGCCTCCGGGTCCGCTTCACCCTCCAGTAGTGCTGTCGCGACTCGCCGCGTCTGCTCGGCCCCGGCTCGCTCCGCCGCCTCGATCACTTCTTCTGCCATGACATGCACGTCGTGCATCTCACCGATCGTATCCTGCAGATGCCGGAGCCGCTTCACGAGGGCCGGGGCACCCTCGACACCAGCCGCGATCGGCTCGAGCAGATACCGCAGCCGCTTGGCCGCGAGCCGCGCCGAATGCGCGACCGCTTGATCCTGGATCGTCTCGATCGCGGCAAGCCGGTCGCCGAGCGCGGTGGCCTGAGACAGGACCAGCGGCGCGGCCGCGGCGGCGAATTTCCGCGAGGGCACGGGATCCCGAAGGTCGATGCGCCGGTCGTACACGGCCAGGTCCTCGCCGACCGACTCGGTCGTCCGGCCGAACTTGTCGTCGAGCATCGACCGGAACCCGGCATCAGTATCACGCTGCCGCTCCGCGACCTGATGCAGGAGCCACTCACCGCCCGGACGCTCGCGGGTCTTCAGCGACTCCTCGACGTCGCGGATCCATGCCACGTGTACTTCGTTGTCGCGGCAGACACCGGCCATCCGCGAGATGTCGCGCAGCCGCCGCCAGTCTTTCTTGCGGACGCTGCCAGCGAGATAGGGCTTGTATGCCCGAAGCCAGGTACGGAACCGCCGGAGCGCGACGCGGAAGTCGTGGAGCGCAGTCCGGTCATCGGGATCGTCCAGCCGCACCCGTGCCGCGACGGTCGAAGCCAGCAGCGCCAGCGCCACCCGTCTGCACCCCTCGTCCACCGGGAGCGCGAGCAACTGCTCAGCCGGCGGCGGCGAATCTACTTCGTCCATCAGGGGATTATAGCGACCCACCCCCCACCCGTCAGCCGAGCCCTGTAGGGGCCGGTCGGGAACCGCTCTGCCTACTCGGTGACCGCGCCCAGATGCCCGTGGCTTACGCAGCCGGGCCGTTCGCGAACCGTAGGTCGCCTTGTGGGGCAACGGCCCCGGACGGATGCCACGGCCAACATCCCGGCCCGACTTCCCAACCATCGGTGCCGCACCAATCCGTCCCTGATAGGGGCCGGCCGCGACCGGCCCTCTGCGGTTGCCGTCCCACCGCGGCCAGTGGCCCTTTTCGGTCAGCTTCGGTCAGCCCTCGACCTTGTAAATCTCCCGCTTCCCGTGATCCACGAGATCGTGGTACCCCTCCATGACCTCCTCGATCTTCTTCAGGTCCTTCGCGGAGCCCTGCGGCTTGCTCATCATCTCTTCGAACGCCTGAACGCTCGGCACCTCCATCTCCGCCACGACCGTCCAGTACTGCTCGGCGCAGAAATCCGTCATGACCCGCATCCGAGGCATTCCGACCTTCTCACCAAGCTTCGACATTGCGAGAAACTTCTCCACCATCGGGCGGACCTTGCCCGGCTTGCAGTACATGACTTCTCTGATGAGATACATCGCTCCTCCGCCTTTATGAGTACCTCCCCGCCCCCAAGGAAACGGGAGCCGCCCTGGGCAGGCAAGGCCCGGGCGAATGGGCGTGACCACCGCCGCCCAACGGGCTGGACGTTAGCCACTCGGCGTGATATGAGTTTTGCCCACGAATAGTTGCCAACGCCGCGCAACCTGGAGCCCCAGGCCACGGATTGCCCTGGTGCGCTGAAGGCCGCTAACTGCGCCGATCGCGACCCGGCCCTTGCTCAATCCGCGGCGAACGCGGGCTGCACCGGAACCGCCCGGCCAGTCGCATGACCGGCCGCGATCGCCGCCGGCGCTCCGCGCCGCAAGGTGATCAGCGTGACTTCCGGGCCAGCCCCGATCCGGAATGGCAGGCCCCAATACCCCGTCCCCGGATTGATGTACAACAGCGAATCGCCTTCGCTGTGCGCACCCATCGCGCGCGCCAGAAATGGGCTCGCGAGGCTCCACCCGAGCCGCGGCAGCGCAAACTGCCCCCAGTGCGTGTGCCCGCTCAATGTCAGCGCGACGCCGCGCTCCGCCAGCGCCGGCCACAATGCGGGATTGTGCGCCAGCGCAATCGTGGTCGTGCCGGGTGGCACCGCACTCAGCGCGCGATCGATGTCCGGCGCCACGCCGGCTGGCCCGTGGCGGCCTGCTGGATCGCCGGTGCCGGCAACGGCGATCGACGCGCCGCCACGCGTCAGGATGCGCGCGTCGTTCACGAGCAGGGTCGCGTTGGGCAGCATCGCGCGCAGTTGCGGCTCGACGTCTTCCCATCCCGCATACACGTCGTGGTTCCCGGGAATCAGGTACACGCCGAGCGGCGCCTGCAACCCGCCCACCGCCGCCGCGAAATGCACGACATCCTCGGCCCGGTCATCCACGAGATCACCCGTGATCGCGATCAGGTCCGGCTCGAGCGCGGCGATGGTGTCCGCGATCCGCGCGAGAAACCGGCGCGGCGTGTGCGGCCCGACATGGAGATCCGAGATCTGCGCGATCCGCACGCCATCCCACGGCGCAGGCAACCCCGGAACGGTTACGTTCACCGGACGCCGCACGAGTCGCGCCGACCCGATGTAGCCGGCCGTGAGTAGCACGCCCATCACGCCAAACACGATCTCGGCACCCAGGCGCCCGCCATCGACGCTGTGACCGAGCACCGTGCCCACCACCAATCCGAGCAGCGACCCGCCCGCGACCAGCGGGAGAAGGAGCTGTGTGTACAGGATCGGCCGGATCACGAGAAGCCGGAACGCCGCCGTCGGATACGCGCGCCACCCGCCACGTACGATGAACGCGACCAGCGGCGCCGTGGTGGCCAAGGCGAGTGCCAGCACGAACCACCGGCCCGCGGTCGTAGCGGGAACCACCCACCCGATCACCGACCAGCAGAGCAGATAGTACAGCGCGGCGCGAACAGCAAACGTTCGCCCGGGCCGGCGGCGCGGCATCGAGCTACCCTAACCCGAGCGCGGGCGCGATGCCCCGCATCGCGCCGATCACGAACTGGATGTGCTCGTCCAGATCGACACCCAGTTCGCTCGCGCCGAGCTCCACATCCTCGCGGCTCACACCTCGCGCGAATGCCTTGTCCTTCATCTTCTTGCGCACGGACCGCGCATCCAGATCGATCACGCTCTTCGACGGGCGCACCAGCGCCGATGCCGTGATCAGTCCCGTCAGCTCGTCGACCGCGAACAGCGCCTTGGCCATCCGAGTATCCCGCGGGACACCAGTGTACCGGGCGTGGCCAAGGATCGACCGGAGCACGTCCTCGGGGTAGCCGCGGCTCCGGAGGATCGCCACACCGGCAGACGGATGCTCCTCGGTCGCCGACTGCGCAGCGTTCGGAAACCGCTCGTAATCGAAGTCGTGAAGCAACCCCGCCAGCCCCCACCGGTCGGGGTCCTCCCCGAAGCGCGCGGCGTACGCCCGCATCGCGGCTTCAACGGCCAGCATGTGCTTCCGGAGAGACTCGCTGGCAGTGTACTCGTGAACGATGGTGAGCGCATCGTCGCGGCTCGAAAAATGAGGATTTTCCAATGTTTGCGTGTCCGGCTGACGTGTCGTCAATGACGGCTGGCCGGTGCGATGCCAGCGTGCCCGATGGTCACCCCGTTTGGTCACCTGGAAAGATCGGCCAGGATAGCCGAATTCGGTGCCACTGGAATCAGGTGTTTGTCGTCGAGGTGGCAGAAATTTGTGACGTATATCACCAAGCCGGCCCTAACCGGCCCGTACCTTATACGGGCTTCCAGCGCCACGGACTTAGCCGAATCTTAATGACGATGCGGCATGCGTTCATGGCCGCTTCGCGTATCTCCGGCCGGTTCCTCGGCCGGTCTGTACTCGTTGCAGCTCTTTTTTCGCGCCCCTGGAGGACGACCAGCATGTCAGTTAGCGCGTCGGCGAACTTGCAAATGCACCATATGCGCCGCAGCCGGACAGTCGTCCGCGCGGGCACACTGGCAGGCATCCTCGCAGCCGCGCTCTTTGTCGCCTGCAACGACGGACCACTACCCATGTCCGCCGGCACGCGCGCGATGTCCACGCTGAGTCCACGCGCGGTGCGCGGATCGTTCTTCTGCACGGCGCGCCTCGCGCCCGCCGGATCCCACGCGGCACCCACGGCCGTCTGCACGCGCACCGCCGCCAATGGCGGTGGCCGCGTCAAGGCGTCGGATGTCATCCTCGGCAAGCAAACGGTCAACGTCGAGCTGAATATCTCGAGCCCGGCGTTCGACAGTGTGACGCGCATTTTCTCGCTGAACGCCAGCATCACCAACCTGCTCGCACAGCCGATCGGGACCACGGACGGCAGCACCACCGACTCCACCGCCGTGCGCGCGTTCTTCTCGTCAGGTCCGTTCGCGTCAGGCGGAAGCGGCGTGGTCACCGTCGCCAATCCGTCCGGCGTCGGCGTCTTTCAGGGCGACACTGTTCCGTTTTTCGAGTACACCCCGTTCATCCCGGCTGGCGCGACGAGCGCCGTCGAGAATTGGCAGTTCCTGTTCGCCCCGGGCGTCACTGGCCTCAACTTCTCGGTCGAGGTAGACGCCGCCGTCCCCGCGCAAAACAGTGTGCTGCGGTGGCAGGTGCTTCGCCAGGGCGTCACGTCCAACGAGCTGGAGTCGGTGTGGCGCAACACGGCCAGCGACGTCTGGGCCGTCGGAATCAACAACACGATCGTTCACTACAACGGCACGGCATGGTCGCAGCCGATCACCGGGCTCGCCTTCGCGAACTACTACAGCGTATTCGGCACATCCGGCACCGACGTGTGGACGGTGGGCGGATTGGGCTCCACCGCGCACTGGAACGGATCGAGCTGGCGGCGCACTGCGCTCAACAGTGCGGTCAATTTCACCGGCGTCTGGGGCAGCGCACCGGCCAACTATTACGCGAGTGCCAACGGCGGCATCGGCTACCACTACAATGGGTCGTCGTGGTCCCAGATCAGTTTCCCCTTCGCGGTGTCCGGCAATCTCCACTCGGTGTGGGGCTCCGATGCATCGCACGTCTGGATGGTCGGCGACGACGGCCAGATCCTCTTCTTCAATGGGAGCTTCTGGTCACAGGCCACCTCACCAACGACTGAGCCGCTCCTCACGGTCTGGGGTACGTCGGCGACGAATGTGTTCGCCGGGGGCGGGCTCGGCACCGTCGTGCACTTCAACGGCAGCACGTGGTCGGTGCAGTCGAGCGGCACGGGCCACACGCTGTCTGGCTTCGGCGGCACCGGCCCATCCGACGTCTGGGTCGTCGGCGCCTCCGGCGTCACGCAGCACTACAACGGCACCGCGTGGAGCACGGTCGCACGTAAGTCCGGTTTCCTGATCACGTCCATCTCGTCCGGCACCGCCGGCTCGACGCTCTGGGCGGTCGGCGTAGGCGGTTCATTCCTCTCGGTCGCCAGCGGGCAGTTCACGCTCTCCAACCAGAGCGGCCTGCCGATCCGCGGGGTCTTCGCCACTAGCGCAACGGATGTCTGGGCCAGTACGATCGGTACGATCCTGCACTTCGACGGCACCACCTGGACGAATGCCTACGTTGCCGACGATGACTCGATGGCCGCTGTCTGGGCCTCGGGCCCGACGAATGTGTTCACGGTCGGACAGCAGGGGAACATCGCCCACTTTACCGGATCCTGGAGCACGGCGGTCGTCAATCCGCCGTCTGGCGCTACGGGCTACCACAGCATCTTCGGCATCAGCGCCAACAACATCGACGCCGTCGGCAACGGCGGGCTCGTCGAGCACTGGAATGGCTCGTCATGGTCGTTCCAGGCACGCACCGGCACCGGCAATCTCCGCGGTGTCTGGGGTGGCGTGACGACGCAGAACTACTACGCAGTCGCCGACGACCGCACCGCCTACATCAACCCGGGCGGCTCCGGCTGGCGGACACTGACATTCTCGCCGGCGAACTCCAAAGGCCTGCAGTCGGTGTTCGGGACGGCACCCACCAATGTATGGGTGGGCGGCGACTCAGGTGTCGTCTACCGCCTCTCGAGTGGCATGACGCTCAACCTGCCGGCCGCGACGACTGGCACGCTGACTAATTTCCACGGTACGTGGAATACATCGCCCACCGATTCCTATCTCGTAGGCGATGGCGGCTCGGTCCTCCACTTCGACGGATCGAATTGGCTTCCCCTCGCGGTCCCGGTGACGTCGGCGTTCCGTGCGATCTACGGCACCGCCGCGCAGAATGTCTACGTCGTGGGCGACAACGGCGTCGTCCTCGTGGGCATCGGGCTGTAGCGGCGAACGACGGTAATGCCGGAACCGGCTGCGCTCATGTAGCCGGACGCCGGTGCTCCCCGTGAGCGCCGGCGGCATGCACGACCCCGCGCCCTCCGCGCCGCTGTCCGAGCGCACGGAGGGCGCTGTCGCTCCAGCCATCGCCGAATGGCAGTTCAATGACATCCACGGCTACACGGAGCCCGATGGCGCGCGGCTGATCCACCAGATCACGCACGCGGAGCTCTGGGTGCGCGGCGGACGGCTCGTCCGCGGCGCGGGATACCAGGCCGCCAGCATCGACTCACGCCACCAATTGGCCCGCGCGGGTGCGATCCTCAGGCTCCGGCAGCGCCGCCGCTATTACATCCACGCGGCAGGCGCGGTCGATCCCTCCGGACGCGCATGGCTCCTCACGGGGCCAACCGGCAGCGGCAAGTCCACGCTCGCCTACGCACTCGCCCGCAAGGGATGGCCGATCCTGGGCGACGACGGTGTCATCACGGAAGCGGGACGGACCGGCCCGGTCATTGCCTACCGGTGGCGCGAACCACTTCGGATCAGCAGGGGATTGATCGCGGAGTTTCCCGAGCTCGAAGCCGGTACCCGCCACGCGCGCACGCTCCCCGGCGATCCCCGCCAGCGTGCGGAGGTCCCCGTTCGCGGCACCCGCTCGGCGCCCGTCGCGGCCCTGGTATGGGTCGAGCAGGGTCGAGTGGATGAGATCACACCGCTCTCGCCCGCCGCGGCGCTGGTGGAGCTCGTGCAACAGTCCGCATGGGTCCTGATCGCCGATGGTGGCTCGCCCGCCCATCTCGCGGCACTGCGGCACATCGCGATCCATGTGCCTAGTTTCCGCCTCGTGCACTCCCCCGCACAGTTGCAGCGCATCGACCACACGCTGGCCTCGGCCCTCCCATAGATCACACGGGCCGGAGCGCGAGCGACCATGCGATACGGCGAGCAGCAGGCGAAACGGCGCGGTGATCCCGTCCGCGCACAGCACGGGCTCCGCGCACAGGCGGCGCGCATCACGGCGTCGCGCGCCGCGTACGACATCCTCACGACGATCGCGAGAGGCCGCCGGCCATCTGATGCCCAGCGCGCGAGAGCTGCGCTCATCACACGCGACGCCTGGGAACGCGTGCTCGACCTGGAAGGTTGCGCCGCATGGGTCGAGTCCGCGCGCCGGCGTACGCCCGCTCTCGCCGATGTGCTCGGACCCGCACTGCCGCTCATTCGGTCGGCAGGCGAACGCGCGCTCCGCAACGCGGTCGCAATGGTGCAGCAGTTGGCGGAGCTGGCGCCGGTCGCCGCTGATGCCGGCGCACGTGTCCTCGTCCTCAAGGGCAGTGCACGCCTCCTGGCCGGAGAGATCGCCGGGTCGCGCACGATGGCTGACATCGATCTGCTCGTCTCCGCTCCACAGGCCGCTGCGCTGCACGCGGCCCTGCAGTCGAAGCTCGGCTACATACCCGATCCGGCCGGGACGCCCGGGCGCCACCTGCCGTCGCTCGTGCGCGCGGACAGCCTGCCGATCGAGATCCACGAACGATTGGCCGACGCGGGATCGCCGCTGGACGCCCGCATCTGGGAGGGCACGCGCAGCGTTCCATTGGGCGGCGCCACGCTGGAAATCCCCGGCGCGATGGCGGTCTGGCTCCACACGCTGGAGCACGCCGTCGTCGTGCATCGCACACTCCGGTTCCGGCTGCGCGATGTCATCGACCTCGCGTCTGCCTGGACTACTGAAGCTGCAACGCAGGACGCCGGCGAGGCGATGCGGTTCGTCGCCAACCACGATGACCGCCGCGCGCTCACGACGATGGTCATGGCGGCCGTCTCACTCGGCATGGCGGGTTGGGAGCCGGACCTTGCCGCCGAAACACGCGCCTGGCGTCGCATCGGCCGCGTAGGCCGCGCGCGCCTCATCGCCTCGCCCCAACCCGGCGTACCCGCGGGCGCCGATCCCCGGGTGCTCGCACTCAGCCAGATCGCCGAGGGCGCGCCAGGTGCGATCCTGCGGCTGATCGGGAGAGGCGTGTCCGCGCCGCGGCGCGCCGTCCAGATGATCGCCGGCCAATGGCTGCCACCGGAGGCTGAACGCGCTCGCGCCTCGTCCGCCGCCGCCACGCCCCGTCCACCGGATTCACGGTGACGCGAGTCGCACCTACCGCCGACGCGGTGTTTGCCGGCGTGCCAGGCGGCGGCGTCGTGCTCCATACCGGCACGAAACGCTACTACTCGCTCAACGAGACGGGTGCCCGCATCTGGTCATTGCTCGAGGAGCATGGCGATCCGGAGCGCGCAATCGCCACGATTGCCGCGGAATACGACATCTCTCGCGACGAAGCGGTTACGGCCGTCACCGGCTTGCTCACCCAGCTCACGGCCGCGGGATTGCTGCGCGATTCAGCGGCGGGATAGGAACCATCGCGGTCTGTCTGCTCCTCTCTCCTCTCTCTCTACTCCTTTCTCCACTCTGCCGTCCTCCACTACCCCAGCGAACGCCGTCGCGCGATACTCCATGGGTGACCACCGAATGTGACCGCATTGCGGACCAGTTCTATCGCGGCGTCGAAGGCGACGCGTGGCTCGGGCCGCCCGTCCGCGCGCTGTTGGCGGATGTGACGGCCGAGATGGCCGCCGCGCGGCCGATCCCGAACGCGCACACGATCTGGGAGTTGGTGTTGCATATGACCGCATGGGCGGAGATCGCGCGCCGCGGCGTAGCCGGAGAGGTCGTGGAGCCGACGCCCGCGGAAGATTGGCCAGCGTCCGCCCCGCCCAGCGCCGCCGCATGGAACGAAGCGGTCGCCGCCCTCGAACGCTCACACGGCGAGCTCCGGCGCGCCGCGCTCGCACTCGGCGAATCGCACCTCGAAGACCGCACGCCTGGCAAACCCCACACGCTGTACGTGCAGCTCCACGGGGTCCTGCAACACACGCTCTATCACGCGGGCCAGATCGCGATTCTGAAACGCGCCGCCGCGAAATAACCCGGCGGCACGCACCCCAGCCCGTCCGGTAACGCCGCCGCGAAATCACCTGTCGGCATGCATCCCAGCCCGTCCGGTACCGCCGCCGCGAAATCACCCGTCGGCACGCATTCCAGCCCGTCCGGTAACGCCGCCGCGAAATCACCCGTCGGCACGCATCCCAGCCCGTCCGGTAACGCCGCCGCGAAATCACCCGTCGGCACGCTCCCCAACCCAGCCCTGGTAGGGGCCGGTCGCCACCGGCCCTCCGTCCTTGCCACCAAGGCGAGCGGTAATCAGCACCATCGAACGCCGCCCGTGCTCATAACCAACCCCCGGGACTGATACCGCTGACACGCTTGCGCCCGGCCCATTCCGGGCGTAGCGTCAGGCCTCGCTGTTGGCGGGCCGGCTCCTCGGCCGGCCAACGATTCCGCGTCTCCGGTCGTGGCGGTCCCCGTTCCCCGGGGACGGGTGCGATCTCCCTCCGCAGGTGCCGTGTATGGGGCGTCGCCCTCCCCGCGCTCGGGTTCCTCGGCCGCAACCGGCCGAAGAGCCGGCCGCGCCCAGTCGCGCCGCGCCGTTGGTCCTCGTGCCCGAGGACCGAGAATGGATCGAACGCGTCCGCGGGGGAAATCAGCCGGCCTTCGAGTCGCTCTTCCGGCTCTACGTCCGCCCCCTCACCGCATTCGCCCACCGATACGTCCAGTCGCTGGGCGCCGCGCAATCGGTGGTCGGCGAGGTCTTCGCCCGCCTCTGGCGAGGACGCCACAGTTGGGCGTTCCACGGCACGGTTCGCGGTAACCTCTTCGCCTCGGCACATCGCGTCGCCCTCGAAGCGCTGCACCGCACACACCGCGAATCACGCTGGCACGCCGGTCTTCCGCCCGAAGGCCCGTCGTACATCCCCGACCTCGATCGCGTCAACACCGACGACGGCGTTGCTGCCGAAGAGTTGGAAGCGTCGGTGACAGTCGCCATCGCGCGCCTGCCAGGCCGGTCGCGCGTCGTCGCCTACATGCGCTGGACCGATCACCTCACACGCGCCGAGATCGCGACGGTGCTGGGCATGAACGTCCGCACGGTCCACTCGCAGATCACGCCGTCCGCCCAGGCCATGCGCCGCCGGCTCGGATCGCCCTACGACATGATCAACGCGTGGTCCACGGCGCCCGCGACTCGCGAAGCGATCGAAGGCAGCGAGCGATTCACCACGATCGATCCCGAGCGCATCGAGGGATACCTGGCCGGCGAATGTATTCCCGCCGAACAGGCGTCGCTGGAGTTGGATGTCGTGGAAGCCAAAGGCGAGCCGCGCGCGCTGGAGGCGATGCGCGCCGCATGGGCCGCCCCACGCCTCGTCGTGGAGCGGCTCGTGAACGAGGACGATGCGTGGCGCACGCTGGCCCGCCGTCTTGAGATGCCGTATGCCGGCATGGAAGACGATAAGGCGAGAGGCATCACCATCGAGTCGTTCGATCCGCGACGGCTGCTCCGCTCCCGCTACTTCCCGCGTCTGCCGCGGCCCAGCATTTCAATCCCGACGATCCGGCCCCGCCAGATCGCGGCGTTCATCGCACTCGTGACCATCGCCCTCGCCGCCGTCGCCGGAGTCTGGACGCTGGCCACGAGACAGGTGAGCGCCGGCGCCGCGACACCCGCGACGACGGCTAAAGTGCCCCCGAAGGGTCACGCCATCACGCACCCCAAACACCGCCGTCCCACGGCCGCAAAAAACAGCCAATAGGGTCCCGATTTTCGTAGGGGCGCACTGGCTGGCTTCGGGTTATATTCGGGCCTCCATCCGGAGGCCCCGTGACCCAACAACCAACGCAAGAGCTCGTCTACGAGTTCGTCCTGGCCGGCCCTGAAGGCCTCCTTGTGGAGACCTGGGTGCGCGGTGGAAGACAGGTCTACCGCTACTCCACCGGCGGCCAAATGTGGAGCCAGGACCTCGACGCCGGACCCGCCGTGCCCGGCCCAATCGCCGCCTGGGAACAGGTCGTGACCACGGCGATCCGCGATCGGCTGAACCCCGCACCCGGCTGAACGCCGGGCAGTATAGTTACGCGCTGTCGGTCCAGTCGATCTGGCCGGGCCCGAGCAACAGAAGTCCCGCACCTTGCCGGACGACGACCCGGCACGACGGGGTCAGGGGAAGGTGAGAACCTTGCTTCAACGGTTGCAATGACCGGTTGAACCGGCCATGCTCTCTCTCTTGCGATCGCACTCGCCGCAACGACCATCGTCCCCGCGTCGGCGCGGCGGTGCCCCCGTCCCCGCCACTGAAGGCCGCTATCACCTGATCGTGCGAGGCAAGAAACGCCCCGCACGTTGGGTGCATGATATCGTACGTATCGGACTTCGGCGCATCCCATAATGCGATTTCCTGCGATCGGTCATCTCGTCACGTCAGCACTGCGTACCGCGCAGCGATTTCCCTTTGTTCTGGGCGCGGCCGCGGTGGCCACGTACGCCGGGATCCAAACGACGAATCACCCGGGCACCGATCAGCGCGACTCGCAACTTCTCACGACCGCCATACTCGGCTTTCCGCTCCTGTTTGCGTTGACGATCCTCGCCGAACGGCGGGTTCGATCAATGACCCTTCGGTGGCTCGTCCCTGCAGCCGGGGTTGCGGCGCTCGTGGCATTCTGGACGGCATGGCCCCACTGGTCATCGCCCATCCAGATGCTCCGCTACGCGCAGGTCAATCTCGCCTTCCACCTGCTCGTGGCCTTTCTCCCATACGTTGGCGTCGATGAGCCCAACGGCTTCTGGCAATACAACAAGGCGCTCTTCCTACGCTTTCTCACAGCGGCACTCTACTCAGCGGTGCTTTACCTGGGTCTCGCCGTGGCCCTCCTGGCGCTGGACAAACTGCTGGGCATGACGGTCCCGAGCAGTAGCTATACTCGGCTCTGGTTCGTGATCGCCTTCATGTTCAATACATGGTTTTTCCTGTCAGGGGTTCCCGATGACTTCGTGGCGCTCAATACGCGCACGGACTATCCCGCGGGCCTGAGAATCCTCACGCAGTATGTGCTCATCCCGATCGTCACGATCTACCTCGTCATCCTCACACTCGAACTCGGGAAGGTTCTTCTCACGCGCGTATGGCCAAGCGGATGGATCGGTTATCTGGTGACCAGCGCGGCGAGCGTAGGCATGCTCTCCTGGCTTCTGGTCTATCCGCTCGAAACGCGCGAGAACTACGCCTGGGTCAAGACGTTCACCAAAGGTTTCTACATCGCGCTGATGCCGTCGATCGTGATGCTCTGGATGGCGCTGTGGAAACGCATCGCTGAGTACGGCATCACCGAGCAGCGATACTTCGTCATCGTGTTCTCGGTGTGGCTCGCCGCGATCGCGCTCTATTACACCACGACTCGCTCGCGCAGCATCAAGGTCATACCCGCGACCCTGTGTGCACTAGCGCTTCTGACCTTCGCCGGACCGTGGGGCGCGTACACGGTATCGCGCGTCAATCAGGTCAATCGCCTGCAGGACCTGCTCACACGCAACGGCCTCTTGCAAGCCGGCCACCTGCACAGGTCGACGCACGACGTACCAGCCGCCGACGAGCGTGCAATCGGTAGCGGGTTCCGGTATCTCCTGGAAACACACAGTCTCGCAAGTGTCGCTACGTGGTTCACCGACTCCATCAGGGCAAACACGACGAGTGTCGAGTACGGCGAGCCGGAAGTACGCGCGATCTTGTCCAGCCTCGACCTGGAATACGTGGAGCCTGGTAGGTACTCGGCGAACGACCACTATGGAACTTTCACCGCCGCCAGGCTGCCCCCGATTGCCATCGACGGCTACAGCTATGCCATCCAAATGTCGTTCCGCTCGATGCGAGATTCGCTGCGAATCGTGGACGGCACCTATCTCAAGCTGTCAGCCGACACGACCGCGCTGCGGGTGGCACGCGATGGCATATCGATTCTGGAGATCCCGCTCCAGGAAGCGGTGGATAGCGCCGCCGCGCGCGAACGGCGCGCGCGCCCGTCCGATTCCAACACCGCGTTGCGCCTCGAGGTGAAAAACGGCGACGCTGCCGCGCTGGCGTACATCACGAACATGGCGTACCGGGTGAAACGCAACACGGAGCCACGGCCCACCTGGGTCGAGGGCGAATTGTTTCTCAAGCTCCCCAGATAAACGCCCGCAGCAGGGACGTCTCCTATTCTCGCGCGCCAATCCGGATCTGATACAACACCGGCCAGAACTTCCCGGTCACGAATATCCGGTCGCCCGCCGAGTCGTACGCGATGCCGTTCGCGACATCGATCGTGTCGCGCGTGGGCGCGACCGGAGCGGGCGGAACGAGCGGGGCGAGATCGACCCACCCGACGACGTGACCAGTCGCCGGATCGATCCTCGCGATCTGTGGGGCCTGCCACACGTTCGCCCAGATCTCGCCGTGGATGAGTTCCAGCTCGTTGAGCCGGACGAGCGCCATGCCTTCGGCGGAAACCGGGAGCGCACGCTGCACCTGCATCGTCTTCGGGTCGAGATACCGTAGCACGTTCGTGCCGTCGCTGATGATCAGCGAGTGCTCGTCGTGCGTCATACCCCAGCCCTCGCCCGTGTACGTGAACGAGCCGCGCTTCGCGAGCGAATGCGCGTCGTAGCGGAATCCCATCCCGCCTTTCCACGTCAGCTCGTACAACAGGCCGTTGTACACGGTGATCCCTTCGCCGAACTGCGTCCCAGGCATCTGCACGCTGGCCACGACAGCACCGGTCGTGAGGTCCGTCCGCCGCACGCCCGACCGGCCCACGATGCCCGTGCTCTCGTACAGATGTCCATCGTACCACTCCAGCCCCTCGGTGAATGCGGCCGGATCATGCGGATACGAATGAACGACGTCCGCGGCGTTGACCGGAATGCCGGCCGGCGCGCTCGGCGGCGCCGGTCTCGCCGCCTCGGCGCTCGCCGCTGGCGCCGCCTGGTCGTGACTGGATCCACATGCCCCGGCTCCTGCCATTCCCGCAAAGCACAATGCGGCGGCGACGGCCTTCTGGATGCGGCAGCGCTTCGTGGCGAGAATGACTTACGCTCCCGTCTTCTCGCTGGCCGCGAGCGCCGCCCGGCACGCATCGCCGGTCAGCGAGTCGATCGGCGGCACCGGGCGCACGAAGCTCACACGCTGGCTGCCGCCACTCTTGATCACGGAAAGCTCGAGCCCTCCGTCGCAACGCTGCAGCCGCAAGGATGGAATCCGGAATACGGTCTCCGCTCCGCTTCCATAGATCCCGCCGCCGGACACCGTCACCATTGCGCGCTCGGGATCGGCAAACACCGTGTACGCCGCCGGCAGTTCGCTCCGGAGCTGCACCATCCGCTTCCCAGCCTCGGGCAGGCTGAGTTGTCGCATCTCGACGGTATCGCCGGCCGCGAGCGCTCTGGCGAATCGGGTCGCCGTCGAGCGAGCGCTCGCAAAATCGGGGCTGCCGAAACACGCGACCGAGAACCCAGCCACCGGAAGCACCGAACTGGCCATGCGACGGCTAATGCGTGCGTGCATTGCTCACCTCTCTCGGCACGAATGTGCTCTCCGCCACGAACCCCTGCACGCTAACCCTCACCAGTGTAGTCGCGCTACCACACGCCGGGAGTGAACCACGCACTCCGCCCGCGTGTCCAACGGCTGATGCGACTCCACGATTCGGCTCTCGTACTCCAGCACCGCCTCGGCGGATACCGCCAGTTCGCCCCGCCCGCCGCACTCGCGCGGTCCTGCGAGGCAGTGTGGGTGTACCGGACGCCGCCCCTTGGCGCTGGCGCGGTCCACCGCGTGCTGCCGGACCCTGCGCTCGACATTGTGTTCGCCTATCGCCGGGATTCGTACGGTCATATCCTCGACGCAGGCCTCTTTGCCGGTGGTCCCACCACCACGCCCCACCTCGCGGCCTTCAGGCCAGGGCGCGAGATCGTGGCCATCAAGATGAAGCTCGAGTGGATGCGAGCCGCTCTGGGGCTCGAGCCCGCAGACATCCAAGACGCCACCGTCATGATGAGTGCAGTCGAGCCGCGACTCGCGGACGCGTTCCTGGCCGGACTCTCGGGGCGAGAGACAATCGAGACCGCGACCACCTGGCTGATCACCACCGTGACACGCCACCTGGCTGGCCGCGAGCGAAGCGACCATCGGACGCGACGCGTCGCCGCACATGCCCTCGACATCATGCGCCTGACGCACGGACGGTGCGATGTCGGGTACGTCGCCGGCCAGATGGGATTCTCGACGCGCTACATTCGCCGAGCCGTAGACCGGAACGCCCACGTTTCGCTCAAAGCGTACGCGCAGACCGTACGGCTGGTCCGCGCGATTACCATGGCCGACACGCTCCCGCCGGGCCGCCTTTCCTGGGCGAGGGTGGCGATCGAAGCCGGGTATTTCGATCAGGCGCACTTCATTCGCGAATGTCGCGCCGTGTGCGGCCTCACGCCCGGCCAGGTCCTCGAGGAACGCCGCAGCGAGGCGGACGACGCGCCCTTGATGTAGCCGCGCGCGGACGCGTGGCGCTACATGCGGAACAGGTAGCTGAACTTCACGAACAATCCGTCGCCCGTCCGGCGGATCGGGCGCAGGTCGAACGGCACCGGCTCCGTCAGGGAGCTGTTGTATCCGAAGAAAAACACCGTGCCGGGCACGGGCTGATACGCAAACAGCGACTGCGTCGAGATGGCGTTCGACGTGAACCCGGTCGCCGGCTGGAGCACGCCCAGGGAATCCCGAATGAAGATCGGCAAGTTCGTACGGGAAGCGTCGCGCAGGTTGGCCTGAAAGGACGCATCGTATTGGACGGTCACCCGGAAGAAAATCGGGCGTGAGAGCTGGTACGCCAGGTCCAGCCGCGGCACCCGGTCGAGTCCGACCTGTGAGTCATCAACGTGCCGGCGATAGCTCAGCAGGCTATACAGGAGATCCGCGCGGAGCGTCGGGGTAGGCCGCCAGGTCCCGGTGAACGTGAGCGCGCCGATGTCAGCCGCCGCCCACTCGAAATACTCCTCCGCTCGGCCCCATGTATAGTCAACGCTCCCCGAGAGGTGGGCAAACTGCGGGGTGCCGAGGACGAACCGGTATTCGGTGTTGGGGATCCGCCCTCCGCCCGTGAAGGGCGCGAATGTCGTGTCCCGCCCAACGACGTGCGGCAGGTAATACGCCGGATAGATCGTGTGATCGTAGCCGTACTGATCGAGGTACAGCGACAGGTCGGCCGTCCAGCCGCCACGTAGCGCGTAATACGTGTCGAATCCCTGATGGATGTTGAGTGGTCCGTGCCCCGCAGTGAGCGCCCGGTACGACCAGTCGCGGCCGTTATAGCTCAGGAGCTTGATAGTCTCGAACACGCCGCCTGGCGTTGGATAGAATGAAACGCTGTTGATCCACCCGATGTTCGTGATGTTGGTCTGCGGGATGTAGCCCGCTCTCGTCTGAAACTCGGGGTCCACCGCGTCGACGTGCAGATTTGACTCCCACACATGACCGGTGCGATTGAGATCGGCGTGCCAGTACGGCCCGCCGTTTGACACCGCCCCATCCCGGGTGCCACTGCCCACGGCCTCGAGCGTGAGGAGATACACCTTGTCGAACGGCACGAGGGCGTCGACGCCCGCAACACGATTGTAGGCGCCCCGCTCTTCGACGTCCGTCGCCACGAGCCCCACTTTGGCCTCGGAGCCAATGTCGCGCTGCACCCTCAGGAGGTCGTAGATGGGACTGGACGTACCCGTCACACCCGCGCTCTTCTCATCCTCGGCCGACAGAAACGCGACGTTGAAATCGTCGATCTTCCCAGTCAGTTTCGCCCCCGCGATCGGCGCGACGATCCGCCGGGTATAGATCAGCGGATTCACCGGCGTCACGAATTGCTCGATCCCGTCGAGAAAGAACGGCCGCTTCTCGGGATAGAACAGGCTGACGCGCGGATCGGTCACGAACTGCACGACATCGGACTCCACCTCAGCGAAGTCCGGGCGGATCGTGCCGTTCAACGTCAGATTCTGTGTAATCCCGTACCGGATATTGCCGCCGAATTGCGGCCGCTCGACCCCGTAGTGCCAACCGGGTCCGGCGGCCGCGCCGTCGACGTGCTCCGTGACGATCGGCGTCATGTCGAGGACAAGCCCGCGGTGGAGATCCTGTAACCCGCTCAAGGTCCCCGACTGCGCCAGAAACGAGGAACTGGACCGGGACGCTGCCGTCCAGGTGTCTTCAAATCCCGAGTGCTGGACTTTGCGAATGAAATTGATGCCCCAGTCCTGGATGTCGGCGGACTGGTAGCGGAGGCTCTTGAACGGGATCCGCACGGCCACCTGATAGCCGGTAGGCGTGAGACGCCCCTTCGACTCGTACACGAAATCCGGCGTCAGGTCGAGCGGCGGCCGTCCAGTCGTCGCGATCGTGAACGGCGCGGTTGGATCGGGTGGCTTCCCCTCTGTCATCGTGCCGTCCTCCTGCACACCGAGCGGGTTCACCGCGAACACGAACGCCTGGCGCCCATCGTGATAGGTCGAGAGAATGATCTCGACGTTGTCATCTGCGTCGATGTTGTCGCGGCTCGCGAGCGTCGTGTGCACCGCCCCGTGGGCTTCGAAGGCGCGAATTCCCACGTACAGGGCGCTCGGCGAATACCACACGAGTACTTCGGTCGAGTCGGCCGCGGGCTGGCCATCGACGGGCGTATACTGCGAAAACCCGGTCAGAACCGCCGCCGACCGCCACTCGGCACCGTCCAGCGACCCATCGACCACGATCTCGCGATCGAAACGCGGGATACGGACGGTCGTTTGCCCGGACCGGCCATCGTACACCGCGGCCTTGATGCTATCCCGGGGCCCGGCTCCCGAGGGCGTGGTGACCGGGACGGTCTGCGCTGCGGCGGGCCACGCGCGCATGCTGAGCAGGCCCAGAGCGATGGGCAGGATTCTCATCGCCGCAACGTCGGGTGCCGGCACGGTCCCGCATTGGATGAACCGGAACGAAATCCAGATGTGGTATCGGTCGCGTGTAGTCCATCGGCCGCCCCGGCCCCGCGTGGCTCACGCGCGGCTCGTCGGCCACCGGGTCGCGGAGACTATTGCAGGGGCGCGTTGCTCAGCGCTGCGCCCACCGCCCGGTCGAGCCGGTCGTCGTTGCCCGGATCCCAGCCCAGCAGGATGTGCCGCACGATCCCGTGCGCATCCACCACGACGACCTGCGGAATCGCGTAGACGTGGTACGCGTTCGAGATCGAGTCGTGATCCTCTTCGCCCGGATTCTCGGCGACTGCGACAGGGTAGGGAAGTGCGTTCTCCACGGCGAAGTAGTCGCGGAGCTTCCCCAGTTCTGCCATGGGTGCCAGATCGGAATCCGCCCGGAACCGCCCCATTAGACTCGTCGCCATCAGCACGCGCACTTTGTCGCCGTACCGATGCTGGATGCGCAGCACCGCCGGATAACTCCGGTTGCACGCGGCACACCACCACGCGGTCTCCTCGATGATCGTGACCGCGCCGCCCGCGCCCGGATCGATGGTCTTCGTACCGGCTGGCGCGCCGAACCAGTACGGCGCTGTGATCTTGGGGGCCGGATGCCCGATCATCTCGTATCGCGCGACCTCCGTCCCCAGCTCTTTGGCCACGTCCGGCACTCGCGGCAGTGCGGCCGGCGCACCATGCAACAGCGCGAGCGCCTGCTTCGGCTGCCCATGCCCCGCCTCGACTTCCGCGAGGTTTCGCCACGCGTGGATCAGGGGCTGCGCCAGCCGCACGCAATCGGCTGAGTCGAGATGCGGCGCGAGCGCCATCACGGCCCGCGCATGAAACACGATCCCGGTGTCGAGGTCCGCTGCGCGAAACAGCATCCCGAGGGCATCGTTGGCGGCTACCTTGTACGAGTCGAGCCCCTCGGACATCACATCGAGCTGCGCGCGCGCCCGTTCGGCGTCCTGTACCTGCTGCAACGTCAGCGAGCTTCCGCGGAGGTCCGTCCGGATCGTCTGCAGCAGCGCCCCCGCGCGCGCGGAATCAGCCGCCGTCGGCGGCCCGGCGGGGACCCCCGGAGCGGCTGCCGAGGCTTTCGAACCCGGCCCCGGCTCAGCGTTCTGGGCCCCCGCCCCTGCGGCATAGCCGGCGCTCCCCGCCCACAGGAGGGTCATCGCGGCGGCGAGCCGGCGAGCGGGACAGGAGGCGCCCATCATTGAAAAACTCCCGAATTTATCATTTTCTACCAGAAACCTGCGGCGAGGCGGCCCCGTAGAGTGTACATTCGAGCGCTCCCAGGAAATAGCACTTCCTGGAAGGGACGGGCGTGTCCCCACCAGGAGCTACTGAGGAGGTAGCCGGTGAAGCCGCAGATTCAGCGCATCGGGGCCAAGCCAACGGCCATGGGATCGGGGATTGTCACCGCGGCCGCCCGCACCGGCCGCCACGCCTCCTGGGCAGGCGGTGTCCTGCTGGCGTGTTGCATCGCGGCGACCCCCGCCTGGGCGCACACCGGATCGTCCGCTGACATTGGCGCGGCCTGGACCAGCACAAACGGCCACGACCCGATCCCAGATCCGGGACTCGCCCCGGACGATGTCGTCGGCATCGTCCTCCGTGCCCTCCAGCACAACGACGACCCGGTCACTGACCACGGTATCGCCATCACGTTCGCGTTCACATCGCCGGAGAACCACGACGTCACCGGCCCGCTCGAGCGGTTCCGCGCCCTGGTCAAGAGTCCCGCCTACCGCCTGATGATCGGCCACTCCAGGGCCGAGCGGGGCCCGGTGAGCGTCAACGCTGACCACGCGCGCGAACGCGTGGCCATCACCGCCGCCAACGGCGACCGCGCGGTCTATGTCTTCCTCCTTTCCCGCCAGGAGCTCGGCTCCCACAAGGGATGCTGGATGGCGGACGGCGTGCTCCGGGAGACCGACCCCGTACCCGGCCGCGCGCACCACTCGATGATCACCCCGATCGTCCTGCACCGCGACTGACGCAGGGTAGCGGTACTCGCCGCCCGCGGCGACTATTGGACGCCGAGCGCCTGATTGAACACGGGCATGCCGAGCGGCACGGTGATGTTCATACCCGTACCACCCGTGCAACGACTCTCCCGCCGCGGGCAGATCGTTGTACAGTGTCCCTCCGCGAGTGCGTCCGTCACGCACCTCATCGGATTCTCCGCGAAGGGTCTGAGTAACGAGCGATGCCGTTCAGGCGGCGATAGCAGTCCGAACGATCTGATGCCCGTTCACAGCACCGAGTGAGTTCATGGAAACGATCCGGAGAGATATTCGACTGGCACTGCGCAGCCTCCGGCACTCGGCCACGTTCACGGTGGCTGTCATGGCGACTCTCGGGATCAGCATCGGCATGGCGACGGCCATGTTCACTGTCTACAAGGCCGTGCTGATCGACCGGTTCCCGATCGTCGCGCAGCACCAGATCGTCGTCATGCACACGCTCGACCGTAACGGGACGAATCTCGATGTTCCGAACGCGTACCTGCCTGAAATCGCGCGCGACAGCGCGCTGTTTCGGTCCGTGGCAGGGGTGTACCACGGGGGTGTGCAACTGACGCCATTCCTGAGTGGCGGAGCCCCGATTCAACTGGGCGCTGTGGGCGCCTCACCGAACTTCTTCGATCTGTTCGGCATGCGACCGGTCGCCGGACGCTTATTCCGGCCCGAAGACGGACAGCCGGGGGCGCCCCCGGTCGTCGTTCTCAGCTACAACGCGTGGCGCCGGCGCTTCGGCAGCGACCCCGCGATCGCCGGTCACACGCTCGTTCTGCCGGTGACGCGGCAGCACGCGGAGATCGTAGGTGTGGCGCCGCCCGGATTCGAGTATCCCACCAGTGCTGATGCATGGCTCCCGTTTCCGCCTGGAGCACCGGGGCAGGTCGACATCATCGCCCGTCTCGCACCCAACGTGACGATGGAGGCAGCGCGGGCTGGCGTGTTCGCACTCACGCAGCGGTTGAATCCGTTTGCTGGCGTAAGTCCGCCAACGGCGTTTCAGGTATCGGGCGTCACCGCGCAGGCATTCGTCAATACGGTCGTAGGGCGCTCGAGGCCGGTGATCGTCGCGCTCATGCTGGCCATCGCGCTGCTGCTCGTGATTGCCTGTATCAACATCGCCAATCTCATGCTCGTGCGGCTTCTCGGCCGGAGTCGCGACATCGCTGTTCGCCAGGCCCTCGGTGCCACGCCGGGTCACATTGCGCGTCTTTTCGTGGCGGAAGCGACGATTCTGGTAACGGCCGGCGGGACGGCCGGATTCCTCGTAGCCCTCGGCGCGTTGCGGCTGGTGCACGCGGCAGCTCCATCTCAGCTCCTCCCACGCAGTGATTTGCTCGACGCGGTGAGCACACCGCTCGGCACAGCGGCGGGACTTACACTCTTCGCCTGGCTGCTGTTCGGGGTGCTGCTGAGTGTCGTGCCTTCACGGATCGGATCCTACGCCACGTTGCGCGTCGGAGCACGAAGCGGAGCCGACAGCCGGCCACGGCAGCGGGGGCGACGCGCCCTCGTCGCGACGCAGGTCGCCCTGACGGTCGTCATGCTGACTGGCGCCGGACTGCTCGGGCGAACGCTCGCGCGACTACAGTCGATTGGCCTCGGCTACCAACCCGACCATCTCTCGATCCTCTCGTTTACCGCGTTCACCGGTCCGCAGGGTAGGCTCACGACCGCGGCCCAGATGACCCAAGCCGTCAAGGATCTGGTCACGCGTATCGAGGCCACGCCCGGGGTCGTGGCGGCGACCCCGCTCGAAAGCGGCCCGTTCAAGGGCGAAGCACTCTTCGTCATGCAGCTGGTCCCTGCCGATCGGCCGGTATCGGCAAACCAAGACGCGCCAGGCGTGCCGTTCGAGTTCGTGGGTCGGGACTATTTTCGCACATTACAGATCCCGATCCGCCGCGGGCGCGGGTTCCAGGCGTCCGACACGAAGGGTTCCGGTTGTGCAGTCGTCGTGAACGAGACACTGGCCCGCCGATTCTGGCCTAATCAGGACGCCGTGGGCAGGCAACTTATGCGAGTGGGGGACACCAGCGGGTGCACTGTTGTCGGCGTGGCGAGTGACACGCACTATCGCGAGCTGAAGAGCGCCGGCCCGGTGGCGTACTTCGACTGGGAGGACGATTCGACTCTCAGGGATTGGCTTATCGCCGTGCGGACGACCGGTTCGTTGGCCGCCACGTTGCCGTCGCTGCGCACCGCGATCCGAGATGTCAATCCTGATCTCATGATCTGGGATGCACAAACGATGGATGACCTGCTCGGGACGC
>Ga0070733_10000065_pt1 | contig 99706 bp, 75 predicted proteins | sample Coa_R1_9_FD_66450 | JGI IMG/M metagenome (GOLD analysis project Ga0070733, IMG submission 66450) | Surface soil microbial communities from Centralia Pennsylvania, which are recovering from an underground coalmine fire - Coalmine... | ecosystem: Environmental > Terrestrial > Soil > Unclassified ...
CGATCTCCGCGGGACCGCTCGCCTCACGCGCCGCGAGCGCGATCGGCATCATCGAGCAGATGGTGGCGTACTGCGCGACGAACACACCGCTGCCCGAACCGGTGCAACCCGCGGACGTCGGCTACACCGCCGCCTTTCTGGCCAGCCCATTGGCCGCCGGCATCACCGGCGCCACGATCTACGTGGACAAGGGCTACCACGCGATGGGAATGGCGGTCCCCCAAACCGCAGCCGCCAACTAGCCGCCCTGCCCTATTGCGTCTGCGTCGTCACGCCGTCGAGGTTCGTCGGATCCGTCGGCGGCTTGAACGTCGCCTTGTGAATCGAGTACGCGCTGAACACCAGCGCGGCTGCGAGAAGCACGATGAACGTCGCGCCACCCCAGCCCCTGGGCCCGGGAAACGGGATGTAGCGGTCTTCAGGCGGCGGCGGTGTGGTCGTCATGTGTCGGGTCGTGTAAAGGGTCTCGGCCGCGCCAAGTTATCGCGGCGCTATAGCTGATGCCAGCCCGCCGGTCGTCGCCGCACCGGGTGGGATAGGCGGCGGCGCATCGCCCCAGACGTCGTTGTCGGGACGGAGATCGGGGATCGCTGTCCGGTCGGGCCAGAGCCGCGCCCCGACGACCTGTGCCGGCACTACGATCCGGACGTCGGTCGCCGCGCCACGCGCCCAAATGTCCGCCGGGAACCGCGCATCCTGTGTCGTGCCGTTCGCCAGTTTGAGGCGCAGCTCGACGGGAAAGATCAGCGACGTGTGCCGCCGGAGGTAGACGGCCGCGGTCATCCCCGCCGCACTGTCGCCACTCGCGGCCCTTCGGGTGGCGACGCTGTCGATCCCGATGTCGAGCACGTCGGTCGAGTAGAAGAACTCCCGCCAGAACCACGAGAGATCCTGTCCGGAGACGTTCTCCACCGTGCGGAAGAAATCTCCCGGCGTCGGATGCTTGTACGACCACCGGTGCACGTACTCGCGCATCGCCCGGTCCATCGCGTCCGGACCGATCACGTGGTCGCGAAGCGCGAGCAGCACGGCCGCCGGCTTCTCGTATGCGTCGTTCCCCATCGCGTCGGCGCTCATGTGATCCGGAGCGGTCATGATCGGCTGGTCGATCCCCGCCATGAGCGTCTGCACCCAGGAGCCGAGGAAGCTCACCCAACTGTCCATGCCCGGCGGCCATGATTTGAGCTCGGCCCCGTACCGCCGCTCCTGCGAGAACGAGTTGATGTACGTGTTGATGCCCTCGTCCATCCACCCGTACCGGCGTTCATTGGAACCGACGACCATCGGGAACCACTCGTGGCCGTGCTCATGGTCGTTCACCCGGAACACATCACCCGGCGAATCGTTGTCGGTGTAGCCGTCCATCACGAACATCGGATACTCCATGCCGGACACGGTCCCGGCGACCGACGTCGCCTGCGGATACGCGTACGGCGTCAGCAGCTCCGAGTACGTGCGGATCGTCCACTGCGTGTTCTCGGCCGCCTGCTCCCACTCCGGACCCGCCTTCGGCCACTGGTAGTACGCCTGGCACAGCACACCACGAACGCTCGTCGCGTCCCACCGGAAATCCGGAGCCGCCGCCCACGCGACGTCGCGGACGTTCTTCGCACGGAAGTGCCACGTCTTGTTCCCCGGCGTCGCGGTACGGCGCCCTGCCGCCGCCTCGGCCGCCGTGCGGATCGGGACCACTTCGGGCGAGACGATCGCCTTGGCCAGCCGCTGGCGAGTCTGGTCACTCAACACGTCGCCTGGATTCTGCAGCACGCCACTGCCCGCCACGATGTATCCCGCCGGGACGGTCACGGCGTAGTCGATGTCGCCGTATTCGAGATAGAACTCGCCCTGCCCGAGATACGGATCGGTGTTCCACCCGCGCACATCGTCGTACACCGCCATGCGCGGATACCACTGCGCGATCTCGTACAGCGTGCCGTCACGCCCCATACGATCGGCACCTTTGTCCGGGATGCGGAACTGGTACCGCATGACGATCGTGGTCGTGCCACCGTTGGGTGCGATCGGCTCCGCCAGATCGAGCCGCATCATCGTGTCGTCCACTTTGGGCGTGACGGGCGCTCCACCGACGGTCACGTCGCTCAGCGTGTATCCGCCGGCGAATCCGCCGGAGCTGTTGCGCGCATCCGGCGGATAGAGCATGTCGCCCTTGCTCCCGGGCCGGAACAGATTCTGGTCGGCCTGCATCCACACGAATCGCAGTGTGTCGGGCGAGTTGTTCGTGTAGCGCACCGTGACGGTACCCGTGATGCTGCGCGCCGTCGTGTCGAGCGCCGCTACGATCGTGTAGTCCGCGCGCTGCTGCCAGTAATCGGGCCCCGGTGCGCCGGTCGCGTCGCGATAACTGTTCGGGCCGGGCCAGTCGATACGGTTAGTCGTGTAGAAAGGACTCGCGGTCGCATCCACCGGCGGCGCCAGCGTGGCCGGCTTGCCCGGCGCACCACCGCCCGCACTCGTGTCCTCCGGCATCTCCCGGGGCGACAGCTTCGTGGGTTGAGGGCGCGTGCAGGACGCGCCCGCAGCAACGACGATCGCGAACACCGGGACGCCAACGACCCGGCGGAATGAAAGACGAGACATGGCTCCAGGAGCGAGAGACAGAACGGCCGGCGCGTGAGCCGCGCCGGGCCGATCGCGGTGGCCGCCGTTCACCTGGCGCCGCCACGCCTGCGAGATGCCGGACGTGTTGTTTGATGCTTTGTCCGGCCTTTGGTTTGCCGTTTGGATTGCCGTTTGGTTCGCCGTTTCGTTTGCAGCTTGGTCTTCCGCGGCCCGGGACGTCGTCCGCCGCGCGCGTTTGACCGCTTTCGCTTCTTCGGCATGAGGATCGTGCCGCGGCACTTCGGCGCGCCGCACCAGCACGGATACTGGGACTCGGCATCAGGCCCCGCATCCTTCTCCCGCTCGTACGAATAGTCGTAGAACAACTCTTCGCCTTCGAAGATCGGCTTCCGCGCATCGATGAACACCCGGCCCCGCTCGATCACGGCGTCGCAGTTCGGCTGGCACGAGTGATTGATGAAGCGCGTGTCGTTGCCGCCCACCGCGGCGTCGATCACCGTCCGCGCGCTGACCGCGAACAGAAAGGTGTGATGACGCGCCATCGCGTCGTCGTCGTACCGGCGGTCCGCCTCGGTCTGCGAAATGCGCTCGCCGGTGTACTCCCCGACACGCTCCCCTCGCTTGATCCTCCTGGTGGCGAACCCCCCGCGGCCCTGGATCCGGGACCGGCGAATCTCGAACGCCGGGACGGCCGGCAGTGACTTCTTTGGCGCCATAAACACAGTTGTCGTTTGCATGCCACGCCGCACGGGCGCATCAGGTGAATAACTCGTTTGGACACCACAATTTACGGAATCGGCACCCCGGTATATAACGTGCGACTGGGCAGCACCACATGCCACCCAGACCCGACGAACGCGGCCCCGGCCACCCCCGGTCCGCGCCCCTCAACCGCCGGGTCTCCCCGACGGCTGCGTTCGCCCTCTGCGCAACCACCGTCGCCGTCACGGACCTGGCCACGAAACAGATCGCCGCAGCCCGCCTCGGCCTTCACGGTGCCACTCGCCTCCCCGCCCTGGTCCCCGGGGTCCGCCTCGCCCTGGTCCTCAATAACCAGTCGGCCTTCGGCATCTCCCTCGGCCGCTATACGTGGCACATCAACCTGGCGCTGACGCTGGTGGCGCTCGTCCTCACCATCATGCTCTGCCGCGCCCTCGCGACACTCGATTCCTGGTCACCGGTCATGTTGGGACTCATTGCGGGCGCCGCGACCGGTAACCTCGCCAGCCTGATCACCTCGCCCCACGGTGTGCTCGATTTCATCGCGGTCACCACCGGACCATCCCACGAGCTGGTCTTCAACCTGGCCGACGTCGCCGCCTGCTGCGGCTTGGTACTCCTTCTCCGCACCGCCTGGACCGTCGTGCGCGAGATCTCGATCAACGGCCCTGGAACCGTCATCGGGTAGAAACGCGGCCAAGTAGTTCGTCTACTTTCTACTCTCTGTAGGTCTACTCTCTGGACTGGCCCCGCCACGGGCCAGTCCCGTGACCTACCCCCCGATCGTCACGTCCGAAGGGTGGCATGTTCTGCGCCCAATGCGGCTCCGCCGTCGCGGACAGCTCCCGGTTCTGCGCCACCTGCGGGGCTCGGATGACCGATTCCCCGGGTCCCGATGGCACGACGCCGCCGGAGCCCGGCGAAGCCCTCCTCGCCTCGGTCCGCAGGGCGCTCGCCGCCGACTACGACGTCGAACGCGAGGTCGGGCGAGGCGGCATGGCCGTGGTCTTCAAGGGCCGCGAAAAGGAGCTGGAGCGCACGGTCGCCCTCAAGGTCCTCCCACCCGATCTCGCCCCCGTCGCATCGATCGCCGACCGCTTCAAGCGCGAAGCACGGCTCGCCGCCTCGCTCGACCACCCCAACATCATCCCGGTCTACCGCGTCGGTCACACCGGCGGCGTCCTGTACATGGCCATGAAGTACATCGATGGCCGCGCACTCGATGGTCTCGTCGCCGCGCAGGGCCCGCTCCCGTTGCCGGTCGTGCTCACCGTGCTGCGCGCGACGGCACGCGCGATGGCGTACGCTCACGAGCATGGCATCGTCCATCGCGACATCAAAGGCGCCAACATCCTGATCGACCGTAATGGCCGCGTCGTTGTGTCCGACTTCGGCATCGCGCGGGCGATGGAGTCGGCCGCGCTGACCGCGACAGGTCTCATGATCGGAACGCCGCACTACATGAGCCCCGAGCAATGCGCGGGCAAACCAGCCGGCGTCCAGGCCGATCAATACTCCCTCGGCATCGTCGCCTACCAGTTGCTCACCGGCACCGTACCGTTCGACGGAGACTCACTGCCCGAGATTCTCCAGCAGCACTGCTTCACGCCGCCACCCGATCCAAGCCTCGTGCGGCCGGACTCGCCGGCGATCCTCACTGCCATCGTCCACCGGCTACTGTCCAAGGAACCCGAGCAGCGATTCAGCTCCACGAACGAGCTCGTGTCGGCTCTGGACAACATCCCGTTCACGGAGAGCGAGCGCGCAGCCGGCGAGTCAGCTCTCAAGGCGCTCGTGCGCGCGCGATCATCGGTGCCGCCGGTGCACCCGTACCCGGCGGAATCGGGCATCGCCGCGCACGTCACCGGGCCGCCGCTGTCCAATGGGACGAATGGCGCCGCGCATCGCCTCTCTCCCGTCGCGCCACTGAGTTTGCCGTCCGCACACCCCCCGCGCCCCGTCGCAACTCGCCCCATCAGCGTCGATCCGGCCATCACGGCAGTGCCAACGGGCGCCTCCACGCTTCCGCGGCACACGGCATCGCGCCCTGGCGTCCGGTCGCCACCGCCGCGACCCGTGCGCTGGCCGGCAATCGCCGCGATCTGCCTCGCGGCATGTCTGGTCGCCGGCTTCGCCGTCGCGAAACGCCGCAACACGGGAATGGTCGCGGTGACTCCTTGGCGACACCCCGAAGCGGCCACGTTACGCCGCTATGGCCACCGCGCATACCAGACCGGCGACTACGAGATGGCCCGCCGCTTCTACGTGCGCGCCGTCCGCCTCGACCCCGAAGCCCACGACCCGCAAGCCCAAAAGGAACTCGGCTGCGCGCTGCTCAAACTCGGCGCCGACTCCACACAGATCGGAGACCCAGCCCGCAAAGACCCTTGCAATCCATAGGCTCTAGGAATCGGTAGCGAGGCCCTCAGCAGTCGTCGGGAAGCCCTAGGAGTCGGTAGCCACCGCGGCCTTCGAGGATTCGCGCAGCAGAGGCCCTTCGAGAACCGCAGGTCGCCCTGTTTGGGCAACCGCCCCCGCGCCGGCCGCCGCGCTGGGGCGAGTGGATGCTATACCCGCCGCCGCACGCACATTGACCGGCGTACTAGTAGCCGGACTCCCCGTGACAGGCCCAGCGGGGAGCACGACGGTGAACGCGCTCCCGCGTCCCGGCTCACTCGCCACGACCACGTCGCCACCGAGCAGCCGCGCGAGCCGCCGTGACACGCTGAGCCCCAACCCCGTCCCGCCCGCCCGGCGCGTGGCTTTCTGCTCCACTTGCCAGAATGGATCGAAGATCCGGTCGAGATGATCGGGTTCGATGCCGATGCCCGTGTCGGTGATCGTCAGTTCGAGCTTGTCGCCCGCGCGCTGGGCACGCAGCGTGACCGCGCCATCCGGGTCGGTGAATTTCACGGCGTTGGAAAGCAGGTTGACGAGAACCTGCCGGACTTTCCGCGGGTCGGTTCGGATGTCGAGCGGCGCATCGAGCCGGATCACAGAGAACCGCACGTGCTTGTCGGCCGCCAGCGGCTCGATCAGCGCCGCCGCATCGTCCACCAGCGCGTTGACGGACGAGATCTCGTACTGGACTTCCTCTTTGCCGGCTTCGGCACGGGAATAGGTCAGGATCTCGTCGATCAGCTCCAGCAGATGCCGCGCGCTGACTTTGATGCGGCCGAGTTGGTGCCGCTGCAGCTCGGTCACCGGGCCGGTGATGCCGTCGGCCAGCAGCTCCTGATAGCCAATGATCGCGCTCAGAGGCGTTCGCAACTCGTGCGACATGACGGCGAGAAAATCACCCTTCGTCCGATTGGCGGTCTCCGCCTCGCGACGCGCCTCCTGCTCACGCTCGAGAAACTGCGCCCGTTGCACGTCGGCCGCGTGCACGACCCGCGCGCTGCGCACGACGATCCACACCAGCGCCACGCTGCTCGCGACCACGAACAGTGATGGCCCGTTCGCATGACCCCAGACCTCGGCCCGCTGCCCCACGCCCCACAGCCAGCCGAGAACGATCGGGACGACAACCGCCGCCGGCAGCAGCCGGCGCGCGAGCACGCCGCCCGCCGCCTCATCGACGAGAATCGCCGCGAGTCCCCGGTCCCGGCGCGCGAACAGCACGCCCAGGCTGAGCGCGGCGAAGCACAGGGCGGTGAGAAGCGCCATGCCGGATTCCGGCGCGAACGTGTACAGTTGCGCCGCACCCGTGACGTAGCCGACGATCGCCGCAAACGCGACCAGCAGCGCGCCCGTGGCCGCCCACAGCGCGGGCCGCCGTGCGTCCCGATCGAGGTCGAGGAGGGTGAGAGCGATCCCGAGTAACAGGAACGCCACCGCCGCGTTGGGCGCGAGGCGCCAGGTCGTCGACCACCCGGCCCGCAGCACGGTGTCGTGAAACACCCGTAGGTCGATCCCGAGGTCGCGCCCGAGCATCGACTCGACAAAGAACAGGGTGCCGGCCAAGGTGATCACGACGCCGAGAAACCGCGAGATGACGAGGGACCAGCGCCCGGCGCGCGGGCTGCGCCCGAACCACAACGCGACCGCCGCGATCAGAAATCCGATCGCCGTGTTCGGCAGCATCACGTACGGCCCACTCGGCGCAGGCAGCCACTGGCGGTCGCCGCGCGACCAACTGACGAGAATGATCGTCGCGATTCCCGCCACGAACGCCGAGGTCAATTCTGGAAGCCGCTCGAATAGCTCGATTGCCCGGCTGCGGGATGGACTGCTCATGCCGGGAAGGTCGCTTTTCGCCCGTCAGAAATGCAAGGCGCCGGGAGCGGGGGCTCGTGTTTCCGGATCAGCCTCCCCGTATGGCGCGCATGGGTCCGTTACGCGACGGGCCTGCCCCGTGCCAGGCGGTCAGGTTCTCCTCTCTCCGTTCTCCCTTCTCGGCTCTGCGCTGTGGCTTGCGAGCCCCGCCACCGGACCCGAATGATCGCCCGCCACCGGCTGCACGGCCTGCCCCGCACCAGGCAGCATCGCCACCACGCTCACTCGCTCGAGTTTCTGCGCGGAGCCGCGTTCGCCGTTCGTCACCAGGAAATGCAGCTCGACGGCCCGTATCGACTGCGCGTCGATCCCCGCCTCCGTCGTGTCCGCGAAGGTGATCGGCAGCCGCTCCGATGGCACTTCTGCGAGACTGTCGCCGCTCGGGTCCTGTGCCGCACACTTGTACACGAAGAACGGCAATGTGTCGGGCAGCACGTTGCGTACGAGGACCTCCGGCGCCGCGGCGTTCACTTCCCGCCACAGCGCGAACGCGCCCGGCACGCGGGTGTTCGCCGAGTCCGGCGCGAAGAAGAATGTCACGGTCTTCGCGAACGCGATCTCCCACGTGCCATCATCTTTCACCGGGCCCCGTGATGTGCCAAGCGACACGAGAAGGTCCGGCCGCACCGTCGATCCGAACCCGGTATTGAACGAGAACGCCCGGGCATCCGCGTAGATCACCGACGGCTGCTGGGACTCGACATCCAGCTCCGCCAACGCCCCACGGGGGCCTGGTGCGCGCTCGGCACTTACCGCGTCGCCGGCGGCCGGACCGCGCATGTGCGCAGCAGCCGGCACCACCAACGCCGCCAACAGGACCGCGACCAACGTGTAGCGTTGCAGCGCGCGGCGCTGCCGCGACGGATCCTGCGTGCGAACAGGCTGGCACGCGCCCTTCGAGAACTGGGTTATATCGCCTGCCGCACCAGCTTCACTGGTGCCCGGCCTCGCAGCCCGCCGGAGACGCTGTATGTGCACGCCAGGCGGAAAAGCGAGACCCAGGCCAGCGGCGCCAAACAGTTAACCTCATATTTTACAGCGTGTTACGGCGCCACACCTCCGTACATAACAGTGACGGTGACGCGGGATTTCGACAGCGAATTGCGGGCGGCGTGCTACAGGCCGGGCGGCCCCGGACCGCAAGGCCCGGCCGAGACGCAGCGCCCGCAGGTACTATTTGCCCACGTCGTATACCTCGCGTATGGCACTGACTACGGCGTCGGGCTGATCGAACTCGACGTACTCGGAGCTCTGCGGGGTGAATATCTGCTTGGCATTCGAGGAGAGCTCTAGCCAACGCGCCTGCGCCAGCGCGATTTGATGCTCGTATTCGAGATGCTTCGGATCTTGCGCATCCGGCGCGGGTAGGTGGCCGACGCCGTGGTTGCCCGTGGTCAGCACGCGGACGGGACGGGAGCCCAGCGAGCGGCGGTGCTGCTGGAGCCAGGCCTCGTCCCACGGCATTTGCTCCATCTCGGAAATGAATGTGTCGTACATCGCGACCTTGGTCTTCGCGACCTGCAACAGCGAGGCATTCAATGCAGGCGACCACTCGGCCTCGGGTAGCCCGCGAAAGAATTGCTGAACGCAGGTACGATGCGGCTGGCCGGGGCGCGGGGGCAGCAGCGGCAGCGGTTTTCCGGCGGCGATCGAATCGCGGCATTCGCGCACCCTGAGGAGGAACCTGGCATTCCCGCGATGATCGTCATCCTGCATGGCCTTCGGTTCGACGTCGCTGGCGTCGGCTTCGACCAGCACCAGCCCCGTGATCTCCGGCACGTAGAGATCGGCAAATGTGCGCACCGGGTCGCCCCCGAACGCGTTGCCCACCAGAACATACGGCCCCGTAATGCCGGCGTTATGAAGCGCGCTGTGAAGTTCGTCGGCGATACGCACGCTCGTGCGCGGCATTGGACCGGCGCCACTGAAGCCCGCGCCCGCGCGGTCATAGCTGCAGGCACGCGTCCACTTCGCGACCTGCGGCTGCACGACCGCCCAGGCCGGGGCCCAATCCTCCCAGCCAGAATCGAAGATCACTGTGGGCGAGCCGCTTCCCATGCAGTAGAAGTTCAGTCGCGCCCCGTCTGCCGCCGCCACGATCTGTCCAGGACGAGTGTAGATGTCGTCGCCGGGTGCTCCCGTCACCCGCATCCCAATGAGCAGGCATGGAAGCAGGCATCCGGCGAGCGCAGACACGAACGGTTTGATCGGACCGGTCCGGACGGAATCCACGGGTTGCGTCGCCCAGCATCGACGGAGACCGGCGACGCCAAGCAAGCGTCGCGGCAGCCACGCGCGCATTCGGGTCACTCCTGACGGTTGAGAGTGCGATCGGAAAACGCTGCCCTGGGAGACTCCACAGGTCCGGCATCGCGAACGATTACATCTGTAGACGAACCTGTCAAGTCCAGCGGACGGAGAGCTGTCCGCCCTCCGGCGATCAGAATCGCACCATCACGCCAGTCGACAGGACCGGATAGACCTTGAGTTTGTTGGCGCTGGTTTGCGTGGACGCTTGCTGCGCGGCGAGGTCGGTCGCGAGCTGGGGGTCCGTCGCGGCGCCTGTCGCGGTGAGCGATACGCGGGGCTTCGAGAGGATCGCGCCAATGTCGAACGACCCGGATACCCGCGACTTGAAGGCTGGCGTTCCGATCCCGAGCCCGGCGTATCCTCCGCTCGTTGGATACTTGATGGCGGCGCTCAGGACGCCGACCTGCGACTGCGTGTACTTGTCGTGATTGATCGTGATCGTCCCGCTCGAATCGGGGACGCCCGTCCCCGTGAATTGGGTCTGGTTGAGGACGACGCCACCCGTCACATGCAGGGGGCCACGTGCAAACGGGTACAGATCGAGTAGCAGCGGGGCGCTCTGCAGTCGCAGCGTGGCATTGTATTCGACGTCACGGACGCTGTGATTGAGGCCGAAGCTGAAATAATTGAAGCCCGCGCGGATCCCGAGACGGTCCAAGAGGAGCTTATTCAGTTCAGCGCCGAATCCGAGGGTGCCGGTGTGTACGCCGATGCCCAGGTCGAGGTGTCCGCTGCCGTCCGAGGCCGGCGTCGTTTGCGCTCCGCTCGTCGCGGACGTGACCGCGAGCATGAGGCACGTCCCGCTCAATACCGTGCGTACAACGACTCGCCCGATGGGCCGCCGAATGTTCCAGGAGGCCGCTGATGTTGGGGACGAGCATCCGCTACGCGCCTGCATCGGCATATATCTCCTCCGCAATTGAATGGGATCGGAGTACCGTGCGGCCAAACCAATCAGCGGTGGGGTCATCGACCCACCACTGGCGTTACCACCCCCGGGGTGCTGCAGCAGGTCGATGCCCGCCGTGTCCACAGCCAGCTCAGGTGTGCGCGACCACGCTACGCGCGCCCGTCCTCCGTGTCAACACCTCACTGATTAGGGTAGTGGGCGAGGCAGTCCCTCCCGTCACACAGCCGTGGTCAGGATCAGCTTCCCGACGTGCGTCCCCGTCTCCAGCACCCGATGCGCATCCGGCGCCTTCTCGAGTGGAAATATCTGCGAGATGATCGGCCGCACGGTCCCGTCACGCAGCAACGGCCACACCAGCGCCTCCAGCTCGCGCGCGATCGCTCCTTTCTGCGCGACGGTCCGCGGCCGCAATGTCGACCCCGTGATCGTCAGCCGCTTCACCATCAGCGCCTGCAGATCCGCCTCCACCCGGCTCCCTTTCATGAACGCGATCTGCACGAGCCGCCCCTCCACGGCGAGTGCCGTGATGTTGCGCTGCACGTACGCCCCGCCAACCATATCGAGGACGACATCGACGCCGCGGCCCTCGGTCGCCGCAGTCACGGCCTGCACGAAATCCTCGGTGTTGTAGTCGATCGCCAGCTCGGCCCCGAGCTGGCGGCACGCCTCGCATCTGGCCGCCGATCCTGCGGTCGTGAACACCCGCGCGCCGAACGCGCGAGCGAGTTGAATCGCGGTCGTGCCGATGCCGCTGGCGCCGCCGTGAATCAGGACGGTCTCCCCCGCACGCAGCCGCACGCGCTCGAACAGATTCGTCCACACGGTGAAATACGTCTCCGGGATGCCCGCCGCCTCCACGAACGTGAGCGACCCCGGTATCGGCAAACACTGCACGGCAGGCGCGACGCTGTATTCGGCATACCCGCCCCCCGCCAGCAGCGCGCACACGCGGTCGCCGATATGCCAGCGGCCCACCCGCGCACCGGCCGCCACCACAGTGCCCGCGACTTCGAGGCCGAGGATGGGCGATGCGCCTGGCGGTGGCGCATACCGCCCTTGCCGCTGCAGGAGATCCGGCCGGTTCACTCCGGCGGCCGCCACCCGGACCAGGACCTCGTCGGGCCCGGGCCGCGGCACCGCCATCGTATCAATGTGCAACGTCTCGGGACCACCGGGTCCCCGCATCGCGACATACCGCATCGCCGCAGGCGCTACATCAGCCACGCTTGCTCCTCCGTCAGGGATGACGTCATTTCAGGGCTGCACCCATACGAGGTCACATCCGGCCAGGGGTGACATCCGAATCGATAACTAACAGATTTCACCCGCATCCCGTGCCCCATCCCTCAAGGAGTACCCATGCAGGCTAGATGTCTTGATCTACTTGTCGTCGTCACGACGCTTGCCCTCTTTGGGACCTGTCATCATGCGACAGAGATCGACGCGTCGCCAACCGTGCCGCTGCACTCGCGCTGGAACGCCACGATCGAGAGTCCGCAATCTCTGGCAGGCGCGATCCAGATCCATGGCTCCGCCTGGATCGGCCCGGTCTCGGCGACCGACAGCAGCCGGACGTCCGCGGAGATCTCCATCAGCAATGCGGCCGCCGGTGGCCTACATCCCTGGGCAATCCGCCAGGGCCAATGCGGCACCGACCAGGGCCCATTCGGCTCGCCGGGCGACTACCCGCCGCTCAAGGTTCAGGGCGATGGTACGGCCCGGTCTCACGCAACCTTGCAAGTCGCCACACCGTCGGAGGGCCAATACTACATATACGTCCTCGCCGCCCCCAACAACACGGGCACGGTGATCGCCTGCGGCAACCTGGCGACGCCCCAGAAATAGCGAGGGACGAGAGGGGAGAAGTACAGAAAGGAGAAAGGAGAAAGGAGAAAGGAGACGGCACCGGCGCCGTCTCCTTTTTTTGCTTTCTCTCCTCTCTCCTTTCTGTCCTTCTCCTTTCTGCTACGCCGCCCAATCGCGTAAGACGGACGCCGCCCCACCGTCGCGAAGCGCCGCCAACGCACGGTCGCGCAGTTGCCGCACACGCTCGCGCGTGACACCAAGCATCCGGCCGATCTCGTCGAGCGTCTTGGGCTCGCCGGAATCCAGTCCGTAGTAGAGCACGATCACCCGGCGATCGCGGGGCGGCAGCGGAGCGAGCGCCCGGCGCACTGCCTCGCGCCGCGACTCCTCCTCCAGCATCCCCGGCAAGCGGTCGTCACCGTCGTCGTCCGCCCGCACCACACTCGCCAGCGTCCGCGCCCGGCCGTCGCCCCCGCCCGACCCGTCGAGCGGGTCATCGAACGAACGCTCCGGCTGCACCAATCCCAGCAGGCTCTCGACGATGTCCACCGAGAGACTACAGGTCGTGCCGATCTCCGCGTTCGTCGGCTCGCGATGCAGCGCGGACCGCAGCACCGCCTGCGCCTTCACTACCTTGGACAAGTCGCCTGCCCGGCCAAGCGGCAGCCGGACCGACCGCCCCTTGGTCGTGATCGACGCGTGCAGCGCCTGCCGGATCCACCACACCGCGTAGCTGATGAAGTTGACCCCGACGTCGGGATCGTACTTGTCCGCAGCACGGCACAGCCCGGCATTCGCCTCGCCCACCAGATCCTCGAGCGGAAGCCCGCGGTGCTGGTACTTTTTGGCGATCGAGAACGCAAACCGCAGGTTCGCATTGATCAACGACTTGCGCGCCTCCGCCCGGTCCGCCGCAGAGCGGCGGGTGTCGCGGACGATCCGCGCAAGGTCCTTCTGGGCAGCCGCGGACAGCACAGGCATGCGGCCCAGCTCGCCGATGTAGAGGTCGAGAAGCTCCTGCCCCTCGACTCCCCCGATCGGTGTCTGCCCGCCCGGCTGCGTCCGGCGCCGCTTTGTCGTCGTGCCCGCCATGTCATCCGCCTTCATTATTGTTCACCCCTGCTTGATCGTCCCCATAGAACCACACGAACAAAAACGGGCGACCGCGCCCTCGGCCGCCCGTAATGCTGCTCGGCAGCCCATTCCGCTACTACGCCACGAGTTTGGGGGCGCGAGCGCTCGACCGGGGCGGCGTGAGGGTAAACATATGATTCTCACCCGCCGGCACGTAGTCGATCGTGCCACCATCGACATCCTGCGCGGAGAACGGATCAACGTACACCCGCGCTCCATGCCGCTCTACCACATAATCCGTCTCTGCCGGCTGCGCTTCCACCGCAAACCGGTACTCCGTCCCCTTTCGGAGGTGACGCGCGGCAATCCGCAGGCCACCCCCCTCCGCACCTAAGCCAGCCGCTGCAACGGTCTTCTGGATCGCCGCACAGCTCCGGGGCGTCAAGGTTAGCGACAACGCAAGCCGCTGCATGATGGGCATAGCTGATTCATCTCTACCAGGCATACGCCCTAAATAGTCCGGCCAGCCGCCAGAAGTTCCCGCCAATTCCCCCCGGCGGAGCACCCACTACCCGTCACCCCTGCCCCGGGGACAACAGGGCCGGACCAAGGGCATTCCCCCCAGTCCAGCCCCAAGCGCCACCCCAATTCCCCAGCCCCTAATCCCCAATCCCCAATCCCTAATCCCTAATCCCTAGCAGCCCTCCAGCGGCCCCAACTTTATAGATCAAGGATCGTTCCAGTTCCGCTGGGGCCCCGGTCCAGGAATGTTCTTGTTGGCAGCCGTTTCCTCCTGCTGGTAAACGATACGCCTCGGGATCACCCCGCCGTTGAACGGGGTCAGCGCCGGGATGTTCGTCCGCCGCCAATCGCTCCAGACTTCGATGTTCTGGAACAAAGCCGTGTACTTCTCCACCATGATGTCGTGCAGGGTCGCCACGCCAAGCGTCGGCACCCCCTGCTCGGTCCGCTCGTTGTTCAACGCCGTGAGCGCCAGCACGGGATGCCCCGTCTGGAACTCGGCCTCCGCAACGATCAACTGGTTCTCGGCGTACGTCACGACCGGCTGCTGGAATCCCTGCTTGATCCGCACGATCGTGTCGAGTTGGGAGTAGTCGCCACCCGTCTGCCCTGGGTCCGCACCGACGAATTGGTTCGCGCCGTTCGGGTCGAAATACACGCTCAGCCGTGGGTCCGATGCGTTACTCAGGGTATCGATCATCGCGCTGCCGGCCACGATGAACTGCGTGTACACCGTCTCCATCTGATACCAGAGATTCGCCTGGTTGGCGGTCGCCAGATTCGCCGTGATGAAATCGCCGCCAGGCTGGATTCCGTTGGCCGCCGCGTTGATCGCGGAGTCGTACATCGCGGGCCCCAGCTTCTTCGCCAGGTGCATGAAGTACCGCGCACGGAGGGTGTTGGCGAGCGCGATCCACAGCGCCGGCGTGCCCCCATAAGAGGCGTCGTTGCCGAGGGCACCCGTGTTGGTCGGGCCCGACGCATTCATGTAATTGATCGCGGTCGTGAGTTTCGTCAGGATGCTGTCGTAGACCTGCTGCTGCGGGTCGAGTTTCGGCTGCGGAAACTGGCTGTTCGCCGCTTGGGAATACGGGATGTCGCCCCACACATCGGCGAGTGTGCCGACGAGCAGCGCCTCGAACACGTACGCCTGCCCGGTGTACAGCGAGTCGCCCCGCATGAGCGTGATCTGCTCGAGCTGGTGCAATCCGAGCAAGCCGCCGCCGCTGTAGAAGTCGGACCACGGCCCATAGTAGTCGTCGGTGCCGATCGAGTACTCGCCCCAGTCGAGGAACGGGGTCTGTTGGCCGGCGCACTGCTGCATCCAGATGCAGACGGATTGCGCGATCACGTCGGTCATCCGCGCCGCCACGTTGATCTGAATGCCAAGGAACAGATTGTCGGCGCTGGCACTCGTGGGATTGCTCGGGTCGTTGCGGTCTTTGGTGGAGGTCAGAAACTCGTTGCACCCCACGCCGCTGGCAGTGACCATCGCCAGCGCGGCGGCCGCGATCCACCGGTCCCGAGTCAGCCTTCGCATCGTCTTCACGGGCCGCCTCACTTGTTGAGGATGACGGTGAATATGACCGAGCGTGTCTGCGGGTCTCCGAAGTAGTCAATCCCGTGCGCCCCCGTCTCGGCGCCGACGTCGTTGACTTCGGGATCGGACCCCGCGTACCGCGTCCACACGAACAGGTTTCGCCCCGATATCCGGAGCGAAACGGAATTCAGCCCGAGCCGCGAGATCGCCGGGCTCACGAACTCGTACGTCGCCGAGACTTCGCGAAGCTTGGTGAAGCTCCCGTCTTCGTAGAATGGCGCGCCGATCGGCGCCGGCGACACGCCGCCGTCGTAGCTCTGGAACCAGTTCTGGTCGAGCGTGACTTTGGTGCCGGCGCCGGGGCCCGCGACCATCCCCTGCTGGCTCCCGAATCCCGGCAGGTACGTCTGCCCGAATACCACCTGCTGCCCGCGCCGTGCCGTCTGCGCTCCGGTCCCATAGAAGTTGAGCACCGCGGCGGTCCCGTTGTACACGAGGCCACCACGCCTGATGTCCACGAGCGCGGAAAGCGACAGCTTGCCGATGGACAGTTGGTTGTTGATCGACGCGTTCCACTTGGGATCGGGGTTGCCGATCGTGCGAGGCGTGGGATCGATCAGCGGGAACCCGGGTCCGTCTCCCGGATCGCCCGCCGATGTCACGAGTCCGCCGTTCGTGATGAACAACGCGCGTCCCTTTCGCTGCGCCGAGGAACAGTGCGCGTCGACGCTGTACGGCGCGCCGCTGCTGGTGAAGAGCGTGATCCCCCGGCCGCACCGCACGTAGTCGAAATCGCGGAATGCATCGACCGAGTTCCCCACGGTCGCGAACACGATCCCGAATCCGCCGGAGCCGCCGTAGGTCACGAACGGCGCCCCGAGCAGCGAGAGCACATCGTTGTGATTCACGCTCGCGTTCAGGCCCACGGTCCACTTGATGTCCTTCCTCGTGATGGGGCGGACGTTGATGCCCAGCTCACCACCCTGGTTCTGGATCGTGGCCCCGTTCGCGAATTGCTGCGTGAATCCCGTCGACGCGGCCACCGGCGTAGCGAGAATCACGTCGGTCGACCGGCGCCGGTACAGCGTGAAGTTGAGGTCCGCCACGTCTCCGAAGAGCCCGAGATCGAATCCCCCTTCCGCTTCCCCCGTGCGCTCCGGGCGGAGGTTGATGGCGGGCGCCTCCGCCGGCAACGTCAGGCCGCCGATGCCTTGCGGCGACACGAACAACCCGCCGTACCCGTTGGTGAATTCCCGCGTCGGCGAGAAGGAGGCCTCGTACAGATAGGGCGCCGGCTGCGTGCCGACTTCGCCGTACGCCGCGCGCAGCTTGCCGTAACTGATCGGCCCGAAGGTACCCGTCGCCTTCGTGAACTCCCACGCCGCGCTCGCGCTCGGGAACAGCGCCCAGAGGTTGCCGGGCGAATACGTGGACGCACCATCGTAGCGCAGCCCCGCCTGCAGAAAGACCTGATCCACCAGGTCGAGCCGGTCCTGCGCGAAAAACCCCTCGACCCGCTGGTGACTCTCCATCGTCAGCGGGGACCGCACGCTCGACACGTTGTTGAGCGAATACAGGCCGGGTGTCAGCAGTCCGTCACCGATCAACCCGTTCTCGTACACGTTCTGAGATTCGAGGTTGCTGCCCAGCGCCAGACTGCCGGTCAGCTTGTCTCCCCTCGCGTAAGTCGCCGTCGCGACGACGTCCTGGTTGACCGTGTTGTGGTCGAAGTCCAGCGTCAGCACCTGGCCCGCTGGACTCAGGCTGTTGGAGTTGCTCTGGCCCTGGCCCTGCAGACGCGAATCGTCCGAGTTGTCGAAACCCAGTTGGTACGTGACCTTGAGCCACGACAGCGGATCGTACTGCGCGTGTATATCGCCGAGCGTGCGGGGGTCGTTGCTGGTGCTCACCGCGGTGGCGGCGGTCCAGAACGGATTGTCGAAGCCGCGCGATTCCAGCGCCGACGCGTTGGACGGAAACGGGAAGATGTACGATCGCTGCAGGCCCGCCGACGGCGACAGGAACGGCCGGTTGTTGAACTCCGGCGGCGTCATGTACGACGTCCACGTCACGCTGCTGAAGTTGAAGCCCTTCTGCACGCCGCCCTGATTGGTCTCGGCCACGGTGATGTTGCCACCGACACGCAGCTTGTCGAACAGGCGATGATCCGCCGACAACCGGAGCGATGACCGCTTGAGGTCATCGTTCGGGCCGATCACCGTACCGGACTGGGTGATGTACGAGCCGGACATGTAGAACGTGGTCCGCTCGTTGCCACCCGACGCGGTCAACGTGTTGTTGATCGTGTTGCCGGTGGTGAACATCTCGTTCGAGTGGTCGTAGACCTTGGTGCCCTTCGGGAGCGGCGCTCCCCAACTGAACGGCGACGCAATGCAGTCCAGCCCCTGCTGCCCCTCCGCGCAGGGATCGGGCTGGCCGTTCGAGCCCTGCCCGTAGAGGTTCTCGAGGGGGATGTAGCGGTTCGGAGTATCGAGCGAGTACGAGCTGTTCAGGGAGTAGTGCGTCTGTCCCGCGTTGCCGTGCTTGGTCGTGATGATGACGACACCCTGCCCCGCCCGTGCCCCGTAGATCGCGCCCGCCGCGGCACCCTTCAGGATCTCGATGTGCGCGATGTCGTCGGGGTTGATGTCGATCGCGCGGTTCGGCGAAGCCGCCCCGCCCTCCGCCGACGCCTGCGGATCGAGAAAGGACGGCGTGATCGAGGAGTTGTCGATCGGTACGCCATCCACGATGAACAGCGGGTCCGACGGTCTGTCGCCGCCGCCGCCGAGGGTGTTGATCCCGCGAATGACGATCTGCGTCGACGCCCCCGGATCGCCCGAGGTCGAGGTCACGTCCACACCAGGCGCCTTCGCCGCCAGCGCCGTCGCGATGTTCGGCTCGTTGGATTTCAGGATCGCAGAATCGGTGACGCTGCCGCGCGCCGTCGCCAGCTCGCGCGCCGTCGCCGTCGTCCCCTCACCCGTGACCACGATCTCGCCGAGCTGCAGCGGGGTCGCCTCGAGGGTGAAGTTCTGGGTATTGGCCCCGGCGGCCAGCGTGACATCGACGGTCTGCGCCTTGTAGCCGATCGATCGGGCGGTGATCGTCACCGGTTGGCCGGTCAGATTGCTCGCGGGTACGGTGAACGAGTAGTGACCGTCCTCTCGAGTGGTCGCGCCGAGATGAAGGCTCACGATTGCCACGGTCGCGCCAATCACCGGATTGCCGCCCGGCGCGGTGACGACTCCGGTAACTGTCGCATCGCCGGGCGGTGCCGTCGCCTGCGCGGCTGCACGGTGCGAGAACCCGGCGAGGCCGGCGAGAGCGACGATGCCGGCCGTCGTGATCAAACAACGAGTGTGGTTCACAAGTTCGCCTCGGACGAGGGTGGCGAGGGACGTCAGTGCGCAGTCGCACGCGACGCGCGGGAGCGACGAATTCGTCACGTGCCGTCTTGCAGGCCAGTCGTCACCGCCGCGGCGAGGTCGCGCGTACGACCCATCACCCGGAGAGCGCGACGCACACGGTGGCCGCATCGCGCTGGCGTGCAGAGGTGACTGTTATCTCCCCCCCGGGCCTCGGCATGAGATCCCGGTCTGATTCGCGCGAATGTACCGGCGGCCTTCTGGATGTCAAGAAAATCAGGTGCCCCCTCGCCACCCTCCGTCTGCCCCACACGAAGTACATTTCGGCATGCGCGACGGCAACGAGACTTCCCTCTGGATCGGCGGCGCATGGCGCGCCACGTCGAAGACGTTCACCGTCTCCAACCCGGCCACGGGCGAGCCGCTGGCACAGGTCGCGGACGCCACGCGAGATGATGCGCGAGCGGCCATCAGTTCGGCCGCCGCCGCCCTGCCGGCATGGAGCGCCACTCCAGGCCCCGAACGCGCCCGCATCCTGCGCCGTGCTGAATCCCTGCTCCTCGAGCGCGCGAGCGATCTGGGACGCACGCTGACGCTCGAAGGCGGCAAGCCGCTCCCCGAAGCCCGCGGCGAGATCGCGTATGCCGCCAGTTTCTTCGGCTGGTTCGCCGGAGAGGCGGAACGCACGTACGGCCGCGTGATCCCCGCATCCTCAGCGGCGAAACGCCTGCTCGCGCTCCGCCAGCCGGTCGGCGTCGTCGGCGCGATCACGCCCTGGAACTTCCCGGCCGCCATGGTCACGCGGAAAATCGGACCCGCGATCGCGGCCGGATGCACCGTGGTGCTCAAGCCTGCCGAGCAGACGCCGCTCACGGCACTCAGGATCGCCGCGATCATGGGCGAAGCAGGCCTGCCCGCCGGTGTCTGTAATGTCATCCCCACCCTCGACCCGGGACCGGTCGGCACCGAGCTCCTGCAGAACACGGACGTCCGCAAGATCACGTTCACGGGATCGACCGAGGTCGGCAAGTATCTCGCGCGTGAAGCCGCCAGCACGGTCAAACGGGTCTCGCTCGAGCTGGGTGGCCACGCCCCGTTCATCGTCTTCGCGGATGCGGACATCGACGCGGCCGCACGCGGCGCGATCATCTCCAAGTTCCGGAATGCCGGCCAGACATGCGTCTGCGCAAACCGCTTCTATGTCCACGCCTCGGTCGCCGACGCGTTCCTCGAAGCGCTCACGCCACTCGTCCGGCAGCTCACGGTCGGCGACGGAACCGCCGACGGCGTGCAGATCGGCCCCCTCATCGATGCGGCGGGTGTCCGGAAGGTCGAGTCCCACGTCCGGGAAGCCGTCTCCGCCGGCGCCCGCCTCGTGGTCGGCGGCAACCGTCCGCCACACCTCGCCCGCGGCAATTTCTACGCGCCCACGCTCCTCGACCGCACGACGGACACGATGCGCGTGATGCGTGAGGAGACGTTCGGCCCCGTGGCACCCGTCGCGCGCTTCGAAAACGAGGCCGAGGTCCTCCACCGCGCCAACGCAGGCCCCTTCGGGCTCGCGGCCTATCTCTACACCAACGATCTCTCGCGCGCATGGCGCGTCGCCGAGCGCCTCGAATACGGGATCGTTGGGGTGAACGACCCGCTCCCCTCCGTCGCCCAGGCTCCGTTCGGCGGATACAAGGAATCCGGCCTCGGCCGCGAAGGCGGCACGGAAGGCATGGATGCATTCCTGGAAACGAAATACATCAGCACGACGCTGACGATCTAGAAATCAGCCGCTTGTCACGCTCCGGCCCAGCTCCACCACCGCGCGATGGGCCTGGTCGATCGCCGAGTTCGCATACGCACTCGCGCCGGCGTCGGAGTTTGCGATCGTGATCCGGCCGAACGGCTGCCGCGCGATCACGCACGGACGGAGTTGCCCCGGCGGCGGCGGCGGATCGGAGTACGGATCGTACTCGTACGCGTAGCCGTGCGCCCACCGGTTCACCGTGATCGCCGCGATGTCCCGGGCCGGATCGAAATGACCGCCGCCCAGCATCCGCGCGAGCTGGTCCCGCGTATTCCGCTCCATCACCTCGAACGGCGTCGCCAGTAGCTCCGCGCGCCCCGCCCGATACTGCTCGCGTCGCGGGAGCCCCGGCGCACACGGGGCCCGCATCATGTGCACGACGATCGGATCGGCAGGGGTCCGCGCGAAATGATACGTGCCGAGGCTCACTGGGAAATCCAGCTCGGCGAGGCTGTAGTAGCTGCCCGGCGCGTACACGAAGCTCGTACCCAGCGCGCTCCACGCGTTCCAGTTGCGGAGCGCGACGTTCGTGTACACGAACGGCTCCTTCACGCCCGAAAGCATCGCGGTCCGCTGCGCCTCGGGCAGTTCGGGACAGAGATACGCGCTCACCGAGTTCCAGCACGCGAGCACGACGTGCGGGGCACGCACGGTCCACGCTTTGCCGCCCCGCACGTAGGTGACGTCCACTTCGTGCGCGGACGCGGGATCACCCACGTGCCGCACTCGCACGGCGGTGCTGTTGAGGCGGATGCGGACGTGGTGCCCGGGATCATCGAGTTGCGCGTAGTTCACCCGCGCGGTCACGACGTCGTCCATCGAGTGGCCGGCGGCCGCGGCGGGAATGAGCCGTCGCACGAGCAGCCGCGCGAGTGATGCGTTGCCATCCGGGAAGTGGAAGATGTACGGCTCTTCCCCGTCCGGCGGTGTCGGACCCAGGTGCGCGCCCGCCGGCGGATCGTCATCGCCCAACCCCATGCCCCGGAAGCCGGCGCGAAAGCCATCGTTGTATGGACTGATCGCGGAGATGACGTCGATGCCGGCGCACCAGAGATCGGCCGTGATCCGCTGGAAGTACGGGATGGCATCTGGGGTCACACCCGCCACCTGCAGCAGGTAGTCGCGGTAACTCATCCGCGCGAGACGCGCCCGCTTCTGCGCCCGCGTGAGTCCCGGCAGGTAGTCGTGCTCTTCTTCATAGAGCCGCGTGATGTCTCGGCGCGCCGCTTCGGACAACGGCGCCCCCGCGAGCACGGCCGCCCATGGTTTCGTCCCCGCTCCCGTCGCTAGATGATCGGCGCCGAAGGTCTCCTTGTCGAAGAAGACACTGTCGCCCAGATGCCGCGACGGAAAGAACTGCTGGTCGAACGCGGTATAGAATCGCCTCGGTTCGATGCCGGCGTCCGCCAGCACCGCCTTCGCCACCGCGCTGTAATGGTCCGGGCCGTCCAGCGATTGCGCGCCGCCGTACCCGACGAGTGTCCGGCCATCCACCTGGAACTCGTTGCGCTTGGCGTGCCCGCCGAAGTCATCGTGGTTGTCGATCACGAGCACGCGCGCCGACGGTCCCGCGGTCTTGCGATAGAAGTGCGCCGCCGCGAGCCCGCTGATCCCGCCGCCCACGACGATGAGGTCGAATGTCTCGTTGGTCGGCCTCGCACCGGCCATGAGGGAGGCCGTTCCGCCGTCGCGCATCTGGTGCGCCACTTCGAACGAGCCGGCATGGTCGCCGCGCAGCCCACCCAATCCCGGCGGGTAGTAGCGCGGGTCACGCTCCGGCGCGTACTCGCCGTCCTGAAAAGGCCACCACGCGCGGCCCGGCATTCTCCGCCCGGGCACGAGCGCCGCGCCGGCCGCGACAGCCATGCCGTTCACGAAATCGCGCCGCGTGATCGGACAGTCCATGCCGAGCGCACGGTCGTACGCCGTTTCGTGCGCGGCGTCGGCCGCTGGGTCGCGTTCGTCGTCCGGTTTCATCAGTCTAGCCTACCGCGCGGCCCGCAGGCCGTCCAGATTGGGGACCGCTTCAACGGACTGCGATGATAACTGTCGGCCGCAACTACTGGCTGGATTCGGCGTCGTTCCCGGCCACCACGCCGGGCCCTCCGCCCGCGCGCGCCGATGTCATCGTCGTGGGCGCCGGATTCGCCGGCCTCTCCGCCGCGTACGAGCTCGCGTCGCACGGCGCACGGGTCGTCGTGCTGGAGGCCCGAACCACGGCATGGGGCGCCAGTTCGCGAAATGGCGGGATGGTTCTCCCCGGCCTCAAGATCGCGACGGGTGTCCTCCGCTCCCGGTACGGCCTGCCGGCGGCGCAGCGGATGTACGCCGCTACACTCGCGTCCGTGGAGCACACGGCGGCACTGATCCGCACGCACGACATCGCGTGCGACTTCGCGCGGTCCGGTCATCTGGAGGTCGCATGTACCGCCTCGCAATTCGGGCGCTACGCGCGCCTCGTGGATGACCTGGCTCGCGACTTCGATTCCCGGCTCCGCATCATCCCCCCGAACGAGTTGGCGGCCGAGATCGGCTCGCGATCCTACGCCGGCGGGATCGTGGACGACCGGAGCGCTGGACTTCACCCCGCACGGTACGCCGCCGGTCTCGCGCGAACGGCCATGGCCGCTGGTGCCGCGATCCATGAGCACACACCCGTCACGCGAATCGGCCCGTCGTCGCGCGATGGCGCGGCCGGTTACGAGGTCGTCACCCCACAGGCGCGCATATTCGCGCGCGAGGTGGTGATCGCCACCGGCGCCTACACGAACGGCGCGATCCCCGCGCTTCGCCGGCGGATCATCCCCATTGGCTCGTTCATCATCGCGACCGAAGAACTTCCCGAAGGACTCGCCCGCGAGTTGAGTCCGCGCAACCGCATGATCTTCGACTCGCGGCACTTCCTCCACTACTACCGGCTCACGCCGGACCGCCGCATGCTCTTCGGCGGGCGGGCCGCGTTTTTCCCCGCCACGGACCGCACGATCGCGCGCAGCGCGGCGATCCTCCGCCGCGATCTCGTGTCGGTATTTCCACAGTTATCGGCGACCACCGTCGCGTACGCATGGGGCGGGACGCTCGATTTCTGCTTCGACACCATGCCCCACGTCGCACGCGTCGGGGGGATGTTCGCCGCGGCCGGCTTCGCTGGCCACGGTGTCGCCATGGCGACGTACGCCGGCGCGCTCATCGCGAGCCAGCTCCGCGGCATGCCGATGGACAACCCGTTCGCCGGGATTCCATTTCGCGGCGCACCGCCCGGCCTGCACGCCGCGGTCAAGTGGGGGCTTCCCCTGATCGCCGGCTGGTACAAGCTGCAGGACTGGGCCGGGCGCTAGCGCCGTAACGTCGCCAACTGTCACCCGGGACGGTGACGGATGCCGGTGGCCATGGCAGCAGCGGCAGTTCGTGAACCGTAGGTCGCCCTGTCGGGCAACGGCCGCCGTTACGTCACCGAAAGCAATTCCTCGACCGCGCGATAGCCCTGGTCGATCGCCTGATCGGTGTACGATGCCGCGGCGGCATCTTCGCACGCGATCGCGATCCGCCCGAACCGCCGCCGCGCGATCTCGTTCGGCGCTTCGCCGGGTGGCCACGCCGGATCCCACAGCGGGTTGTACTCGTACGCGTACCCGTGCGGCCAGCGATTGACGGTGATCGCATCGATGTCCCTCGCCGGATCGAACCCCCCGCCCCCCAACACTCGGCCCAGTTGGTCGCGAATGCTCCGCTCGAATGCCGCGAACGATGTCACGAGCAGGTCGGCCGCCCCAATGCGCTGCTGGTCGCGCGCCGAGAGCCCAGGCTGGCACGGCGTCCGCTCCATCCGGATCACGATCGGATCGTCCGGCGTGGACGGGTACTCGTAGGCGCCGATGCTGACGGGGACGTCGAGTCCGACCGAGGAGTGGAACATCCCGGGAGTCGCCACCGTGTGCACACCCAGTTTGTCGAAGGCCCGGCGGCTCTTGATGGCCACCCCGGTGTACACGAGCGGCACTTTCACACCGTACTTGAGCGCTTCTTTCTGCTTGTCCGGCAGATCCGGACAGATGTAGGGGATCATCATGTTCCACGAGGCGAGCACGACGTCGTTCGCGCGGACGACGTAGGCCTTGTGCTCCGTGCCGTCCGACCGCGCATACGTCACGTCCACCGCGGTCGCTCGCACGGGATCGCCGCCCGCGTGCTTGACGCCGGCCGCAGTGCTGTTGAGACGGATCCGCACGCCGTTTGACGGACGGTCGAGCTTCGCATAGTCGACGCGCGCCGTCACGATGTCTTCCGCCGAGCTGCCGGGAACCGCCCCCGGCACCAGCGAACGGACGAGGAGCCGCGCGATCGATGCGTTGCCGTCAGGGAAGTGGAAGAAGTACGGCTTCTTGCCCGGCGTCACCTCGCCGGCCGCGGTGAAACTCAACCGCCCGCCAGTCGGCGTGCGATCGAGGGCGAGCCCTTCGAATCCGGGGAGCCCGATCGCCCAGCAGTCCTGCGCCGGCACGGCGTCGATCCCGATGCCATAGAGTCCGTGCGTGCGCGTCTGATAGTACGGGATCACTCCGGGGTCAGCTTTGACGACACGCAACAGGTAGTCCTTGTAGCTCATGCGCCAGAGCTTGTCCTTCTTCTGGTCGGACGTGAGCCCCGGCATGTAGTCCACGACTTCGGTCTGGATCCGGACGATGTCGCGCCGCGCGGCCGCCGTCAGCGGCGTCTTCGCGAGAAAATCCCGCCACGACGATTCGAGGGCGGCCCGCTCCTGCCGCTTGCTCTGTGGCTCGCTCTTCTGCTGGTTCGCGGCACCGGTCGATGCGTTCCGGTCCCGCCGCGCACGCGACGGCACGCCGGTCACGAGGCGGTCGGCGCCGAAGGTCTCCTGGTCGAAGAACACTGCCGATTCGAGGCCGCGATAGGTGTCTGGCCGCGAACACCGCTCTTCGAGCGCCGGCGGATCGATGCCGAGCGTCGTCAGCAGTCCCTCCGCCACAGGACTGTAGTTGAAAGGCGACTCGATCGACCACGTGCCGCCATTGGTGAGCAGGAGCCGGCCACGCGGGCGGAACTCGTTGCGCTTCGCATGACCCCCGAAATCGTCGTGGTTGTCGAGGATGAGGATGCGGGCCGACGGGTTCCGCGCGCGATAGAAATGCGCGGCTGCCAACCCGCTGATCCCACCGCCGACCACCACGAGATCGTAGTGCTCGCCGGTTTGCACCGGCGCACCCGCCGCTTTCCAGAATGTCCCGTCGCGCATCGCGTGGCCGGCCTCGTACGAGCCGGGATGACTTCCTCGCATCCCTGTGAGGGCGGGCGGATAGTAGCCGGGCGCGTCCTGCGGCCCCGGCACCACGCCGGCCGCTGCCACCCCCCACGGCGCGGGCAGCGGGCCACTACTCGGAATCCCCATCCCCGGCAGCCACGCGGCAGCGAGTAGCCCCCCGGCCCCCACCGCGATCCCATTGAGAAAATCGCGCCGAGTGATGTCGCGATCCATGCCGAGCTCACGATCCCGTACCGCATCGGAGTCGTGCACGTTCTCGCGTTCCTGGTTGCGCGCATCGCCGTGGCTGCCGGGGTCATTCCCCGCAAACTCCGGTGGCTTGATCTCGTCTGTCATGCTGCTACCTCTCGGCGATGCTGATCTGCAGCTCGGCCGTCTGCTTCATCTCAGCCGGCCGCACCGCACCAATTCGTCCCTGGTAGGGGCCGGTCGCGACCGGCCCATCGATCCATCGGCAACTCCGCCGCCACCCCGTCATGCCGCCCTCACCATCCGCACTCTTCTTTCTACTCTCTACTCTCTGCTTTTCTACTCTCTAGCGGTTCAATACCACCCGATCGGCTTCTCATCCAGGTTGATGAACACCTGCTTGGTCTCGAGATACTCCTCGACGCCCCACCGCCCCAGCTCACGCCCGAACCCCGACGCCTTGTACCCGCCCCACGGCGTTTCGACCATCGTCGGCTGCATGTGGTTCACCCACACGATCCCCGCCTCCAGCTCCCGTACCACGCGGAATGCCTTGAAGATGTCCCGGGTCCAGACCGCCGCCGCTAACCCATACGGCGTCGCATTCGCGATCCGGATCGCGTCGGCTTCATCCTTGAAGGGGATGATGCTCATCACCGGACCGAAGATCTCCTCCTGGGCGATCCGCGCACTGTTGTCCACGTCGTAGAAGATCGTGGGCTCCACGTACCACCCGCGCGCATGCTGCTTCGGCACGCCGCCGCCCGCCGCGACTTTCGCCTCGCGCGCGCCGATCTTGAGATAACCCACCACGCGGTCGCGCTGCTCCGCGCTCACCAGCGGGCCCATCTTGTTGTTGCGATCCATGCCGCTGCCGACGGTGATCGTCTTGGCCTTCGCCGCCGTCGCCTCGATGAACCGTTTGTAGATGTCCCGCTGCACCAGCACTCGGCTTCCCGCCGAACACACCTCGCCCTGATTCACGAACACACCGAACAAGGCGCCGTCCACGGCGTTCTCGAAATCCGCATCGCTGAAGAAGATGTTCGGCGACTTGCCCCCCAGCTCCAGCGACACACGCTTGAGTTGGTCGGCGGCGCTCCGCATGATGAGACGTCCGACGTCCGCGCTGCCGGTGAACGCGATCTTGCGGACGTCGGGGTGCGCCACGAGCGGCGCGCCCGCCCCCGGCCCGTCGCCCGTCACGATGTTGATCACCCCCGCCGGCACGCCCACCGCCTCGAAGTCCTCGGCCAACGCCAGTATCGACAACGGCGTCTGCTCGGCAGGCTTCAGGACCACGGTGCACCCGGCAGCGAGCGCAGGCCCGAGTTTCCACGCGGCCATGAGCAGCGGATAGTTCCACGGGATGATCTGCCCCGCGACTCCCATCGGCTCGCGCAACGCGAGCGCCACCGCAGGCGCGGGCACGGGCAGCACGTCGCCGTTGATCTTCGTGGCCAGCCCGCCGTAATACTCATAGCAGGTCGCGGCATCGTCCATGTCGTACTCGGATTCCGCGATCGGTTTCCCCGAGTTCCGCGTCTCGAGTTCCGCCAGCTCCGCCCGCCGCGCGCGCACGCGCTCCGCAAGCCGCAGCAGCACGCGCCCCCTGTCCTGCGCCGTCGTCCCGCGCCACACGTCGTAGAACGCACGCTTGGCCGCCTTCGCGGCACGATCGATGTCGGCGGCACCCCCGGCGGGACACGTCGCAATCACCGACTCGGTCGCCGGATCGAAGACGTCGAATGTCTTGCCACTCGCCGCATTGGCGAACTTCCCGCCGATGAACATCTGAAACCGCCGGACGCCGCCAGCTGCACCGTTGCTCTTGGACGGCGCGCCATTCGTCTTCGATGGCACACTCTTGGACGCCGCGCCGCTGCTCTTGGATTTGGTCTTTGCCTTGCTAGTCGTCGCCACAATCATCTCCCCCCGGGAAACCCGGTCCGACGCGCCTGCAATGTCGCCCCGCGACTCGCTAACTCCCCAATCCCCAACCCCCAATCCCTAATCCCCAACCCCCAATCCCCAACCCCCATTCCCCATTCCCTCCCTACTCCCTGCCCTTCTCATCCCGGATCATCCGCGACCACAGCACGATCGTCAAGAGCGACACCGCAAAGATCACGGTCGCTGCCGCGTTGACTTCCGGTGTAATCCCTCGGCGCAGCAGCCCCCACAGTTGGAGCGGCAGCGTATTCTGGCGGCCGATCAGGAAGAACGTGACGGCGATCTCATCAAGACTGAGCGTAAACACCAGTAACGCGGCACCCAGCACCGCCGGCCGGATCGATGGCAGTGTCACGCGCCAGAAGGTCTGCCACTCGTTCGCGTAGAGGTCACCGCTCGCTTCCTCGAGCGCCCGGTCGAAACGCTGGAGCCGCGCATACACCTGGGTCATGATCACGGAAGTGAGCGCCGCCCCATGCCCCAGCACCACCGGCCACCCCGGGACGAGCGGAAACCCGCTCGACAGGCTGAGCCCCACGAACGAGAAAAAGCTGAGGAGCGCCACGCCTGTGATGATGCCGGGCAGTATCAGCGGCAGCATCACCAGCCGGCGGAACGCGCCCTTCCCCGGAAAGTCGTAGCGGTCCAGCACGAAAGCGCCCGGGACGCCGACCGCGAGCGCGATGATCACCGCCAGCACCGCCAGTTTGACGCTCGCCCACCCCGCGGCGAGCATGCTCGTGTCGTGCACGAGCACGCCGTACCACCGCAGTGTGCCCAGTTTGAGCGGCCACGCGATGATGCTGCTGTCGTGCAGCGAATACAGGATGACGATCGCCAGCGGCGCGTAGATGAACGCGAACACCGCCCCGGCGCTGATCCATAGGCCCGCCGTCAGCGGGTCAGACCGGCGCGGCATAGTCCGTCACCGACGCTCGCGCCTCGCCGCCGTAGCTCCCCCGCGCCTCCACTCTGCCCGCCACCCACAGCAACACCAGGGTCAAGGCCAGCATGACGACCGACACGGCGGCGCCCAGCGGCCAGTTGTACGCCACACCGAACAGGCTCCACACGAGATTCGACACCATGAGCGCGCTGTCGTTGCCGCCGAGGAGTTGCGGCGCGAGGAAGTCACCCATGCTCAGCACGAACGCGAAGGTGCAGCCGGCCACCACGCCCGGCAGCGACAGCGGCAGGATCACGTGGATGAAGGTCCGCCACCGGTTCGCGTAGAGGTCCTGGCTCGCTTCCTTGAGCGCCGGCGGGATCGCGTCCAGCACGGCGTAAATCGGCATCAGCGTGAAGGGTGTGTAGATGTGCGTCAGCGCGAGCACCACCGCGGCGGTGCTGTACAGCAGCACGGTGAGCGGCGTTCGGATGATCCCCATCGACATCAGTAATCCATTCAGAATCCCTTGCTGGCCGAGGATGATCTTCCACGCGTAGGCCCGCACGACGTAGCTGACCCACAGCGGGATGATCACCGCCATGTACAGCAGTGTCTTGTGCTTCCGGACTTTGAACGCCAGTACGTAGGCGACAGGAAACGCGAGCAGGAGCGAGAACACGGTGACGCGTAGCGCGACGCCGGCGGAATACAGGATGGTCGCCGGATAGAGCGACGTGCCGAAGAGCCGCCGGTAGTTCTCGGTCGTGAGCTCGTGCGTAAGGGTCCCGTTCCGAAGCCGCCAGAACGACTGGATCAACAGCAGCGCATACGGCACCAGCAACAGCACCACAACCCACGTCACGGGAATCGCGCTGGCCACGAGGGTCTTGACCCGGCGGTTGGTCCGCACCCGATCCACGAGTGTCGCACGCGCGGGCGTCCCTGCCGCCGGCGTCCCGTCACCGGGGGCACCAGCAGGAGATCCTTCAGCGGGCACCCCTTCAGTCCGCGACAAGCACGCCCTGGCTGGCCGGCCAGCGAAGCTGCACCGAGGCACCGCTCGCGAACGGCGGATCGGACGGCGAGCGCAACGCCACGATCGTCGTCCCATCGGCCAGCGCGAGGTGGAGTTTCACTACCGATCCCGCATAGACGATCTCGCGCACCGTGGCCGGGAGGCTGTTGCCGGCACCGTCGCCTGACGCCGCCGGCGCCGCAGCCGCCACAACCGACAGGGATTCGGGACGCACCGACAGCCACAGCGGTATACCCGCGCGAACCCCGTCGGCCCGCACTTCCACACGGACCGGGATCGGACCCGCCGGCCCGGCAACGGTCACCATGCCCGGATCACGATCGTTAGCCACCGCGGGCAGCAGGTTCGTCTCGCCGATGAAATCGGCCACGTACCGCGAGCGCGGCCGGTCGTACAGGTCCCGCGGCGCTCCGAGTTGCTCGATGCGCCCGCCACGCATGAGCGCCACCCGGTCGGACATGGTCAGCGCTTCTTCCTGATCATGGGTCACGTAGATGAACGTGATGCCGAGTTTCGATTGCAGATCTTTCAGCTCGAGTTGCATCGCACGCCGGAGTTTGAGGTCCAGCGCGCCCAGCGGCTCGTCGAGCAGCAGCACCCGCGGACGATTCACGATCGCACGCGCGAGCGCCACCCGCTGCTGCTGGCCGCCCGACAGTTGCCTCGGCGCCCGCTCCGCGAACGGCCCGAGTTGCACCATCTCGAGCGCTTCGGTCACGCGTGGGCCGATCTCACGGTGCGGGACGCGCTGCATCCGGAGCCCGTACCCCACGTTGTCACGCACGCTCATGTGCGGGAACAGCGCGTACTGCTGGAACACCGTGTTGACCGGCCGCTTGAACGGCGGGAGCGCCGCCACGTCGGCGCCCTCGATGAGGATCCGCCCCTCGGTGGCCAGGTCGAAGCCGGCGATCAGTCGTAGAGTGGTCGTCTTGCCCGATCCCGACGCGCCAAGGACGGTCAGGAACTCACCGGCCGCGACCGCGAGCGAGATGCCGTCGAGCGCGGTGAACGCGCCAAACCGCTTGGTCAGTCCGCGCAGCTCGACGATCGGGGTCACTGCGCCGCTTTGACCGCGTTCCAGATCTCCTGATACTTGTCGCGCTTCGATCCCCACTGCCAGAAGTTCACGTGCGCGCCGTATTCGGAAATGTCGTGCTGGCCGGTGGCCTGCTCCGGCGTCATGTACGCGCGCGCACCCGGGTTGGCGACGATGTACCCGGTGACATCGGCAAGCATCTTCTGCGTGAACGGCTGCGCCGCGTACTCGAGCCACGCGTAGGCCGCATCGAGGTTCTGCGCCCCGGAGGTCAGCACCCAGTGGTCCGCCCACGCCGTGGTCCCTTCGTTGGGAATGACTTCGGCGGCCGGGAACTTCACGGCCCGTAGCTGGTGAGTCATGAGCGGCCACCCCTCACCGAGCACGATCTCCCCGCTCTGGAAGAGTTGTGTCATGTCGCCCGCGGTCGACCAGTATTTCCGGACCCGCGGCCGAAGCTCCATCGCCTTGGCCTTCACTTTGTCGAGGTCCGCGTCGGACAGATTGTAGAGCTTCGCGGGATCCTTGGGATCGTCCAGCCCGAGATACTGCGCCACCATGTAGAGGGTCGCGATGTCATCCTGGACGGAGATCCGCCCCTTGTACCGGTCGTCCCAGAAGACCGCCCACGACACGGGCCTCGGCGTCACTTTCGTCGAATCGTAGATCAGCGGGTTCGGACCGAACGCCCACGGCTCACCGTAGGTTTTTCCCCCGCTGCGCGCCACCGGTAACGCCCGGAACCCCGCCATGAGATCGCCGAAGCTCGGCAGACGCGTCGTGTCGAGCGCCGCCGCGAGTCCCGCCTGGATGATCTCGGTGATTGCGTCGCTCGACGGCGACACGAGGTCGATGGTCTGCGAGCCGCCGGCCCGCAGCTTCGCGACGAGATCGTCGCTCGACCCCATATACGTCGCGTTGATCTTGACGCCGCATGCTCGCTCGAACGGCGCCGTGAACACCGAGTCGGTGTAGCCCTCCCAGACCATGAAGTTGAGCTCTCCGCCGATCGGCTTCGGACAGAGTTGCTTGAGATAGGTCGCGGCGTCCGCACGGGCATCCCCGGTCGCCGTGATCGCGATCTTGGATGCCAGCCCGTGGGGCGCATTCGAATGGCTCCCGCCTCCGCCACAGCCCGCCAGAAGCGCGCCAAGCATTCCGAGTACGGCCGGCGAAGCGGCATGAAGCCAGCCAGGTGACTGCGAACGTTCGATTGTCATAGGAGAGGGGATCGGGTGCCGGTACATGCCGGAATTCGGGCCCGCATTCGCGCTGGTGTGCCGGGCCCCATCATATAACTTTCCCGGTGCGCAGTCGAGGCGGGTGAGAGGCCGGCCTCTCCCACAGCCGGCCACCCTGCAGTCCCGGGCGCATCGGAAGCAGTATCAGAGGCAGGATCAGGAGCAGGATCAGGAGCAGGATCAAGAGACGGACGCGGATCGCGTATGGGACGTGTGATCGAGCTGAAGACGGCGGTGCCCGGTCCAGCCAGCGATGCGCTGATGGCCCGCCGCGCGCGCGCGGTCCCGCGTGGTGTGCCGTCCGTGACGCCGCTCGCGGTCATCCAGGCCGATGGTGCCGTCCTCACGGACGCCGATGGCAACCGCCTCATTGATTTCGCGGGCGGCATCGGCGTGGTCAATGTCGGCCACCGGAATCCGCGCGTCGTCGCTGCGGTCCGCGCGCAGTTGGACCACTTCGCGCACGTCTGCTTCCCGGTCGTCTCCTACGAGCCGTACATCGCCCTCGCGGAACGGCTCAATGCGGTGACGCCCGGCACGCACGACAAGCGGACGGTGCTCGTCAACAGCGGCGCCGAAGCGATCGAGAACGCGGTCAAGATCGCGCGGGCCCACACGGGCCGGCAGGCCGTCGTGTGCTTCGAGCACGCGTTCCACGGGCGCACGAATCTCGCGATGGCCATGACGTCCAAGGTCCGCCCGTACAAGACGGGATTCGGCCCGTTCGCCCCCGAGATCTACCGGCTGCCCTACCCGTACTGCTACCGCTGCTCCGCCGGCCGGACCGCGGACGGTTCCTGCTGCCTCGCCTCGCCCGAACGCTTCGCGCAACTGTTCGCCGCCATCGTCGACCCCGCCGCTGTCGCCGCCATCGTGATCGAGCTCGAGCTCGGCGAAGGTGGCTTCGTCCCCGCCCCGCCCGAATACGTGCGCGCGCTCTCAGCCTTCGCGCAGGCGAACGGCATCGTCCTCGTCGCCGACGAGATCCAGACTGGCTTCGGGCGCACCGGCGCGATGTTCGCCTGCGAGCACTATGAGCTCGTACCCGACATGATCGTCACCGCGAAGTCGCTCGCCGGCGGTCTGCCCCTCGCCGCGGTCACCGGACGGGCCGAGATCATGGAATCGCCGGTCGCAGGAGGCCTCGGCGGCACGTACGGCGGCAACCCCCTCGCCTGCGCCGCCGCACTCGCGGTCCTCGACGTCATGGCCGAAGACATGGTCGTGGAGCGGGCGGCTGCACTCGGCGCGCGCATCAAGCGGCGCTTCTGCTCCTGGGCGGACACCGACGCCGGCATCGGCGACGTCCGAGGCCTGGGCGCCATGGTCGCGATGGAGTTCGTGCAGGACCGCACGACCAAGGCGCCCGACAACGCACGCGTCAGCCGTATCGTCACCGCAGCCCTCAGCCGCGGCCTTATCCTCCTCTCAGCAGGCACATACGGCAACGTGATTCGCGTCCTGGTGCCCCTGACGGCGCCCGACGCGGTGGTCGACGAAGGCCTGGATGTGATGGCCGAGGCGCTGAGCGCCTCGCGGCTCGCGCCGCATTGACCTCCCCCGCGGTCGAGTTTCATCGCGTCTCCAAGAGTTTCGGCGCCACCAAGGCGGTCGACTCGATCAGTTTCAACATCGAGCGCGGCGAGTTCTTCTCGATCCTCGGCCCCTCCGGCTGCGGCAAGACCACGACGCTCCGGCTCCTCGCCGGTTTCGAGACGCCCGACCCGGATGGCGGCGAGGTCCGGATCCTCGGCGAGGTCGTGAACGACAAGCGGCCCTACGAGCGCCAGATCGCCATGGTCTTTCAGAATTACGCGCTCTTTCCGCACCTCTCCGTCGAACGCAACATCGCCTTCGGGCTCGAGCAGCGCCGCACTCCTCGCTCGGAAATCGCGGGCCGCGTCGCCCGCGCCCTCGACCTCGTCCGCCTCTCCCCCCAAACGTTCGCACGACGGTCGCCCACGCAGCTCTCCGGCGGGCAGCGCCAGCGCGTCGCCCTCGCCCGCGCCCTGGTGCTCGACCCCGCGATCCTGCTGCTCGACGAACCCCTGGGCGCGATCGACCTCCAGCTCCGAAAGGAGATGCAGCTCGAGCTCAAAGCGCTCAACAAACAGCTCGGCACGACATTCCTCTACGTCACGCACGACCAGGAAGAAGCGCTCACGATGTCCGACCGCATCGCGGTCATGTCGCACGCCCGCATCGCCCAGTTGGGAACGCCAGCCGAGATCTATGAGAACCCGCGGACGGCGTTCGTCGCGAAGTTCATCGGGGAATCGAATTTTCTCGACGGCCGCATCACGGATCGCGCCGATGCGTGGTGGGAGGTCGAGGGCCGCGGCGGAATACGCTTTCGCATCCCGGTTCTCAATGGCCTCGCGCCCGGACAGGACGTGCACATTGCGGTGCGCCCGGAGTGGCTCGATGTGTTTCGGCCGGATGCAGTCCCCGCCGGCGAGAACGCCATCCCCGGCACGGTCCGCGATGTCGTCTACCTCGGCGAAACGATGCACGTCGTCGTCTCCGCGCCGTCCACGCCGGACATCACGGTCGCGCTCCGCAACGAGGGTCAGTTGATCAACCCCCTGCCGTGGCGGCGCGGTGATCCCGCGACCGTGGCGTGGCGGCCAGAGGACTGCCAGATCCTCGAGGACGAATGACGGCGCTGGACATGCCGCCCCAGGCCGCGGGTCCGCGGTCGGCCCCCGGGAACGGGCTGCGCCGCCGGGCACTCGCATGGCTCGCACCCCGCCCGCAGGCCCAGGCCTGGACCCTGCTCGCGCCAGGCACGGTCTGGATGCTCGGGTTCTTCCTCGTGCCCGTCATCGTGATGTGCGCGTACAGCGTCATGCCGCGGGGCGAGTACGGCGGCGTCGACCCCGGATTCACGATCGAAGCGTACACCCGGTTCCTGCACCCGGTTTACCTGACGATCCTCGAACGGACGTTCGTCCTCGCCGTCGCGACGACCGTACTCTCGGCACTCGCCGGTTACCCCGTGGCGTACACGATCGCCCGGAGCGGGCGGTGGAAGTCGCTGCTCCTCTTTCTCGTCGTCTTGCCGTTCTGGACGAGTTTTCTGGTGCGCACGTTCGCCATGATCTTCCTGATGCGCGACACGGGATTGATCAATAGCTGGCTGATCGCCGCCGGACTGCGCCAAGAGCCGATCCCGATGCTCTACACGCCGTTCTCCGTGCTCGCGGGTCTCGTCTACGGCTACCTCCCGTTCATGGTCCTGCCGATCTACGCATCGCTCGAGAAGCTCGACCCGGCTCTCCTCGAGGCAGCCGAAGTACTCGGCGCCCGCCCAGCCGCCCGCTTCCGCCGCGTCACCCTGCCGCTCTCGGCGCCCGGCCTGATCGCCGGCTGTCTCCTCGTCTTCATCCCGTCACTGGGGTCCTACCTGACGTCCGACCTCCTCGGCGGCGCCAAGGAGCTGCTGATCGGCAACCTCGTGCAGAACCAGTTCTCCACCGCGAGGAACTGGCCGTTCGGCTCCGCCGCGTCGTTCATCCTGATGATCGTCGTCCTCGCCGCGGTGCTGGTGTACCTGCGCCTCCGGCCGCCCGATACCGTGCGAGGGTGGTGACGTGGGCGCCTCCGGCATCGGGAAACTCCCCCGCTGGCTCGTCGCGTTCACCGCGGTGTGCCTGTTTCTCATGCACCTGCCGGTGCTGGTGCTCATCGTCTTCTCCTTCAATGCGTCGAAGTTCGCGGTGACCTGGACCGGCTTCACGCTTGCCTGGTACCGTCGTCTTCTCGAACGCGATGACATCCTCCACGCCCTGCAGGCCAGCCTCATCGTCGGTATCACGGCGACGGCGATCGCGGTCACGCTCGGCACACTGATCGCCCTCGCGCTCGCCCGCCACCGCTTCCGCGGCCGCACGATCTACGAAGGGATGATGTACGTGCCGATCGTCACACCGGAGATCGTCACCGGCATTTCGCTGCTCGTCCTGTTCGTGTTCCTCCGGATGCCGCTCGGGCTGGCGACCATCATCATCGCGCACGTCGCCTTCTGCGTGCCGTTCGTCGTCGTGGTCGTCGTGGCCCGGCTGGCAGGGATGGACGAGAACCTCGAAGAGGCGGCGATGACACTCGGCGCCGATGAGGTCACGACCTTCTTCCGCGTCACGCTGCCGCTGCTCTGGCCGGGGATCCTGTCGGCCGCCCTGCTGTCGTTCATCCTCTCGTTCGACGACTTCGTGATCACATCTCTCGTCGCCGGATCGGGGTCGAGCACGCTCCCGCTCGTGATCTACAGCATGGTACGCCGCAACATCGAACCGAGCATCAATGCGATCAGCGCCCTGATCGTCGTCGCGACGTCGGTGCTGCTGTACGTTTCGGACCGCATGAGCCGGCGAAATGAGCCCTCCCATGCCTGACAGGCGCGCCGAGACACTGCTCCGGGCAATGGCGGCGGGATCGATCGGCCGGCGCGAGTTCGCGCGCCGCGCGCTGGCGATCGGTGTATCGGCGACGACGATCGCCGGCTGGCTCGCCGCGTGCCGGCCGGTCGGTGACGGCCTCGCACCCGCCGCGCGCGCCGCACGCGACGCCGCGGAAGCTCTCGAACCGCTGGGACCGATCGAGCACCGCCTCGCGATCTACAACTGGTCCGACTACGTCGCGCCCGACACCATCCCCAATTTCGCGCGCGAGTTCGGTGTCCGTGTCACCTACGACGTGTACGAGAGCAACGAGGAGCTGCTCGCCAAGTTGCTCGCCGGCGCTCGCGGCTATGACGTCGTGTTCCCCAGCAGCTACGCCCTCTCGGTGCTGGTGGCCACGGGCCTCGCCGGTTCTCTGCACCGGGCCTACCTGACCAATTGGGGCAACGTTGCACCGCTTTTTCTCAATCCCGGTTTCGACCCGGGCAACGCCCACTCGGTCCCGTGGCAGTGGGGCATCACCGGCCTCGCCTACCGCTCCGACAAGGTTGAAACTCCCGAGAGTTGGGGGGTGCTGCAGAGCCGGCGCTACGCCGGCAAGATGACGCAGCTCGATGATGGCCGCGATGTCATCGGATCGTGGCTCCGCTACCGCGGCCACTCCCTGAACTCGCGCGATCAGATCGAGTTGGCCGCCGCCAAAAACGACGCGATCAGCGCCAAGCGCAACCTGCGCGCCTATCTCTCCGCGCCTGTCAAAGGCCAGCTCATCTCGGGCGATGTGTGGATCGCACAGCTCTGGAACGGCGACGCGACACAGGCACGCGTCGAGCAGCCGGCGATCCAGTACGCCATCCCGCGCGAAGGATCCACGATCTGGGCCGATAATGTCGTGATGCCGCGGTCCGCGCCACACCCGCGCGCCGCACACGAGTTCATGAATTACATCCTCCGCCCCGAAGTCGGCGCCGCCATCTCGGATTTCACCGGGTACGGCACGCCCAACGCAAAGGCCCTGGCGCGGATGGAACACCCGGTCCCGTATCCGACGCCCGATCAGTTGCGGCGTCTCGAATATCAGATCGACCTGGGCCGCGAGACGGCCGAATGGGACCAGTTGTGGACCGAGATCAAATCGGCGTAGAGGGCGCACCACCGGCGCCGTCGGCTGACGTCGTCGTGATCGGCGCCGGTGTCGCTGGCCTCGCTGCGGCCCGCGCCCTCCATGATGCGCACGTGCGTGTCGCCGTTCTCGAGGCGCGCCCGCGGATCGGCGGCCGCGTGTACACGCGGCGTGTCCCCGGGCTCGCGCTGCCGGTCGAGCTGGGCGCGGAGTTCGTGCACGGCCGCGTGCGCGAGACGCTGGACATCGCCGACGAAGCCGGGATTCTGCTGGGCGAGATGTCGCACACCTGGTGGAGTGTCGCCGGTGGCAAGCTGCACCCGCCCGGCGACGATGACTGGGCAATCGGCAAGGTGATGGCCCTCCTGGATCCCGATCGCACGCCGGACCGAACGTTCGCCAGCTTCCTCGAGACGTTGCGGGCGGATCCCGGTACGTCCGCGGCGGTCGTCGCTGCGATCCCCGACGCGCTGCGATACGTCCAGGGGTTCGACGGCGCAGATCCCGCCCGCGTGGGTGAGCGGTGGCTGGCGGTCTCCGAGGCCGCCGGGCGCCGCGATCAGCACGATCACACATACCGGATCCCCGGGGGATACGATCAGGTGCCTGCCGCGCTTGCGGCACACCTGCCCCCGGACGCCATTCGTCTCTCGACGGTGGTGCGCGAGGTCGAATGGGAGCCGGGCCGCGTCGCAGTCTTCGCCGACACCGCGACGGTCACGGGGCGCGCCGCGATCGTCACGATCCCGCTCGGCGTGCTGTGTGCGCGCGCCGACGGCACCCCCGGACCGATTACCTTCCGCCCCGACCTCGGCGCGGCGGTGCGCTCGGCGCTCGGCGGCGTCGCGATGGGCGGGGCGCTCCGGATCGTGATGCAATTCGAGACGGCCTTCTGGGACACGCTGCCCGTGAGCGGCGGAGGCGAGCCGCCCGATGACCTGAGCTTTCTCTCGATGGGAAGCGACGAGTTCGCGGTATGGTGGACGTCGTTCCCGCTGCGCGCGAGTGTCCTCACGGCGTGGATGGGCGGCCCCCAGGCGGAAGCGCTGGCCAGTCTGACGAGCGACGAGTTGGCCGATCGCGCGCTTCGCGTGCTGGGGCGGGCGTGCGGTATCCCGAGGGCGCGCCTCGGCGGCATGCTCGCCGGATCCTGGTACCACGACTGGCACAACGACCCGTTCTCGCGCGGTTCCTATAGTTACGGCGTTGCCGGAGGCATCGACGCGCCACGCGTGCTCACGCAGCCCATCGCCAAGACGCTGTTCCTCGCCGGCGAAGCGACGGACCCCGACGGACGCGGAGGCGCCGTGCACGCCGCGATCGCGAGCGGCCAGCGGGCCGCCTCGGCGGTCCTCGCCATGCTCGGGTAACGCCAGCGCCGGCGTCGGCGGCCATTCGCCCCTTTTGTGGTAGCGCGCCCGACGGCAAACCGATTGGATATTTCGGCCTCGAGGCCCATCTTAGATCGCGGCCGGAAGTGGCAAACCCACACACGCGGCATCCAAACGGGACGAGCGACGATGGAATCGATGATCAGCGAAGTGATGTCCAAGATGCACTTCGACGTGACGCTCTTCGTGTCGCTCCTCATCAAGATCGTGATCGCCGCCGCGCTCACGAGCCCCGTGAGTGTCGAGCGGTACAAGGATGACAAGAGCGCCGGCCTGCGCACGTTTCCGATCGTCGCGGTCGCATCGTGCGGCTACGTGATTCTCGCCGGACAGGTGTTCGGCATTTCATCCGGCCAGCAAGCCCCGATCCTGCAGGGACTAGTGACCGGTATCGGGTTCATCGGCGGCGGCGCGATCGTCAAGGATGGCAATCGCGTCCGCGGCACTGCGACGGCGGCGGCGATCTGGTCCACCGCCATCGTCGGCGCCGCGGTGGGCTACGGGCGCCTCGAAATCGCGATGGTGGTGGGACTGTTCACGACGCTGACACTCTGGGTCATCTCGCGGTACGAGATGAAATGGGAGTTGGAGCGTGACGCCCAGGACGCCGCCGCCGGTGTCATTCAGTCCGCCCACGCCGCGCTTGGCGATGTGGGACTCCGGTCGCCCTCTGGTCCCGGCACGTCATCGAGCGGACACTGACGGCGTGCGGGTGACCCATGAGACACAGCGGTCATGACACGCCCGCATGCCCCGGCCGATGCCTCCGGCGCGCACGCAGATCTGCGCCGCACGCTGATGCGCCAGTTCGTCACCGCAACCGACACGGTCACGCTGCACGACTGGCCGGTTGAGCTGCTGCGGCCACGCAACTCCGATGATCTGATCAGCGAGGCCGATTTCGTCCGCGACGACCGGCTTCCATACTGGGCAGACCTCTGGCCCTCATCGCGTATTCTCGCCGATTACCTGCTGCAAACCGAGCGCGCCCCCGATCACGGGCCAGCGCTGGCGCGCCCTGCGGGCACTCGGCATCCGTCCTCGTCCGGCGGAATGCCCGCTCCCGTCCAGCCCACCCGCCGGCCGCTGTCGCTTCTCGAGTTGGGATGCGGTCTCGGCCTGGTGACGATGGCCGCGATGCGCGCCGGCTACGAAGTCCTCGCCACCGACTACTATGAGGACGCCCTGCGTTTCACCCGCGCGAACGCCGCCCGCGCCCTCGGCCGCGAGCCCGAGACCCGTCACGTCGACTGGCGCAATTTCCCCGCGGATCTCAGAGGCTTCGACCGCATCGTCGCGGCGGACGTGTTGTACGAGAAGATCTATCCGCCGCTCCTGTCGGCAGCCATCGCCCGAGTCCTCGCCCCCGGCGGCGAGGCCATCATTGCCGACCCGGGCCGCATCGCGGCTCCGGATTTCCTGGCGGGCCTGGCAGCCGACGGCCTGGAAGTCGTGTCCAAGGTGACACGCCCATTCGACGAGGGCGAAATCCACCAGCAGATTTCGCTCTATCGAATCAAGGTCACGGCAAACTGACCTGCTAACGGCACTCACCGAGTTGAGTCTACCTTCTACTCTCTGTTTTGCTACTCTCCTTTTTTCTTTGCAATACGGCCGAATGATCGCCCTCTCCGCGACGCGACCGGCCCTATAGCGGCTACACCAATGCCTGTCTCTCCCCGGACCTGTCTGGTCTACTTTCCACTTTCTCGGGTCTACTCTCGAGGCCGCGCGAAGCGCCGCCTCGACCGGTCGCAACCGACCCTACCACGGCTGCACTCTTTTGCCGGTTTGGTCTCCTCTCCCCTTTCTCCTATCTCCTATTTAGGCGGCGCTTCGCGCCGCCTCCGCCCCTGCCACCCGCCGCATCGAATCCTCGGTCTTTTGGCACTCCTTGTCATCGCCACTGCCTGCACCCACAACGCGCCACCACCGCCCTCCTCTGTTCAGCTCACCAATCTCGAGACCAGCTACACCGCGCTCCGCTCCCTCCGCGACACACTCGGCATCACGCGCGCCCGCGGACTCATCCAGACACCGTCCGGCGAATCCCTCTCCGCCGGCGATCTTCGATTCCTCGCCGCCCGCTCGGCCGTCGCCCGGCAACTCGCCGAGATCGAGACAACACACCTCCGATCCGGAGACCGTGCCGCCCTCACCATCCTCTCCCGCACTCTCACCACCGATCTCGCGGGGAACCCGGACGCCCGCGACTCATCGCCCGTACTTACGAGCTGCGCCCCAGGCGCCGCCCCCGCGTCGATCGCCCCGGGCGACACCACCGCCGCGAATGCCTATCGCCGCCACATCTACGATTGCTTCGGACGCGCGGCTTCATTCGTCGCCGCAGGCAACGACACGGTAGACCGCCTTACGATTCTCGGCCGAATCGCGGACACACCGGACGCGGCAGAGCGCCAACGCCTCTTCCTTGCCCTCCGGCCGATGTGGCGCACGGTGAATGGCGACGACGGAGCCCGAAGCCCCTACCGCACGCTGCTCTTGTTCGGCGCGGATCAGGATCCGGAAACCAACCCGTCGCCACTGGACCGCGCAGCGGACATCGGCGTCGGTCCCGCCACGGTCGAACGTTGGCTCGTCGCGATCCTCGATGCGTGGCGCACCGCAACGCCGGACTCCGCCGTCGAACCCTGGGATTACTACTATCTCGCGGCCGCTGCCGATAGGCAGCTCGACGCTCGCATCCCGCGCGATTCGCTCCTTCCGATCACCATCCGCTACTACAAGACGCTCGGCGCGGACGTCCCCGCCCTCGGCGTGCACTACGATCTCGCCCCCCACCCGGGCAAGACACCCGTCGCCAATACGGACTTCGGGTCGCGGGGCCATGAGGCGGATGGGCGATGGATCCCGTCGGAATCATGGGTATTCGCGACATACGAGACCGGCGGCCTGGACAATCTCGACGAGTTGGTGCACGAGACCGGGCATGCCATCCATCTCGCGGCGATTCATGAGCGGCCCGAGTACGTGGACTGGCCGGACAGCGACCCGCTCACCGAAGCGATCGCCGACATCCCAGCGCTCAACGTCTTTGAGCCCGCCTGGCAATATCACTTCCTCGGCGACTCGGTCAGCACGCCGGTCGCGACGCGCACGAAATACGCGTCCATCATGCTCGACATCGCGTGGGCGCTCTTCGAGGTCCGCTTGCACGACCACCCCGATGCGGATCCCAACGAGGTGTGGGCCGCCATCACGTCGCACTATCTCCACATCGCCCCACACCCGGAGTGGTCATGGTGGGCGATGCGCGGCCAGCTGATCGACGCGCCGGGCTACATGATGAACTACGCGCTGGGCGCGGTGATCGTGACCGCTATCCGCGAGCGCATCACCGCCGTCCACGGCCCATTTGCGACGGGCGATCCGTCGTGGTATCCATGGCTATCCGCGCATTTGCTGCGATTCGGACTCGCACGGTCCACTCGTGACGTGCTACCCGAGCTACTGGGCGGCCCGCTCACCGACGCCCCGCTGCTGCGCGACCTCGCGCGCATGCGGCCAGCCTCGGCCGCGAGATAGCACCACCACGGCCCGCACCACCGGCCCGCACCACCGGCCCGCACCACCGGCCCGCATCACCAGGACACACCACCAGGACACACCACCAGCCTGCACCACCGGTACGGGAGTTGCCATCTGCTAGGATCACACGGACCAGGAGAACTCATGATCCGCAAGCTCAAGACAGGCAGCTACCGCCTCTACTCACGAAAAAAGAACCCGAAGACCGGCAAACGCCGCAACCTGGGCACCTTTCGCACACGCGCGGCCGCACAGAAACACGAACGCGCCGTTCAGTATTTCAAACGCGCATAAGGCCGGCCGTCACGCGCGATTCCCCGCCCTGGTAGGGGCCGGTCGCGACCGGCCCTGCTGCGGCCCGCACCGATGCCCGGGATGCAACCCGTAGCACCATCCACCAATCCACGGGTTCCGCGCGATTGCAGCAGATAAACGCAGCGGGGGCCGTTCGCGAACGGCCCCCACCCAGCCCTCGCCACGCGCCACCCGTCGCACACAATTGCCTGCCCCTGTTGCGGCTTCGAAACCGCCACCTCGTACGGGCCGCCCTACCGCGGCTGCATTCTTTTTTCCGGACTTGTCTCCTCTCTCCTTTCTCCTATCTCCTCTCTAGGCGGCGCGAAGCGCCGCCTAGTTCCATCGCAACCCCTTCAGTTGATCGAGATTGATATTCCCGCCGCTCAACACGCACACGACCTTCGAGCCCGCGGGCGCCTTGATCAGCCCTTTGCGCAACGCGGCGACCGGCGCGGCGGCCGCGCCTTCGACGACGAGTTTGCAGTGGCCCATCGTCCACCGGACCGCGTCGAAGATCTCCTCGTCCGGCAGCGTCACGATCTCATCGACGAACTGCCGCACGACCGAGAAGTTGTTCTCGCCGACACGCTTGACCCGCAAACCATCGATGATGCAGTCGACCTCGGGCAGCGTCACGACATGGCCGGCACGCACACTTTCGAGCATCCCCGGCGCACCCGATGACTCCACGCCGATGATCCTCACGCTCGGCTTGAGCCCTTTCACGGCCATCGACACTCCGGAGATCAGCCCGCCGCCACCGATCGGGACGACGATGACATCCACGTCCGGGAAGTCTTCGTAGACCTCGAGGCCGAGTGTGCCCTGCCCGGCGATCAGATCGAGATCGTCGAATGGGTGGATGTATGTGAGCCCGCGCTCGGCGACGAGTTGCTTCGCCTTCTCGTTCGCCTCATCCCAGATCATGCCGTGCAGCACGACTTCTGCGCCATACCCCTTGGTGGCTTCGATCTTCGATGGCGTCGCGTTTGTTGCCATCACCACGACCGCGCGGATGCCGTAGATCTTCGCCGCGAGCGCGACCCCCTGCGCGTGGTTCCCCGCTGAAGAACAGATCACGCCCCGCTGCCGCTCCTCCGGCGTCAGCTCCGCGAATTTGTTCAGCGGCCCCCGGATCTTGTATGACCCGGTTTTCTGGAACATCTCCGCCTTGAGCCGGACGTCATACCCCGACGCCTCGCTCAACAAGCGCGATGTCAGTAGCGGAGTGTGATAGGCGTGTGCCGACACACGCCGGCGGGCCTGAGCGAACACGGACGGGGCGAGAGGGATCTCCTTGTGCGACATCAACAAGCTCCTGAGGGTGGTCGGATCGGTGCCGGCTGAACGCTACGGCTGGTCGTGGTAGCTGCGCCAGTTGCCGGGCCAGAGACCCAGGAATTGGTACGGGGACGCCCAAGCCGACGGCACGAAGCCGTGCGCCGCTAGGATCGGTAGGGCGATTCCTCGTCGGTCCAGATCGCCGCGCTGTACCCGCCAAGCGGCCCCGCCAACTCTTCGGCGAGATCGATCAGACCGGCGCTCAGATGGTCGCCGTAGCGCAGCAGCCGAGCCGCCCGTGTCCGGTCTGCCAGCAGAAACGCAAGCAGTGGCGTGTCCGCTTTCTTCGCATTGCAGGCCCGGCACGCCAGCACGAGGTTGTCGCGGCGGTCGTACGCCCGCTGGCCTTTGCGCGGGGTCACGTGATCGAGCGTGATCGATCGGGGATTGCTGTGACGCCCGCAATAGGCGCAGACCGGCCCGTGACGTTCGAGCAGCGAGGCCCGGGTCGCCGTGTACGCGGCCCGGCCAGTAGGCTGTGAAGTGAGGGTATGGGTTCGTGCATGGCCGGCCCGTGGCCGGCGAGAACGGCGCGATCGGCGTCGCGCGGGTGGATTGCTCATACGCGAATTATAGTCGTCCGGGCCCATCGCAGGCCCGCCAGCGACCCGATTCCCTCTTGACAGGATCAGATTGGCGAATATGTTGTCTGCGCTCTGGGAGTCGCGTCCCGATGATCAAACGTTGGCCGTTCGCGCGTGTGCGCGGCGCGTCCGCCGAGTCGCCGACAGGCGGCCTCGTGATCTCGGAGACGCGATTTGTGCTTCCAGGACCCGCAGTACGTCCGTAGTGGCAACTAGAGATCGCTCGGTAGTGAACCACGTCCGTCACCTCGACCAACGCTGACTCCGTAATGGCAACGCACTTCGATTTCACGATTCGCAGGGCACATGTCCTCACCATCCGTTCGGATGGCGACACACGTGCGCTGGCGCATCTGCTGGGCAAATCACACGTCGGCGTGGACGGACGTCCGGAGGGTCGTAACCTGTAAGGTGCGCCAACCCGGGTCCTACTGGAGCAGAGGATCGCCCCATCCATGCCGGCGCGCTGGGTGGGGCGATTTGCATCCGGCATTCGATGTACTGACTGGATTGACACGTATTGGCCTGGGATCGATCCGGTGATCTACCGTTGGCCGGCGGGGCGTAGCGCTCGGGTGCTGGCGAACGCGACTCCCTGTGCTGCGGAGCGGTGCTGTCTCCGTCGCGCCAGCGGCAGATCGCCGGATCACGCTCGGCATGGTGAGAGGCCGTGGCGGGCGACCGCTCCGGTCATTCACATCGCTCGTAGGGGGTAGTGTAAGCGGCTCGGCACTAGGGGCTGTGGCCCCCTGAGAGCGGGTTCGAGACCCGTCCCCCTGACTGTTGTCACGCAACTGTTAATGAATCGCACCAGTGACCTGATATGAATCGCATCCGTGAACTGACCAACAAACCTGACGACGAGGAGGCGCCGTACGGCGACGTCTACCTGATCATGACCCGCTTCGACCTCTATCGGGTCGCACCGGAGGTGGCGCGCTACATCGAACGGCGGATCGATCAGCCCCGGCAGCCGCCGTGGCTGGTGTTCCGCGACCGTAACGGTGCGCGCGTTCGGATTCGCACGAAGGACGTTCGCTCGGTGCGCGAGTCGACCGACAAGACGCGCACTCGCGGACGCCGCCTGGGTCGCGCCCTCCGGCGCGAGGAGAAGGGCGACCGGTCGTGGGAGGACGAGGATACGTGACGGCCGGGCCTTAGCACGACCGGTCACGAACAGGCTAAAGAGATCTACAGAGAGACCTTCAACACGTAATTAACAGGAACATGTTATGAAGATCTTTGGGATGCACGACGAGCAAACGATCCGCCAGTTGACGGATGTCGCCTCGCGGGCAGTGAAGGCGGCCCTGATGGCCGACGGTCACGTCGGATACGTGATGCCGATCGGTGGCGTGGCGGCATATCGCGGCCATGTGTCGGTAGTCGGTGTCGGATTTGACATCGCGTGTGGTAACGCGGCGATCCGGACCGATGTCCCGTCGACGGCGCTTGGCGCGGACGGCGATGAACGTGCATCGCGGATCGCGCAGCTCGCCGACGAGATAGCCGCGACGATCAGTTTCGGCATGGGGCGTAAGAATCGGGCGGACGACGCACCGGTGAACGACCCGTTGTTCGAAGACCCGGCGTGGGATGCGGTTCCCCCGAAGGAGCGCCAAGCTCTCCGCGACAAAGCGCGCGCCCAGCTTGGCACGGTGGGTAGCGGGAATCACTACGTGGACGTCTTCACGGATGACGAGGGTATGCTGTGGGTGGGAGTCCACTTCGGCAGCCGCGGCTTTGGCCACGCCGTGGCGTCCGGGTTCCTCGCCCTCTCCCAGGGCAAGGGCTGGCGCGAGCGCGTTCCTGAACGGGAAACGCTACTCGGCATCGATGCGCCCATCGGCCACGACTACTGGCAGCTAATGACGCTCGCCGGCCGGTATGCGTACGCTGGGCGAGAGTGGGTCGCTCGCAAGGTTGTCGCCATGATGGGTGGCCGCGAGGTCGCGTTGATCCACAACCACCACAATTTTGCCTGGAAGGAGCAGCATGACGGCGAGACGTTGGTGGTCGTGCGCAAGGGCGCGACTCCGGCATTCCCGGGACAGCATGGATTTGTTGGTGGCTCGATGGGCGACGACGCTGTCATCGTCCGCGGCGTCGCCGCAGACCCTGCTGCGCAACCCGAGGTCGTGGAGCGGCAGGCGGCCGCGCTCTATTCCACGGTGCATGGCGCCGGACGGGTGATGTCGCGAACCGCCGCTGCGGGCAAGCGGAATCGGAAGACCGGCGAGGAGTTGGAACCAGGGCGCGTGACGGCGGCGATGATGGATGATTGGGTGCGGGCCAAAGGCGTCGCGCTCCGCGGCGGCGGACGAGATGAGAGTCCGCACGTCTATCGTCGTCTGCCCGATGTGCTCGCGGCCCAGGAAGGAACCATCGATGTATTGACGGTGTTGCGGCCGATCATCGTCGTGATGGCCGGCGCAAACGAGGTTGACCCGTACAAGGACTGAGTGCCGCCAGGGCGGCGTACCCGACGCGCGTCGCCCCGGCGGCCCATCCAGTTACCTGACAAATATCCGCGGCTCGGTCATCTTAACTAACAACAACCCGCAATTGGCCGTTGATCCCCGCCGCAGCTCCTTCGTCCATTTCGAGCGACACGACGCCCTCGCCCTCGCAGCGCGACGCGATCGAGGCGGAGCCCCGCGCGCTCCTCGTACTCGCGGGACCCGGCGCCGGCAAAACGTACTGCCTCACCGAGCGGATCCGCTTCCTGATCGAACACCACCACTTCGATCCGGCCCGCGTCTGCGCCTTCACGTTCACCAACAAGGCCGCTGACGAGATCACCCATCGGCTTGAGGCGCGGTTAGGGTCCACCGCCGCTCAGGTTACTAGCGGCACAATACACGCCTTCTGTGCTGAACTCTTACGTTCGTACGGTTCGCAAGTTCGCCTCGATCCGGGGTTTGGGATTGCGGATGAGGAGTATCAGTTGCGCTTGTTGCGCCGGTTAGATGGACCCAAGCGTCGACAATGGCATCGCGGTCTTCTACAACGCTTTTCGGCGCATCGACTTCGTGGCGACGCACTGTCTCACGACAATTTCGTGTTATTCGAACGATACGCGCGGTTTCTTGAACGCCACAATGTGGTGGACTTCGACATGCTAATCGTCAAGGCCGCTGAGCTACTGGAGCATTGTGACCCCGAACCGATGATACGGTCACGTTGGGACGTAATACTCGTCGACGAGTTCCAGGACTTGAGCCTGATGCAGTATCGCGTCATAACGGGCTTGGCACGGGACCACCGGCATGTTTTCGCGGTAGGTGATCACGAACAATCGATCTACTCGTGGGCTGGCGCAGATCCAGACATATTCAAAAGGCTCCTGAACGATTTCGCGCTGTCAACGGCACTCAGCATCTCGGAAAACCGGCGCTGTCCGTCTCAGGTGTTTTCGTTGGCCCGAAGGCTTGTTAGCCATAATGCGCCAATCTTCAGTACTCACGTCGCGCAGCGTGCCGAGCGGCAATCCGCGTTTCCGGTGGAAGCGATTGGCTTCTCCAACGACGACGATGAGGCAGCTTGGCTCATCGCCGATCTACGCCGCGACCATGCCCGCCACGGTCACAGATGGGGTGACGTTGCTCTGCTCTACACAAAGCACGTAATCGGCGATCGTCTCGAATCAGCGCTGTTGAACGCGGAGATTCCCTGCAGACTTGTGAAGGGCCGCGCGCTCGCCGATGACCCAGTAGCTGCGTACGTAATCGCGGTGGCGCAACTGATTGTCCATCCGGAAGATGAGATGCATCAAAACGCGTTTTTCCGCATCGTGTTGGGCGGGGCACTCTACGATCAAGCCCTCGCAGAGGCGGAGAAGCGGCAGACTAGGCTGAGCACGGAACTTCAACGAATGGGCTCGCAATCGCCGCGAGCGGATGAAACCGGACGCGAGATTCGCCGTGCCCTGGCGAACTGGCGCAATATTGACGCATTGGGCAAGCAGCATCCGACGATTGCGTCGCTGCTGCAGGATCTTTTGTCAAGGAAAGTCGGACCCCTCGAGTCAGTTCTTAGCGAAAACCACGACGACATTAGCGATCCGGGGACCCTACCAGACGTCGTCGCATTGGCTGAACAATTGCGAGACGCCCGAGCACGGCATTCGCCGGTCACAATCCCCCGTTTGGGTGGTGCGGACATCGCGCTGAAGGGCATGCTGGCCGAGATAGGCATCCGCGCAGATGGTCAACGTTTCTCATCGGACCCGTCGTCCGTTCGGCTTACCGCGCACGATGCGCCGTCGGTCGGACTCGCGCTCGGTGTGTTTAAGGCGATCCAATTGATATCGATGACTGACGCGCCCGGGCCGCTCATCAACTTTACCGCGGTTGATATTGAGACTACCGATCGAGATCGACGATCTGCAGAAGTCGTCGAGATCGCTGCGGTGCGCGTACGCGACGGACAGATCGTGGATAGATTTGTCGCGCTCGTAAACCCGCAGACGACGATCTCGCGTCAGGCCACGGCGAAGCACGGTATCACCGACGCAATGGTCGCGGAAGCACCACGGTTTGCTGATGTATGGCCCAATTTCCGCGACTTCTGCGGCGACGATCTCGTGGTCGCACACAATGGATACGACTTCGATTTCCCTGTCGTAAAGCGCATGACGCATGATATGGGCGTCCAGCTCGACCTCTATACCTACGACTCGCTGCCCCTAGCTCGCGAACTAATCGCTACAAGTTGCAAGTTGGAGGACTTAGCCCGGCACTTCTGCATACCCGTTGAAGTCGCTCACCGCGCACTTGCTGACAGCGAAACTCTTGCGAAAGTGCTGCTAGCGCTTGGTGAAGCCAAGTCATCACGCGCTAGAAAGACTGCTCTTGCCGATATGCTCGGTCACCTAGGGGTGGCCCTAGCGTTGACGCCCGAAGAGGACCTCTGCGAAGAGGCCCGTAACTTTCGACAGTATGCTCGGGTTTCGGTGCTCGGGAGATACAGTACCTGTCTCGACTACTACGAGCGCGAATGGGTAAAGCGCCAGGACGACGCCTTACCTAAAGTCGACGAGATCATCGACCGCTTCGGCGGTCTCACAAACTTAGAGCGGATTCGCGCGGACAAGACGGCTGACGAACGATATCCCGAGGCGATGACACGCCTCCGTCGGCTAATCGGCGGACTTCCTAGCGGATCGCTAAGCGAGCAGTTGCCACGGTTCCTTGAGCGAGCAGTTCTTTCGAAATGCGGGGATGAACCGGATCTGAATCGGGTGAATCTTCTAACGCTACATTCTACCAAAGGTCTCGAGTTCTCTCGCGTCTACATCGTAGGAGTTGAGGACGCGCAAATGCCCGGAAACCGCCCAAACCATCCACCTGGACCGGAGGCCGTAGAGGAGGCTCGCAGGCTCTTATACGTTGGGATGACGCGTACGATTGATCGGCTTGTTCTCACGTTCACGACGTCCAGGGGCGAGGAATCCGCCGGCGGCCACCAGTTCCTCGACGAGATGGACCTCACGCCAGGAGTCGCGCTGTGAGCGCGATGGAATGGAAAGTGGCCGTGGGACCTGACCGCGTCACCGCCGTTTACGAAAGTGGAACCGCGGGTGATGATGCCGCGCTCTTCGTCTGCGCACACGGCGCGGGCGGGAGTATGTCCGACAAAGGAATGCTCGCCACGGCTGCGGCGCTCCGCTCCGCCGGCATTGGCGTCGTGCGGTTCAATTTCGTCTACAAGGAGAAGGGCGACCGCCGGCCCGACTTCATGCCGAAGCTGATGGATACCGTCAGCGCCGTCGTCGACCGGGTGCGATACGAGTTGCGATCGGCCCCGGAGTCCAGGGCGAACCGTCTCCTCATCGGCGGGCGCTCGATGGGCGGCCGCGCGGCGTCGATGCTGGCGGCTCGTGGTTTCGAAGCCGCCGGACTCCTGCTGCTCGCCTACCCGCTCCACCCGGCCGGCAAGCCCGAGCAGCTCCGCGACGCGCATCTGCCGCAGATCCGGATGCCGGTGCTGTGCTTCAGCGGAACACGAGACCCGCTCTGCACACCGGCGCTCATGGAGCGCGCACTCACCACGGTGACCACGCCCTGGCAAATGGAATGGGTCGGCGGCGCGGACCACAGCTTCCACGTCCTCAAGTCGTCGGGACGGACCGATGCCGGGGTGATGGCCGGGATCGCGGCCGTTAGCCGGGCGTGGGTTGATCGAATTCCCGCGTGAAGGTCGAGACCGCCGGCGGCCCCGAGCCCGTGCCCTCGTCGTGCTTGAGGTACACGTAGGCCTCGCTCCACGGCTGCGCCGCGATCCGGCGCGCCCACTCCGCGAGTTGCGCCTCACTGTAGTCCAGGCGGTGTAACCGCGCATAGCCCCACGACGCGGTCGAGACCACCGGCGTTGCGAACTCCGGCTGCTCGCTCACGCACAGCGCGATGTCGCGCGCACGAAGGGCGTCATAGGTCTCGTCGTCCCACCACGTGCTGTTTCGAAACTCGATCGTGTACTTCCGGTCGGACGGCAGCATCGCGAGAAAGGCCTGCAGGCGCGGTGCATCCTTTTTCAGGTTTGGCGGCAGTTGGAACAGGATCGGACCGAGCTGGCTGCCGAGCGCCGTGGTCATCTTGAGCAGGAATTCGAGCGGCCCCGCACACTCCGCCTTGAGACGCGCGTGATGGGTGATCCGCTGGCTCGCCTTGATCGCGAACGTGAACGTCCCGGGTACACGGGATGCCCACTCCTTGAGCACATGCTCCTTGGGCAGACGGTAGAAGGTGTTGTTGATCTCGACCGTCGGAAACCTGCCCGCGTAGAAGCTGAGCATCCCGTCGTCTTTCAGGTCCTCCGGATAGAACGATCCCTTCCACTCCTTGAAGGCATAACCGCTCGTTCCGGCGAGGAGCCTCACGACGCTTTCCGTCGCTTCTTCTCGGTCTTCTCCGCCGCCGGCGCGGACGCGAGGCTCGCCTTGAGTGCATCCATGAGGTCGAGGATCTTCCCGCCGCTGTCCGGCGCCTTCTCGGCCGTGATCTCCTGGCCATCGACTTTGCGCTGGATCGCCTCGAGCACGCGCTCGCGCACCAGGTCCTTGTATTTCTCGGGCTGGAACGAATCGTTGGCGGTCTGCTCGATCAGTTGCTTCGCGAGCGCCAGCTCGGCCGGCTTCACGTCGCCCGCGGGGATTGTGACTTCGCTCGTCGGCCGGACTTCGTCGGCATAGTGCAGTTGCTCCATCACGATCACGCCGTTGAGCGGACGGAGGAGCACCAGGTACTGCTGTCCGCGGGCCGCGTACTGGCCCAGCGCCGCCCGGCCGGTATCGTTCAGCGCCGCCGCGAGCAGCCGGTAGGCGCGATCGCCTCCCTTGTCGGGGCCGAGGTAGTAAACTTTCTCGACGTACTCCCGGTCGACTTTGGAGAGCGGGACGAACTCCAGGACGTCGATCATGCCGGTCGCCTTTTCTTCGAGCGCCTTCAGCTCCTCGGGCGACAGAATCACGTACTGGTCCTTCGCGAACTCGTATCCCTTGACGGTGTCGTCGCGCGCGACGACTTCGTTTTCCTTGGAGCAGATGTACTGCTGCTTGAGACGCGATCCGCACTTCTTGTGCAGCATGTTGAACGACACGCTCGCCTTGGATTCCGCGGACGAATACAGGTTGACGGGAACCGATACGAGGCCGAACGAGATGGTGGCGGTGGCAATCGAACGAGCTGGCATGGATCGGCCGGGAAACGGGTTGAGTTCAGAGATGCGGGAATGACGAACGGTGAACTGCGCCTGACGGCGACGAACATCAACTATGACCCCGACGGGTAGCGACGCACAACCGCCAGACAGCCTGAGCACCTACCGGGCCAAACGGTCCCCGGACACGTCCCCCGAGCCCGTGGGCACTGTGTCGCAGGTCCCGGGGCGGCTGTTCGTTGTCCATAAGCACGCCGCCCGCCAGTTGCACTTCGACCTGCGCCTCGAAATGGACGGGGTCCTGCGGTCGTGGGCGGTCCCGAAAGGCCCCTCCTATGACATGAACGACAAGCGCCTGGCGGTCAAGGTCGAGGACCACCCGCTCGAGTACGGCGACTTCGAGGGGACCATTCCGGCCGGGAATTACGGGGCCGGCGGGGTCATTGTCTGGGACCGCGGCGAGTGGGTCCCGCTCGAAGATTGGCGCGAGGGCCTCGAAAAAGGGAAGCTCCTCTTCGAGCTGCGCGGCTACAAGCTCCACGGCAAATGGACGCTCGTGAAGATCAAGAAGAGCGAGCGGGACTGGCTGCTCATCAAGGAGCGTGACGCCTGGGTCAAGGAGCCCGGCGACCAGTTCCCCGAAGTATCGGTCCTCTCGGGCCTCACGGTCGAAGAGGTCAAGGCGGGCGAGACGCGCGCCGATGCACTCAGGGCCGCGCTGGAGAAGACCGATGCGCCACGCACGCGCGTCGATCCGCGCTCCGTGAGCGTGATGCTCGCGGAACCATCAGACCAGGTGTTCACGCGCGACGGCTGGCTGTTCGAGCTGAAGCTCGATGGATACCGGTTGATTGCGAGCAAGTCCAACAAGGAAGCCCTCCTCCTCACCCGCAACGGCAACGACTACACTGCCGTCTTCCCCGAGATCGCTCGCGCCGTCGCCGCTCTCCCGCTCGATAGCTGTATCATCGACGGCGAGGTCGTCGTACTCGACCCGCAGGGCATGCCGAGTTTCGCACGGCTACAGCAGCGAGGCCGTCTCGCGTCGCCGATCGATGTCAAACGCGCAGCGGTCGAGCTGCCCGCGACGTTCTTCGTGTTCGACCTCCTCGCCGTCGAAGACTTCGACCTGCGCCCCCTGCCGCTCTCGGAGCGCAAAGCGCTCCTGCTCGACGCGTTCCCCAAGCTCGGCCCCGTACGCACGCTCGATCACATCGAGCGCGAGGGCGAACGGTTCCTCGAGCAGGTGACCGCCCTGGGACTCGAGGGGATGATTGCCAAGCGCGCCGACGCGAAGTACCGCGGTGGCCGCACCGACGCCTGGCTCAAGATCAAGGCCGAGAAGACCGGCGACTTCGTGATCGTCGGTTTCACCGCGCCCAAGCGAAGCCGCGGCCACTTTGGCGCGCTGCAGCTGGCCGACATGGTCGGCGGCACGCTCACCTACGCGGGCCGCGCCGGCACGGGCTTCGATGAAGCGGCGCTCGGTGAGTTGAAGGCGATGCTCGATCCGATCGTGCGCAAGGATCCGCCCTGCGCTGGACCCTCATTTGCGCCTGGCGTTCCCCCGCTCGACAGCAGCGCGATACCGGACACCAAAACGACGACGTGGGTCGAGCCGCTGCACGTCTGCGAGGTGCGCTATCGGGAGTGGACACCCGATGGCCTCCTTCGCCATCCCGCGTTCCTGCGGATGCGAACCGACAAGAATCCGCGGGATTGCGACCGCCAGGGCTGGGGCCCTGTGCCGGTCGTCGATACATCAAGCTCCGCTATCGCCCCAATCCCCAATCCCCAGTCCCCAGTCCCCAGTTCCGGCCGAGACGCCGGCGGCCCACCGCCTCCACCAGTACAGGAACCCGTCCCGCGAACGATCGCCTACTCGAACCTGAAAAAGATCTACTGGCCTGCCGAGCGATACACCAAGGGCGACCTGATCGACTACTACCGCGCGGTGTCGCGCTGGATTCTGCCCTATCTGCGCGACCGGCCGGTCGTGATGACGCGATTCCCCGATGGCATCGACGGGAAGTCGTTCTACCAGAAGGACGCGCCGGAGTTCGCGCCCAGGTGGGTCGAGACGATCCCGATCTGGAGCGAGGACACGCAGCGCGAGATCCGCTACTTCGTCTGCAACGACGAGGAGTCCCTGCTCTACATCGCCAACCTCGGCTCCATCCCTCTGCACATCTGGGCGAGCCGGGTGGGCTCACTCGAGTTGGCCGACTGGTGCGTGATCGACCTCGATCCCAAGGAAGCGCCGTTCTCGGACGTGGTGCGCACCGCGCAGGTGCTCCACACGCTCTGCGAGTCGATCGCCCTGCCGAATTACGTCAAGACCACGGGCAAGACCGGACTGCACATCCTGCTGCCACTGGGCCGCCAGTGCACGTACGCCCAATCCCGCACACTGGGCGAGCTGCTCGCGCGCGTCGTGCTGCGTGAGACGAAGGAGTACGCGACGATCACGCGTCACGTGACGAAGCGCGGCGACAAGGTTTACCTGGACTATCTCCAGAACCGCCACGGCCAGACGATTGTGGCCCCGTTCAGCGTGCGCCCCCTCCCCGGCGCGACAGTGTCGATGCCGCTGCAATGGGAGGAGGTCAACGAATCACTCGACCCGAAGGCCTTCACGATCAAGACCACGATCGAACGGATGGAGCGGCTGGGTACCGACCCCGTATCGCCGGTATTGGAGGGCAAACCGGACCTGCCGGCCGTGTTGCAGCGCCTGGCCGATGTCATGGCGGCGGGCTGAAATAACCTTGGTAGGGGCCGGTCGCGACCGGCGCGCCGTTCTCGGCCGCCACCACGGCAACCCCCGGCTTGCCACCAGATCCCAACCCGGCAATCCACGTTCTGCCGCGGGAACATGCGGCCCTACGCAGCGGGGGCCGTTCGCGAACGGCCCCCACACAGGTGCTGCAGCCGGATTATCTCTGCCCCCACACAAGTCCAGCAGCGGGATCTCTCTGTCCCTCTGAGATCGACCGGATCTCCCTGCCCCCGCACAGTTCCTCCCGCCAGATATCTCAGAGCGCCGGGGGATGAGTCTCCGGCGCGTCGCCAGACGCCCCGTTCACCGAGCCGTCCCGGAGATCACGCGAGTGCGCCCATTCCTCATCGGCGCGCCGCAGCAGATCACGCACCTCATCGTCCGTCGTCTGGCGGAAGTCGGCATACCAGGCGCCCACCCCGTCGAATGGCGTCGGCGTGATCGCGCACACGACGTCATCGGCATATCGCCCGAGCGCGCTGCAGGTCTCCGCCGCACCGACCGGCGCTGCCACGACCAGCCGTGCAGGCTGGCGCTGCTTCAGTGCCTCCACGGCCGCGAGCATGGACGACCCGGTCGCGAGTCCGTCGTCGGCCAGGATCACGATCTTGCCGGCGACCGCCACCGGTGGGCGGTCACCGCGGTACGCATGCTCCCGCCGCGCGAGCTCGTGCCGCTCCGCGCTCAGCACTCGGGCCACACCGGCGTCTGGAATGCCCATCGTGCGAATTAGGTTGCGATTGAGCACGACCGTATCGCCGCTCGCAACCGCACCCATGGCCATCTCCTCCTGTCCCGGCAGTCCCAACTTTCGGACTACAAACACATCGAGCGGCGCGTCAAGCGCCCGCGCGACTTCATAGGCGACCGGTACGCCGCCCCGCGGCAATCCCAGCACGATGACGTCCGGACGCCCGGCATATGCTGCGAGCCGGCGTGCTAACACCACGCCCGCCTCACGCCGATTGTAGTAGCCGCGACCGGTTGGATCCGGGTCCTGAGTCGCCATCATAAGCTGGGTGTTGAAGCGCGTCACGAGGGCGGATTCGAAGACGAAGGCGCAGTCGCTCGGCGAAGCGTTGGAAAGAGCGTGCCACACGCATCGGGGCTCCCGATCGCCGGAGCTTCAATCCATCTTCCCCGTCCCCGCACCCGTGTCGATGACGCAACAGATTCAAGTGACGATCGGCCATCTGATTCTCACCGGGACACTCGAGGAGAAGCGTGCGCCAGTCACGTGCGCCGCCTTCATCGCGCTCCTCCCCCTCCGGGCCAAGCTGCTCCAGGCGCGGTGGAGTGGACAGTCGGCCTACGTGCCGCTCGAGGATCTGGATATTCGCCTCGATCCGGAGAACTCGATGCATCGTCCGCTGCCCGGCCAGGTGTTGTTCTACCCTGCCGGACAGAGCCCGACGGAGATCCTCGTGCCGTATGGAGTAACCGCGTTCGCCGCCGTCTGCGGGCCGCTGTCCGGCAACCACTTTCTCACCATCAGCGACGGTGACGGACTGCGTGAGATGGCCCGGCGCGTGGTGTGGGAGGGAGCCCAGGACATCACGTTCGATGTGATTCCGGACGGAATGATGCCGGACGGCGAGCCCCGATAACTCGCGGCTCCGCATGCCCGAGCTGCTCATCCGCGTCACGAGTTCACCCGTGCGGACACGGGGGCCCGATAACATCATTATTGCCCCTTCGAACGTCTGCTGAACCGTCCAGGAGGCGCGGTATGTCTTCTCCACCCGACCTGCGAGACACGATCCTCGGCGCCTGGAAGACCAACAATCGCGTAACGGTCTACCTGATCGAGCGCATCCCCACCGGGCTCTGGGATGAAAAGATCCCGGCCTCACCGCGCCGCACGATCCGGATGATCGCTGGCCACCTGCATAATGCCCGCCGCATGTGGATCCGCACACTCGGTAAGCAACACGGCGTCGCAGTGCCGCCGGCCGTCGATCGCTTCAAGGTGAAGCCGAAGGACCTCACTCGCGCGCTGAGCCAAAGCAGTGCGGGTGTCCTGGGCGTGCTGCAACTCGGCCTCCAGAACGGGGGTACAATTCCCCCGTCGGCAGCATATGTCTGGCGAAACCTGCCGCTCGATGTCGGTCACGTGCTCACCTACCTGATCGCCCACGAAGCACATCACCGCGGACAGATCGTGATGCTCGCCCGCCAGCTCGGGCACCGCCTCCCGGCGGAGGTGACGAACGGCCTGTGGCACTGGACGACGCGTACCCGGGAGACCTAGACATCCGGATCGGCGCGACTCTCCTGCCTGTGCGGCGCGCACGGATGCTCGGCGATGTCTTCCGCCGCGCGATGGGCGTGTCGGCGGCCGGTGTTGCCGTTGGGCTCGCTGGTCTTTGTCCAGGATGGCCTAGGGCTTGGTCTTGTAGTAGTAGGTGATACAGAGCGGCACGAGCTCCCTGGTGAGCAGGTGGGGCTCCGCTGCGCTCCGTTTCAGGAGTGCCTTGAGGGCAAGCAGCATGTGCTCGCAGCGGAGCCCTTCCCCACGCAGTTCGTCGACCAGTTCATAGGCGGCACGCTCCACACCATCGCCCGCGGCCAAATGCAGGCCCGCCATCGAGCGGACCTTCTCGAGGAACTGCTGCTCCAGGCGAGCGCGCCGCGTCCGGGTGGACGGAGAGATCGCGGAGAGATGAGTGTGTTGATCGCTGTGTTCGGTGGCCATGGCGCCCTCCAGCCGATCGCCTGATCGGATACGAGCGCCGCCAGAAGCGCCACACTTTGTCGTCATTCGGCCGACGACGCTGGTGACGACAACCGCGGCTCCGAATCCCGAACATGTACGGCACCGCACGAATTGGGCCGCGACAGCACGACCTCAGGAAATAGCTGCGCAACGGCCGCGTGAGAAAATACTGAGGAAGATGTCCGTATTGTGGTATATTGCTTCGCCTAGGCAGTGTGCGATCCGGCGCTTCGTGGCCGGCATTCACCGCTCGACATTGGCTGCGGGTCCATCTGCGCCTCCTGTGCCGACTGATGGGTGTTTTCACCCCATGTTCGGCAACCCGGGAGAGTTATGCAGATCATCGAGCACGCGCCCGATGGCGGCGGTGCGCCTCGCGCAGCTGCGGGGCGCGCGCGGCCAGGCACGGCGGCCAGCAAGCGCCTCGCCAAGCGCGATGGGCGCGCTCGGGGTCCGGGGCCAGCGAGAGAAGACTCCCGCGACGATGCCACCGGATCGCCTGCAACGGAACCGAATCGCCTGCTCGCCGCGCTGTCGTCCCGCGCGCGCGCCGAGCTGGTTCGCGAGAGCGAGTTGGTCACGCTCCCGCACGGGCATCGAGCCTATGAGCCCGGCGCGCCGATCACCGACTTGTATTTCCCGCAGACCGCCGTGTTCTCGATGGTACGGGAGATGACGGACGGCGCTGGCATCGAAGTCGGCACGATCGGACGCGAAGGCATCGTCGGTGGGAGCGTGCTCGCCGGGGCCACGTCGATGTCGACGCGCTGCATCGTCCAGATCCCGGGCCGCGCCCGGCGCATCGCAACATCAAAGCTGCGCGGCGCAGTCGCTCGGTCGCTGGTCGACGGCTCCGGCAAGGCGGATGGCAGTGCCAGCCTCGCGGACCTGCTGCAGCGATATGCGCAGGCGCTGTTCGAGCAAGTCACGCAGACGGCCGCCTGCAACCGGTTGCATGCGCTGGAGCAGCGTTGTGCGCGCTGGCTGTTGATGACGCACGACCGCGTGGACGGCGATGAGCTCACGTTGACGCAGGAATTCCTGTCCTACATGCTCGGCGTCCGGCGCGCCGGCGTGACCGAGGCCTGCGGCACGCTGCAGCGATCGGGGTTGATCCGCTACCGGCACGGGCACATCACGATCGTGGATCGAGCCGGGCTCGAAGCCGCCGCGTGCGAGTGCTACGCCGTGGCAGCCGCGGCCTACACCGACCTTCTGGGTGAGCTGATCGGCCGCACGCCCGCAACCGCGTCGTCTCGAACCGCGTCGCGTTGACGGTGCCGATTCGGGCATAGTCCGTCACGCTCAACGTTGGCCTGATTTCGGCGCAGTCGGTACGATAGCGTACAATGGAATCGCGTCGGCGGTTCGGTGCACATCGGTGCCTTGCCGCGCGATGCTGGCGCCACTACACTGGTGGCCCCACACGAATCGGGCCGGTATTCGCTCGGAGCGCGTGTGAGGCGAACCCCGATGTGATGCGCCGAGCTCTGTGCACGACCCTGTGCACGACCGACGGCCCGACGCTCGTGCGTAGCACGGATGCGGGCAACACGCGATGAGGCGAAGCACATGCGCTCCCCGGACACGTTTGCGGAATCTGGGTCGCCACTGCAGTCACCGAACGGGGCATCCGCTGCGTCACCGGTTCCCGGTAGTTCGGACAACGGGATAGCAGGGGCGATTCGCCTCGCTGTGCGCCAATACGTGGCTCAGGAGCATGACGCGATCCAGTCGATTCGCCGCTATTCACGCGCGGCTCGGACAGATGGCATCAAGCCGGAACGCGTCGTACGGTTGATCCACACCGCGTGGGACGAATGCACCGCCCAGGCAGGCACGAGCGAGGACAACGATGTGAAGCGCCTCCGCCTCACGGGCGTCGCGTTGGATGCGTACTTCGCGGACGACTAGCACGGCGCACCGTCTCGCGAGATTGCCGCCTGCGACGCAATCCGAATGGGAGATCTCGCCATGACCGGCGCACATGCGCAAACCGTGGGGAAGGCGGCGCTCTTGGCTGCCGAGCCTCAACTCGTCGTCTCCGACATCGCCGCCTCCAGTGAGTTCTACACGAAAAAGCTCGGATTCACGGTCGCCTTCAGCTACGGCGAACCACCCTCCTACGTCCAGGTGTTCCGCGACGGCGCGCGGCTCAACCTCCGCCACCTCGATACACCGAGCGTCGACCCAGCACTTCGTGACCGAGAGCAGCTTCTGTCGGCGTCGATTACACTCGACGATGCGGAACCGCTTTTCCTCGAATATCAAGCTGCGGGTGTCGTGTTCGCACAGCCGCTCAGATCCGAGCCGTGGGGCGCTCGAACTTTCATCGTGCGTGACCCCGATGGCAATCTGATCCTATTTGCGGGGCGTGGAGACTAGCTGGTCGCACCAACACTCGGCGCTATTGATAGAACGGTGAAGCGCTCGGCTTTCATGCGTTTCCGATGAGTACCCCCGTCACGAACACGAGCGCGTGCATGGCCATGTGTGCGCACGTGAACCCACGATCCTGCTTGATGTTGAGTCGTCACGCCGCGCGGTATTGGGCCGGTCACCACGGATCGACCTCGGCCCGCAATTCGTCGATCGCGTCGGAGTTCGCGATGTACACGACGCGATCCCCGGGCTGGAGCGTCGCTGACGGGCTTGGCGCGGTCAGGTGCTCGCCGCGGAGAATCGCGACCAGACGTGTGCCCGCCCCATCGAGCCCAGAGCCGTCCGGCAACGCTGCGCGATCCACCCACCGGCTGTCCGGGCGGACCACGCCTACCATGAGTCGCCGGCCGTCGGGCAATTCCACTGGCACCCCGGTCCGGAGCAGCGACACGATGTCGATTGCACCGGCGGCGGCGAGGTCCCCGAGTTCCCCTGGCCCACGCTCGCGCAGCAGTCGCAAGGCAATGGCGAGGTGCTGAGCGTGATGCGCCGGCGAATCCGCTCGCGAGGCGACCTGCCCCTCATATAGACTGCGGTACCGCAATCGCTCGGACAAACGAGTCTGCACGAGATAGCTCAGGAGCACTGCCAACGCCGCCGGGACAAGGAGGGTGTAGCCGCCCGTCATCTCGGTGACCATCATGAGGCTGGCGATCGGAACATGGGCCGCCCCGGCGAATACAGCTGCCATGCCGACGATGACGAACGATGCCGGTGCTTGATGGGCGAGCGCCGCGCAAACGCCCCCGAGCATGGCGCCGATATACAAGCTGGGAGCGAAGACGCCGCCCGATCCGCCAGACCCGACGGTAAAGGAGGTGGCAACGAGCTTGGCCACTATGAGAACAAGCAGCACGTCGCCCGCCAACCGGCCGTCGATGGCTTGCTGAATCCAGCCGTACCCGCCGCCGATTACCTGCGGCACAGCCAGTGCGATCATGCCGGTCAGCAATCCGCCGGCGCCCGGGCGGATCCACGCGGGCCCGGGCAGCCGGCGAAACTGATCGCGCACTCGATAGAACACTGCGGGAAACGCGACCCCCACCACCCCGGCCGCCAGACCAAGCCCAATGAACCACCCGTAGTCAACCGGGTTCGAGAAATGTCCGATGTTGGGAGCCACGCGGAAGAGCGGCTCCCACCCGGCCACGAATCCGTTGAGCGCGTAGGCGACTATTGATGCGAGCAGGGTATAGAATAGCGCGCCGGCCTCGAACTCCATGTCGGAGTAGAGGACCTCGATCGCCATGATCGCCGTGCCAACAGGCGACCGAAAGATGGCCGAGAGGCCTGCCGCCATGCCTGTCAGCAAGAGCAGTCGCCGGTCGCGTCCACTGCGCCCGGTCGCTGTGGCGTACCACGAGCCGAGGCCGGCCGTGACCAGCGCAATCGGTCCCTCGCGACCTGCAGATCCGCCGGACCCGATGGTGATGGCCGAAGCGAGCAGCTTGACTGGCGCGATGCGCGCCCGCAAGGCGCCGTCGGTCCGGTGGAATGCCCGGACCACCGTATCGGTGCCATGGCCCTCCGCCTCCGGCGCGAGATATTCGACCAGCAGTCCGACCAAACAACCGCCGAGCGTGGTGGCGACCGGCACGAGCCACAGGCCGTGTTGCCCAATGTGCTCGGATTGCGGGCCGCCCTCCGTCGGCAGCCCGGGCGCTTGATAGCCGGCCAGCGCGCGGAGGAACAGAAAGTTCGCGCCGCGCAGGAGCAGCGTGAAAATCTGAGCCGCCGCGGCGCCAGCCACTCCAAGGAGGATCGAGTCGGCGATCAGTCGGCGCTGGCGCACGCGCGTTGGCCGCGAACTCACGGCTTCGGCCTGCGCTCACGCCCCATCATATCTCGGCCGTGCCACAGCGCGGTGCCGATCAGCCAGCCCGCGCCAAGCACCCATTCGCCAATGCACAGGATCGCGAGGCCGAGCAACCGGAGTCGCCCAGCCGGCGTTCGCAATCCCTCGAAGACGGTGCGATACCCGTCTACGAGCGTGACAATGAATACGACGGTGCCCAGCGGCACGCCGATGCGACACACGCCGACCCGCATGATGAAGGCCGCACGAGCGGAGCGGGGCAGCCGCAGCGCGCTCACCGGTTGCGCCGCCGTACCCGCGTCCGGGTACTCCCGTCACGCTCGAATAGCATCGACGGCGTCTGACCCGTGATCTCCATGGCTGCGACGAGCGCGGTCATACCGCGCGCGAGCGCCCCCAGGTTCCGCGGAGCGAGCCGGCCTACGGCCACGAGCAGACGCGTCGTCGGGGGCTCCGGCGCCCGGCGCACGAGTGCTCGTCCGGCGGCTGTCAACGACACGCCGACGCGTCGCCCATCGGCGAGTGAGCGCCGCCGGCGCACGAGTCCTCGGCGCACCAGGCGTCTGACCACGATCGATACCGCGCTCTGCCCAGTGCGGGCGCGCGCGGCGAGGTCGTTGATTCCCAACACTTCTTCCGTCCGGAGCTGCTGAAGGACGAAGAGTTGCGCATTCGTGACGCCGGTGCGCGCCTCGATCGCGCGTGCCGATCGGCTGAGCGCCGCAATGATTGCCCGAAATGAGCGCAGCACCGACTCCTGCATCGCAGCCTGGGCCGAGCGGGACATCGAGCGCCGATCCGGAATATATTGACGTTAATGTAATCGCCGCGTGTCACCGGCGCGAACCTGATAATGCCGTTCGTGTCGCCCGCCTGAGGCAACCCTTGGCACGTGGCCGCCCCGATGCCCAACCCAGCAGTTCGCCTAGTGCGCGGCGCTGGTCTCGGGCGCGGCGAATGTCTGTATGACGAGTTGTGGCATGCGACACGTCCCGATCAGCGCCGGCACGAACCGGAATTGAGGCAACATCGCCAGCAGGCGGGCCTCTGACTCAACCGGCGCACGTCCAGCGCTCAGGGGCGAAACTTCCAGTTGCGCCGTTCTCCTCACCGGATGGCCTGTCGCGTCGACAACCATTTTTACTGTCACGCTATCGGCGCGTGAGGGATCACCCCCGACTCGGCCCGCATCGGTGGGCTGCGGCCCCGGCGCGAGTCGCGCCGCTCGCGTGAGACGCCACACGGGAACCTCGAGCTGTCCAAGCACTGCGCCGTGTTGCCCCGGGGTCGGCGCGACCGACTCGACGACCAGATAGAGCGGGACGGAATCTTCCCCGCTACCAATCGCTGGCAAAGGCGGAAACTCGTGCGCCGACCCTGCTCGCTCGACCATTGCTAGGATGCTCGTGTCGGCGTTTGGGGACAACGATGTGGCGACGACGTGGGCACTCTTGAGCGCACCGGTCGCGTCGAGCGTGAACTGAAGGACGGCCGACAGCGCCGGCGTCACATCAGGGTGCCGGCCAGGCACCCGGCCGTCGGGTCCCGCTCCGTTCGCGAAGGGCAACCCAACGCTCGGCAATACTAGCTCACTCGGGAGTGCCGGCCATCGGCCGAGTGCCGCCAGGACGCGGGCCTTGTACTCTTCCCAACTGGTGTCTGACATGGGTCGTGGGGGCGCACCCTCCACATTTCCGTAGATCACGAGGTCTGTCGTATCGAGCGCCGGTACCGGCCGGCATTCTGCGTCCGGCACGAAGACGGTGCGCCCGCGCGTCACGTCGGCAGTTGTCGTGGCGCCGCTCGTCGATGTGCCGCGCGGCGTGACAGCGTCGCTCGCGCCGGGCAGCCCGACCAGCCCCAGCTTCGCCCGGGTCCATACCATCACCAGCACGCACTGTTGACGGTCAAAGCCGACGGGAGGAACCGGGGTGCCAGGCGCAGGCATCGGATGTTCCTCCATCCCACCAAATCCCGCCGGCCGCTCGCTCGCGCTGTAGACCTCGATGGCTCCCACCAACGACGGCTCGATGAGATTGTCGGGCGACTCGCCACCGACAAGGCCGAGCGGAGCGCCGTCGACGACGTACGACACGCAACTCCCGACACCGCGAGTGCCCGTGACTGCCGCGCCGGGCGGGCACGATCCCTTCACCCAAATGCCGCGTATCTGGTGCAGCAGGTCGGTGAAGCAAATGGGTTGTCTGCGCACAACCTGGTCGTACGTCAGGAACTGGCCGATCCCTATCTGCATGCGCTGGTCGAATCCAACGGCTCGGTAGGCGGACCGTTCCCTCGCTGTGGTCGTAACCGTCTCGAGAATCGGCACGAAGCGGGTGACCACGATCGTCGTCTCCCGCGTCTGTCCTGCGGCCAACGTCATCGCGAAGCGCTTCGGGCGAAAACCGATCCGTCCAACGCTCACCAGATACGCGCCCGGTGTCAGGTTGCGCACCACGAAGTACCCGTCATCGCTTGTAACCGCACTGTCGGTGGTGCCGGCGAGTAGAACGACGGCTTGCGCGACCGGCGTGCCGATTGAGTCGGTGACATGGCCGGCAAAGGCGGCCCCACGTGATGGGATCGTGTCGGTCGAGAGCGACCGTGTACCCGCCGAGCGGTGTCCGCGACTGCTATCGGCGGTCGCTTGCGCGCGCGCCAGCGTTACGCCGGACGTCGCGATCAACGCGGCGACCAGCGCGGTCGTCATCGCCCCATACCACCAGTGGCGACTCGGCAACTCTCCTGGCCTCTCTCGCTGTGCCGGGGTGTGACGCCCAACTGAGCCCCTGGGCAGTCGTAAGGCTCGGCATCATTCTAGTGCAAGATCAACGGCTCTGCACCGCTCACATTCTGGAGCCGCCCGCCCAGCATCGCGCAACCCGATGTCGGTATTGCCCAACAACTTGTTCAAAGAGGCGCGGGCCGGAACCGAACCGGCGATTGCGCCTTTGCAGAACGCGGGTCGGTCGCGCAGCGCAGCAGGAGGTAGCAGGCTCGGGCCCTGATAGGACTGATTGTTCAACTGGTCCTCTCGAGCGTAGCCACCCTTCTGCCTGCACTCCTCGTCCGTCAGGGTGCCTGTGGTCAGCTTCTTCGCAGCGGTTGCCCGCTGGAGGGCCAGATTGGCCGCGCACGCCCGGGCACCGTATATTCGCCGCCCCGCAACCAACAGTGCCGGTCACCTGCTCAGGGGGTTCTCATGCTCTCAGATGCCCTGCATCAAGCGTATAACCGCACCCGATGGGCGCTCCTCGTGCGCGGACTGATCGCGCTGGCGCTCGGCATATTCATCCTCGCACGTCCCCTCGAATCTGTCGCTGCGTTCGCCCTCGTCATTGCCGTATGGGCGCTGGTGACCGGGATCGACCAGATCGTCGATGGGCTGGAAATGAGGTCGATTCTGCCACACTGGTGGCTGCTGGTCCTGAGCGGAGTGGTGAGTGCGGGATTCGGGATCGCGGCCTTCTATTACTACCCAGGCCTCTCGCTCGCCTTCGCGGTGGTGTGGGCGTCGTATTGGTTGCTGGTCTCCGGCTTCTTCGCCATCTACGTGGCGATCCAGGAACGGAAGTTGGGTGTACCGTGGGCCTGGTCGGCGACTTTCGGCGGACTCAGCGCGCTCGCCGGCCTCTACGCGATCGCGGCGCCGCCCGTGACGCTCGTTGCGATCATGGGTTTGATGTCCGGCTTTGCCACTGTCGGCGGGGTCGTATTCCTTATCGGGTTCTTCAAGCTCACCTCCGCCCCGGCGCGCCTGAAAGACGCCGCGGAGCGTGCCACGGCGTAGGCAAGACCGCGATTTCCTGGAGCGGCGGCGCGCTTGGCACTCTCATCAGCGCCGCCAGCCGCGCGACCGGCATCGACTGGAGGTCGTAATGATTGACTACCGCTCTATCCCGATAGTGCTGGTCGCGCTCGCGGGCAGCGCCGGCCAGCCAGCCGCGAAAGCTGCCACTGCCGCGACAGGCATCGTGCAGATGCTCGGCGACGCCAAAGGCTACCGCGAAGATCCGCTCAACATCACGATCAAGGCCGGCGACGCCGTGCGGTGGGTGAACGTGTCCGGCGGACCGCACAACGTCTCCTTTTGGCCCGACAGCATCCCGCCTGGCACCCAGTCGCGCCTCGATGCGAACATGCCCGCGCAGACGGCTGCCGGAGTGGCACAAAAGCTCGGGACCCTCGTCGGGCCGCTCCTCGTCGCACCGAATGACACCTACACGATCTCGTTCGTAGGTGTCCGGCCCGGCGTGTACAAGTACTACTGCACGCCGCACCTGGCGCTGGGGATGCGGGGGACGGTAACGGTACAGTAGCATGCATCCCGCGGAGACGGCCGGATAGGAGCCTATTAGCGCCGTGCTCTGTGCCCAATCCTTGGTCGAAATTCAAGAGGTGGCTGTGAAACGCTGCAATGTGTCGGGTCCATACCGGGCGGTGATGCACTGCATGGCGACGCTTCTGCTGTTCGCCGAATTCCTGGCGGGGGCGCCGAGTGCGCTTGCACAGGTCACCGCGATCCGCTTCGGACAGTTGATCGATGCCCGCGGGCAAGCCCGCCACGATGCGGTCGTTGTCGTCGACGGGGAGCGCATCACGACGGTCGGGACGGGCGATGGCGCTGTGCCCGCCAACGCGACGGTCGTCGACTTGAGGAAATACACCGGACTTCCCGGTCTCATCGACGTCCACACCCACATGACGTTCTACTGGGACCACACGCCCGGCTCGCATCCCTGGGCCCAACTCGGCACACTCGGCGACGCGGTCACCGTATTTCTCGCACAGGAGAATGCCCGCAAGACGCTGGAGACCGGCGTGACGACCGTTCGCGATCTCGGCTCCTCGGACTACAACGACATCGCCATGCGCGATCTCATCAATCGCGGCGCCATGGTCGGTCCGCGAATGTTCGTCGCAGGGTGGGGACTCCACGTGAATAACAGCCCGGCTCGCCCCGGTATGCCGGCGACGCCGGACCCCGGCACGGCGGATGGCATCGCGGAAGTGCAACGCGTAGCCCGCCAGCAGATCGCGGCGGGAGCGGACTGGATCAAGGTCTATGGGTCCACCGGCAGCGACAAGGACACGTCCGGCTATCAGACGTTCACCACCGAGGAGATGCGAGCCGCGGCTGACGTTGCGCACCAGGCGGGCAAACGTATCGCGATCCATTCGTACGGAGCCGCGGGTGGCCGAGCCGCAATGCTCGCGGGCGCCGAGTCGGTCGAGCACGCGGTCGATCTCGATGACTCGACACTCGCGCAGATGGCCCGCCGGGGCACGGTCTACGTGCCGACGATCGATCACAATCGCTACTACATCGCCCACAAAGACGAATACGGCTACACGTCGGGCGATTCCGCTGGCCTCGAGGCGTATATGCGCCGCAACGTGACGACGTTTCGCCGCGCACTCCGCACGGGCGTAAAGATCGCCATGGGGTCGGACGCGGTCTTCACGGGATTCGGCGAGAATACCCGGGAGCTCGATCGTTTCGTCGAGAACGGCATGACGCCGGCTCAGGCAATCGCCACCGCGACGACGACGGCGGCCGCGCTCCTCGGCAAGGAAAAAGAACTCGGCGCCGTCGCACCCGGATACTACGCCGACATTATCGCGGTCGAGGGTGATCCGCTGTCCGACATCGCGGCGCTGACACATCGCGTCCGATGGGTCATGAAAGGTGGTCGCGTCGTCGTCGACAGGCGCTGACACCGGCGACGGACCAATTCGGCGTCTGGTACGCGCGTGCACTTCCGATTGGCCGCCTCGACGGAGGTAATCGGGTAGCCGGCAAGTTGGTCTTACTGAGAGGCGCGGGCCGGAATCGAACCGGCGAATAGCGGTTTTGCAGACCGCTGCCTTACCACTTGGCTACCGCGCCAAACATGTTGAGCTACAACAATCTATATCTGCTTCACGCTGCGTCCTGCTATCTCTGGACACGCCGGTGGACACGTAGGCCCAGAAACCGATACCGCACCCTGTAGCCTCAGCCCGAAATTGCCGCCTCGCCCCGCTGGGAAGCCGCAGGCGACTCTACCAGCGTGCGGAGGTGGTCAGGCACAAATCGGTAGTAGCTCATCGTAGTCTTCAGGTCACTGTGACCCATCGCATGCGCTACCGCAACTGGCGACTTCCCTTCCGCGAGCCACGTCGTCACGCGACGGTGCCGAAGATCGTGCTGGTGCAACTCAGGTGGAAGTTTCGCACGTTTCGCGGCGGCACGGAAGCCTGAGTCAAGGGACTTGATCCGCGCCCCGGCCTCGTGGTGCCGACGCGTATGGTCGTGGTGAAAGAGCCACGGCGTTGAGGACGCCAGTCGAAAGCACGCGAAGTGCTCGCGCATGGCCCCTAGCAAACGTGGTGTCATCGGTACAAACCGACTCTTTCCACCTTTTGTGCGGTGCCCATTTTGACCGCTCGTCACACGGACCGAGCCCTCCTCAACCAAGCGGCCCCCGATGCCTGCGATCGCGTCCGTTGAACTAATGTGATGCGGACTCCCAGCTATGCCGATACCTGCAAGGGTCGCGGCGTTGCCGCCCTAATTCGCGTCGCGTCCAGTGCTCATAAGGGCCGCCAGGCCGAGCGTCCTCGACAACGACCTAATGCTCGCCTTCGATGAGGTGTCCCGACTCCACCAGCGCCCCAACCTGCCGCGCGTGCCTTCCGTGCAAGAGCACGCCTATTTCCAGGTGGCCGGATATCCCCCTTTGCGTGATGTTGGCGCTCCCGACATACGCGCGATCCTCATCACTTAGAAGGAACTTCGCGTGCGAACCTAAGCTTCGCGGGTCTTCCACATTCCCACGAGGCTGGAAGGTGCGAAGTCGTGAGTCTCCGAACTTCCGAAGACCCCCGAGCTCGAGGCCAGCTAGACTTGCGCCTGTGCTGACTACATCGACCCTGACACCTCTGTTCAATGCAGCAATCAAGGCCATGCCCAAAGGGCCCGAGAGCAGTGCCTCCGCGCCCTGGATAAAGGGCGCGGCTATTACCACATGGCGTCGCGCCGATGCCAGCAATTCGGTCAACACGCCTAGTGTGGTGCGCGCACCGACTCGGGACACAAGAGAAGCACCAAATGGCCCGGGAGCCGTCACGACCAGTTCCACGGAGGGCTCGGAGCGAGGCGCCGGCATCGGGCGTCACCTCGCCACGATCGAGTCGAAGAAACCGACCCGGATCTCGCCGAGAATTGGGTCGTGACCACCGAACAAGAAGGATCGCCCCAAGTTGAGGTTGAAGAAGCGACAACTTGTTTCTGCGAGATGAGTACAGGCGTGGCAGCTGCCGCCGCGGTCAATGCATACGGGATCGTATACGCACCTTCTGCTGGAGCGGAGTTCCGATAGCCATTCCGCAAGGGACTGCTCGAACAGTGCAGATAGGGCCCCGATTGTGGCGCCAAACCGGTGATTGCAGTACAGCGCGCACGTAAGCGTGCGAGGCAGCACGTATTCGGATAGGCTTGTTGCTTCCAACCCGCACAGCAGCGCCGCATGACGAACCGCAAGATGGCTCAAAGTGTGAAGCAGTCCAAAAACCAGCCGCGCCGGAGGATCGTCTAGCGTCTGCCGCAGCAGCACGCCGTCGAGGAGCTTAACGAAGTACGATTGCGAGCAAGTGACAGGCTCGTCTCCATTTGGCAAGACCGGCGGAAACCCATTGGCGCCCATCCACCGTCGAACTGCCTCGTGATCGAGCCGCAGGAGAATGGCGTCAGCCTGCACGACATCGACAAAAACGGGGAACCTTCCTGAGTGATCCGGATCGGGCGGGAATGGATTGAGCCGACAAGCATCTGGCCGGTAGTCGACTCGGCTATATCCAAATGTGGCGGTCGTAATCGGAAAGTCAGTCGCAAGCGTTACAGATCCAAGGCCGAGCCGTTGGGCAGCCTCCCTCGAGTGGCTACGTTCGCCATCCGCGCGATCCTCGCCACGGAAGAGGTCAGTCACGTTACTTGACTGCAGTGGCATGACCGTCTCCAGAAGTTCCTGCCCTGCTCGCTCCCAGACCTCCCACGGCACGCCCGACTTGCGAACAACGGTGGCAGCTAAGCCTTTTGGAGAACCCGCAGCCTCGTCGTCACTGCGAGAAGATTGCAACTGCCCTTGCATCTTCTCGAACTGCGCGATCATCTCTTCGCTGACGCCCTGGGTTCGGAGGCGTGCGCGCTCCGCGTCGTTTAGAGTGAACGACCCAGAGGCCTGCCCAGAAGAGGCGCTTCGACCGAAGTCCACCAGACGCCGCTCTCCAATTTCTGGAATCTCGAGGAATGCCGCGGCAGCAACGCCTTGCCAGTGCGACACCCCAAGGAACGCGGTCAGTTCGCGCCCCGGCTGGTTCAGGAGGACGGTTGAGTGAGTGTAGAAAGTGCGGCCAGCGCGATGCACTTCTACGCTCATGTTCTTTAGTGACTGGTCGCCACCCGGCCAATTGCACGAGCGGCATCTACCGGCGAACACGGATGAGGGTGCCCCACATGACCGACAGACCCACTGGAAATCAGAAACGCGTTCACTCCTGCGCGTATCCAATGCCATTCCATGCCGCGCCTTGCACCTGCTGCACGGTGGTGGCGAGAGCGGCTCCAGGGCGCCGCACCGATGTACTTTCACGAACCGGAGCTGCACGAGCCGCCCGCTTCGACAGGCGGAGCAGGTCTTTGAGGCTGGCACTCCGTCCCGAGGCCCCACGACGATTCCGCACTTAGGGTTCTGGCACCAGAACGCCAAAGGGAACATCGCCGCCTCTGCACCGCGTGGCTCCAGCAATATGAAGCGGTCGATTGCGCGATCCAGCTCGCGGAAGATAGGACGGTGTTCGTCCGACCACGCGCGTACTTGGTCATCCACAGCGCGTAGGATCAGTCGAGCATTTAGATCGGTCCTCGCCACGCCTCGAATGGACTCAACTCGCGCAATCGTTCCTATTTTCTCGAAATCAAATGTCTTCCCTGGAAGGTAGTTCAGCAGCACCTGCTGCTTTCCACGACTCATCTTGCGTCCCATAGCTCCTTCCGATTCTAACGATCGACCTTGGACGCCCACATGTTCCCATTGGTGTCGAGCTCGATGTCTATCTGTTCGTCAACATCCCGTAAGCTTCGCATGGGAGAAGGAACAAGAGCATCTGACACAAATGTGACTTGACCACCTGCACCCAGGATCTGATCGAGAAACCGACGCACGTAGACACCGATTTCCGCCTCGACGGCAGCCGCCCGTGGACCTGTGGACCGCTGGGTTAGGTAGGACTGCTCGAGCATGGGCAGAAAATCATCAGCACGAACTGAACCCTCGCTAATCATTTTCTTCACAAAATCAACCATGTAGAATCGATTGGGGTTCTCCTGGCCGGAGAGACGAGCGATGTGCTGCAGCAAGACACCCATGAAGAGACCCGGTATCGTGCGCTGCATGCTGAACTTGGACCACCGATTAATCGCAACGGGCTCAATTAGCTGTCCCAGGAACTCATGATACTTGGTGAAATAGGCGAAATGACTTCGGTCGCGCTCCCGCGCTGGCTTCAGGCACGTGAATACGATCCCCACGTGCGATCGACCCACTCTGCTCGAGGACTGTATGTATTCAGCATTCTGTTTCGGCATGCCGTAAAAAATGATGCAGTTAAGCCTGTCTATGTCCACACCATGGCTTATCATGCTTGTCGCGAGAATCGCGTTGGGCGGCGCGACATCGCCTGGGTGCGCAAGCTCAAGCAACTCCAGGATCTTAGTTACGCTGTCTGTACTAGTGCTACCCGATAGCTCCGCGAGTCTCAAAGGGTGAAAACCGGCGTGCTGAAGATCAACGCTGACAGCTGCGTCGAGATCGGTACGCAGTGAGCTCAGTTCCCGTGTGGCCGAGAAGTATCCTAGTGACGTGACATACGGGTCGAGCAGCCTTCCCCAATCTGCCGTGGCGGGTCTGGTCTTTCCGTCGAAAGGACTCGGAGCTGCAGCTGGCAGTCGCAGAAGGGTTTCAATCTCCTCATGATAGTACTGGAAGAGTTCCAAGACGGCGTTGAAGATCGTCTTGTTGTGAGGCAGTACACCAACGAAGAGGCGCTGCGGTTTGTCGAGCGTGCGAGCGTAGAAGGATTCGCCCAGTGTCGGACCGAGGCCGGGGAAAACGCGCGCTTGCCTTCCGTATAAGTGGAGGACTTGGCGATCAAAAGCCTCGATGGTTGCCGAAGAGGCAAGGATCTTGACAGGTGCGTTTTGGCCAAGACTCTCCAAGAGAGTCTGAAGAAATGTCTCGTAATGGCCATCGAACGTTCCGAGGCCCTCCTTTAGAAGATGCAGCTCGTCCTGGACGAATAGCGTGGGCCCACTGAGGCCAGGGGGCGGACCACGACGAAGGTGCCGCGCGTCGGTACAGTCCTTTTGGCAACACTTGGCGGCGTAGTAGCCGTGCTTTGCGCACCGTCCTGTGACATGCCCCAGGACGAGCGAAAGCTTCCGCTGATTGCCAAGGCCAGCGAGCTTGTCGATTGTTCCGACTACGACAGCCGGCAGGAAGCGATAGATCTCGTTATCCACAACGTGAACCGGGAGTACCCCTCCGGGGAACTTACATCCTGGATTGAGACATCTGTGGATCAGCCGGACTGCATCTGAGTCGAAGTCGACTCTCACAGTGGTTGTCCGACACGCCGGGCACCTAACGATTTTCTTCCATCGCTGTCGCGCATCCGAATCGTTGGCGATACTCCAATTGGGGTCCGGTGGTTCACCGGCGCGGGGCGGCGTCAGTTCATTAGGCGTACCCTCAAGCCCGACGAAATAGCCCACGGCAAAGCCGTCGACGTCCCGACCCGAGAGGCGTGGGTCAGGGTGAGCCCGACGAATGAGCTCCGCCACACCCATGATGTCTGCGACGCGCTGAGTTTGCTGTAGGGTTAACAGCCGGAGCGGAAAGCGCGTCCATGTGGTTACGCCCGCTGTCTTTCCACGGAGGCGATCGAAGAAGCAGTGAAATGCAACAACTCCCAGATATGCTTCCGTCTTTCCTCCACCCGTCGGGAAGTAGACGATATCGACGATGCTTCGGTCGGGCGTTGCCGTCTGATCGCCGTTTGCTAGCGCGCAAATACCAGGGACTTGCGACACGATAAAAACAATCTGGAAGAGCCTCCATGCCGTCTTTTCACCGCCAAGCGCAAACGCCTGGTTGGTCAACTCGAACGCGAGTCGTGCGTCCCGGTTCTCCTCGATGAGGCGGCATCCGCGTTCGAACCGTTCTGTCTCCGCGCTGAACAGTCCATGATCGCGATCGTACTCCGCCCCGTGGCGCTCGTCCCAGGCAGCGTCGTCCGAAGTGAACCGCATACGGCTTTCCGTCCACCGGGACTCGTATTCCTTCATCGCCCGGAGGATGCGCTTCAGGGTGGGAACCGGATCTGCGCCCAGCTCCTTGAAGGGTGCGGGGGGCTCAGTATTCGTACTGTAACGCGACTGTGCGTACACAGGCACGTTGGTTGTTTCGAAAACGGGATGACCGCCTCCGGGAAGGCTTCGAACCACCCCGCAGTTGAAGCCGCGCCCCCACAGATACCGGTCATATCTGAAGCTGCGAGGGGCTGCGTCCAGTTCGAACGGTAGAACCTCGGCGTCGGCGAAGGAGAACGTAAGTTTCACATCAAAGAAAAAGCCCTCGCTATGCCACGAGCGGGTATCGACTCTTGAGACGTTCGTCGCGTCCAATGCGAGGATGTGCTCTTCCTCATCGTCGGCGGGTCTCAAGCTGGCCCCCAGCGCCCAGGACCAAGCCGGTGCGACTGGCACGCTCAAGCCAGCCAAGAATTCGGCATAAGCGATCTCCGATTCAAGAGCTTCCGCTGGGACCCTCAACCTCTCCTCGGGATCACGTCCTGTTCGCAGATGATTAGGATCAGCGAGAATAAGTTCGCGAACTCGACGCAGTTCGCGCTCTACAGCTTCGTGAGCTTTAGAGGGGTCGATCGACCAAGGTTGTCCAGCTACATCGTTTCTGCGAATCAGCAAAGCGCCATCGGCCAAACATCTCACCTTGCGGTACTTCGGAAAGAGGACGTCCTTAGATCGACTCCTTCGCGACATAGACGCCGTGGAGGGGATGCCCGCCAAGCCAGCTAACGGCGTATCGGCATCACCTTTGGGACGCTGAGCACTGTTCACAGCAGCGCTTTCTCCGAGCGCAGCAACGGATTCGGCGGCGTCCGGGGTCTCAGCAGCTGCGTCCGGCGCAGACGTGTGGCGCTGATGCTCGCGTTGTTCGGCAAGTGTTGGGAACACACGGTAGTAGCAACTCCACTCTAGCCGGATGCCAGCCCGAGCCTCCCGGTCGGCAGCTCGGATTCTGAATTCCGCGCCAAACGCCATCGGGGCAAGCTTCGTAAGCAGCTCATCCAAAAAGCCTTCACGCAGAGCCGCGGAGGGAGGTGGGGCAGGCGGGGACGGCCGCAGCGAGCCAACAAAGTACCTATCCCTCGGCGCGCCGTGTGTGCATTCGGCATCGAAAGCGCCCGCCGCTCGGCCGCACACTTGGTTCACGAGATACTGAGCGAGGCGTGGCTCGTCTTCCATCGGCATGATCTGTGAGTTCACGGCGGTCATGATGCCCCACGCTCGATGCGACCCATATTTGGTCTGTAGAACGGCCCCAGTTGTTTAGTGACTCCGCGAACTCGCAGGCGCAGAAGCGAATCTCGAAAGTCCTCGATGGTGAGGCCGAGCTCCGCATCAATGACCTCCGCGGATTCTCGCATGGCTACGGTACCGGCTTCACCTGATGCAAGCCACCGATTCAAGCGAGCAGAGAGGTTGATGTGAAGACCCTTCAGGCGTCGACCAGCATTGTGTATCTGAGTGTAATAGCTCCGCACGAATCCCAGGGACAAGATTTCCGCTGCTCGCTTCAAATCCTCCACATCGTTCGGAGCAAGTACCGTGCGCCGCACCCATGTCCGGATCGTCTGCGGTGACGTGAGGCCGCTGCCCTTCGCTCGAAGCTGCCCAAGGAGGGACTCACAGCTAATCCTGTCCTGTCGCTCGGCCTCGGAGAAGGCACGAGCAAAGTCATCCTGCCAGCGTCGTACGAGCGCAAGATACTGTGCAATGACGGGATCGCCATGAACTCGCGATACGAGCAGTTCGTAGAGACTCTGGCGTCGCTGCCCCTGAATGAACAGGATCTCGTCCCCCGCCCGCAGAGAGCGCACGTACCGTTCCTCCACCACCGTTTGCCTTGAATTGCGCACGACGAGGTTTACGCTTTCCTCCACCGGTAGCAGCACATGTTGACCGCCCTCGAACTGGATCAGGATTGCCTCCTGCACCCATGGGTCGTCGCCTGTCCCTGGCAGAGCAAAGTCGGCGTCCGCAGCCATTGGCAAAGTCGGCGGCGCCAGGCTGTCCTCATCGTCGGCCTCCGATGCTGACGCAAACAGGCTTGCGATCGCTTCTGAGGCGTCCGGACGAGTCCACAGACTCGCTATCTCAGCCTTTCGCCCAAGTTCGTCACCGAGCGCCCCCGCAGCCACGTCCCGCGCGGCACCTAGCGTTAGGGGTCGCCACGTGGCGGTGGTCCTGCCGTCCGCGCTCAGGGAGTTTTCAAGGTTAGGAAGAAGGTCACTCAGATTCCGCGAGGCAAAGTTCAGTTCCATAGAGAGATGCCGCAGGCGCCGATCTAGCAGGGCTTCTTGGTGCGGCCAGACAAGCATTTCAAGCGATCCGGCTTGGAAGTAACTCTCGAGGTATCTCTCAGCGAAGCGGCCAGGTAATCCAACCAGTAGGGGTGCCGACTCAGTGACCCACTTCTTAGAGCGCGACTGCTCCGCGACAACCTCAGGGCTAGCGCTAGCTTGCTCGCCGAAATGAGCAAGCCGGACACCCACTCCTCGCAGATCGTCCTCGCTAACGTTGAACTTTGCCAATAGACAGAAACTGAACATCTGTCGCCTAGCTCTCGAAGAGAAAACGATGGCTCGTGAATCGCTCGTCTCAACACAAAGATTCGAGAGACCGAGCCAAAACGGGGAATAGCCGCTCTCCAGCATCTGGTAAGCACCAGTGAGGGCATTTAGGGCGCTCTGTAGGCCGCGCTGAAACTCAGGTGCGGATGATCGAGTCGCCTCGACAAATCTGACAAATGCCCGCCGAAGATCTGCAAGGGGCTGCATCCCCCAGTAGGAGCTGGCCTCTCTTTCGTAGACGTCGAGCGGAACGGGCATCGATTCCATGGCGCGGAGGAATTTCCACCCGACGGCAATCGCATCAGTCGCAAGTCGGCCGCGCTCGATTGATCGAGCTGCTAGCAGTCCTTCGGTTGCCTCTGCAAACGCTCTAGAGAGCTCGAGCACGTGTTCGCCGGCGAGAACCCGCGGAGTCAGGACCGCCTGCAGCGCGTTATCGGCCAACTGGTCCAGCGAGACGACATCGGTGACAGCTCCTCGCCGAAGCCGTGGCCACCTGAATACTCCCCCGTCAGCCGTTAGCCACTGGCCAGCCGTCTCAGTGAAGGGCTTGGTGGTCCAGCCAACGACCGGGATACCGAGTCTCAGTGCCTCCACGAGCAGCACGGGCAGCCAACCAATCTGGTGGCTCTCGCCACAGTCCACTGCTACCCACTTCGGCTTGTGAGTGCGCAGGAGTGCAACCGGGTCAGCGGGGGCAGAGACATAGACCACGTCGGGGAGATTGATCCCGCCGGGCACCGATAGCGGAAACAGTTCCTCCCCGCTGCCCCTACCGTATTGTTGGGCGAACACGTCACTAAGAGTCAGCCTTCCAACACGGACGCTCGCAAGCTGTCGCCTCACGCCGGCGTAGCTTGAGACGTACAGAATGCGTCTGCCAACTCTCTTTGCCGTCACTTCCGCCAACGCATCCATCACAAGAGCTGCACAGAATAAGAGTGCAGGCCTGCGTTCCAGCTCATCTGGGAGTACGATGAGGGTGGGGCGAGACACGGCCCGCCGCAGGGCCGAACAGATCAGCCTCGCTCCCAACTCGTCCACGAGATCCAGTTCGCCGTCACCGTCCCCGTAGTGGAGTCTTCCGCCGGACACGATGCGACGGAAACCGGCATCGGACGCGGCTGGAAGGGCGTCGAAGACAGCCCGCACACGGCTCAGATCCGGAATCAATACTCACTTCCCTTCGGACCTATCGCTGTCGGCAAGTTCGTGGACTTGTCCGACACCGATCGCTCGCGACCGCTTGAGCGCTGCCCCAAAGCGCTTCCATCCGAATGCCTCGTAATCCCATGGGGCCCGCAGATGCACAATCAAATCCGGCCGCAACTCCTGGATGAATTCGGACCAGCTGGCGGCCGCGAGAATCACTGTCACGCCGAGTTCCTTCGCGCAGCGGCGGAGATTTCTGGAGACTATGTTCGCCGTGATTGGGTCCAGCGTCGCACAGAACTCGTCGGCGATCCAAATGGTCGCCTCGGACGCAATGAGCTTTGCCACCATGGCACGGTACTTCTGTCCGTTGCTCAACTCCCGGAAGCGCTTCACGTACAAATGCGCCTCAGCGAGCCCCGACACGTTCAGTGCGAATAGTGCGTGCGGGAGGGACCGCTGACCCAGGGAGCTTACTAAGGGTCTCGAGCTTGAGAGCGGGCCGAGCGTGTTTAGCGCTACCCCCCGCGGCACAACCACGCGTCCGGTGAGGCCAACTGGCGTTCGAGCCTGATTCTCCAGCCGCTGCCTTAGAACCGAGAGAAGAGTTGTCTTGCCAGCACCTGATGGACCGCAGATCAGCACAACATCGCCAGGTTTGATGGTGAAGCTGAGATCCGAAAACAGAGTCGTAGTCAACATGTCCCTGCTCACCCCAAAAGCCTGCTGGATCTTTCTCGTTGCGCGGGTCCGGATCAGCGGGGATGAGAGCGTCAGCGTGCAATTGTTCACCTCAATTGGTGACTCGAGCGAGGGTGGACGTGCGGGGGGTCGTTCCGTCGGGTACCGCAATGCAATCTTCAGCTTCTGAAGCCGTTTGAGGACAAATCGCTCTGCTCGCGGAGTCAATCCCAAAAGAAAAGTCGGCTTTGGAAGACGAAAGATTTGATGCAGCAAACCCCAGTGTTCGTCCGACAGCCGCTGCGGGGACTGCCTCAGGAGATGGAGAAGTCGGTCACGGGACAGACCTTCATCTTTCTCGATCTGTTTCAGGCTGGTCGCATAAAAAACCTGGAGGTCCACGATGCCCGCACTCGCCTCGTTCAGAATCTCTCCCTTTTTAACACGGGAGAAGTTCTTCAGGATGTAGCCCATGTCCTTGTTCACGCGAGTCAGATTTCCTTCGGTGTCGCCGATGTAGTGCATTCCAGCGGATTCGACAAAGGGCACATATCGAAGCATATCGGCGGTTATTTCCAGGAATCGCGGCTTGAGCCCTGCGACGTGCCAGTGCCGTTTGGCGAAGCGGGCAGAATGCCTAACGAGGATGCTTGCCAGGCCGAGTCCTCTAAACTCTGGTGAGACCACCGTTCGCGCGATGCGCGCAACGAGGTTTGTGTACTCGCGAACAGCCTGTTTTTTCCAAGTTTGCCACCTGATGTCACCTACGTCGTCCTCAAACTCGTCATCAAGAATGAGAGCCCTGGGACGGTTCATGATGAAAGCCGTGGAGAGCTCGATGTAGCCAAGTACCCGCGGAAGCAGGGGGTCCTCGGAGCGCACGATCAGGGGCACACGACGGCCGTGCAATGCCTTGCCGCGGTAATGGCACTCTTCGAGCCGATGGTATCCAATGAGTTCTTCTTCGGTATCAATTTCCTTGATCGTCAATCGGAGTTTTCGGCAGCCAATTTCGATGGCGTCCGGTGCCGAATAGATCGGGAGTATGTGCGCCCGGCCGTTTCGACACCGAGTGTGAGCCGCGTTCCAGGCCGACACAACTACATCGTCGCCGGGCCCGAGGCAGCAATAGCGATGTGTACGCAGCGTCTTACCATTCGCAAGCCGATAGATCTTCCCGAACGGTTCGTAGTTGACGGACTTTACGCGCACCTAGTGCCTCCGAGTGCCCATCAAGAATGAAGGTCCCCGCATATCGCCAGCGGGAGGTGTGTGCCTAACGAAGTCCGCTAGCTCGGGGCATGAACTCGGGCCCGGTCTCACACTGGTCGGCGTGATGTTCGGCCCCAACGAGCCTTTCTGCAAGGGTAATCGCTTGCAGCAGGGGTTGGCTTGTCCTGGTGGCTAAGTGGTCTGGGACGTCACAGTGGAGGAGTCACCTCAGCCGCGCGGACCTTCGCCTTCGCGAACGCTCCGAGGCTTCAGGCACCGGCCGTATCGACGACCGTTCTCGCCGCTTCGGTGACCCGTGGCCGACCCCGAGACGGGCATCTCGCAGCCTTTCGTTGGCGCCGGGAAAGGCGTGCAGAGAGGCTCGCGTCTCACCGGAGCGCCGATCTCGAGCGCTAGGGCGTCCGCTAGGTCCGTTGCCTTAGTATGGACAAGTACCTGAGCAGCAGAGTGACGGATTGGTATAGGGAGATTTCAGACCCAGATTTCGACGTGACGTGTCTCGGGCCCGCGATCGACGGCGGGGCTTGAGCAACGATCACCTCCGGTAGAGCAGAGGGACTAACTATGCCGCCCGACGCGGGAAATTTTTCGGACCGGCCGGCTCGGGGCCCGCAGTCAATGCAGGGGAGGCCGTCGCTCTAGGCACCGGGTCCGGATTTCGAAGGGGGGGTCGACCGTCTGACAACGAGCACTTCTGCGCGTGGACACGTACCTGGACACGAACGCGCGAGATTGGGTGCAGAACCACGCAAGAGGGCGCCAACGACAGCTAGCGTTGACGCCCTGTTTCCCTATGAAAAGCGACCATCTGCAGCTGCGTGCAGAACGTCATCGCGAATTTGCAGACCGCTGCCTTACCACTTGGCTACCGCGCCAAAAGAGCAACAAAAGCTATTCCGGCCGTGGGGCTTTGGACAAGTCAGCCCTGCTGCCACGCTCGTGCGTCAGTTTGAAATGAATGACTGAAGTCTCCGAAAATCCGGCTTCTGGGGAACTGAGAGTGATCGGTCAACACAAGGGCGTATTACGGTACTTATGTGTTCCCTTCGGGTAGTCTTGGGGTGGAGAAGTCACTTGAGCTTCAAAAGAGGACTCAATTATGACGACGAGAGAAACCGGACTCGATGTAGTCCGCGAAATGATGGGCGGCCAGGCGGCCACAAAACTCGGCGCTTCCGCTGCCTCACACACCTTCGGTGCCCCGATCGCCGCCTACGCAGTCGACCAGGTCTTCGCGGATATCTGGACTCGTCCCGGTCTGGACAGGCGCTCCCGCAGCCTGGTTGCGATGTCCGTCATGATCGCCATGCGCCAGCCCCATGAATTCGCCATCCACATGGGGGCCGGGCTCAATAACGGCCTCACATTGAAGGAAATCGAGGAGGTTCTCATCCAGGCGCTGCCATACGTTGGCTATCCTGCCATCGCAACAGCGCTAGCTGCCGCCACCGAGGTTATCAAGGAGCGTGGTCTGGACGCCGGCGAACACTACGCTGGCCACCGCGGCCTGCTTTGACACCGAACGGCATGTGCATGCGAGCACCCCTCACCTTCCGATTCGCCTCGGCTCTCTGTATCGGAGCCGTGGCGTTGGGCACCCGTCCGGGCGGCCCACTTCCCGACATCGCCCCAGGCTTCGCCGTTCCAGACATGGAGAGGATTGCCGACGGCGTCTACGTCGCGCAGATCGGCCGCGGCCTCTGGGTCCACACCACGGTCGGGAAGTTGGACGATGGCTCGCCCTACTTGGCCAATGGAGCCCTCATCGAAGACGGTGACCACTCGGTGCTGATCGACGCAGGTTGGAAGCCGCGCGAGGCGGACGCGCTCGTGGACTGGGCCGCGACAAAGCTCAAACACCCCGTCTCCAAAGCGTACGTCACGCACTTTCACTACGATCGATTAGGCGGCGCCACAGCACTGGAGCGGCGTCATATTCCGGTCTTCGCCATCCCCGCCACGATCGAATTGGCCCGAACGACACACCAACCCGCGATCCCTGACCATCCACTGAACCTGCCATCCGCGCCGTCACCGATCGCCAGGGACGCCCTCATCTTCTTCCCCGGTGGCGGGCACACCAGGGACAATGTCATCGTCTACTTCCCGAACGAGCGAATCCTGTTCGGAGGGTGTTTCATCAAGGACAGCAAGGCAACAGGCTTGGGCAACATCGCCGATGCGGACCTGGCAGCCTGGCCCGCGTCACTCGGCCGCACCGAGGCCGCGTTCCCGCAGGCCGCGACGGTGATACCGGGACATGGACCGATGGATCCACGCGCTCTTACCCACACGCGCGACTTGCTCAAGCATTTGCCCGCTCAATAGCCGACGCTCTACTGAGAGCAGTCGACGCGACACGATTCGTTCCTGGTAGGGGCCGGTCGCGACCGGCCCCGCAATTGCACTCGAGGCGTTGCGGGAGGCTCTCTCCGTTCACTCAGAGGGCCGTAGTGGACACATCGGTGACCTCGTAACCAAAGGCGTCCGGCCACTTGTCGAAATCCTTGTGAAGGCGGCACGCGGACCCCCCGCCGCCGACCGACCAAGCGACTACCGCACCGACAACACCTGCTGAAACACATTCCGCGGATCCCACCGCGCCTTGACCTGCTGTAACTGCCCGTAGTTGCCGTTTGCGATTCTCTGAGGCGGTGATACCGTCTCTACGAATCCGGTGGCGTGGGATATTCAAATCCCGCGTAGGTAAACGCTGGTGCGATAGCTATACAGTCCTGTTCCGTCGCTCCGTGACGCCTGACCTCGGCGGTCCATCCTCCAGCTACGACCTGGTAGAGGTGATCAATAATTGCGGACGCCGCTTGCCGATCTAATCCGAACCGCGCCGCTCCCGAAAGGAGATTGTCGCGACGAGCCATCCGGCCGAACACGCCGCACTCGAGAGCGAGACTTCGAAGCTCGATACTGTGAGATGGCGTAGGGGTCAGATCATACGCGGGCGCGAGTCGACAGTCCTTTCCCGGCGCGACGAGAGCGTGGTTGCGCGGATGGTCGTCGGTGTTCGAAATCAGGGCGTTGAAAACCACTCGGCGAAAAAGCTCCACCTTGTCCGCCGCTGGTTGTAAGGACCATCTCTGAAGCTCGTCGGCAAGAAGGAGGTAGGACCAATTGGTGCGCTCGCTTATGGCGTCCTCTGCATCGAGCACCGTCGGCGCGCTGACAAAGCGATGACGTCTGTAACCCTTCGGCGTCCGTTCACGATCGAATCGCCTGACCAAGAGGATGTATCCGCCGCTCACGAGTTCGACACGTATCTCGGGCACTCGTATGCCGCAACGCGCCGCAAGCGTCGTCATCCCAGCTTCCACGACCGCATAGTTCCACCGGTCTCCGCGCTGTGGAAACTTCGCGATCCACAGGCCCGTATCGTCTTCGACAACATTCTTGGGACGCGCGCCGCCGAGAGATGACCCCGGATCGGCGAGCTGCTGAATCTGTAGGGGAACCGGCTCGCCAGCCGAAATGCTGCCCAGCGTTTCCGCGGCCGATCGCAGCTCTGCAAGTTGGAGAATGCGGTTGAAACGCTGCACCGGAGCAGGGGGACTTTGTCCACGTCCGAACGACAGAGCGCCAACGCGATCTTCAGGAGCCAAAAGTAGGTAGTCCATTTCGTCGAGATCGGTCCGGCCCTGGAAGTTTTCTATGATGCGTCGTCCCCATGCATCCGGTGATGCGTCGCGTAGTGCCCCGAATATGCCGCCCAGTTTCACGGTCTCGTATTGCTCCTTTGCGAGCGGAAGGTGATAGGGGTCGATCGGCACTGCATCGAGCCGTGATCGGTACGATTTCCCATAGACGAATCGGCCGACTGCACCTCCATCCCGCAGGATTTCGCGCTCGAACTTGCCACATGTCACGGGGGTGAATAAACCCGGCAATTGGATGTAGACGTAGCAGGATTTAGAAGTCATCGTCTAGCGAGCGGTCTGGTCGAACGCGCTTCGCACCACGCGCGGCAGCCAGCGTTTGCCCCTCGAGATCGCGACTCACACTCGCCAGCTCATCAATGCCGCGATCCAGGCCGAGTGCATGCAGGGCGGCAACATAAGCGCCCATGCCGACCCCAAGGTGGCCGCTTTCGATCCGCATGATGACGCGTCGCGTCAATCCCGCTCGCCGCGCCAGATCTTCCTGGCGCCACCGACGGTTGATCCTGGCCGTCGCGATATTGGCGCCCACGCGCGCCACGATACGCTTGATGGCTGAGGGGGCGGCCCCGGGCGTTAGGCTACGTGGGACTCTCGTCAATATCGCTGCGCCAATTTCGATCAGAAGTACTTTAACTAGTATATTATTGGCAGTAAAGTACCTCTAAAGGTACTTTATCGCAAGCCCCGCTCATCACGAGCCCCGCTCATCAGTAGTCGCGGGCAAACCGGACCTGCCGCCGTGCCGCAGCGCTTGGCCAGTGTGATGGGAGCCGGCTGAGCGCCGTCGGTCGCCCGCCCCACGACACCTCGCCGCAAGCAGTCCGGGTTCTGCCACCAGAGATCGCAGCCCTACGCAGCGGGGGCCGTTCGAGAACCGCAGGTCGCCCTCTTCGGGCAACCGAAGGTCGCGCTGTTGCGCAACGGCCCCCACACAGACCCTGCAGCCGACTCTCTTAGCCCGCACACAGATCCCGCCCCCGGATCTCTCTGCGCACACAATCCCGCGTCCGGATCTCTCCGCCTTACCTCGCCTCGCCCCGCATCTCCACACACTCGATCGTCCGCCCGTCCGGGTCGCACACGTACAGCACCCGCACGCCATCCCACGCCGACCCGGGCTCGACGATCCGCACCGGCCGCGATGTCGGAACGGCACCGCGGGCCACCAACCTGTCGTACGCCGCGTCGGCGTCGTCCACCAGAAATCCGATGTGCGTATGCCCGGGCTGATGCCGCTCCTGCTCCAGCCGCACCGCCGGCGGCGCCACATACTGCACCAGTTCCAGCAACCCGCCGCCCGGCAGCTCAAGATCCGCCGCGATGATCCGCGCCCCAGCCAACCCCGTCACGATCGCCACTTCGTCGCCGCTGTTCTCGGAACGCTCACGGACCGTCGCACCCAGCACCGCCTCATAGAACGCGATCGACCGCTCGAGATCCGCGACGGTCAACCCGATGTGATGCAGACTCATATGATGCTGTCCGGCGCGTCCGGCTCGTCCCGGCCAAGCACCTCCTCGACGGTCTCGTGCCGCTTCACGAGCCGGGCCCGGTTACCACTCACGAGCACGGTGCCCGGCCGCGCCAGCACGTTGAAGTTGGATGCCGCCGCATCCTGATACGCGCCCGTATCGAGAAACGCCACGATGTCGCCCGCCTCGACGCGCGGTGCGGCGACATCACGCGCGATCAGGTCGAAGGTGCACGAGATGCCGGCGATGTGCACGGTCCCGGCAACCGGAGCGTCCGCCCGCGACGCGAACACTGGCCGGAAATACGCGTGCTCCATCAACAGGTCCGGCATGAACATCTCCGTCGTGTCCACCTCCACCCACGTCCTCGCCACCGGTCGCGTCTGCGTCTTTACGTGCGCCACTCGGCTCACATGCAACCCCGCATCGGCAAAGAGACTCCGCCCGGGCTCGATCTGCAGCACGATCCCCGCCGCGTCCGCGCCACCCGATGCCAGCGATGCGCGAAGTGTGGTCGCGATCGCGTCCGCGTACCGCTCGATCGGCTGCGCCTCCCGCCTGTCAGGATGGGTCGGATCGCGCGGCGCCGGAAACCCGCCGCCCACATCGAGTTCCCTGGGACGCCACGGCGCCCACGCCTCGCAGAGCCCAGCCACCACGTCCCCGAATCCCGCCGCCATCTTCGCCCACACCGCCGGGTCCGCGCTGTGCCGCCCCAGATGCGTCATCAGCCCCGTAAGCTCGATCCGCCCATTCGACAACGCACGCCGCCCGATCTCGCGCGCCGCCCCCGGCTCGATCCCCGGCTTGTAGAGTTGCGCCGCATCCCGGATCGCCATGCCAGGGAAGAAGTCCGAGCCCTCGGTGAGCGCGTCATGGTCCGGCCGCACACGCAACCGCACCCGCGCGATCCCGCCCATCTCGCCGGTAATCGCGAACAGATCGTCCAGCTCCTGCGCACTGTCGAGCGTGAGCGTCGCCCCAGCCGACACCGCCGCCCGCAACAGCTCGGGACTCTTGGCCGAACCGTTCACGGAGATCCGCGACGCCGGGACGCCCGCCCGTAACGCCGTTCGCAACTCGTTCGCGCCGAACACGTCGCACCCGGCGCCCTCTTCGTTCAACAGCTTCCGCACGGCGAGCACGTAATTCGCCTTGAGCGACGGCAGCAGCTCCACCGGCGCGCCCCAGTACTGCTCGAATGCCGAGCGTAACGCGGAACAGTTTGCCCGAAGCTGCGCGCTCGAGATGAGGTAGAGCGGCGTGCCGAATCGCGCGGCGAGCGACACGACGTCGCAGTCCTCCATCCACAGATGGCCCCCGGCGATGCGCAGGCACCCGCCGGCAATCGGCGACCCGCCGCGCTCCACTCCATACTCGGCTGTCCGCATCGATGCGCGAATCAGGGAATCGCGGGTTGGTGACCGCCCGCCAGGGGCTCCGCCACTCTGAGGTAGCGGACGTACACGATCGAGTAACACAACGTAGCCAGTGCCGCAGCACCGCCCGCCACCAGGAGCACCGCCCAGTACCCGCGCCCGGCCGTCAACGCCACGCCACCCGCCGCGGGCCCCGCCGCCAGCGCGATCCCCTGCGCCGCAGGCACCAGCGCGGCGGCCCGCCCGGATGGATCGACGATGGCGAGCGTCCCGAGCTGAAAGATATCGATGAGGTTCCAGCAGATCTGCATCACGACCAGCGTCACCACGTACATCACGGGCTGCGGCGAACCACTGTGGAACAGCAGCACGGCCGACAACAGCCCGAGCGCGCCAAGCAATGGCCGCGACTGGCCGACGCTCCGGCTGAGACGAAACGCGGCGAGGCACCCGATGGTGCTGAGCAACACGCTGGCCGCCAGTAACTGATGCACCACCCCCGCACTGAGATCGAACGCGATCCCCATTCGCTCGGCGTACGCCCAGTAACTGCCGATCGCGACATAGACCAACGCCACCGCTCCAAGACAAAGCGCCGACATCGCGACTCGCGTGACGGGCGGCGCCAGCGCCGCACCGCTCTGCTCTGCTAATGTCGCATCGGTTCGCCCTGGTAACGCCGCACCGGTCCGCTCTGCACCGGCCGCCGCGCGGCCCTGCTCTCCTGCCGCACCCGCTTGCCCTGGTAGGGGCCGGTCGCGACCGGCCCTACTGTCCGGCACCTCGGTGTCAGCGTCGGCGACCGGATCCCGCCCCGGCAAGCGCGGCACGATGACCGCCGTCGCCGCCATCACCGCCGCGATCGTGACGAACAGCCCGCCGGGTCCCCACCTGGCGTCGATCACGGGAAACACTTCGAGCACCGCCGCATTCGCCAGCACCTGCGCGAAGATCACGATGGAAAATCCGCGTGCGGTGTCCTGCACTCGCGACATGAGAGCCAGCGATGACGCGTACGCGACACCCGATGCCAGGCCCGCGCCAAACCGCAGCACCATGAGAATGCCGAGCGTGTGGAACCACACGCACAGCACATTCAGGACGATGCAGAGGAGGATCGCGCCCGCGACGTAGCGCTTCCAGTTGATCCGGCTCGCCCACATCGATGTGGTGGCGGATCCGGCGAACAGCCCGGCCAGATCGACCGACGTGATGTAGCCGGAGTACGCGGCCGAGTAGCCCCAGTGATCCTCGAGGGCGCCGACGATGAGCGGCAACCCGAGGATCTGCACCACACCGCCAACCGACAGCGCGACGAGCGCCCAGAACTCCCACCCGTCCCGCCGGATGTGGCCGTTTGCCATCTAATGTTGCGGGGATACGTGAGGGCCGAAGCGTCCGGGCGCGGGGCTCATCCCGTAACCTAATGACCACCAGCCCCATCAGATCATCCGGCTTTCCCCCATCCACGCCGGCGTGTGGGCGGTGCCGTCGAACATCTCGGTCGTCTTGAATGGTTCGTACTCCCCAGTCGCGGCGGCCTCGCGCGTACGGGCGAGGAGCGCCGATACCTGGGTTCCGCTCATTGGGGCAAACGTGTCCACCGCCTCGATCGCCTGGTCGAGCCGCTGCATGCTCTCACACCCGGTGATGATCACCGAAGCCGGCAAGTTCAGCGCGTAGTGGAGACACTCGATCGCACTGAGCGTGTTGGATCGCAAGACATTGCCGTCGCACAGCGGCTTCATCCCGAGGACCGCGATGTTCTGCTCCAGCAACTTCGGGAGCACTTGCCGAGTGAAGCTGCGAAAGTGCGCATCCATGACGTTGAGTGGCATCTGACACGCATCAAACGAAAAGTCGTGCGCCGCCGCCACCTCCAGCATCCGCAAATGAACTACCGGGTCCTTGTGTCCGGTAAACCCGGCATACCGGATCTTGCCGGCCTGCTTGGCCGCGAGCACGGCCTCGAGCGACCCCTGCGGCGCGAAGAAACGGTCGAGATCCTCCATGCGGATGTTCTCATGGAACTGGATCAGGTCAATGTGATCGGTTTGAAGCCGCCGCAATGACTCGTCGATCTGCTCAGCCGTCGCGCGCTTCGTGCGTCCATCGAACTTCGTCATCAGAAACACTTTCTGACGATACCCGTCGCGGAGCGCATTTCCCATCCGCCGCTCGCTTTCTCCATCGTGATAGTCCCAACTGTTGTCCATGAAGGTGATCCCGCGGTCGATAGCCGAGCGAATGATCCGAATCCCGTCATTCGGATCCTGTGGCCTGCCGATGTGATGACCGCCCAATCCGATTGCCGACACTCGTTCGCCGGTCTTGCCCAGCACGCGATAAATCATGGACGCTCCTCCCGGATCCGAAGATGCCGCTGACAGTTGGGTTCGCTGGTCGGCTCCTTTCTCCTTTCTCCTTTCTCCTTTCTCCTTTCTCCTCTCGCTCTCCTCCCTGCTACCCAACTCCCCAAAAGAGGTACAGGAAGAGTCCCCGTCTCGGCGATGTCACCGGCGGTCGCCCTCTCCTAGCCTGCCAGTAGGGCGAAGATCTGCCAGCGCGTCTGTATTACACGAGAAATGTCTCGCGGGGAGCATGTATGCCTGTCACGGTGACTGTGGACCACGCCCAACGGCGTGTGTTGGTGCGATGTAGCGGTGTTGTGACGTATGCCGATATCGAAAGCCACGTTCAGATCGAAGAACCGCATGCAGAAGTCACTCATTCGGGATTAGTCGATTTGCGGGGGTGCGGGACGGATATGTCGGTCGACGAGGTCCGAGCGCTCGCATACCGAATCCACACTCGATGGTCACATCGCTATCGCGGTCCGACGGCTATCGTAGCCGACGACGACGTCATGTACGGGATGGCTCGATTGTTTGCGACGCTGAGCGAGGTGACGGGCAATGGCATTAGTCCGCCGATCGAAGTGTTTCGAGACATCGAGGATGCCGAGCAGTGGCTGTCATAGTGAGGCACCAACGCCGGGAATAGCAGGCGCCGTTCGCGAACCGTAGGTCGCCCCCTTCGGGCAACGGCGCCTTTTACAGGTGAATGATGCCGCGCTGAAGCGCCACCACCACGGCTTCCGTCCGTCCGGCGACACCGAGCTTCTCGAAGACCCGCTTTAGGTGGATCTTGACCGTCTCGTCGGTACGGCCGATCGCGTGCGCAATGTCGTTGTTGCTGTAACCCCGAGCGACGTATTCCAGCACCTCGCGCTCACGCGGCGTGAGATCGACCCTCGGCGTATACTCGGCGAGCCGGCCGGCAACGGCCGGTGGGATCATGCGCTGGCCGCGGTAAACGACGCGCACAGCATCGACCACGGCGGTCGGCAACATGTCCTTCAGCAGATACCCGACGGCTCCCGCCTCGAGCGCGTGGTGGATGTCAGTATCTCCCTCGTACGTCGTGAGTGCAATGATCCTCGCCGACGGGAACTCCGCTCGGATCGCGCGGATGGCTTCCACGCCTCCGAGCAGTGGCATCCGGAGATCCATCAACACCACGTCCGGCTGTTCGGCGCGGTACAGGGCCACCGCTTCCAGCCCGTTCGCCGCTTGTCCCACGAACTCCAGGTCCGGCTCTTCGCCGATAACGGCAGCCAGACCGGCACGGACGATCGGGTGGTCGTCTGCGGCCATGACGCGAATGGGAGCCGGGGGCATGGGGCAAACGATAGTGTTACGCCTTTCGGCCGTCACTTCCCTGGGCGCGGAGTCTTGGGATTCCCCATTCGGGGGATGGCTCGCGCAAGCGGCACCGCTACGGCAACCTCGGTGCCTTTCCCCTCTTCACTGGTGACGCGAAGCTCGGCATTGATCTGCTCGGATCGCTCCTGCATACCGAGCAGTCCCCAATGACCACCATACGATCGATAGGAAGGGTCGACGGCGAACCCGCACCCATCGTCCCGAATCGTGAGGCGCAGGACACGGCGCTCGTAGACCAGTGCCACGCTCACGCGGCTCGCCGATGCGTGTTTCACGACGTTCGCCAACGCTTCCTGGCTGATTCGCAACAGCGCGTCCTCGACGTCGGACCCCAGCGGCCGCGGACGGCCCAGCATCGACCACTCGAGCGCCAGCGTCGTGCCGGCGACAGCCTGACGGACTGCACTCTCGAGCGCGACAGGAAAAGGTTCGTCCGCCTGGGCCGGCTCCCGGAGATCCTGCACCGCCCGCCTCGCGTCGGCGAGGGTTCTCTGGGCGAGCGCGAGCACGTCGTCGAGCGGCTTCGTGGGCACCCCGCTCGCGTCGAGGTGGCGCGTCGCCGCGCGTAGCGAGAGCGCAACACCGGTAAAGCCCTGCAGCAGCGTGTCGTGGATCTCACGCGCCAGCCGGGCGCGTTCCGCGAGCACGGCCGCGAATCGCATCTCGAGCACACGCGTCCGGGCGCGAAGTGCGGCCGCCACGGCGAGGGCTGCCAGGATCAGGCTCCCGATCACGAACCACGGCGTGCGGTAAAACGGCGGCGTGATGCGCAGCGCCAGCTCGGCCTCAGCCAGGTTCCACGGTCCGTCCAATGCCCGGGCCGCGACGTGGAACCGATAGCGGCCCGGCCCCAGATTCGTATAGGATGCCGTGCGCGCCGCGCCGGCGTCGACCCAGGCGGTGTCGAACCCGTCGAGGCGATAGCGGAAACGCACGCGAGGTCCGTCACGCAGGCTCACGCCCGTGTAATCAAACTCGAGGCGGCGCACCCGAGGACCGATGACGAGCGGCCGATCAATGGCCGCGCCGATACCGTCGATGAGGACTTGCTCGACGTGCACGAGCGGCGGTTCTGCAGCGGCTCGGATTCGCGCGGGATCGAACGAGACGAGTCCGCGCTCCATCGCGAACCAGAGCCGCCCGTTCGGGGCGGCGGCGATCGGCCCCTGCACGCCGACCGCCACCTCTGGACTCGGGAGCCCGTCAATCGGCAGGAACGTCAGCGCTGAGCTGAGCTGCCCCGGCATGCCCCGGGCCAGAGAGTCCGCAACGGCGTTGAGCTCTGCCAGCGCCACGCGCATGAGTCCGTGGAACCCAGCCATCCAGAGATAGCCGCCGCTGTCTTCGGTGATCGCCGTCACGAGCTCCGGTATCAGGCCATTCTCAGTCCGGAGCGTCACCAATCGTCCGCCCGAGACCCGCGTCAGTCCACCGAGCGTTCCAGCCCACAAGGCGCCGCCGCCGTCGCCATAGACGGCCGTCACCGCATTCGCCCCCAAGCCATCGGAGACGTGATAGCTCGTGATCCGTGGTCTGTCACCGTCGCCGGCATCGATCCGCGAAAGACCGCTTGGCGTTCCGGCCCAGATCACGCCGCTCCGGTCCTCAGCGAGTGACGAGACAACACTGTCGGCCAGGCCGTCGCGTACCGCGTATGTCGTGAGCCGATCGTGCGACAGTCGTTTGAGTCCGCCGTTGGTGGCCGCCCACACCACGCCCGAGCGGGAGGCGAGTACGGCGTTCACCGAACGCGCAGCGAGTCGCTCTCCCACGGCAAGCGCCCGCCATGAGCCGCCGCGATAGCGTAGGACCCCTGACCGCCGTGATCCCATCCACAACGTGCCGTCCGGGGCGACGGCGATCGACGTCACGACATAGGATAGCGGCTCGCCCGCCGTGACGAGCACAAACGCTCCACTGTCGGCGTACGGCCGGCGATACAGGCCGCCGGTACGAGGGGCCATCCAGAGCGCGCCCGATCGGTCGATCGCGATCGCGCCCGGGACGTCAGTCGGCAGCCCGTTCTGCGTCGTGAGCGGTAACATCTGCACCTGCCGATATCGATTGAGCCCGTGGCGCGTGCCGACCCATATTGTCCCGCGCGAGCCGGCGTACACCGACGTGACATCGTCGTCCGAGAGAAGGCCGCTCCGCGCCGTCAACTGTGTCATCTGGCCGGCGGCGAAGCGACAGAGCCCGTCCCCCTCGGTGCCGATCCACAGGCCACCGTCGCCGTCTTCAGCGATGGCCGCGACAGGTGCGTACGGAGATGAGCCGGGGAGACTCAGGCGCTCGATGCGACCCGCCGCGATGTGCGCAACCCCGCTCGTGGTGCCCGCCCACGTCGTTCCATCACTCGCGCGAAGGATCGATCTGACGTTCTCGCCCGGCAGGAAGCGCGCGATCGCACTATCCCGCGGACGAACACTGACCAACCCTTCGCCCAGAAACCCAAGCCACAACTTCCCGCTATCGCCGGCGACGATCGATTGGCCCGGCGCCCTCGGTAGTCCGCTGATGGAGACCGGCGCCAACCGTCCCGCTTCCCGGCGCAGCAGCCGGCCGCGATCAGTCAGCGCCCAGAGCGTGCCGCCGGAATCCGCCGCCAGACCAACAATCGCGTCCCCCACCATCGAATCGTCGAGCGCGGCATCGCTGGCAAAGAGCCCGTTCGCATACCGAACGAGACCCCGATCGGTGGTGATCCAGAGTCTGCCCTGCCCATCCTCGAGCATCGGCTGAATGTCGTAGTCGATGCGCCCCTGAAACGCAGGGGTGGTCATGTGATCGAACACCGTGAATCGGAGGCCATCGAATCGAGACACGCCGGAGGTCGTGCCCAGCCACAGGTAGCCGTCGCCGCTCTCCACGACGCGCCGGACGACGTTTTCGGGCATGCCATGCTCTGCGCGCCACACGTCGACGCGATATCGGCCAACGGCGACCGCGGCCTCTTGCGCCCGAGCTATCCCCGCGAGCGCGACCGCCCCGGCCAGCAGGACCGGTCCTCGCATGATCCGAATATGTGGCCGTTTGCCATCGAATGTCGCGGCGGCCCGTGAGGACTGAGGGTCCGGGCGCGGGGTTCATCCCGTAAACCAATAGCCACAACGACTTACACCGGCTGTGATGGGGCCCGCCACGCTCGGGATTCGCCGGAGGGATTGCTCGCCAGTGGTAGACGGCCCGCTACCCCGTGCGTAGCATCTCTCACACCCTGGATCTCCGGAGAATTTCGTGACACGCGCACACCGCATTGCCGCCCTCGCCCTCGTCGCCACGGCTGTCGTTTCCGTCGTGGCCGCGGGACGGGCCGCTGCGCAAGAAACGCCGTCGGACACGCTCCTGACGGTCGGCCACTTCTTCGACCTCGAAGCAGTCAGCAGCCCCCAGATCTCGCCCGATGGGTCGCAGATCGTCTACACCCGCCGCTGGGTCAACAAGGTCGAAGACCGATACGAGTCCACGCTCTGGATCATGCGCGCCGATGGCACGCACAACCGGATGCTCACGAAAGGATCCGACCCGGAGTGGTCACCCGATGGCACCCGCATCGCGTACCTCGACGATGGTGAGCCCAAAGGTGCCCAGATCTATATGCGATGGACGGAAGGCGAACAGGGCCCCACCCAACTCACGCATCTGACAGAGTCACCGGCCGACATCAAATGGTCGCCGGACGGCAGGTCGATCGGTTTCACGAGTTTCGTCCCCAAGCCGGCCACCTGGGCCATCGACATGCCCAAAGCCCCCGACTCGGCGCACTGGACCAAAGCGCCCCGCATCGTCGAATCACTGCACTACAAGGAAGACCGCCGCGGCTTCCAGGAGCCCGGCTTCCGGCACCTCTTCGTCGTCAGCATCGACGGGGGGCCCGCGCGCCAGCTCACGAGCGGCGACTGGAACGTCGGTGCGCGCTTCGATGGCCTCGCGTCCGGACCGGTCGGCTGGGATTGGACTCCCGACGGCAAGACGATCATCACCGAAGGCCTGAATGAGGCTGATGCCGACTATCATTTCCGCGATGCGATTCTCTACGCGGTCGATGTCGCCTCCGGCACCACCCATGCTCTCACCACCGAGCACGGTTACTGGCGCTCACCCACCGTTTCGCCCGACGGCCGCCATATCGCCTACGTCGGGTTCCCGTCCACCGACCAGACGTACCGCGCGAGCAATCTGTACGTGATGGACGCCGACGGGTCGCACGCCCACGCCCTCACCGAGTCATTCGATCGCGACGCCGGTGAGCTCCACTGGGCTCACGACGGGAGCGGCGTGTACTTCGTCGCCGAGGACCACGGGTCCAACAACGTGCACTTCGCGCCCGCCGTCGGCGGCCCCGTCCGCTCCGTCACCTCCGGTCCCATGGTGGTATCGCTCGGTTCCATCTCGAACACCGGCGTCGCCGCCATCACCCGCGCGACGAGCCAGCGGCCGGCGGAAGTCGCGCGCATCGACCTGCACGCGAAGGCGCCCGAGCCGGTGCAGCTCACCCACGTCAACGAGGCCGCCCTCTCGCGGATCCGACTGGGCACGCTCGAAGAGATCAACTACGCGTCGAGCGGTGGTGCGCACATCCAGGGCTGGGTCATCAAACCGCCGGGCTTCGATCCGTCGAAGAAGTACCCGCTCATCATGGAGATCCACGGCGGCCCGCACGCGGAATACAATGTCGCCTTCAGCTACATGCTCCAGAACTTCGCGGCCAACAACTACGTCGTCATCTATGTCAACCCGCGCGGCAGCACCGGCTACGGCACACCGTTCGGCGCGGCGATCAGCAAGGCGTACCCGGGCGTGGACTACGACGACCTCATGGCCGGCGTCGACACCGTTATCGGACGCGGATACATCGACACCAAGCGCATGTTCGTCGGCGGATGCAGCGGCGGCGGCGTGCTCTCGAGCTGGGTGATCGGACACACGACCCGGTTTGCGGCGGCCGCCGTGCGATGCCCAGTCATCGACTGGATCAGCATGGCGGGCGAGACCGACATCCCGCTCTTCACGTTCGCCTGGTTCGACAAGCCGTACTGGGACGACCCCGACGCGTGGCTCAAGGAGTCCTCGCTCATGTACGTCAAGAACGTGACGACACCCACGCTGATCATGACGGGTGAGCTCGACCGCCGCACGCCCATGCCGCAGAGCGAGGAATACTACGTGGCCCTCAAGATGCGGCACGTCCCGACAACACTGCTCCGCTTCGACAGCGAGTACCACGGCACCGGCGGCCAGAAGCCGACGAATTTCATCCGCACCCAACTCTACATGCTGAGCTGGTACAAGCGCTACAGCACACCCTCCGCAACCGCGTCAGCGTCTTCGCCCTGACATTTGTTCGACTTTCTACGTTCTCCCTCTCTACTCTCTACTTTCCGTAACGGGAAATGCGGTGCCATCCGCCGCGCACAATTGTCAGCCCTGGTAGGGGCCGGTCGCGACCGGCCCTATTGCTGCCGCACCGATCGATGGGGACGACCCAGTAGGAGCATCAACTAATCCAGGAGTTCCGCACCGTCGCAGCGGACAACGCAGCGGGCGCCGTTCGCGAACGGCGCAACACCGATACCGCGTCTAACTGGCCCCCATCGCCCAGCCGGTAGGGGCCGGTCGCGACCGGCCCTATTGCGGCCGCACCGATCGATGGGGACGACCCAGTAGGAGCATCAACTAATCCAGGAGTTCCGCACCGTCGCAGCGGACAACGCAGCGGGCGCCGTTCGCGAACCGAAGGTCGCCCTGTCGGGCAACGGCGCAACACGGATACCGCAGCTAACTGGCCCCCATCGCCCAGACGGATGCCGGGACGAATTGCACTGTTCTACTTCCTACTTCTGCCTTTCTACTCTCTGCTTCTGTTCCGTTTTTCTACGGGTAGTCCAGCCCCACCCCGCCATGCCGGAACCCCAGCTCCCGTAACACCGGCGCCCGCGGACTCGAGATCGCCGCCGCTCCATCGATCGTCTCGAGCGTCGCCGCCTGGCGCCGCCGCTGCGCCCCACCGCCCCGCGACAGATAATCCACGAGCGCCCGCACGGCAGCGAGAAGATCGGCATCCGAGAGATCCGGCGCGAGCGTGATTCGCCGCCCGCGACCTTCCGCGGCCAGCAACACAACGCCCCGCCGCATGACGAGCACCGCACCCGCTCCCCGCGGCCGAAGCAGCGGATCATGCCCCGCCTTGAGCGCGAGCGGCGACCGCGGCAACGAATACGGATTCGCGGGATCGCCGGCCCCGATCGCCACAACCGGCGCACCGGCGTCCTCCCGCACCGCGCGGAGCTGCTCCACCGCGTCGGGCAGCGCGAATTGCGCTCCGCCCAGCCCCGATACGAAGTACCCGCGCCGCACGTCGCCGCGATACTCCATCCGCTTGAGCTCACGATAGACGGATCGCCAGCTCACCGGCGGCCGCTCGCGACGCCACCAGTCGCGCGTCACGATCCCGTAGCGGTCGAGCCAATGCCGCGCGATCGCCGCCGCATGCTCGTCCTCGGGTAGATCCGGCCCCAGCGTCCCCGGGCTCGCGATCAACGACCACCGGCCAATCCACCCCGCATTCTGCGCCGGCCCCGGCAGATCCGGCCGCCGCCACCGCGGCAGCCGCGTTACGCTGACGCGCCGCTGCACGATACGGCCACTGCTCGGCGTATAGTCGGCCGGCAGCCACCGCGCCGGATCGGGCGCATCCCGCCGCGGACGGAGCGGCAGCGCCCGCGCACGAATGACTTCGCGCAACGCCTCGGCGGTGTCGTTCGTGACGAGTCCCGCCGCCACCAGCTCTCGCAATGCGTCCCGGGTCGCGAAGAGCCCGAGCCCGGCCGCCGCCTGCACGTCCGGCAGGAACGAGGCGCCCTGGCGCGCAAGCACGTCCCGAACCGCGACCGCCCCGTCGCTGAGCACCGCGCCGCCCGATGCCTCCAGCCACACCGCACCAGTGCCACGCTCGAAGAACCGGATCGTCGCCAACGCCGGCGCCGCGCCGCCGCTCGCAGCCGCCCGGCCGCCATCGTCCCGCTGGCCGCCCGCCCACACCAGGGCACCGTTGCCCGCGACGCGCGAGAGCCACGATGGCTCGTACTGCTGCACACGCGCGGGTAGCACATCGCGCTCCCACGCTGCGGCCGGCCGCGCCAGCCCCTCGAGTTGCTGCACCACTCGCGCCACACCCGCTTCGCCCGTGAGGCGGTCCCGCGGATCCACATGCTGCCACCGCTGCAGGAAAGCCGCGAACGCCGGCATGTCCGTCGGACTGATCTCCGCACGAAGCGCCGCGAGCGCCCGGCGTCGCGCGCGCTCCAGCAACGACCGCGAACACCATTCCGGTCCGGTCACGCCCGAACGGAATGCCCCGCGCACCAGGCGCCCCGCACGCTGCCAGTCGTCGAGACGCGCACCGATCCACCGCGCAGGCCACCCGTACCGCGCCTGCACGTCAGCCACGGTCACCGGGCCCGCCAACGCGACGTACCGCGCCAGGATCTCGCGCCGCGCCGCTCGATCGCCATCCGATGCAGCCTGGTATCGCCCGCGATCCTCGGCGGCGATGATGCGCGCGGGCTCCTCGCCGCCGTTCACGGGGAATGGCACGGCGCGCCCGCTATCGAGCAGCGCGGCGATGGGATCATCCATCGATCGCCGCTCGTCCGCCGGCGCCACCCGCGCCCGCAGCTCGTCCATCCTCAGATCACCCGCACGTTCGAGCAGATGGGCCAGTGCGTCGGCATCCCGGGCCTGCCGCCGCGGGGCTGTCCCGCGCCGCTCGGCCACTACCGCCGCGAGGGCGCGCTCGGTCGCCTCATCCACGCCAACGCCCTCACTCCCCATCAGCTCGTCCAGCATGGACCGGTCGACCGCCAGCCACGACGCCGCGCGCTCGGCGCGCGGCGTATCGTCCACGTACAACCAGTCCATCACGAACGCGAATTGCAGCCCCGCCGCGAACGGCGACGGCTTGCTCGTCTCGACGACACGCACCGCGATCGTTCCATCGGTGATCGCCTGCAGCACGCCCGACAGCGCACTCACGTCGAACGCGTCCTGCAGCACTTCGCGGTAGGTCTCGACCAGGATCGGAAACGCCGGGAATTGGCGTACCGCTTCGAGCAGGTCGAGCGCCTTGAGCCGCTGAAGCCAGAGCGGCATGCGCCGGCGGGCCGAGCCCCGCGGCAGGAGCAGCGCTCGCCCCGCATTCATCCGGAACCGCGCACCGAAGAGCGGCGAGGTCCCCACCTCGCTGATCACACGCCGCTCCGCGTCGGCGGCCGAAAGGTCGAGCAGGACCTGGATCGGCGGTGCGTTCCCCAGGTCGGGGAGCCTGAGCATGATGCCGTCGTCGCTCGTCTGCACCTGCACATCGGCATGGTCGCCGAGCGTTTCGCGCATCCGCTGCGCGAGCGCCATGCCCCAGGGCGCGTTCACCCGGCCGCCGTAGATCGAGTGAACGATGATCCGCACCGCACCCATCTCGTCGCGGAAATGCTCGACGAGTATCGTCTGGTCGTCCGGCACGATGCCCGTCGCCGCCCGCTGCTCGGCGATGTACGCGCGAAGATTTCGCACGCTCGCCTCGTCGCAGCGGTACATGGCACCCAGCGCCGCATCGTCCAGCTCGCCCGCCGCCAGCTCGCGCCGGAGCCGCCCCACTCGCCGGGACAGATCCACACTGCGCGTCGAAAACTCGCCGTGCCAGAACGGCAATCGCGCGGGCGCGCCGGGTGCGGGGACGACGATCACGCGGTCGTGTTCGATCGTGGCGATGCGCCACGTCGCCGAGCCGAGTTGGAACACATCACCGACCCGCGACTCGTGCACGAACTCTTCGTCCAGCTCGCCGAGCCGGGTGCGGTCCGGGAGGTTGACCGAGTAGAGACCGCGATCGGGAATCGTCCCGCCGGAGATGACCGCCATCATCCGGCTGCCACGCGACCCCGAGACCCGCCCGGTCGCGCGGTCCCAGGTGAGCCGCGGTTGCAGCTCGCTCGCCAGATCTGCCGGATATTTCCCGGCCAGCATCGCCAGGGTCTCGTCGAACGCGGTTCGCGTGAGCCGGTGATACGGATACGCCCGCCGGACGAGCGCGAACAGTGCGTCCGCGGTGGTCTCCTCGGCGGACGCGATGGCGACGAGGCTCTGCGCCAGCACGTCGAGTGCGTTCTGCGGGACGCGTGTCGCCTCGACCTCCCCCGCGATCATCGCCGCCGCGAGCGCCGCACACTCGGCCAGATCGTCGCGAAAAGTCGGAACGATGATCCCGTGGCTCACGTCGCCGAGCCGGTGGCCGGCGCGCCCGACCCGCTGCAGCCCGGCGGAGACGCGTTTTGGGCTCTGGAGCTGCAGGACGAGGTCGACCGAGCCGATGTCGATCCCCAGTTCCAGAGAGCTGGTCGTGACGAGCGCCGGCAGCTCGCCCGCTTTGAGTGCCCGCTCGAGTTCGAGCCGCCGCTCGCGCGACATCGACCCATGGTACGGCCGGGCGATTTCCGCCCCCGCGAGTTCGTTGAGGCGTGCGGCGATACGCTCCGCTTGCGCACGGTTGTTCACGAATACCAGCGTCGTCCGCCGGCCGCGGATGGCGTCGAGTGCGAGAGCAATCACCGCCGGCCAGACCGTCGGACCAACGTGCGTGAAATCCGCGACGGGCGTGCGGACGGTCAGCTCCATCGATTTGACGAGTCCGCAGTCGATGACCTCGACGGGCCGGAACGCGGCGCTATCCGATTGGGCCGCGGGAGCGCCCGGCCGCCCTCCAAGTCCCCAGCCCCCAGTCCCCAATCCCCAGCCCC